>JAEEGK010008446.1_pt1 | contig 24321 bp, 8 predicted proteins | sample 8958771 | NCBI WGS metagenome assembly JAEEGK01 (sample SAMN16246547, study PRJNA631951) | gut metagenome | biome: gut microbiome; feature: rumen; material: SC-attached | host: Bos | place: Iran: Karaj | collected 2018-10
TTATTATTATTATTTACCACATTTTTAATAATTTCATCATTAGTCGTTCCAACTCCGCTTTCAACAACATCAACTTTTTTTTTCTTTTTTTTAATATTCTTTCCCAGATCATTTTTACATTCTTCAAAAGTGATTTCTTTAATATCTTTAAATTGAAATTTCGTCGGAAAAATACTATCAACAGTCAATCTCAAAGCATCATCCAACATTCTAGGAATAATAACACTAATCCACGGTGAACTAATTTCAATTCCGGGATTCATATTAATTTCAATTAAAAAAACATTTAAATCTTCATCTATCATAAAATCATACCCGAAAATTTCAAAACAAAAATTTCTTTTTTTCATATTAATTTTATCTTTTACGCTATTCATCGTAAGTGAAATAATTTCTTTAATTTTCGGAAAAATATCATTTTCAATAGACTTTCCTTTATAATATTTATTTAAAAACTTTTGAAAATCATAAAATGGAACTTCATTTCCTAATTCAAATTTTTCAAATCCTTCGCAATGTTTTTGAAAAGAATAATTAGTAATATGAATAAACGCATCTTTATTATTATTTAAATCATAATTCGCACTACAAGTTTTTAAATGACCTTCTTTAAAAAAATAATATTTCATTTCATGTGTTAATAACACCCAAATTCGCATATCACATTTTCTTCCATAATATAACATCGGTTTTTCAATATATTTTTGAATAATTATTTTATTAGGTTTATATGTGTCACATGAAGGAATGTTTTTAATATTATTTTGTTTATTTTCTATAGATTGTTTTAAATTATTGAAGTTTATTTGGAAATTATTTTCGTTGTTTTCTTTTGTTATTGAAGAATATTTTATTCCCTGAGAAAATGTTTTTATAATTTCTTTTAGTTTATCTATACTATCTACTATTCGAATACATTGACCTCTATTTAAATTTGTGGCTTTAATTACCCAATAATTTTTGTTTGCAAAATGAGTTTTAGGAATCATAATTTGTGTTTTTCCGCCTAATTGAAGTTCATTATTTTCTCTAAAAATTAGGTTAAAATATGTGCTATATAATTTATCTTTTTGTTTTTTTAGTTCTTTGTTTGTGATAATTTTAATGTTTTCATAATCGAAAATGTAATTATTAATATTATTAAATAAATTAATAAAATTTTCTTCGTTTGTGTTTGAATTGTTATTATTGTTGTTAATTATTATTGTAAAAGGAACATATTTAAAAATGTTAATGTTGTTTTTTTCACAATAGTCGAATAAATTTATAAACATGTTTGATTTGTTACTTAAACTTGAATGATATTCAAAATGATTTACAATTTGAGGGATGCTTTCGATTTGACTTAAATTGTTGTATTCAATGCACATTGTTGATTGTTGCCATTTAAAATTAAATAAAGATGAAACGCTCATAAAACTTTCTTTCCAATTTATTCTGTGTTGAAAACAGTTTTTTATTAAATATGATGCGTTTCCGGGATTTATTATGTATGTGAAATATTTTTCTTCTGGAACGAATTTTTTTTCGTTGAATAATTTACGAACTTTTATTAAATGCTCGTTGAAAATGGCTTTTTCTTTTATTAGTTTTAATGAATATGTGACTACTGGTTTTAATTTTTTCTTTTTTTTCTTTTTTTTTATATTTTTTTCTTCATTTAAATTTTGTTCGTTTTCTTTTAACTTAATACTATTATTATTTATAATTTGTGATGAAATTGTGTTTCTTTTTTTTAATTTTTTTTCTTCTTCATCATCTTTTTCACTTGATGTTGATGGATTTGATTTTGAACGTTTTTTATATTTTTTTTTCTGTAATTTTTGAGAAAATAAATTTATTAATTCTTGTCTATTTAAATTATTTTTTTTTTCTATATTTTTTTTATCTTTTGCGACAATTGAAATTTTTTTCTTTTTCTTTCGATTATTAAATTTTTTCTGTTTTTTTTTATTATTTTTAATTTCATTATTTTCATTATTTTTTTCATTATTTTCATTATTTTTTTCATTATTATTTTCATTATTTTTTTCATTGTTTTCATTTTCAATAGAATTTTTATTTTCATTTTCGTTATTATTATTTTCTTCATTAAAATCATTATTAATTTCCTCATCAAAATTTAAATTATCATTATTAACATCATCATCATTTAAATTATCTTTATCTAAATACAAATCAATTATTGTTTCATCACTTTCTTCTTCTTCAAAAAAATTTTCTTGTTGATTTTGAAATGTATCTGTTGCATATTCTGAATTATTTTCTATATTTTCATTTTTTAACATAAATTAATTAAAATTTTATAAAAATTTTTTATTATTTTTAATTTAAAATTTAAAATGGAAAATAATATTACTAAAATTGTTAGTTTAGGAGGATCTTATGATTTTGATTTGTCTATTGCTTTGTCTGAAAAACAATTTTCGTATTTTAATTTAATTTTTGATGATATTAATGATTTGTTAGATATTAAAAAATTTTTGGTTTATAATAATGATAATAATAATAATATTCAAGAAAAAAATATTATTATTATTGAAAATAATAATAATAATAAAATAAATAATATTAATAATGAAAATAATAATAGTAAAGATAATAATAGTAATAATAATGAAATTAATAATAATAAAGATAATAATAATAAAAAAGAAAATAATAATAATAATAATGAAAATAATAGCAAAAATAATGAAAATAATAATAATAATGAAAATAATAGTAAAAATAGTAATAATGAAAATAATAGTAAAAATATTAACAATGAAAATAATAATAATAATGATAATAATAATACAACAAAAGAAAATAATGAAAATCCTCAACCAAGTTTTTTATCTTTAATAACAATTTCAAGTAAAAATCCTTTAATTAATTCTTTATTATACATAAATCGAGCAAACAAAAAAAAAACATTCATTCAATACATAATTCCATTTATTCCAAAATTTAAAGAAAAATATTCTTTTATGAAAAAGATATTAAAATCAATATTAGAAAATAATTATTTATACATCGAAAGTTTTAATTTATTAAATTTAAATTCCAACATAAATTTTATTTTTAAATTATTAGACGAAAACGAAAAAATATTAAAAACAAAAACATTTTTAATTTCAGCTGAAAACGATAATGAAAATTTAATTTACGATGGTGATTTATTTTCAGGAATAAATTTTATGTTTATGAGTAATTATTTTTATTCGAGCATTTCAGAATTAATAAAAATAAAAAAAGAAAATTTAAAAGAAATTGAAAATTTTATTAAAAAATTATGTAATAATTTTCCTAATGTTATTATTTGTATTAATTTTAGTGATTATTATAAGCAACCGAGTGACATTGAAGTTAACATTATAAATTTCATTAAATTTTTATTTAAATTCACTGATATTTTTATTTTAGAACGAAATGAATTTTCAGAATATTTAAATTTAATTAAAGATTTAAAAGACGAAGAAAATAAAATAAAAAACGAATTAAATGAAAAAAAAAAAATAAAAAAAAAACATAAAAATAATAATAATAATATTAACATTGAAGATTTTTTTATTTCAGAAATTAATTCAAATAAACAAATTCAAAAATTAAAAATTGGTTTATTTTTTCATGAATTAAAAAATTTAACAATAATTCAACAACAACCATCAACGAAATTTATTTTATTTCATTCAAAATTTGAAATTGATTTTATTCCTCATAATTTAAACGAAAAAAAATTTTTAGAATATTCAAATTTAATCGATAATAATTACGAATATGTAAAAAGCATTTTTATAGGAGGATTTTTAAGTCGATTGTTTAATAATAAATCTTTTAACACATGTTTTTTTGCGGGAAATGAATCAATAAAAAAAATCATTGAATATTTGAAATTAAATATTGAATTTCCAAACGATGAAAATTATTATGAAATTCTAGTAAAAAATAAAAGCAAAAAAGATATTAATAAACTTTTATTAGAAAAAAAAGAATCGAATTTTATTTTAGATTGTACGAATGTTATTAATAGTAAAAAAAAAGAATACAATTCATTATTTGATAATTCATGTTCGTCGTATTTTAATTCAAATAAAATTCGAATGCATTTGTTTAAATTAGGATTTATTAATAAAAAAGGTTACATTTTAAATGATCCTGATAAAAATAAATATTTTAATAATAATAATAATAATAATAATAGTAAATTAATTAAAAATTATGAAAATGAAAATAAAAATTTAAATAATTTAAAGAAAAAAAACGAATTAATTAAAAATCTTATTAAAAATTATTTAAATAATAAAAAAAATAATTTAGAAAATAATGATAATATTAATACAATCGATGATTTTATGAAAAATTATTATGAAAATGAAAAATTGTCGCTTAAAAAATTGCCTGAAATTAAATCTAAAAAATGTCTTTCGCAAGAAAAATTATTAAGAAATAAAAGTGATTTATATTTAAAAGAATTAAAAAAATATAATATTTTTAATTATAATAAAATTTGTTATAATTTTAAAAATAATTTTTGTGTTATGAATTCGAATAATAAATTTTTAAATAAAAATTTATTTAAAAATAATAAAATTTTAAATAAAAAAAATAATTTGATTTTAAAAAAAGAAAATATTAATAAAAATATTCTAAATGAATATTCTTTTACTAAAAGTGAATTTATTCATGATAAAAATAATAAATTAAAAAGAGATTTTTCTGAAAATTATTTTAATAGAAGTCGATTTGAAAAAATTTTAAATGAATATGAATCAAAAATTTCATTGAATTTAAATTAATTTTTTTTTCAAAAAAAAAAAAATTTATATTTTATAAATAACTATATAAATAAATAAATAATATTTTATTTATATTTTTTAAGTACTTATAATTTATTTTATATATTTTTTTATTTATATTTACATTAAAAACACCATTTTTTTTTTATATAATTTATATTAATTTATAAGAAATTTAATTTATCAAAATTTAATTTTTTCTTACTAAAACTAATTTTTCTTGAATAAAATTTTTCGCTAAAGTATTTAAATTTAAAGAAGGATAATCAAAATTTGGTTTTCCATTTTTTTTAGCTAATCGAATTTCATATAAATTTTCATTATTAATAAGTTTAAAATAAATTTTATTTATTATTAAATCATTATTAATAAAATCAATTGCATAAGAAATTAAAGAAATAATATCATAATTATCATTAATATATAAATCTATGTTTTTATAATATAATTCATTTAAAGTATAAAATAAATTTATTTTTATTTTGTTATTTATATAAGTCATAAAAGAACTATTGATTGTTGAAATTGAATCTAATCGTTGAACACTTTTTGATTTTTTAACTTCGTTCGAGGAATTTTTAATTGGAGAATTTAAATATTTTTCAATTAAAGATGTAATTTTACTTTTATGAACTATTGTTGATTCATTTAATTTATTATTATTATTATTATTATTATTATTATCATTATTATTTAATTTTAGGTTTGTTTTATTTTCATTATTATTTAAATTAATAATAACTTTTTTTGATTTATTTTTATTTGAATTTATTTTTAAATTATTGTTGTATTTATTTATGAAAGAATTTAAATTATTATTATTATTAATATTTTTAATAATATTATTAATATTAATATTAGAATCATTACTATTTTTATATGATTCTTCTGCTTCTTCGATTATTACATTAAATTCGCTCATTTTGATTAGATTTTAATATAAAAATATTTTTTGTTTTTATTATTATTATAAAAAATAATTTATTTTCAATGTTAATTATAATAATTATTAAATAAAATTTTCTGTTTATTTTTTTATTATTAATTAAATAAAATAATTATTATTATTCTTTTTTAATTTTGTCTCTATGAAATTATTTGAAAAAAAATATAATTTTTATTAAATATTAAATTAATATAAAAGTTTATAATAATTAATTAATATAATTTTAATAAATAAACCAAACAGAAAAGTAATATGTTTATCGAACTTCTTCCAAAAATCGAAGAGAAAATTTTTCTTGAAGCAATTGACCAAAATTTTGAATTGATGAATAATTTAAAATTAGAAATAAAAAAATCTTTATCATCAACGGACAAAGATTTTAAAGAAAAAAATCCTTTTGAAATTTCTTTAGAAAATTTAAACGTTAAATTTTGTGAAAGTTTAGAAATTGATGAAAATGATAAAGAAATTTCAACTGATGATGTTTCAGATGATTCTTCTGTTAATAATGAAAATAATAAAAAAATATTAATGATTAACGACATTTTTAATATAAATAAAAAATCAATTGAAAATGCAAAACAAAAAGTTATTGATTTATATAATAATAATTTGAAACTTATTAATAAAATAAAAGCGATTTTTGATGAAAAAAATGATAATAATAAAAATGATAATAATAAAAAACACAATGATTAATTAATTATGAATAATAATAATAATTTAATTTCATTTTTTAAAAAATGAAATTAAATTAATAATTATAATAATTTATGTTTTTTATTTAATCACAGGTTTAGATACAAAATAATTAATTAATTATTTATTAATATAAATTATCTTTATGAATTATCAAATTAATTTGTGTATGTATTTATTTTTTTAATATTAAACTTAATTAATATATCTCAATTATAAATTTTTATTATTATTAATTTTATAATTTCATTTATAACTTATTTTATATTAATAATAATAATAATAATAATAATTAAATTATTAAAATTAAATTTTAAAAATAATAATAATAACAACAAAAAAATTATAATTTAAAAAAATAAATTAAAATGGCTTCAGACATTTATCCTCACATAATAATCGACTTTGGAAGCAGTTCAATAAAAGTCGGTTTTAACGGTGAATCAGTTCCTCGTTTAGTAATTCCCAATTTAATCGGTCATCCCAAAAAAAGTTTCGACAAAATAATCCAAGACGAAAATAACACATATTTCGGCTATGAAGCTTTATACAATTCCGCATCTCTTTCATTAAACTACCCTAAATTAAAAAACAACGGAAAAATTTCCTTAGAACCGAACGAACTAAAAGACATCGAAGGAATTTTAGATTACATTTTCACTAAAAAATTAAAAGTCAAACAAGATAATTACAATGTTTTTATTGTCGATTCTTTATACACAAACACAGAAGAACGAAATGCAATAGCGAAAATTTTAACAGAAAAATTTAATATTTATAATTTTCATATGGAACCACAAAGTATAATGACATTATATTCCACAGCGAAAAGCAGCGGATTAGTTGTAGAATCAGGCGAAATTCAAACAACGATTCTTCCGATTTTTGAGGGATTTATTATTCCAAATTCGATATTTAATTTCCCAATCGCAGGAAAATATTTAACTGAGCAATTTTTAAATATTCACAAAAGCGAATTACAAAATGTTAGTAATAAATATGAATTATGTAAAAATATAAAAGAAAAATTTATTGAAATTTTGCCTGTTGAAAAATATGATAAAATTATGTCAAAATTTGATAAAAATGAATTTACTTTACCTGATGGAATTAAAATTAAAATTGGAAATGAACGTTATTCAATTCCTGAATGTTTATTTAATTCTGAAAATTATGGTGATTTGAAAGGAATTCATGAAATAATTTCAGAAAGTATTTTGAAATTAGATATTAATATTACAAAAGAAATGTTTAATAACATAATTTTAGGTGGAGGAAACACAATGATTAAAGGATTTAGTGAAAGATTAAAGTATGAAATTGAAAAATATGTTAATAATAAAATTAAAAATAAATCGGAAAATAAAAGTGTTAAAATTCAAGCGTTCGATGAAAGAATTTATTCAGCTTGGATAGGCGCAAGTGGAATTTGTAGTTTCAGTCAATTTCAAAGTAAATGGATCACTAAACAAGAATATGAAGAAAAAGGGGAGGTTGTTTTTAATGATATTTTTTCGTTTGATTCGTATGATTTTTTTAATAAAGAATAATAAATATTTTTTTAATTATTTTATTTATTTAAAACTAATTAATTAAAAATGTTTGTTATTAATTTGAATAAATTTTGTAATTATAGAAAAAAAACTTTTTGTTATAAAAAAAATGATAAATTGAATATTTTTAATAATAATAATAATAATAATATTTTTTCTTTTAATGAAAATGTTAATAATTTTAATAATAATTTTAATAATAATTTTAATAAAAAAAAATTAAAATTGAATAATTTGCCTTATTTAAATAATCAAAAAAATGTTTTTAAATCGAATTTTAATTATAAAAATAAATTTTTTGATTTATTAAACACAACGAATAATTTTAATAAAATTAAAGATAAAAAAAAAATTGGTGAAATTTTATTTAAAAATAGTTTTTCTACAAAAAATTTAATTTCTAATAAAATAAAAATAGATTTTGAAAATGATCAAAAAAATTTAATTTTTAATAAAAGAAAATTTGAAAAAAATTACACAATAAAAAATTCAAATAAAAACATAAAATCAATAAAATTTAATAATAGCGAAACGAATATTTTAAATCAAAACGAAAAAAAAAATTTATTTAAAATATTATTAAATAAAAAAATTATTAATGTTAATAATTTAATAAAAAAATCAATCAACGATTTAAAAATATCAAAATTAAAAATTTACAATGAATATTTAAATAATCAAATTCAAAACGAACAATTTTAAATTAAAAAATAAATTTAAACATTAAAAAAAAATTTATAATTATTTATAAAAAATATTTTATTATTCTTTCAACAATTTTTCTTTCAAAATTTTCTCATTTTCCAGAATTTTCTTCACATAAATATCATAATTCATCGCAATATAACAATTATCATTCAAATTATTCAACTTAATATACAAATGTTTCTTATACAACCCACACCAATTCTTTTTTCTACAATAAATTTCAATAAATCTCTCCGTTTTATTCTCCTTCTCTTCCTTATGAAAAAAAATATAATCTTCCTTCTTCTCAATCCTACTAACCCCAAAATCATCATATAAATTAAACTGATTCAAATGAATAAGATAAATTTCCTTAAATTTCAACTCTCCAATGTAATCAACCAACATTAATCGATCAAGCCAAAACAAAACCAAAATCTTCTTCTTTTTTAATAAACCAGGCATCACTAAACAAATTTCTTCAGTTTTCGCTTTACTATGTGCTTTATCTATACAATTTTTAGCAAAACTTGCCAGAGCTTCAATGCTATTGTAATCTTTTAAATTTCCTTTACTAATGATTCTAGGAAATCTCGCATAGATTTTTACTCTATCTGCTAAAACGTCGTTTATTGTTGTTCCAATCGCTTCTAAACTTTTTGTAATCATATCAAAAATGCCACAAACTGGCTTTAAAATTAGCCCCAAAGCGATTAAGAACAAACTGATTAAAATTCCGATAATAAAATGGAATTTTAATACATATTCTTTTGGTATGTAATAAACTTGTGAAAAAATATAAAAAATGGCACATAATAATAATTTAATACTTATTTTTAATCCATTTCGTAAATTTTTTATACTTTTATTCATTAAATACGAACGTTGTTTTTTATACATTTTATCTAATGTTATTGTTGCTAAAATTCTTCCAACAGTTGCCATCATTTTATACGCTAATAAAAACAACCCGCCAATTAAAGAAGAGGAACATTCCATACTAACTTGATATAAATCTTTTATGCTTTTTTTATTTCGATATTGTTGAATAGAATATGTGTTATTTTTCATATTGTTTAAGAAATTATTGTTTAAATTCTCTACTAATTGCAAACCAGCCATTGAATTTATTCCGCCTAAAGCACGAATTAATTCGCCTATGAATTGTTGAAATAAAAACCCAAAAATCGTTTTGGTAAATGTTTTTGTGCTTTGGTAAATGTTTATTTTAATATAAGATGGAAAGCTAAAAATCACACTGTCTAAACTTAATATTCTTAAGCCTAATTCTTCAATAACCGGCTTTAAAAAATAAAACGTTGATGTTTCTAAAAAAAGATCGATATTATCGAATTTCAAACTAAAACAAATTTTAATATCATCAATGCAAAATTGTTTTACGTGAATTCTACTTTCTGATGTTATTAAATCATTAATGCCAAAAAAATCAAGATTGTCTAATTCTTTTACATAATCTCTTAATGTTTTGCTTTTTTGAATTCTATAATCAAAACTTTCGAAAAGCAAACGTTTTGAAAAACTGTGAATGTTTTCGAGAAATTTGTTCTCGAATTTCAAATCAATTGGAGACATGTTTATATAAATTAAATCACATTGATATAAATCACCAGAATTTATTTGAAAATTGTTAATAATTAATGAAAAATTAAAGAAATTCTTGTCATAAAGTTTGTCTGATAAAGGCGCTAAAATTATTGGATAATACAAACGATTTGCGTAATTATCAATTTGATAATCTTTGATTTTGAAGATTATTTTTTTAAATAAAATTGTATTATCGCCATTGTTGCTTTTTTGAACGTATGTGTAAATATTTTTAAACCAAATGTACATAAATTCTGAATGATTCATTATGAATGAAATTGAAATGTTTTCGATATTAAAAAAAATATTAACATTTACATTTTGAATATTTTCTAATTCATTTTTAATTTCCTTTTTTTTCTCGGAAATTTCAACATAAACACATTTTTTTTTAACGAATTTTTTAATAACGAAATTATTTGTAAATTCTTTCGCTTTTTTAAAAAACAAAATCATTTTCTCTACTAAATTATTCGTTTCTTCTAAATTCACACAAAACATTTCCCATTCTTTCAGCCCAATTTTCATAGAAAAATTTCCATTGTATTTTCGTTCAAATTTCAAATCTTTATTATGAAATTCAAATATAATCGGCAATTCACCTTCTTTCGTGCTTTTCAACACAAGCGCATGTTTATACAATTCATATTGAAATTCATATTTTTTATCAGTCAATCGAATTTTGCCTTTGCTAATTGAAAAATCAATAATATTATCTAAATAATTTGTTTTGTTAATATTAACAACTCGTTCATTAAAATGAATGTCTCTTTGAATTTCGTGTGGATTTATTTCAAATTTCGACCCGAAAACTTTAATTTCTAATAAATTCGTGTTTTTTTCCTTGTCGTATAATAAAGGTTCTTCCCATGTGTAATACATTTTATAATTGTTGTAATTAGTATTTAAATTCAAATGACTTGAAGTTGTGTCTTTTGCATTTAATTTATAATCTTTCGTTGTTTTATTCGTGTTTATTTTTGAATATTCATTGAATTCTTTTAATCTATGAGGAACGATTTTTTTTTCAATTCCAAAATCTTTTTCTAATTTATTATAAATATTCATTATTTCATTGTTATTATTTGCTTTTTTTTTATCGTTTGAATTATAATCTTTTTGTTTAAATTCAACTGGTTTGTTTAATTTATTAATAATAACAAAAGGATAATCAGTGACACTTTCTTTTTGAGTAAACAAAACGAATTTAAATCCATTTTCTTCTACGATTTTAATCACTAACAAAGGTTCTTTTGAAGGATTTCCTAAACTAACATTAATTTCTTTGTTTTTGATTTCGTCTAAAGAAAAATTAATCAAACCTGAAAAATTAATTCGATCGTTGATGTTATGTTTGTCTTCATATGAAAGTTGAACGTAAGGATAATAATTAACTTTGTAATGAAATTTTGATTTGTTCATTGCTTTCGCTATTGTTGATGTTATTCCGTATTTTTTATCCATTGGTAAATAATAAATGTAAATGTCTTTTTGAGTTTGATTGTATAAATAAATTGAAGCTGTAATGAAAATTAATGTTGATTTTGGCAGAAGTTTCATTTGAAGACTGAAAGTTAATTTTTGGTCGAATTTTTTGGTTTTTTTTTGAATTTTATGTTTTTTTTTTTTTTTTTTGATTGAAATTTCGGAATTTTTTCTTTTTTCTAATTTATTTTCATTTAAATTAAAATTAGTAGTTAAAATATTAATCGTATTTAATTTTTGACTTCTTCGAAAATGATTTTCCTCATTTTCATTATTTTCTTTACTTAAACTATTATTATCAACATTAGAGAAATTCATATTAAAACTTTCGTTGTTTTTTTTACTTTTAATTAAACCTTTATAAGAAAAAAAATTACTAATTATTCCTTTTTTTTCAGTCAAATCGACATTAACTCCGCCGTATTTTGAAATATCAATGATGTTTATTTTTTTCCAGCGAGATTCAATTTCTTGAAAAGGAATTTCATTTCCTTTTTCATCTTTGTCAGGCAAACTAACGCCACCAATTTCAAATATAAAATGATTGTTCAAACTTGGATTAAACATTACAACTCGATCCATATCGACCATATTAAAATAATTATTATAAAAATCATTTTTTTTCTTTTTGTTTGTGTTTATTATGTTTTCATTTTCTTCTTCTTCTTCATTTTCGATAGATGAATTTTCATCGGAAAGTTTATTTGATGATTTGTTGGAATTTTCTAATATTTTTGTCTCTTTTTCTTCGTATTTTTTGTATCGATCGTAACAATGTGATTTGCATGCTAATGTTTTTTTCAATTCGCCGTAACGAATTTCTAAATTCATGTCGCTGCAGTTTAAAAATAAAAATGGGCAGTAAAAATATGAATTAAAAACGTGATTTTCGTTAATTTCGATGCTATAAATGAAATAATTCTTTTTTTTACTTGGTAAATTTATTGTGTTTTTCTTTATAATTTTGGGAAAAACTATTAAATTGTTATTTTGAGGTTTTTTAAAAAGTTTTGTTAAACTACTAAAAAAAAACGGACGCAAATCAAAAACAATCAATTTATTTTCATCTTTTTCACTGTCGCTGTTGTTATTATTTTCTTCATTATTATTATTATTATTTTTATTTAAACTATTTGAACTATTATTATTAATATTAATATTATTATTTTTATTATTATTATTATTATTATTATTATTTTTTTCTTTACAACAACAGCAAAATTTATTTTTAATTTTTGTGCAACAATTTTCATTAATTTCGTCTTTGAATTTGACTGTTTTTTTTTTGTTTTTGTAATTAATATTATTTCCTGTGACGCGTATTTTAAAATGACAAAAATTTTGTCCTTTTTCAGTAAGAATAAAAGGTTCATAAATGCTCATAAAATCCCCAGGTCGAATTTTCGTTTCAATATGATAACTATAATTATTATTATTCATATTTTTATTTTTATATTTATAATTCTCATAATTACAATCATCAATACTTTGATAATTTTCTTGAATACAAAATTTAATATTATTATTATTATTATTTTCATCAAAACTTTCATTATTATTATTATTATTAAAATTCTTACTTTTTTTATTAAAAATTACATTATTTTTTAAATAACATTTATTACTTTCAAAAATATAATTTTCAACATCGAAAATATTTTTCTTATCTTCAACATTAATATTATAACTTAAATTTTTATTATGATAATCTTCAGGAATTTTCTTTTCAATTGACAATTCTCTCGGTAAATTATTATAAAATTTCATAATCGGTGTTAAAACATAAGTAATATCGCTAATGATTTGACTCGTATCAAAATCATTAATTTGAAAATTATATTTTTGATATGATTTTATAAATTCGATTTTTTCTTTAATTTTATTCGATAAAAATTCACTCGCAATGTGTTGATATTTTTTAAATATACAAAAAATAATATGATCATTCACAGGTTCTTTATTTTTATATTTTTCTATTGATTTTATTTCTTTTATTTGACAATGCGCAATGTAAATTTCATCTTCGTTGTTGTAAAGTTTTTGCGAATTATCAGAAAATGGATAAATTTCATTTCCGAATTTAATTAAATTATACGATTCAAAAAAAGTTGGTTTTATTAGAATTTCTTTAATATTATCTAAATAAGAAGGAGGAATGTAAAAATATTTTCCAGGTTTTAAAATAATTTTAATTTGACCATTTTTGCTTTTTTCTTTCAAAACGAATTTTATTTTCACTGGAAAATCTAATTCATTTTTTATTCCTTGATTTGAACGAAATGTTACTAATTTTCTTGAATTTTTCGAATCAATTTCAACTTCGCAAACTAAAAAATGTTCATCTTTCAATAAAATCGAAGCTTTATTATCAAAATTCTTTTTTAATTCTTCTTTTTCTTCATTTGATTTTGAATTATTTTCATTGTTATTATAAACAACGTTTTTATTTGAAGTTTTTTGAATGTAAAAATATTTCGATGGTCTTTCAATATTGTAAGAATTCCAATTTAAAGTTGCTTCTTTTTTATAAATTGAATAATTTTTTTCATTTATGTTTGTGTTGTTAATATTATTATTATTATTATTGTTAATATTATTATGAAAAAAAACTTCAATTTCATCTTTTGTGTTTATTTTCTTGTCAATTTTATATTCGTAAATAAATTTCCTTTGAATTACATTATCATTATTAGAATAATTATTAAAATCATTCGAAGACGATTCTAAAAATTCTTCTTCTTCATTAACATTTTCATCTTCATTTTCAATATTATTTCTATTGATTTTCTTATAATTATCATTTTTTTCATTAACTTCCATTAAAAATTCCGTCAAATTCACAATTTTTAATATTTTTCTCTTATTCAAACCGTTTTTTTTCTTCTTTAATTCCTGCGTTTTATTCAAATCCTTCATTAAACTATTGATATTTTCCATCAAACGTTCATTTACATTGAAATTCAGCGAATGAAATTTGCTTTGACGACAAATGTTTCTAATTCCGCCGTAAATTGGAATTAAACTTAAAATATCAAATTTAATGTATTGATTATCTTTCGATGTTAAATAAGTAAATTTTCCTGGCAAAGGTTCAATAAAAGGCTCCCAAAAATTTTCTTTGTTGTTGTTTGTGTTGTTGTTGAAATTATTCATTTTCATTTCGGAATTATTATTATTATTTTGATTTTCTTCGTTGATGTAAATTGAATTTTCTGAAATGTTTTTTTCAGTGTTGTTCGAAAGTGAAATGTTGTTTAATTTTAGTTTTTTTTGTTTTTTACTTTGATTTGAATTGTGATAGTTTATTTTTAATAGAAATTTTGTTAATAATTCGCTATTGAAATTTTCATTAGAAATTTCATTATTTTCGTTATTTTCATTATTATTATTAAAATATGTGTATTTTTTCATTAAATTTTTAATTCCTTTGTTTAAAATTTTATTATCAGGCGAATTTGAATAAATAAACATAAATTTCGAAATTAAAATTTGAAATAATTGCGCATTAAATTCCGCATCGCAAATACGAATTTCAATGTTGCTAATGTAAAAACCATAAGAAATTTTGTATTGAATTTCATTTAATTTCGTTGAAATATTCGGCGAATGTAAAATAAATTTTATATTTTCATTTTGATTTTTAAACATTTTCTGAAAAATTTCAATAATATGAGAAATTTGTGTGTAATTTAATGATAAATAAAGTTTGTCTGATTCTCTTAAAGAATTATTTAAATTATTCAAAGAAGAAATTGAATTTCTTTGAAGATTATTAAATCGCAAAGGAGAATTTTTAATTACATCTTTTGAAGAATCGTTATTTAAATTTATTTTTATTTGTTCTTCATTTAAATTTTCGTTGTTTAAAATTTTAAGATTTTTATTATTATTATTATTATTATTACTAATGTTTTTCATTAAATGAAGTTTTGGACTGAATTTTTTATTCGTGTTTGTATTAATAAAATTATCATTATTTTTTTCATTTGAATTTGATTTTTCATCTTCTTCATTTTCTTCTTTAATATCGAAATTATTTTTAATATTTTCATTATTATTATTATTAATATTTTCATTCGAATCAAAATCATTATTAACATTTTCTTCATTTTCATAATTTTCATTATTAATATTATTTGTAAATTCATTATAAAAATTATTTCCGCTAATTTCAATTTCTTCTTTGAATTTATATTTCGCAATAAAATTTCTATAATTTTGTGGATTATCTTTTTTAACATTCACATCATTGCTCAATTTTTTATTATCCAAAGTCAAAAAACTCAATTTATCATTATTTCCATATTTCATAAACAAAAAATAATTTCTTTTATCATTTTTAAATTTCTCTTTAGTTTTTGAAAAAATATCAATAATAATTTTTACTTTATCCAAAAATTGACTTTTCCCAACAATTTTATTATTCAAAATCGAATACAAAAACCCATTTTTTACACTAAAAACATACTTATTAAAATTCTCAAACGGTCCAGTCACAGAATTTCCTTTATTAATCAATTTATAATTCAAATCAAACTTAATTTTAATATCGTAATAAATATTATTAATTTGCGTCTGTGAACTATCACTATAATAACTTTTAAATATCAACAAAGAATCTTTCAAATTCAAATCAATTTCCTTAATAAAACTAAACGAATCCTCATGTAAAACATTAATAATCGTACGATTTTTGAAATAAAAAAAAAACTTCGTTAAAAATCGCCATAAAGCTGTCCAAGGCAAAGGATAATAATTAAAATATAAATTACTCATTTTAATTTCATATTTTGTTGGAATGTTTTTGCCCAAAATCAAATCCATTTTAAAACAATTTTCATTCTTATTCTTTTCATTATTCACATAAACAAGTTTTAAATCCGGATATTGCGAAAACGCTAATAAATTCTTATTTAAATTAATATTAAATTCATTCATGCTCATGTAAAATATTTTCGTATTGTCTTTTAAAAAACGCATTAAAACATACAAATTTTTTGATTTTATTTCACATAATTTATCGAGTTCTAAATTCGGATATTTATTTACAAATTCACAATTCGTTTCGGAATAATTTTTATGTTGCTTTGGAATTTTTCTTTCTTGTCTGTGTGAAATGCATTTCGAAGGATAATTATAAATTGCGATGTTGCAATCTTCGTTTAAAATTATTATGTCTTGAGAAATTAAATATTTTTTTTGATCGTTTGTTATTTGAGAATAATCTTGAGAATTAAAATAATTCGTACTAAATTTTGATAAAAAACTTAAAATATTCTGATTTTCACGGAAATTTTCAAATACAAATCTATTAAAATCTTCGTAAGTGTCTGTAAAAAATTTTATCTTCAAATTTCGCATAATAACCGCGATTTTAAATGTTGATAAAATTCTATCAAAATCAATCGATTCTATTAAAATTGTAAGATTCGGAGGAATATTTTTATTTAAATTATTATTAGAATTATTTTTTTTTGTTGTATTAATTTCATCTTCATTTTCATTATTATTATTTTCATTATTATTATTATTTTCATTATTATTATTATTATTTTCATTTTGTTTTAAATAAAAATTAATAATATCCAAATTTTTCACAGTTTTATTTGTAATGAATTTTTCTATTAGTTTTTTTACTCGCAATTCTTTAATATTAACAATGAAATTTAATTTATGAAAATTAAACGAATTTTTCAATGATAAAATTCCACATGAACTTTTAAATTGATTAAAATATGCAATATTATCTTTTTCAATGTTTCCGGGAATAAAACTACTAAATTCTAATTCATTAAAATACGCTGTAATTTCACATGTTTTTAAACTATTAATGCATAAATTAATTTCACTGTCTTTCGCAATAATCGTAAAAGTAAATTTTTTATTTTGTTGTTTTTTTATAAACGTTTCTTTTAATTTTTCTTTTTTTTCTATTTGACTTTGATGACGTTTTTTTTTTCTTCGTTCGAATTTTTCTATTTGATAAAAACTATTATTGCTATTGTTATTATTATTATTATTAAAATTATTTGAATTATAATGAATAAAATCATTTTCTAAAAAAGAATTTTTATTATTTTTTAATAAAGTTTTTCTTCGATTGTTTTTTTTACTCAAATTGCTAAAAATAGAATTTCTATGATTATTTTTGCTGCTACAATCAGAATTTTCTTTTTTTTGAATAGAAAATAAATCATTTTTATTTTCTTTTTGTTGAATTTCATTAATGTGTTGAATAATATCATCATTAAATAAATCTTCGTAATTAATTCTAGAAAAAATGTCTTTAAATAAAATTCGCCAAAAATATTCAGTCATATCATTAATAATTCGCATTAAAAAATTCATTTTCGCTCTATTTAATTGAATTAAAATTTTTTTATCAAAAGTGTTTATTTTTATTATTAATTCTAATTTTTTTGCACCCGTTTTTTTTGTTAAAAAAACTTTTTGATGTCTTGAAATTTCTCTTTCGTCTGTGATTGATTTTAAAACGCTATTGAAAATAATTAAATCTTTATTAATTTCTAAATTCATGTATTTTAATATTAATTTCAAAAATATTTTTCGAGATTCAATAAAATTCACTTCTAATTTATTAATGTAATTATAAAAATAAAAATTGATATTTTTTTTATTTTCATCATATTTTAAATTATTATTATTAATTCGAATGTATTTTTCTTGAAAATTCACTATTAAATTTTCGTATTGCTCTTCAAAACATTCATTAAAAAAAATAAATTTCGGGTTTTTTTCAAATGATAAAAAATCATAAATTTTTTTTATTAAAGAATTATCATAACAAATTGTTAAATTCGGAAGAATAAAAAATAATAATTTCGAATTTTGAAATTTCGTATAAAATAAACAAACATTCTCTAAATTCAAATTATTATTTTCCATATCAAATTGATTTAAATAAATGTCTAATAAAGTTTTTATTTTTTTCTTTAATTTCTCATTTTTTTCATAATTATAATAATTTTCATTTGAATTTTCTTTAAAATTCTTTTTAAATCTATTTTTTTTAATTGATTTATTATTATTATTATTATTAATTTCACTGTAAGTTTCAATTAATTTAATAATGTTTTTGTGTTTATTAAATATTGTAATGCTATCTAAAGTAAATAAAAAATTATTTTCTTTTTCTGATTTCATATGAATGAAATTTACATTATTATAAATCATTATTATTCTTTTAAATTCATTTTCATCATTTGATAAAATATTTTTATTATCATCGTTATTATTTAATTTTATATAAACAATAATTTTTTCTATTGAAATTAATATTAAATTTTTAATTTCTTTTTCATAATTTAAAATATTATCTAATTTATTAATATTTTCTTCATCGTCGTTTTTTTCTATTTTAAAATCGTTTTTTTTTATAAATAATTTCTTCAATTTCGGCGAATCTGAAATTTTACTATTTTTTACATTATTTTCATTTAAATTATTTTCATCATCATTATTATCATCTTCAAAAACAGGATGAAATTTTTTAAACATTTTCGATTTATTTAAAATAAAAAAAAAATTATCAATGTCTTTTTTTGTTATTTCTATAATAATACTTTTCAATGGAATTATTACTTTTTTTCTAATAATATCTTTATAATCAATCGTTTTTTTTATATCAAAAACATTAAAAATGTAACTATTAAATATCAAATTCGATTGATAAGTCACGAATTTAAAAAAATTATTATTATAAATGCTTCCTAATAAAATTTCATTCGTACTAAAATTAATTTCTTTATTTTTATATTCAAAATTTATTTTACTTATTTGAATCGCAATGTTTTCATCATTTAAATTATTATTAGTAAAAATTGTATTATTTGTATTAATTACAATGTGATTTATATCAATTGTTACTTTATCAAATAAAAGTAAATTATTTTCTTTTTTTTCTTCGATATTTAAATTCAAAGTTTTATTATTATTTTCACTATTTAAACTTTCATCATCATAAAATTCATTAGAATTTTGATTTAAATCATAGCCGTAATTTTTTGTATAAATTTTAAATTTATGATAAATTCTAAAAACATAAACATAAAGAAAATAAATGAAAAAAAAATCACCACAAATTACAATATTTGGAATGTTTATTTCTAAATTAGAAAAATTTTTATTTATTATGTATAATTCAATATTCGTGTCATATTCAATGTTTAAAAAAGGAAAACTATAATAAAAATCATTTAAATTATTATTATTATTATTATTATTTTTTGGTGTTTTTGTATTATTAATATTAATATTATTATTATTTTTATTTGTTTCAACTGCGGTTGAAGATTGATTATTTTTTTTTAAGAAAAAATTTTCATAAATTTTATTATTTTGATAAGAAATATTAAATAATTTAAAAGATAAAAATTTCAAACTAAAAAAATAATGTTCTGAAAAATTTGTATAAATTTTAAAACTAAAAAAATTCAATTCTAAATGAATTAAAATATCAGAAGTTGATTCTAAAAAATTTAACATTTTTTTTTTATTATTATTATTTTCATTAATAAAATCATCTAAAAATCCACTTTCATTATTATTATTAAAACTTTTATTATTAACAAAACTATTATTATTATTTTCATTATTTAAATTATATTTAGTTTCAAAATATTTTTCTCTACAATTTCTCATACTTTTTTCTAATTTATTTAAATACGGATCATCTTTATTATTATAATAATAATTATCATTATTATTTTCTTCATTTTCGCTATTTTTATTTTTTTTATTATTATACGTTTTAAAATACAAATCATCATCAATCACATCATCATTAATGTCATCTTTATTATCAATTAATTTTCTTTTAATATTAAATTTAATTTTTTCCATTTCGAAATTAATAAAATAAAAATCATCAAAACTTTTATAATTTTCAATCAACATTTTACAATTAATAAATTCCTCTAAAATAAAAATCATAAAACCTTTCAATGTTTTATTTTTAGTCGTTTGTTTTAAATCATTAAAATTATCCATATTTAAAAAAATATTAGTTTTTCCGCTGATTGGCGGACTATTAATAAAATTTTTAATATTTTCTTCAATTAAATAATCAATAATAAAATGATCATCTTTAATAATATTATTTTTGTATTTCGTAATTAATTTTTCGCATGTGTAAAAATTAATGTTAAAATCAATGTATTTTTTTTGCTTCATAATTAATGAAATGTAAGTTAAATATTTAATAATATTTAAAAAATTTTTTGCTGTTTGATGAGAAGGAGTTTTAAATTTATAACCTTTGTGTTTTATTATTCTTTTATTACTAACAAATAATCTTTCTTTTAAATTTAATAATTTTCTTTTTCCTGATTGTAATAATTTTAATTTTTTCAATTTTTTTATTTTTATTTTTCTTATTATTATTAAAATATTTAATATTAAATAATCTGAAAAATTAAATTGATTTTCTTTTATTTTTATATTAATAAAATTATTTTTATCAAACTTTTCGAAATTTTTATATTCGTTGTAATTTGAATTTATGTTTGATTCTTTTTCAAATCGATATTTATTAGTCATTAATTCAATGTTTATACAAAATCTTTCAATAAATTTTGTATTAATGTTTATAATATTATTATTATTTTCTTCAATAATTTCATAAATATTTTTTAATTGATTTATATGAATAAAATTTATTAATAAATTTAATTTATTAATATTAAAAATTGAAAAGCAATTATTATTTTTTTCATTTTCATTATTATTATTATTATTATTATTATTTTGAACATATTTTGAATTTGTATTAAATTCACCAATTATTAAAATAAAATGAATTAAAATATCTTCAATTTTAATAAATAAATTTATTGCAATTTTTGATATTTTTATTTTTAATGGAATTAATTTTGAAAATATTTTATAAAATTTATTAATTTGATTATTTTGAATAGAATATTCTTCAAAAGGATTTTTTTTAATTTTTTCATTTCGTTTATACGAATATAAAACATCATCTAAAGAAGGAATAAATAATGTTAAATTAATATTATTAATATCTATTGAAATTGTATTATTCATTATCGAACCTTCAATATTCATATCATAAATAATACCTGACAATAATTCAATTGGAATTTTATTTAAAATTGTTTTTTTTTGAGGCTTTAAATCAATATTTTTTAATCTCAAAGAAGTATCAAAAAAAGAATAAGAATCTAAAATCAATTCATCTGATTTTATGTATGTTTTTAACGTACTTTTTATAATATGTTCTAAAAAAAATGTTAAAGGAGATTCCATAATATTTTCTTTTTTTTCAAAAAAAAATTTATAATTTTAATATATAAAAATATATTAAAAAAATTATTTATAATAAATAAAAAAATAATAATAAAAAAAATTTACTTAAATTAATTTTTTCATTTCTTCAATTGGAATTTCATCATTTTCTTTTAATTCAATATGTTTACTTTTACAACAAAAAATAATAACAACAATAATCCAAAACCCACTATAACATAAAATTAATATAATCCACTCACATATAATATAAGCTAAATCAACTTTCCAAACTTTCCCACATTCTTTTACATTTCTAGTTCTATTATAAACAATAGTTAAACTAATTAAAAAACTCAATGTTATAACATAATTATAAATACTTCGAATTTGTAATATTTTTTTACTATATTCATAATCTAATCTATATTTTATATGAATTATTGTACAAATTATAGAAAATAGTGTACTTATAAATAAAATTATATAAGTTGCTCTATTCATTCGTTTTAAATTTTTACAATTTGAAGGAAATGAATTTTCGTTGTAAAATAATAATAAAAATGAAAATAATAATGAATAAAAAATTGAAATTATTAAAGAAATTAATAATATTTTTACTGTTTGAAATGTTTTTAAAACATATAAATCTTTGTCTTCTAAATTTTGATAAAAATTATTTTTTGAATCATTAGATTTTAAATTGCTTGTGTTTGTTTTTGTATTTTGTGATTTTTTTGAAAAAGATGAATTTGTAATATTTTTATTTAAATTATAATTTGTGCTATTATTAAGATTATTATTAATAATATTCTTAATTTGATTTAATTTATAATTTTCGTTATTAATAATATTATTATTTTCGTTAATTTCTGTGTTTAAAATTTCATCATCAATTGTTTTTTTATTTTCAAAATTATTTTTTGATTCATTTAATGAATTAATATTATTATTATTAGTATTTTTTGATGACATAAAAAATTATTTTTTTTTATTTAAAAAAAAAATATTAAAATTAAATTTATAATAATATAATTAAAATATTTATTATAAAAAAAAAATTATTTTTTTTGAAAAATATTTTTACATGAATCATAAAATGTGCTATTAGAAATATTTATTTTATTAATATCAAAAATATTTTGTTTATTTTGATTATAAGGCATAATTATTCTTTCTATTTTTATTTTATTTTTATTTTTAATATAATTCAAAGAATTATTAAAATTAAAAGAATTTTCACTTTTATCAAATTGAATACTATTAAAATTTTCATTATAACTATAATTATTATAATTTTGTTCATAATTTTTATTAAAATAATTTTTCGCACTTTGACTTCTTTTTAAATTTAAACGTTTTTTTATTTTTAAAATATTATTATTATTATTATAAAAAAAATCACTTTTTTTCATTTCATTTTTAATATTTTCTTTAAATTTTTCAAAAGTACAAAAATTTAAATTATGAATTTTTCTATACAAATTTTTAAAATTTCCTTCTAAATATTTATAAAAATCATTTTGCTTTAAAATTTTAGAAGTTTCATAATAACTTTTCGCATTTAAAAATCGATTATATAAAAATTTATTATTTTTCTTTATTTTTTTAATACTTTGACTTTTTTTATAACTACTATTTTTATTATCAAAAGCAGGACAATAAATTGGTCTACTTATATTAATATTATAAGGAGAAGGTTTTTTAACTAACGCCAACATTCGATTAAATAATATTGAATTTTCATAATTTATTTTATCATTTTCTTCTTTTTCTTTTAATTTTTTTGAAAATTTTTTTATAATAAATTTTGGAGGCGAAATTGATGAATTATTTATTTTTGATGTTACTTTTAAAAGTCTTTCTAATTGAATTTTATGAATGTTTAATTGAGATTTTGAATTTATATAATTACTTGGATGAAGATTGTTATTTATCATTTTATTTTTGATTTTGTTATTTATTAAAATTTATTGAATTTTTTAAATTTTTTTTTAATTTAAATTTATTTTAATTTTTGGCTAATAATTAAAATAAATGAGTTTATTTGGAAATCAAAATAATAATAATAATAGTATTTTTGGAAATCAAAATAATAACAATAATATTTTTTCAAATAATAATAATAATTCTCTTAATATTTTTGGAAATAATAATCAAAATAAATCTAATACATCTAATAATCAAAATAATACAAATAATAATAATAATCCAAATAATCAAAATAATAATATTTTTGGAAATCAAAGTAATAATAATAATATTTTAGGAAATCAAAATAATATTTTTGGAAATCTAAATA
>JAEEGK010008447.1_pt1 | contig 24315 bp, 15 predicted proteins | sample 8958771 | NCBI WGS metagenome assembly JAEEGK01 (sample SAMN16246547, study PRJNA631951) | gut metagenome | biome: gut microbiome; feature: rumen; material: SC-attached | host: Bos | place: Iran: Karaj | collected 2018-10
CAATAGTGCCCAGTTGTGAGAATGATATGTCAGCCATCTGCCACTTTTTTCGTAGTGCAAATGTATATTTTATTTAGGATTTAGGGTTTAGAAAATAGATATAGATTTTTAGGTTTTGGGTGTTAGGTGTTTTGAATAGTTCTGATAGCTATTGGCTATTTATTATATGTATCGTTAGTGTAGGAGAATGTGTTTCTTCTTTTTAAAAGTATTTTTTACTTTTTTTCTTGCCGTTACTCTTTTTTTACAAAAAATCTTTTCATTTTTGTAAAAAACTAATACCAACGATATGCGCAAAATTATCATTCAATTGATGCTATTGAGTTGTTTTTCAGTGGTATCAGCACAGAGCAATCCTGAAAAATGGACCATCAACGGCGTATGCACGCAGATTCAGTTCTACACACCATCGTCGGTGCGGATTCTTAAATATCCCGTTGGCGGACGGTTGCCCGAAAACAGCCTTGTGGTGACGTCAGCGCCTGAGAAAGTTGATGTGGTGAGAAAAGGCAACACACTTTCGAGCAGTGAGTTGACGGTGAAAATTGATTCCAAGACGGGTGCCGTGAGTTTCCACACGCCAAAGGGCGCGCTGCTTCTGCAGGAAAAAAACACAGCGTTTGAGCCGCTGACTGAAGGCGGCGACAAGGGCAAACTGCGAGTGATGCAAAGTTTTAAGTTGAGCAAAGATGAGCCGGTTTATGGTTTGGGCACCATTCAGGACGGCGAACTGAGCCGCCGCAACGCCCACATTTTGATGGAACAGTCGAATCTTGAAGATTTTCAGAATGTTCTGCAAAGCATAAAGGGATGGGGCGTGTTCTGGGACAACTATTCGCCAACACAGTTCGATGGCAATGCCGACGACATTGTATTTGCGTCGCAGGTTGGTTTGGCCGCCGACTATTATTTTATGTATGGCCGCTCGGCCGACGGCGTGGTTGCGCAGATGCGCCGGCTTTCGGGGCAGGTGCCGATGTTCCCACTCTGGACGTTCGGATACTGGCAGTCGAAAGAGCGCTACAAGAGCAGTGCAGAGCTGCTGTCGATTGTTGACCAGTACCGCAAACTGCAGGTTCCTTTGGACGGCATCATTCAGGATTGGCAGTACTGGGGCTCGAACTACCTTTGGAACGCCATGGATTTCTTGTCGGAAGAGTTTGCCGACGGTGCGTCGCTGGCCGAGCGTGTGCACCAGCGCAACGCCCATCTGATGATTTCGATTTGGGCAAGTTTCGGGCCGCAGACCAAAGCGTTCCGCGAGTTGAATGAGAAAAATCTGCTTTTCGATTTTCAAACGTGGCCGCAGAGCGGATTGTCGCACATCTGGCCGCCGCGGCTCGACTATCCGTCGGGCGTTAAGGTTTACGACGCCTTCTCGCCTGAAGCGCGCAGCATCTACTGGAAAAATCTTGAGACACTGCATAAATATGGTATCGATGCCTGGTGGATGGACTCAACCGACCCCGACTGCTTTTATCCGACAGACGACGATTATAACCACAAGGCCGGCACATCGGACGGCACGTGGCGGTCGTTGCGCAACGCTTTCCCGCTCATGACAGTGAAGGGCGTTTTTGAGAGCCAGCGTGCCATCGATAGCAGCAAGCGCATTTTCATAATGACTCGAAGCTCGTTTGCCGGACAGCAGCGTTACGGCTCGAATATGTGGTCGGGCGATGTGGCGTCGTCGTGGGATATGCTTCGCAAACAAGTGCCTGCCGGACTGAACTTTACGCTCACCGGAAATCCGAATTTCAATACCGACATTGGCGGATTCTTCTGCAATTCATATAACACCAAGGGTAGTGGCTCGGCACCGCAAAATCCGCAGTATCAGGAACTTTACGTTCGCTGGATGCAATATGGGCTTTTCTGCCCCGTTTTCCGCAGCCATGGTGCCGACGCACCGCGTGAGATTTGGCAGTTCGGAAAGAAAGGTGAGCCTGTTTATGATGCCATTGAGAAGACTATCCGCTTGCGTTACAGGTTGATACCATATTTCTACTCAACAGCATGGCAGGTCACGTCGAACAACGGCAGTTATCTGCGACCATTGTTCAGCGACTTTGCCGCCGACCGCAAGGTGTGGGCCATGGCCGACGAGTTCATGTGCGGAACGCAGATTCTTGCATTGCCCGTATTGGAAGCGCAATACACCGAAGAGAAGATAGTCCGTGAAGACGCAATGACAGGCTGGGACCGCAAGTCGGCTGATGACGGGGCCGCAGGCGCTAAAACCGATTTCACCGCGACCAAGAGTTGCGTCAAGTATTTACCGGCCGGCACTGACTGGTACGATTTCCATTCGGGCAAGCGCTACAAAGGTGGAGCCAGCGTCACCATTCAGACCACGCTCGACCGCGTGCCGATGTTTGTAAAGGCCGGTTCGGTTCTGCCTTTGGCACCTGAGATGCAGTATACGACAGAACAGCCATGGGATAATCTTGAGATCCGCGTCTATCCTGGTGCCGACGGCACATTCACACTCTATGAAGACGAAGGTGATGGCTACGACTACGAGCGCGGTTTTTATTCGACAATAGTCTTCGCATGGAATGAGTCAGCCCGCACACTGACAATCGGCAAGCGTTCGGGTAGTTTTAAAGGAATGATTCAGTCGCGGAAGTTCTCAGTTGTTCTTCCCGATGGAAAGCAGCAGACTATTGACTATAGCGGCGAAGAAGTGAAGGTTAGTTTGTAGGTTGAAATATTCTTGATAATTAGGTAGAGACGCGTCTGGGCGCGTCTTTACTTTTTTTGTGCTCTCATTGTTGAAAAACATGCCGTACAACGGCAAACATTTCGCTACCCATAGTCAAAAAATGTTATTTTTGCCGCTTGTAGCCTGAACCAATCCGTAGGTTTTGTTTGGGCTTTAAGCTGAATTATTTAATTGATTAACACATAGCAAAATGAGAAAATTTTTCATGAGTGCGTTGGCGGTTGTGGCATTGGCCATTACAGCCACAGTGCAGACTGTTGCACAAGAGAGTTTCGCCTATCAGGCGGTTATTCGCGACAGCGAAGGAACCCTTATCACCGAAAAGGAAGTCGGGCTGCAGTTCAGTCTGATGCAGGGCGGACAAACCTACTACGTTGAGACGTGGAAAACCAAGACCAACCAGTATGGCAACATCACAGTTGAGATTGGCAAGGGCGAGAAAAAATCGGGCAGCTTTGCCGATGTGCCGTGGCACACGCTCGACATCACCTTGAAGGTTGAAGTTGACCCTGCAGGCGGGAATAAATACATCACTCTTGGCGAGACAAAAATATCGCCCGCGCCGTACGCCATGTACGCGAGCAAATCGGGTGGCGTGGCCAAACCGAATGCAGCGGCCAAAGGCAGCGAGACGCTCTTCGAAGTCAACGACCGCAACGGCAATCCTGTTTTTGCTGTGACCGATGATGGTATTGTTGTGTATGTCGATGACACTGATGCAGGAAAAATCCGCCGCAGTGGTTTCCTGATCACAGGTCGTGATGCCACTAAAGATGGAGTAGCGCAAGAATATTTCTCTGTGACTACTGACGGAACAACTATTTATGTAAATGGTGTCGACAACAACGAAAAAATACGTCGCAGTGGCTTTTTGATAACCGGCCGCGATGCGACAAAGGACATTAATAATCGATATATGGCCGTTGACGAGAATGGAACACACATCTATGTTGATGCTTCTGACAACGATAAAATCCGTCGTAGTGGTTTCTTGATCACCGGCCGTGATGCGACAAAAGACAATTATTCCGATGTTCTCAAAATTGACGGTAACCAGACAACCGTTTATGTTGATGGCCAGGATAACTCGAAAGTTCGCCGCAGCGGTTTCCTAATTGTTGGGCGAGATGCAACAAAGGCTGATCAAAACACATATCTGACCGTCACCACCGACAGCACCCGGCTCAGCACAAAATCACTGACCATTGCTTCGCCTGGCGACTCCACCTTTGCCATACAGAAACAAGACAATTTCCTGTGGTTTAATGGTGACATTGCTCTCGACGGAGAACTGCGTCAAGCACGCCCATTTAACGAAAAAGACTGGTTTAAGGTATATATAAGTGATACTGCGAGAAGAGATAATGAGTTGTATGATGAAGAAGAATTCAAGTCTTCTGAATTGTGGTCAACAATTCAAAACAATTATCACGGAAATTATCTGCAGGGTTATTATGAATTTTCATCAGATTTGTCATATACTGATGAAAATGATGTTGAGCATTATCATGATTATGGTTATATGATTTTAGCTTCAGTTGATGAGAAAGGAATGGTGCTTCCTTGTCGTTCAAACGGTAAGATTCTTTTCGACACCGACGGCCAAGAAACAACAATTCTGGAAAATGCTGTTGTCATGGTTAGTTCATATTATTCTAGTAGTAATGGCACACAGCTCGTTGTTCATCCACTTGCCAAGCTCAGTGACTATATTTTTGATGTGGCCTTACTTAATCCGTACAACAATGAGCCAATGTACGAGCGCTATACAGTTAACCTGAACAGTAGTAAGCCATTTGCCGGCTGTCAAGTTACGATGATGATTAATGATGATGCCGATTATAGTTTTTTGGGCCGAATGACTACATCGGAAGGTTCTAACGAACAGGAATTGATTGGTAACGGATATTGGCTTGAGACATCAATGGTACAGAAAGCTGTTTATGGCAGCACTGCTACGCTCGAAGCTCTGACGGTTCCAGAAGGTATGGTGTTCAAATGTTGGCTGAAGAAAGAAAATTCTTACTCATCTTATGGTTATGCTTATTTCAGCAATCCGCTGCAAGTTGTGGTTGATGATGACCGTTGCTATTATGAAGCGGTTTTTGAACCAATTCCGCCTATAATGGTTAACGGCACCAATGGTAATGATGAGATAGGCAATGGTAACACTATTCCGTACAAAACTCTCGAACGCGCTTTGCAGCATATAGCCGATGAAGGCAACAGCACCGGCACCCACACAATAAAACTCAGCAGTTGGCTGGGCGACATTGCAGTTGGTTCCGACATGAATGGTAAATCGGCCGGCATAACCATCGACCTTGGCGAAAGCAATTCCATCGATGGCACTTCTGATGCCGATCATTCTATCGATATCAACACCACAGTGCCCATCACCATTACCAACATGAGTCACTTTGCGCGCCTTTCGACCGACAGAATTGTGAATGTGGCTAAAAACGCATCTCTCACACTTGACAACTGCCTTGTTTGCGGCCGCGAATACGACGATGGCAGCATAACAGACAATGCAAGTGTTGGTGCAGCCTATGTGGCCGGCACACTGTCGCTCAACAACTCACAAATTCGGTACTTCTCTGCCGAAAATGGTGGTGGCGTGTATATAGCCAATGGCGGCAGCCTGACTCTCTCAAGCTCAACAATTGAGTATTGCTCTGCCGATAATGGCGGCGGTGTGTATGTGGCCACAGGCGGAAATATCGAAATTGATAACTATTCGAGCATATCCAACAATACTGCCAACGACAATGGCGGTGGTGTGTACTTTGCAACCGTCGATGGCAACAGCCAAATTACCATATCGGGCATTACGGAAAACTCTGCCAATTATGGTGGCGGCGTGTATGTGGCCGGTGGAACACTAACCATAAGCAACGATGTGTATATTTATAATAACAGTGCGACTTATGGTGGCGGCGTGTATGTGAAAGCAGGCACATTTAAACTTGAAAATGGCTCTATACGTGAAAACAACAGCAATTATGATGAAATAACTAATGGTGGCGGCGTGTATGTCAATACCAATGCCACGTTCGAGATGAGTGGAGGTTCCATTTTCTATAATAAAGCAATTAATGGAGGCGGCGTGTACCTGAAAGCAAAAAGCGGTTCGGCCGTTAGCACATTCACAATGAATGGCGGCTACATCTACAGTAACAACAATCTAAGTGTTGATAATGCTAAGGGCAACGGTGTGTATATGGGCAGCGGTTCGGTATTCAACATTAGTGGCAACGCCCAATTGTACTGGTATGGCAGCTATAACAATGTCTATCTGGCATCAGGCACCACCATCAATGTTAGTGGCGATTTGTCGAACAGCAATGTCGCCATGATTGTTCCGCAAACATATCTGGCGAACACCCCGGTAGTCACATCGGGTAACACAGCGCATTTCAGCAGATTTACCGTTGAAAAACAAACGGTTACCAACACGTTCGGTGTAGAAATGCCTATTGAGTGGACTATCGACAACAACGGACAATTGCAGAAAGCCGCAACTGGCGACAACAGTACAGTTGATGGCGCTCTTCAAGGATTATTCTCTGTTTCTGATAATAAAACAGTCCGCTTCTCGAAAGGCAATCTGCAATATTTGGCAAATGAAGATGAATGGAGTTTTGCCGACAGCCAGACCGACAAGGGCGATTATAACGGAAACATAAATATATCGGCCGACAACACTGGCTGGATTAACCGCTTCGGCTACGGCACAAGTGGCTGGAACAGCGGCGCAAAACAGTACCAGCCTTACTCGTCCGATAATACGCAAACCGACTATCTGCAAACCAGCATGACAGGCTCTAACGCCAATGCCGACTGGGGTGTTTACAACGCCATCAGCAACGGTGGTAACACCCACGGAATGTGGCGTACACTCACTGCCGACGAGTGGAGCTACCTGTTCAACGGTCGCGGAACAACAAGCGACTCGCAGAAGAAATTCGGTAAAGCACGAATCAACTTCAGCGGCAACAGTCACGTACTTGGTGTTATTATCTTCCCCGACAACTGGACTATGACTCAGCAAGATTTTACTGCCGCAGGAATCAGCTTCACGCCAGGAGCAAGTCCGACAAATAATGGGAAAGTTGGTTACGAGACCAACACTCTCACCGAAGAGCAATGGCAGCTGTTGGAAGCTAACGGAGCCGTGTTCCTACCAGCCTTGGGATACAGGTATGTTGAAGTAATGACCGACAATGTGAGCGGCGAACAAACAAAAACAATCAAAATTGAACATGGCTCTTATAATGCCGATGGCACTTACGCAACAGGCATGGAGCCCCCCTATGGTTTCTATTGGACAGCTAGCGGCAGCAACGTGCAATTCACTACCAGTGAGTTGACAACCAACGCCAACTACCGGCATGATTATGGAATGTGCGTCCGTCTTGTTGCCGACGTTTCGGACAATGGCTCTGCCGATACGCATGCAAAGATTGACCTTGGCTTGCCGAGCGGCAAAAAATGGGCTGCCGTTAATTTGGGCAGCAGCATAAAACCCGAAACCGAAGCAGTCTATACCCAATATGGTTCGTCATATTTGGGAAAATACGGAAACAAAGTTAAATGGGGTGCAACAGATTTGAATAGTACCGCAAACCCATCGCTGAGTAAGACGTATGCTGCCGGCGATGTGCTTGAGTTGGAAGACGATGCTGCATACGCCAATTGGGGTGGATATTGGCGCGTACCAACCGATGAAGACTGGAAGGAATTGTGGGAAAACTGCTTCTGGAAGTGTGATGGTACTAACCAGACATGGAAAGTGTACAGAACCAGTGATGAATATAAAAAAGGTGTTCATAGAAAAACTGGCGACTACACGCAAACCGGAGACCCGTCGGGTTCGGGCAATCTAGCTATACCTTACAGTTCTAGTATCTACTATTGGACTTCGGTCGCTGCTAACGGTTCTTATGCCAAATGCGTGTTATTTGAAAAAAACAATGATTATAGTTTTAGCACATATTCGCGTATAAGCGAATATTATATCCGCCCTGTTTGGGTGCCAATTACCACAACGGTATTCTATGTGAGCCCGGATGGAAATGATGACAGCAACGATGGCACACGCGCAAACCCGTTTGCAACCATTCAGCAGGCTGCAAGCAAAATGATTGACAAGTACACCAGCTACACCATCTTTGTCGATGGAGAGCTTGGCGGCGAGCAAACGTTTAGCGGCACCATCAAGGCACGGCAGATAACTTTGCGCAGCGGCCACAGAACAGACAACATCAGCGGCAGCATCGCCATTAGCACATCAACGCCTGTGGTTGTCGAGAATCTTGCCATTAGTACGCTCACTGTTGGCGAAGATGCAACCGTAACACTTGCCGGTGGCGCTGTTGTCGGTAATGCCAGTGTCAGCGGTGCATTTACACTCAAGAATAATGCTTCGGCCAATGTGGTTTTGGGTTCAGGAAAAACTATAACCATAGATGGTAGTTTCAAGGGCACAGGAGTTTCTGTTACGCCTGCGGATTATACAGAAGGTACGCCGTTAATTAACAAGCCGGATGATTATACCATTCCAGCAGGAATGTTTACTGTTCCGGACTATGATGGCGGCAAGTGGAAGATAGACGGAGACGGATTGTTGCAGAAAGACGAGTAATCTGGCTGCAGCAGAGTTAAAACACAATCCCCCGTAGATGAAATATCTGCGGGGGATTTTTTTTGCAAAGTCACTTTTGTTAATTTTCTGTTAGCACTACCGCCGCCGTGTCCGCCACAAAAACGGAATCTCTTTATAAGTTTGTCTGCAAAATATTTCGATTATGGAAACAGAAAAAGTAAAAGTCTTGATAATTGGTTCAGGACCAGCAGGTTATACGGCAGCAATCTATGCTTCGCGCGCCAATTTGTCGCCTGTTTTGGTGCAGGGATTGCAGGCTGGCGGGCAACTGACGCAAACAACTGAAATTGAGAATTTTCCAGGCTATCCGAATGGCGTTGACGGCAACCAGATGATGGAGGAGTTCCGTCAGCAGGCCGAGCGTCTGGGCACCGACATAAGGTTTGGCACGGTCACAAAAGTTGATTTTGCCGATGGCCGCCATTTGGTTACCGTTGACGATGAGAAACTGATTGATGCCGAGGCTGTTATAATCGCCACTGGTGCAACGGCCAAATATCTTGGACTGCCGTCGGAGGAGAAATATCGCGGAAGCGGCGTGTCGGCTTGCGCCACGTGCGACGGATTTTTTTACCGCAAAAAGGATGTTGCGGTGGTTGGCGGCGGTGACACTGCCTGCGAGGAGGCCACCTATCTGGCGCACCTTTGCAACAAGGTTTATATGATTGTGCGCAAGAACTATCTGCGCGCGTCGAAGGCGATGCAGGAGCGCGTGATGAACACCCCGAATATCGAAATCTTGTTCGAACACAACACTTTAGACTTGTTTGGCGATGGTGTTGTTGAGGGTGCCAATCTGGTTTACCGTCAGGGAACGCCCGACGAGGAGCGCCGCCAGATTAAGATTGACGGATTCTTCCTTGCTATCGGTCACCACCCGAATAGTGCTGTTTTTCAGCCGTTTGTGAAGACCGACGAAGACGGCTACATTCTGACCGAACCCAACTCGTCGCGCACCAATGTGCCAGGCGTTTTCGCTTGCGGCGATGTGATGGACCGCACCTACCGCCAGGCCATTGTGGCCGCAGGCTCGGGCTGCAAGGCCGCTCTCGACGCCGAACGCTATTTGCTGAGCAAAGGGTAATGGGGAGTGTGTAGAGGGGAGAGTGTAAAGTGCAAAGAGTAAAGAGTAAAGAGTAAAGGTTAGCGTATTAATGCCTTCTCAACCTTCTCAACAGCGAAGCTTCTAAACTTCTAAACTTCTAAACTTCTAAACTTCTAAACTTCTAAACAAAACTTATAACTTATTAACTTTCAACTTATAACAAACTTATGATATACCATTTCGATTGTTATTGTCCGACAGAATGGGGGCAGCGTCTGGTGGTCACAGGCTCGTCGAAAGAGTTGGGAATGTGGAATTTAGGCAATGCGTTGCCGCTCGAGTGCTGCGATTTGAACCGCTGGCGGGCAACCATTGAATGTGAGTGTGCAGAAACGGTTTATTATAAGTATGTTGTTGTGGATGAGCAGAATAAGCAGTACACAATGGAAGTGGGCCGAGTGCGAGTTCTGCCCGAAGCGCCGCAAGGTGCCGCCGCGTGCCACTGCGTTGACACTTGGCAGGAGTTGCCGAAGGAGCAGGCAGCCTATTTGAGTTCTGCGTTCACCGATGTGCTTTTCCCTGCCAACAGTCGCTTTGCCGACAAGCCGCAGCGCAAACGCCTTTCGGGCCGCCAAATAGAACTCACTTGCTGCGTGCCGATGCTCAAACCAACGCAATATGTCTGTCTAACAGGCAATTGCGGTCAGTTAGGCAACTGGACTGAAATGTTGCCGATGTCGGTGGGCCGATATGCAATGTGGCATATTAGATTGTCGCTCAGTGATTTACCAGCAGAGTTTGAATATAAATATGTGATTAAAGATAGCGCCGATGATTCGTTTACGTATTGGCAACCAGGCGCAAATCACAGATTTGTAGATACTTATCCGCAGTCGCCAGCACTTTTCCGAATCGACTATGGTGTGCTCACAATGTCCGACAGCAAGGTGCGTTTTGCGGGCGTCAACGTGCCTGTTTTCTCGCTGCGCACGGCCGACAGTTGCGGCGTGGGCGATTTCAGCGACCTGAAAAAACTCATTGATTGGACGTCGCGCGTGGGACTGAAAATGATACAAATTTTGCCCATAAACGACACAATATCAACATATTCGTTTCTCGATTCGTACCCATACAACGCAATTTCGGTGTTTGCGCTCAATCCGCTTTTCCTTGATATTTTCAAAATTGGAAAACTTGCAGATAATCAGCAACAAAAACAATTTGAAGATGAAGCGCGGAGACTTAACGATGGGCTGGATGTTGATTACGAGCGCGTTATAAAACTCAAACTCGATTATTGTCGGGCGGTGTTCGGTCAAAATCAAAGCGAAATCGCTGATAATAAAGATTTTAAACAGTTTGCAAAGCAAAATGCCGAATGGCTTGAGCCTTACGCGGCGTTCAGTGCGTTGCGCGACAAATTCCGCACAGGCGATTTCAACTGTTGGGGCAAATTTGCAAAGTATTCGGAGTGCGAAGTGCACAAGATGTTCAAGCCCGATTCGCCATACTATGCCGATGTAACTTTCTGGTGCTATGTGCAATACGAACTCGACCGCCAGTTGCGCGAAGCGATTGCGCACGCCCGCAAGTGCGGCATAATTCTGAAAGGCGATTTGCCGATTGGCATTAGCCGCTGCAGCGTTGACGCGTGGTGCGCCCCCGAACTCTATAACTTTGACGGTCAGGCAGGTGCGCCGCCCGATTTCTTCTCGGAGAATGGTCAGAATTGGGGCTTCCCCACCTACAATTGGGAGCGGATGGCGCAGGACGGTTACGCTTGGTGGCGGCGGCGTTTGGCAAAGATGAACAGTTATTTCGACGCCTACCGAATCGACCACATTCTCGGTTTTTTCCGCATTTGGGAAATCCCAACGTCGGCTGTACACGGCATTCTGGGGCATTTCAACCCGTCGCTGCCGCTGACGGAGGCTGAACTGTTTGAGCGTGGCATTGTAATCGATTATGCCGATGCCCGCATTCCCACAACCGATGCCGAAACAATCGATAAACTATTTGGAAATCAGGCTGAAAAGGTAAAGAAAACATATCTCGACCGTCAACCGAACGGCCTTTTCAGACTGAAACCTGAATACACCACCCAACGGCTGATTTACAACAAGATAGTCGGTACGAGCGACCCCGATTCGCTTCCGAAGCCAAAACGCCAACTGCTCAATGGCCTGCTCACTGTTGCCGCCGATGTGCTGCTGCTCAAAGACGAGGCCACGGGCGGCTACCACCTGCGTATCGATTTGCAGAAAACGTCGTCGTACGCGCGGCTGCCGAAGCCTACCCAACAGTTGTTAGACGCTGTTTATGAGGATTATTTCTACCACCGTCACGATGCGTTTTGGCGCCGTGAGGCCGAAGTGAAACTGTTGGCGCTGCTCAAAGCGAGCGATATGCTGGTCTGCGGCGAGGATTTGGGAATGATTCCGAACTGCGTGAAGCCCGTGATGGACGAGTTGGGCATATTGAGCCTTGAAATACAGCGGATGCCGAAAACTTTTACTGAATTTGTTGATTTGCAGACAATTCCATACACATCGGTTTGCGCAACGTCAACCCACGACATTTCAACCATTCGTGGCTGGTGGGAGGAGAATGCCGAATCGACGCAGCGCTACTTCAGCAACTGGCTGAAACAGAAAGGCAAAGCGCCTGTGGCGGCCAGTGTCGATATTTGTAAAATGATAATCGACAGCCATTTGCAATCGCCTGCAATGTGTGTGATGATTCCCATTCAGGATTACTTCGCGCTGAACCCCGATTTCCGTGTGAAAAATCCTGAACAAGAGCGAATTAACGTGCCCGCCAATCCGCGCAACTATTGGAAATACCGTATGCACGTGCCGATTGAAACACTGCTGAAGGCGAGAAAGCTAAACAGCCTGATTGCCACAATGCTGGAGCAGACCGGGCGGCTCAACGATGCTAAATAATGATTCAATAACCTCAAAATAAGATTGTTATGGCAACAAAATTTTCGTATGAGAAAACCATCGAAGAGATAGAATCGATTGTTGATGACATTGAAAACAACCGTATGGACATCGACCAGTTGGCCGATGCGGTTGCTCGTGTTTCGGATTTGCTGAAAAAATGCAAGCAGAAACTGGCTGACACGAAAGCCATTGTTGATAAGATTGATAAAGATAAATAGTTGACATAAAACAATTTGACTATGGCGGCACAAGCACCAGAATATAAAAAGCACGTTTGCGACGAATGTGCGTTGGCTGAATGGGATATGAAGTTTCCGAACCTTGATATGTGGGGAAAACCGACGCTGCTGCGCTGTCCGCATCAGAAATTCGCCATTATTCGCGGAACGCAGGCGTGCGGTAATTTCAAAATGAAAGAGTCTAAATGACAGGTGTTTAGCTAAGCGCCGTGCGATTCGCAAAGCCGAGCGAAAGCGTCTTTCAAAATCACAATTTCGATGCCCCGTTTTGCGTATTGAGCTTGCAGAATATCGGCAAACTGCCACGCCACGCCACCGACAAAACCAATGGGCAAATTATTGATATTCAGTGGTTCAATGTGCTTTTGATGAAAAAGTTCAAAAGCGTCGGCAACCAGTTCGGTAATTTCGGGCTCAGAGATATTTTTGCTTGTAAATTGCACAAATTTAGCAAGATAAGCATTGACGGGCTGAGCTGAATAAACGTTTTTAATAAGTTCGGCCGGTGTTGTTTGAGCAAAATCGAAGAATCTTTTGCATAAGTCTGTCGATAATTCGTTTCGCAATACTTTAGCAATCAGCATCTTGCCAATATACGTGCCACTGCCTTCGTCGCCAAGCAGATAGCCAAGCGACGGCGCCTGACACTCAATTACTTTACCATTGTAATATCCGGCGGCAGCGCCTGTGCCCAGAATGGCGGCAATGCCCGGTTTGTTGTCAAACAGTGCAATGGCCGCACCTTCTAAATCGGTATAAACTTGAACATCACTGCATTTGAACAAGGCAGAAAGCGCGTCGCCAACCGCTTTTTTGTTGGCGATGTTTGAACAGCCTGCACCAAAATATAATATTGAACCAACATTTTCGGTAGTCTTTGCAGAAACACTTTCGGCCATAGCCGTAAGCGCGCAAACATTGGAACTATTAGGGTTGAACCCTTGAGTTTCAATTGTCTGCAAGTTGTTGCCAATCAATCCCCACTTGCATTTTGTGCCACCAGCTTCAACGATGATTTTCATAACTATTAGATTTCGACCGCAAATTATCAAAAACAGCCGAATTCCACTACTTTGTGAAAAACGGCTGTTTGAATTATCAAATGCTGATTTTATTCGTTGTATTAATTTGCATTTGCTCGAATTTGCGATAACTCGCTATGGCTAACAACAAACTCTAATTTTGTGCCGGTTTTGCTTCCAAAATAACGGTAGCCCACGTTTTTCCCGTCATCTATCACTGTTTGGAAAAATTGTCCTGCCGATGGATCTTTTATTACATTTATAAGGCCACCAACAGTATTGGCTCTAATTGCATCTATGTTTACATCACTCATATTTATTTGATTCTCATCAATATCATAAATATAAACCACATTATCGCCTTCAATATCCATATCTTTTAATGTTGTTACAACATCCACCTTCATTGGCAGTTGAACTTTAGTATTTTTAACCATATCAAGAAGTCTCTCATGTGGTGTGGATTGTGGTGCAGTCGATAATGATTTGATTTGTTCTGGAGACAATTCAACACTAAATTTTTTACCAGTTTGATCGCCAATAACTACGTATTTTAATCCGACATTTTCTTCTGCCATTATTTTAAGGAGTTGTTGAGAATTTTTGTCTGCGGACATCGAACTGGCAACTGATTGAGCAAAAAACTCTTTGTTTTGTTCCATAGCAGAAATATTGGCGATTTGCTCGTTCAGCTTGAGTGTACATATTACATAGTTATTTTCGAGTTCAACAGTTTCCACGCTACCTCCCAAACCCATATCGATGGGGCATTCGAAATTTGCCATTTTAACGGACATTTGTAATTTGCCTTGGTTGCACGATTTGCCAATAACCATAAAAACAGCCGCTACAGTGACTGTTACTAATGTTGTAATAAGTTTTTTGTTCTTCATTTTGTTTGAGTTTTATATGTGAGACAAATATATGACTATTTCTTTTCTTATAAGAGCGAAGCCGTAACGGAATATTTTTTGTTAAAAGAAATTTCAAAACTCGTTTTGGCACGCAATTTGCAATCCACTGCGCAAAACGATAAAAAAAACTATATGTTAACATTCGTCGAATTCATCGAAAGAGCAATTAAAAGAGATTGGGACCTTCCTGCATTGAGCAATTATCGCGAAGCACCAATGAGTTACGGACAAACAGGCAAGATGATTAAAAAGATTCATCGTGCCCTTGCCGAGTGTGGAATAGCCGAAGAGGAAAAGGTTGTCCAGGTCGGCCGCAACAATGTTAACTGGGCCGTAACTTTCCTTGCTACAACATCTTACGGCACGGTTTCGGTTCCAATTCTGCAGGATTTCTCGATTTCTGACCTTGAAAACACCATCAACCACTCTGACGCAGTGTTGGTGTTTGTTTCCGACTACATTTTCGAGAAAATGGATGTTGCCAAATTCCCGAACGTGCGTGGTTTCATCTCGCTCGATGATTACAGAGTGCTTTACTCGACCGACGAAAAAGTAAATCAGGCATTTGCCAATTATAAAAACGATATTAATGTCAGCCGCGAGAATTTTGCTTTGAAGCACATCGACCACAATCGCTTGGCTGCAATCAGTTATACATCAGGTACTTCGGGCCACTCAAAAGGCGTTATGCTGACTCACGGCAACTATGCCACAAACGTTGAGTTTGGTACAGAAGTGATTCCGCTCAAATCGGGCGACCGTATGGTTTCGCTTCTGCCGCTGGCCCACGCCTACGGAATGGCATTCGAGTTTCTGACTGAGTTCTCGCTCGGTTGCCACATCACTTTCTTGGGCAAGATTCCTTCGCCGCAGGTTCTTCTTCAGGCTTTCGGCGAAATCAAACCGGGCTTGGTTGTGGTTGTTCCGTTAATTATCGAAAAAATTTACAAGGCAAAAATAAAACCAGCCATCAGCAGTGGTCTGCCTAAATTCCTTTTAAGCGTGCCAGGCTTGCGCCGAATTGTTTACAGCAAAGTTCGCAAAGAGCTTGAGGAAGCATTTGGTGGCAATTTCTACGAGGTTATCATTGGCGGTGCCGCTCTGAACAAAGAGGTTGAGAGCTTCTTGAACCGCATCGGCTTCCGCTACACTGTTGGCTACGGAATGACCGAGTGCGCGCCAATCATCACATATGCACCGTGGGACACCGCCCGCAAGTTCAGCTGCGGTTACCCGATTCGTCGCTGCCAAGTGCGTATCGATAGTCCTGACCCGGCAAACATTGAGGGTGAGGTACTTGTGAAAGGCACTCAGGTGATGAAAGGATATTATAAGAATCCGGAGGCTACGGCTGCCACATTCGACAGCGAAGGCTGGCTTAAGACTGGCGACACCGGCACCATCACAGCCGACGGCTATCTGACATTGAAGGGCCGCAGCAAGAATATGATTCTGGGTGCTTCAGGACAAAATATCTATCCTGAAGAGATTGAAGCTCAAATCAATAACTTGCCGTATGTGGCAGAGTCACTTGTTGTTGAACGCGGTGGCAAACTGCACGCTCTCATCGTTCCCGACAAGGAGAAAGCCGAAAAAGACGGTCTCGACAGAGAGAAGATTCTGATTGAGTTTGAGAAGAACCAGAAGGAGCTTAACAAGTTGATGCCTAACTATATGGCGATTTCGAAAATCGAATTGCAGGAGGAAGAGTTTGTAAAAACGCCGAAAAAGAGCATCAAACGCTATCTGTACAATTAGAAGGTTGTAAAAATTTGTTTTCATAGGGGGAGGGTGTTGCCGAAAGGCGCACCCTTTTTTTTGTGTCGCCGATAATCTTGAATTACTTATATTTGCCTAAATCGAAATTGAAAATGCGGAAGTTCTTATTTGCAGTCGTTGGACTGGTTTTGCTGCAGCAGACAGTTGTGGCTCAGCGTATTACGCGCGAACAATATATCAACAAGTATAGCAAGATTGCCGTTCAGGAGATGAACCGAGTGGGCATTCCGGCAAGCATCACGCTGGCGCAGGGCATTTTGGAGTCGGGCGACGGCAACAGCACGCTGGCGCGAAAAGCCAACAACCACTTCGGCATCAAGTGCCACAAGGACTGGAAAGGCGAGGCCGTTTTCCACGACGATGACCGCCCAAACGAATGCTTCCGCTCGTATAAGGATGCCAGTCAGTCGTTTATCGACCACTCGGAGTTTCTTTGCACGCATCAGCGTTACGCGTTTCTGTTCAAATACGGCACCACCGACTATAAAAGCTGGGCAAAAGGCTTGAAACAAGCAGGTTACGCCACAAGCAAAACCTACGCCGACCGTCTGATACAGATTATCGAGCAGAACAACCTGCACCGATTCGACAAGAGCGTGCAGCCGGCCACAACGCCCGAGAAACAGACGGAGATTGCTGTCAAAACCAACAACTTCATCGAGGTTGATGTGAACGATATGGAGATTTCGCCGTTCGGTAACATCAAAACAAACAACCGCACCGATTATGTTGAGGCTCTGCCGGGCGATAATATTGAGAAAGTGGCCGCACGTTACGAGCTGGAGCCGTGGCAGTTACGAATGTTCAACGAGCTCGATGCCAAGGCGAAACTGAAAGTCGGACAGCGTTTGTATATCAGCCGCAAACAGTCGAAAGCCGAGAAGCAATACAAGACTCACACCGTGAAGAAAGGCGAGACAATGCACGACATTGCCCAGCAGTACGCCATCCGCCTGAAAGCGCTCTACAAACTCAACCTGATGGATGAAGGCACGCAACCTAAGGAGGGCGACACAATCCAGTTGAGGAAGAAGGCGAAGAAGAAATAAGTGGTGTTTTGTTGTAAAACAGATTTGTATTGTGTAACTTTGTTGTGAATCAAAAGATTGCATATGAGTACCAATCAGATACAAAAGACAATTGCCGATTATTTCAAGACTCAACCAGTTTTGAAAGCTTGGATTTTTGGTTCGTTTGCTCGTGGAGAGGAGACACCGACAAGCGATATCGACATCCTTTTTGTACCTGACTATTCTGGCAAACCATTTACACTATTCACACACGGTGGTATGTATATGGATTTGAAGGAGTTGCTTGGCCGTGAAGTCGATTTGGTGGTCGATGGAACGCTTCGTCCGTATGCGGAGGAAAGTGCTAATCGCGACAAAAAACTGATTTATGAGAGAAAGAGCGAGAGATAAAGGGCGTTTGGAGGACATTGTTGAGTATTCGAACAATGTGTCGATGCTCATCGAAGGTTACTCTTTCGACAAACTTGTGGCCGACAAACGCACCTATTATTCCGTGATAAAAAATGTGGAAATCGTTGGCGAAGCGGCGTATATGCTTACTAACGATTTCAAAAAAGCGCATCCCGAAATTCCTTGGAAGGTTGTCCAAGGTATGCGACACGTTCTTGTCCACGACTACGCCACAATCGATGCGAAAGAACTCTACAACACAGCCATTAACGATATGCAGCCATTGCGTCAGCAAGTTGAGCGAATCATTTCCGAAACGGACTGGAACGAGTGGGCGTCCTCACCAGATAATGACGACACCACTGATGATGGAAGTGTGACAATGGTTGTCCGTCGTATGAAAGCCGATGGTTTGTCTCTTGAGTTGATTAGTAAATACACAGGCTTAACGGCAGAGAAAATCAAAGAGTTGTAAAATTTTCAAACCAAATTTTCTCAATATTTCTCGCGAAGCGATACCATTTTCAAATCAACTAAATCTCAACTCGCAGCCTTCCGTCTTGAATCCCCGCAGAAAATCGGCCACAGGCATACGCTTTTTGCCAGCCAGTTGGATATCAGCGAGCGCGATTGTGCCGCCGCCGACGTACACTTTCAAATATGATTTGCCATCGGTCGCAACCTTGCCAAACGGCTGATTGTGAGCGCAAGACTCATATTTCCCGCTGAAGATTTTCATTGGTAGCGGTTCTTCGTTGTCTTTCTGCAGATTGCTGAAGGCGGCAGGATAGGGGCTTAGCCCGCGTATTTGGTTTATAATGGTGGCAGGTTCGGCGTTCCAGTCGATGCGGCAGTCGTCTTTGAAGATTTTCGGTGCGCTTTTCAGAATGCCGTCGGCGGGCATCAGTTCGCTTTGCGGTGTGCCTTTGGTGTTGCCTGCGCAGATGGCTTCAACGGTGCGAATCAGCAGTTGCGCGCCAACCACCATCAGGCGGTCGTGGATGGTGCCCACATTGTCGTCGGGGCTGATGCTGATTTTCTCGTATTGCAGAATGTCGCCAGTGTCAATCTCGTGCTTCAGCAGGAAAGTGGTAACGCCCGTTTCGGTCTCGCCGTTCATAATGGCGCGGTTGATGGGTGCTGCACCGCGATAGTTTGGCAGCAGCGATGCGTGTACGTTGATTGAGCCCAGCGGCGGCATACTCCACACGCTTTCTGGCAGCATTCGGAAGGCCACAATCACCTGCAAATCAGCCTTCCAGCCACGCAGAGCCGACTGAAAACCTTCGTCTTTCAGTTTTTCGGGTTGCAGAACGGGCAGACCTTTGCTCACGGCAAACTGCTTTACAGCGCTCTCGCTCATTTTCTGTCCGCGGCCGGCGGGTTTGTCGGGCGTTGTTACCACGCCAACAACATTATATCCGTTGTCAATCAGCGCTTTCAGGCTCTCAACCGCAAATTCGGGTGTGCCCATAAAAACTATTCTCAGCGACTCTTTTGTATACATATTTTTTCTGTTTAATCGGTGAATTGTTTAATCGGTGAATTGTTGTTTGGGACTACGGACATCAGACTTCAAACAACAGACGACTCCTGAATCCCAAACCCCAACCTTATTCCACAAAAAAGGCCGCACGCAGCAGCCTTTCTCTATTCTATCGTATTGATATTATGCCTTTTCGTAGCAGCGTGCCCAGTCGATTTGGAATGCCGACGGCAGTTGCGCGTTGTCGGCGCTCTTGTTCAAACCTGCGGAGAACATCACAAACAGCGGCTCTTGCGGAACGGCGTTTGTCGTCGATGCCACTTCAACGTTGTTGATTTTCCAGGTGATTTTGTTGGCTTCCCACTCAACCGAGTAGATGAAGAAGTCCTTGCCCAGAGCCGAACCACCCAGTTTTGTTCCGGCGGCCTTGCCGTTGTTGTAAGCCGACATCTGCATTGAGCCTTTCTTGCCCACATTGAATTTGAAGACATCGATTTGCGGTTCTTTCTTTTCGCCTTTCAGCCAGAATGCCTGATAAACAGGATTTTCCGCGTCAATTTTGATTTTCGCTTCAAACTTGCCGTTTTGCTGGCGGAAGCTGTTGGCGGTGCTCAGCATTCCCGATGTGTAGTCGAAATCTTGAGTGAGGAATCCGTGTTTCGCGTCCCAAACCTTGCCTGTGGCTTTCTCTTTCTTGGTGACGATGCTCAATACCGAGTTTTTGATGTCAACATTCTTGTTATCAGTGTAATACTGCTTGTCGCCGGCCAGAACGTAGCGGTCGTTCAGCACCATCTTGCCCATAAAGAAGCAGTTCATCCATTTCGATTCATCGACCTTGCCGTCAGCAAAATCGTCTTCGAATGTCAGATTCCACGCTTTCAGCTCGTCGAATTTGTTGGAATTAACCGTTGCCTGATACCATTTAATGTTTTCGGAATTTTTCAGCGCCTCAAACTCGCGCTCTTTAGCGGCTTCTTCGCTTTGGCTAAAGCGGTTTTTGTCAAGCAGATAGGCTTTCTGAGTCTTGAACTCATCGCTGTTCACGAATGCCTCAAGCTCGTTGTATTCATTGAGCAGGGCAGAGCCTTCGGTTCCGCAGAACATCTTGTACTGCTTGCTCGCCTGAAATTTCTTCCAGAACTTGATTTCGCCGTTTGCCTCAAGGTTTTTTAATTCTTCTTCAAGCTTGAAATACTTTGAGTTACGATAGTTCATCGCTTCAAGATTGCGTTCGTAGTCGGCAGCCGTAACGTGAGCCTCAAGCTCGCGGAAGCTGTTCCATTTGCCCGAATCGACAAAATTCTTAAGCCCGAAATTCTTGGCAAGTTCCTCCGAGTCTTTCAGGTCGGCTTCGCTGATGTTCTTCTTCGCCATCAGTTTCAGCAAACCTTTAACTTCCGACGATTTTTTCAGCTTTTTATAGGTTGCGGCTTTCGCTTTCTCTTCGTCGTAAGCCTTGTCAATCTCAATTTTGTTGTTCTTGTGCTCGGCCGAGTTAACTGTTTCTGTCAGTTCAAGATAGCGCTTAACGGTGTCCGATTCGTTGATTCGCAGGAACGATTTGTAGTCGTCGGAGCCGAGGACCTTGAAATAGTTGGCAATCTGTTTGTCTTTCTTCAGCGCGGCGAATTTTTTCTCTTTGGCGCAATAGTCCGACGATGCGTAGTTCAGAGCCGTGATTTCGGCCTTTTTCTTCTTGAAATCGGCAGATTCCACAAATTCGTTCAACTCATTGAACTTCTTCAACTCATCCGATTCTTTATATTCATTCAGCTTGTTGAATTCGGCAATCAGCTGGTTGCGTTCTTCTTCAATTTTCTCTGTCTTTGGTAGAAACCCGAACGCCAGGCGTAGGGCGAAACTGAAATTAGCCATATTTCTTCTTTTGTAATTACAAGTCCACAAATATAGCCGATTTATGTTTGGTTTTTCGGTGAGATTGGAAAAATGTGCCTTTTGCGTGCTTTTTCAAATTTAAGTTGACAAATAATACGGCTTTTTATATTTTAGCCTATTGTTGAACTTTTCAGCGATGCGATTATGAAGACACCGAAAATTGTTAAAGACGACCCCTGGTTGAATCCTTATAAGGATGTGATTGTCAAACGAATGCAGAATTGTGCCGAGACTGAGGCGAAACTCACTGGCAACGGCAAGACAACTCTCTTCGATTTTGCCAACGGCCATTTGTTTTACGGCACTTTCTGTGACGGACAGACCACAACCATTCGCGAGTGGCTGCCGAACGCGATGCGCGTGACGCTCATTGGCGATGTGAACAGCTGGCAGGAGAGTCACGATTTCGACTTCAAACCGCTGACCGACGGCAACTGGGAGTTGCAACTTCCTGCCGACAAATTCGGTCACGGCTCGCTGTTCCGCCTGAAGGTTTACTGGAGCGGCGGCGAGGGCGAGCGCATTCCTGCGTGGTCGCGCAGGGTGGTGCAGGATGCCGAAACCAAAGTCTTCAGCGCGCAGGTGTGGTGTCCGCCCGAGCCTTACGAGTGGAAGTGCACGGAGCGCCCCAAGGCAACCGAACCGTTTATCTATGAGGTGCATATCGGAATGTCGGGTGAGAAGGAGGGCGTGACAACCTTCAATGAGTTCCGTCAGAACGTGCTGCCGCGCGTGGTTAAACTGGGCTACAACACCATTCAGATGATGGCCATTCAGGAGCACCCTTACTACGGCTCGTTCGGCTATCACGTGTCGAGTTTCTTCGCCGTGTCGTCAAGGTTCGGCACGCCCGACGATTTGAAGGCGCTTATCGACGAATGTCACGCGCAGGGCATTCGTGTGGTGATGGATTTGGTCCATTCGCACGCTGTGAAAAACGTCAACGAGGGCCTGGGCCTGTACGACGGAACCCGCTATCAGTTCTTCCATAGCGGCGACCGCGGTGTCCACCCCGCGTGGGATTCCTACTGCTTCAACTACGGCAAGGGCAACGTTATCCACTTCCTGCTCTCGAACATAAAATTCTGGCTCGACGAGTACCATTTCGACGGCTTCCGCTTCGACGGCGTGACAAGTATGATTTATCTGAATCACGGTCTGGGCGAGGATTTCACGTCGTATGAACTATATTTTAATGGTGCGCAGGACGAGGACGCCATTACCTATCTGATGCTGGCCAACAAACTAATCAAGCAGGTGAACCCCGATGCCATTTCGATTGCCGAGGAGATGAGCGGCTATCCTGGCCTGGCAATGCGGTTGGAGGATGGTGGCGTGGGGTTCGATTACCGTCTGGCGATGGGAATTCCCGATATGTGGATTAAAGTGCTGAAAGAGAGCGCAAACGACGAGTCGTGGGACCTTGGGCACATTTATCACGAACTGACTTCGAAACGCGCCGACGAGCGCACCATTTCGTATGCCGAATCGCACGACCAAGCGCTGGTGGGCGACAAGACAATCGCCTTCTGGTTGATGGATAAAGAGATGTATTTCAATATGTTGGTAACGTCGCAGAATCTGCAAATCGACCGCGGAATCGCCCTTCACAAGATGATTCGGCTGCTCACAATGGCCACTGCAGGCGGCGGCTATCTGAACTTTATGGGCAACGAGTTCGGCCACCCCGAGTGGATTGATTTTCCGCGCGAGGGCAACAACTGGTCGTACAAATACGCGTTGCGCCAATGGAGTCTGGTTGACCGCGAAGACTTGAAATACAAGTATTTGAATGAGTTCGACATTGAAGCCGTGCACCTTCTGCGCGACCGCCATTTGCTGGGCGTTTTCCCGTTCTATGCGCAGATGGTCGACGATAACGACAAGGTGCTGGCCTTCACCCGCGCCGATTTGCTGTTCGTCTTCAATTTCCACCCGACAAAGAGTTACACAAACTTCGAAATCCCTGTGCTTCAGGGCAAATACAAGATTCTGTTCAGCACCGATGAACTGCGTTTCGGCGGTTTCGGCCGTATCGATGAGTCGATGACATACCCCACAACCGTGGCCAGCGTCGACGACAAGTCGGTTATCCGCCTTTACATTCCCGCCCGCTCGGCCATTGTGCTGCAGCGGCAGTTCATACCGAATGTTTATCAGCGATTGAGAGGGATGAAGTGAGGTTAGGCACTAGGTGTTAGGCGCTAGTTAATTACGAATTATGAATTACGAGTTACGAATTTTAAACCTGTTAAACTTGTTCAACTCGCTAAACTTTAAACAACTCAACAGCGAAGCGTCTTAACTTCTTAACCTCTTAACTTCTAAACTTTTAACTTGAGAACTTAAAACTTTAAAAACTTAAAACTTACAACTTACAACTCTAAAAATGTCTTTTATCTCAATATATCAAGTACTCGTGCGGCTGTTTGGCAATAATGTCACGTCGCCAGTTTTCAATGGCTCGCGCGAAGAGAATGGCGTGGGCAAGATGTCAGCATTTACACCGCACGTACTCAGGCAGATACGCGAGATGGGCTTCACTCATATTTGGTACACGGGGCTCATTGAGCACGCCCGCTGCCAAGGCAATCCCGAATATGGTATTCCCGATGGTAACCCGCGGATTATCAAGGGGAAAGCAGGCTCGCCCTACGCCATTTGCGACTATTACGACATTGACCCCGATTTGGCCGATTCCGTGCCCAACCGTCAGACCGAGTTCGACGACCTTGTGCGCCGCACTCACACGGCGGGGCTGAAGATGGTGATTGACTTTGTGCCCAACCACGTGGCGCGCCAGTACCATTCCGACGTCCGCCCCGAAGCCGACTTTGGCCGCAACGACCACCCAGAGTGGCATTTCTCGCCATTGAACGATTTCTACTACACCGCCGAGCCGCTGCATTTGCCCGAAGGCTCGGGAACGAAAATCGACGGCGTGCAAGTGCTTGACTATGAAGAAAATCCCGCCAAGGTTACGGGCAACGACCAGTTTTCGGCTTGGCCGTCGGTCAACGATTGGTATGAGACCGTAAAATTGAACTATGGTGTTGATTATCAAAATAATCGCAACTGCCAGTTTGAGCCGCACCCAGTTGTTTGGCAAAAAATGACCGACATTCTCTGCTATTGGGCGGCGCGCGGCGTTGACGCTTTCCGCTGCGAT
>JAEEGK010008448.1_pt1 | contig 24315 bp, 13 predicted proteins | sample 8958771 | NCBI WGS metagenome assembly JAEEGK01 (sample SAMN16246547, study PRJNA631951) | gut metagenome | biome: gut microbiome; feature: rumen; material: SC-attached | host: Bos | place: Iran: Karaj | collected 2018-10
CATATGTATTCATACGAAAATATGCCTGCAAGGGATCAGAAATCTGAATTCACTCTGGGATATATACAAAAGTTCATCCACTTCGAACCGCTCCATGAAGTGCAGCAAACTGATGATCAGTAGGTGGCACAAGTTTCATAAAATATTTACGAACCAAATCTGGATGCTCACGTATAGCTACTGAAATATCATCAAAGATGATTCAGCTTTTTTGTCGTTTCTCTTTGAGCTTATGATATATTACTGATGAATCGAATTGCCCTCCGACTCATGCGAGAAATTGCTGTTCTGCTTCAGGGATATTTAGACGCTGAAAGATATTTTTGATATTCTGAGGAACCTGATCTCGTGAATCAGCAGCTCATGCAAATCACTTTTTTGGTTTAGCGTAATAAACAAGATTATCAAAATCTATAGATGAAATATCTGGACCAAAATCAGGTTTTTTTATATTCTGGAAAACTTTGAATGACTCGAGTCTATGCTGTAGCATCCATTCAGGCTCATCAAGATCAAATGATATTTTTTTGATAGTATCTTCACTGAGTCATTTCAAAAATATGTCGTATAATACGTTATCTGGAGTATCTATAAATGATTGATTATTTTGTTGCATGTTTAAGTGTAAATAAACTATGGAGGATTATAGTAAATATGAATATGAAATCAATATTCTAAAACAAAAAATCACTCTTGATTGAGTGGTTTTTTATTATGGTACCGGGAACAGGACTCGAACCTGCACACCGAATGGCACTTGGTTCTAAGCCAAGCATGTCTACCAATTCCATCATCCCGGCATAGTAATTTATTTTCGGGACCTAGGATTCGAACCTAGAACCCCCAGATTCAGAGTCTGATGCTCTACCAATTAAGCTAGTCCCGACTGTCAAATCTTTTTTTCTCTTGCGGAGGATGGAATTGAACCACCTACCTTCGGGTTATGAGCCCGACGAGATACCGTTTCTCTACTCCGCAATGTAATTCTGGGGAACCAGGATTCGAACCTGGACAAACGGAGTCAAAGTCCGGTGTCCTACCTTTAGACGATTCCCCAATGTAAGATTGGTATTTAGTAACTGCTGAGGAAGGGACTCGAACCCTCAAGCCATAAGGCATACGCACCTCAAGCGTACATGTATACCAGTTCCATCACCTCAGCATTCCTAATGCTGTGAGAGTAGTATAACAATCTTCTTAGAAAAATCAAACAAAAAATAAAAATGAGTTTATTCTGATTTGTATTTTAAGGGGTGGGTTATATTCTTTTTAGATATTGTTGGGCACTAATTTCGTAGTCTAATAATTGTCGAAATGGTCAAGTATTTTTTAGAGTTTCGAGAAAATTTCATCCAGATGTCAGTATATATCATCTAGATCATACGTATGGATTATCAATGATAGAACTTCATTCAGATTTGAATACAGGTATGGTGGAGCTTCGTAAATCATATTGGTCATGTGAATTCATGTACTTTACCAAGAAGCGATATACAGCATTTGTAGTATCAATATTTGTAAGCGCCTCTGGTATCGCCCATCATCGGATTCTGACTGGGACTTCGGTTTGATAAAATGGGAAATTCAATTTTTGAAGCTCTGTAAATTTGAATTGTTTTGGTTGAAAGTAGGTATTTATTATATCTGAATCAGATAGGAAACCAAATCTTAATCATACCAAGTCATAAAGCTGAAAGCATATTGATGGGAAGTATTTACATTCAGAGATATCGATTTTACTCAAAATTGTATTTAAATTGGATACGTCATAATTTTCAAATACGTTGCTATTAATTCGAGCAGATAGTAGTTCCTCATTATTTCTGTTGCGATAAGTAGTGAAATAATGCATTAGAGCGTATCGCATAATGTCCTTATACTCTCGAGCAAATCATTTGCTGTAATAGTCTTCGTCTGTCATACCAAAAAATATAGGGAAAGACATTGGTTTCTGTGATGCTCGATCGTAAGCAAAATTGGCTATATCTGAAAATCCAGTTAAATTAGCTGTAGGAAGCATATACATTATCATTGGATCTGCAGCAAATGGCAGGAACGAAGTATCTGTATCTTCGATAATATCATCTGTAAAATCATCAAATACTGGTTTTAGACTTTTTTGGAAAGAGAAAGTCTGAACTTTGACAAATTCATTCCAGTCATATGGAAATAAAACAATATCAGCATCAGAAAAGTTTGAATTGGAAAGTGAATCTCTATATTGATTCAAATCATCTATAAAAATGAAATTTATGTGTACTTTTTCTCAGCTATACAGGTCTTTTGCAAAGTCTTTTCGCGCAGGGGTATAGAAATATTTTGGCATCATAAGTCTTATTTCGGTATAGTCTTTTTGTGGAACGGTGTTTTCTTCAGATGTAGCGGGGTCTGGTTCTTGCATGGTGGAAGTAGTTTCTAGTACTTCTCAGGTATTGGTTAAACTATTCACAAATCACGTATCTGAAGACTGAGGTATTTCGGATTCTATTATTTGTTTTTGATTGTTTCATCCACCAAAAAATGACCAGACGACCAATGCTAATCATCATACCATCACAACCAAGATTAAGAAAGTCTCCTTTTTCATGGTTATGATTTAGAATATAGTAGTAAAACTTCTTAAAATAGACTCTGTGATAGTAGGTTCAAATATGATATTATCAATTTTATAGTCTCAATAGTTTCATTCGGTTTGTATAGTGAAGTATTTATCTGATACTATTTCATCTCAGAAATCCATATAGTATTCCAGAAATGGGTATCTTTTGGATAAAAATCATTCTCATAATGCTAAGTTTAATAAGCTAAGTCTTAATTGAAGATTAGAGAAATAATTATTAGTAAATATTTCCCTAAATTTACCATAATCATTAGTTGCATCCAGAATGTCTTTGTTTGATTGACTGATTATTGTTGGTTCTGGTGGATTGTTTCTTCATGGTCATTTTCTAGGATCCCAGCTGTCTGATCAGAATTCTAATTCAGTTCATGCGTTTAGGTTACTTTCTCTGATGGCAGAGTCTTTATTGGTAGGTTGGGCTCATGCTGCACTTTGGGTGGCGAATATAGTAAATGGTATTTTTAGGCTTGAGAGATAATTACCTCTGATTTGTCGATCTACGATTGCATCATCTCTATATCATCATTCTGGGAAGAGAGAAACTCGTACATCTAAATCTCTAAAATTGTCATGAATACGCTGAGGTAATCTGATTTGCCCAGAGATTTTATCAGGTTTTGATTTGTTGCAATCTCAATTATTTAAACAATTTTTTTTGACATATGGCTCATCTTCTGAGGTATCATAATATAGAAGGAAAATTTCTGCATTTTCATAGTCCATCATATTGTAGTTCGGAGAGTCGTTCGTAGCAAGCAACTTGTCCACATTTCAATTTCCAGTAGATGGTATCCTAGTGGTTCTAGAGTTTATTTTCCAGAAAACTGTTGATTTGTTTTCTGTATCTACATCGTTTGATAAGTATGAGAAGTTAGAGATTAGATTGTCAGATGGGGAATCTCATGTATATAAAAAATCTCCTAGCATCCATCATCAGCTTCATATGTATCATGGTTCACGTTGCTTGATTACTAATTCGGCCCTTTCGATAGCTGCGGTTGAAGCGTAACGTGCTCTGTGATAATTCTCAGTTTCTGTGAAGTTTTCGTAAAAAACCAAAAAATTCGAATATATAGATCCAACTACAGCAGATCATATTAGTACTAGTATTATGACTAGAGTGAGTAGCATTTACTTATATTTCGAATTGGAATAAAATTATTCTTCTAAACTAGGAGCTCCGCAATTGGGGCAGTACGCATAATTTTTGGAATATTTGGTTTCACATTCGCGACAAGTAGTACACAAACTTTCTCAGCACGTTGTACAGTAAAAGTTTTCTATACTATTAAATTCTCAGCAATTTTCGCAGATTTGGGTAGTCTGAAATAGAGTATCTCTCCAGGCGGTTTTGTCCCATCTTCGTCATTGAGGACGGATGGCAATATATAGTATGAGTCACAAGATTGGAGTAAATAGTATTACTATGATTGCAGCCAAAACAGGAAACCAGAATGATGAGCTGCGTGCGTTTGCGTCTTTGATTACCCAGATTAAGGCGGATAACCGCAGCAAAAATATAATGATAGCACCTCATAGTCGAACATAGTTGGTTGTATTTCAGCTTCATTCTATTAGATTGATTGCTGCTTGAGCTAATTCACCAGTTTCCATTGATTCACAAAAAATATAAAATGTTTTTGCAACACCTATGAGTCAGAATACGATTTTTATTTATAAATGCAAGTGACAAGATGATTTTGAATATAAAAATTTTGACAAAGTATAGTTATTTTTTGACAAATGAATAGTATCAAATTTTGACTTGATTTTTTAAAAATATAAATTATAATTAAATGTGTGTATGAAAAGAATTGAGTGTAAGTATGTCATTTTGAATAAATCCTGAGTGAAACGGATGGGGAAATGAAGAATCCAGAAAACTCTATTTATTAATCCTGGATTCTTCGCTTTGCTCAGAATGACGAGCATGATGTTTAGAATAACAACTTTGATTTATTTTGATAAATAATACGAAATGGTAGAAATTGTAAAAACATTCGCGAATATTGGATTGGTATGACATGAGATTTATATTGAGGCAGATAGTGTGAAAGCTCTGCCTACCATTGAGATAATTGGGCTTCCAGATATGACAGTCAAGGAGTCCAAGGAACGTATCAGAGGTACATTTCGTAATAGTGGAATCGAACTACCCAAGAGAAAATTTGTACTAAATTTAGCCCCATCAGATACCAAAAAAATCTGAACATGATTCGATTTACCGATGGCTCTAGCGTTGCTATTGCGTATTTGGCCAGGTAGTCTACAGCATCATCAAAAGATTCAGAGTTCACTTTTTTTCTGAGAACTTTGACTAGATGGTAGTATCAAGAGGATAAATGGTTTGCTCCCTTCGGTTCTTTCTGCCAAAAAGAAATGACGAAAGGAGTTTTTTATTCCTGCTGAAAATTTGTATGAATTGGAATATGTACCGTGAATCAAAATTTACCCACTACAGCATTTTGGTCAGTTAATCAATTATTTCTGTGAATGAAAAGAGCTGGAATGTGTCGAGTGATGAAAAGATATATCAGCATTAAGTGAAAATCAGACTTTTGAGGTAGATTTTGAACATATCAAATGACAATTGGTGGCCAAAAGGGCATTATCTATTGCGATGGCAGGATTTCACAATGTTTTGATGATATGAGCTCCAGGAAGTGGAAAAACTATGATGTCCAAAGCGATGAAAAGTATATTTCCACCACTCACATTTGATGAGATATTGGAAGTGAGTCAGATTTATTCAGTGGTGTGAAAACTAAACAAAGAATTACCACTTATCACTCAGAGGCCATTTCGTCAGGTGCATCATACAGCATCAAGATTTAGCATAGTGGGATGATGAACTCATCTCACTCCGTGAGAAGTTTCTCTGGCTCACAAAGGAATCTTATTTTTTGATGAACTGACAGAATTTCCTCGTGAAACTTTGGAAGTTTTACGTCAACCATTAGAAGACCGTAGTGTAAATATTTCGAGAGTAGCGTGAAGTGTAGAATATCCAGCAAATTTTATGTTTATTGCATCAATGAATCCATGTAAATGCTGATATTACAAGGACAAGCATAAAGCTTGTACATGTTCTCCGATGGATATTAAACGTTATCAATCCAAGATTTCATGACCGTTACTCGATCGTATAGATGTGATTTTGGAAGTGCCTAGAGAAAATATCGATACAATATTGGATAACAACCTATCAGAAAATTCCGAGACAATTCGTGAGAAAGTAATCCATGCACGAGAGATTCAGCAGCAGCGTTTCAAGTGAACCTCTTTGTCTGCTAATGCACATATGTGAGCCAAAGATATTCAAAATCTAATTCCACTTTCTAGTGAATGTAAAGATTTCCTCTCACAGGCAGCAGATAAGCTCAATCTTTCATGAAGAGTAGTTCATAGAACTATAAAATTGGCTAGAACTATTGCAGATATGCAGGATAAAGACGAAATTTTAGTGCAGCATTTGGCTGAAGCTATTCAGTATCGCAGTAGGAGTATGTTTGTAGATAATGAATAAATTTCGCTAGAGCATTAGAATAATAATATAGTGATGTATCTCATTCAGAGGCTCATTTATGAGCAGCCACGCGTTGCGTGGTAAAAAGAATCTAGGAAGACTTCGAAAATATTTCTGGATTTTTCGCTATAGTTTATGCCGCTAAGCGGTACTTAGAATGACGACAAATCTCCCCTAACCTCTCTTTATCGAGAGGGGAATTTTCCTGGATTCTTCACCTTCGGTTCAGAATGACATTAAAAATTTTTTGGTAAAATTTTAGAGTAAATAAATTTTAACTAAAAAAGTGCCCAAAATTTTGCATAGAAAAAATTTTTGATTATAATTAGTATAGAAAATTTTATTATTAAAATGACCAAATGAAACAAAAACGAAAGGTAAAAAGCTTAATTCCATTAAGAAGTGATAGTAGTGTACTGGCTACGATTCTTCTATTTTTGGGATGAGGAATTTTATTATTCTGAGCATTGGCATTGTTTACATCATTAGGATGAGTGGCTTCTGCGGCAGTTGAATGATCTTTGCAGTATGATAACTGAATAGATGATAAAGTGGAAGTCTTGCTTTGACTAGAGATGGCCACTGGTGCAACGTCAGCTAATATGTATTTTAATGGTAATACCTTTTATGTGGAAGAAAACCAGTGAATCTCTCGTGATGAATCATATTGAGGAACGATTTCTGGATATGTGAATTATTTGTGATGAGAGTGGATGTGAACAAATATTGATTCAAATAATATTACTGTAATTTGATGAAAAAATGTTAAAGTTTTTGAAAATAACGCCAACACGACTATTTTGTGATGAGTGGGTAATACCGTTGATAAAAGAGATACAGAATGAGTTGTGGCTACAGTTATGTTATGATGAGAAGGTAATATAATAGGAAAGAACCAAGAAGGTAGTGCGATTGTATGATGAAAAGGTAATAAAATTTCGGATGGTGGTCAGTATGATTTTATTATTTGATGAGAAAATAATGAAGTTAACTGAAGTAATGTAATCGTTTGATGAGGAAAGGTAAATGTGGAAGGAAAATCAAATGTGTTTGTATTTTCTCATGGTCAAACCTCTAATCGATTCAAACCACAATCAGAAAATGCATTTTATTTGAATTTAAGACGCGGTCTATGATTAAATAAAGACGCAGTAAATGAGTGAGTAGATTCTTATTGAGCCGTAGGTTTTTGAGAGGTAAACATAAATATACTTTGTACAAATGCAGATTTATGAGTGCAATGAAATTGGCAAGGATGTTTGGTTTGATGTACGCAGGCTTCGATGAGTAGTGGTTATAGATGGGAAATGGTAGACCATGGAGATACATGTGAGAGATATTGTAAAAATAATGAAGATAGGTGTATGGTAAACCCTATTAAAATTGAGAAGCCGGATGATTACACATCTTACTGTACTGTCGGATGAGTGGATACGGGTAATTCTACACAATGTGCTTCTAATAAATTGAGCGCATATGAAAATGTAATATTTGAAACATATTTGATAGATTCTAATGATCAATGTCCTGAAGGTCAAGAAAATAAGTGCGTATTTAAATGTAATAAAGATTTTCATCTAAGGGTAAATACATCATCATCTAATTCAAATGATAGAAATACAAAAAAATGTTATGCAGATTGTGAGCTTCCATGGAAAACTTCGACAGGTGGTATAATAATGGTTCCACATAATACAACTACAGGTGCATATAATGCTGAGGTGGTAAACTGTTCTAATGATGCTTATCGTTTCCCTGAGAGTACATTTATTATAAATAAACCATCAACTGTGTGGGTGGCTAGTAAAATAAGTGGTGGTAAGGTTAAGTCTCAATATTGAAAGAGTGCTGAAACGTGTGCTGGTAAAGGTTGAAATACAAGTGCAAATCCAGATTATGAACATTACAAAACTTTAGTGTGTTATGATGGAACATTATATATAGCTGATACTAATGGTAGAAAGACTAGTAAGGTGGCTCTTGGATGAGCAGGTGAATGGTATGGTTATAATACGTGTGAACTAAAGGAGTATAGGTGTAATACAGGTACTTATAATTTAGATCAGAATTTTATTAGAAATATTGCTAATGATAGTGTAACTAATTGGAAAAAAGGTCAAGATAGAGTACAAATTTCATGAAGGAGGTGAGTGTATGAAGTATGTTTGGATTGGTTTCCAGGTAGTACTAATGCAGTATGTAATAAATGAACTGTTGCAGACAATTATCATTATAAGTTAGTGAAGTGTCAAACTCATTTTAGCAAATGAAAAGATCCTACTGTTAGCCAATATGCATGTATGGAGAGCTGTAGTCTTACTTGATCAGATGGTAAAGCTCATTGGTATGATCATTATACGATAATGACGTGATATAGAAATAGTTCTGAATTGTGTTGAGAGGATGGTAAAGGTAGCTGTCAGCCACATGTAATTACATGTAATGATTGAAAGTGGGTATTGTGAGATACTAAGTATGGACAAGAAACAAATGACTATTGATATGATGATTGTACGCTCAACAAATATGAGTGTGCATGAGCCTTTGATATAAAAAAATCTGATAAGGAGAATCGAGAAGCTGCATATCCAGGTTCTAAATATGATTGATGTACTCCTTATTCGGCAAAAAATGGTAATAAATTTCAGTGTACATCAGATGAAAATAAATATGACTTAGTTGATTGTGATGACTGATATCATACGGAACAATGAACTTCTAGCCGAAATAAGTATTGTATAAGTAATAACAAGACGGTTGACTGTTCTAATAATAAGCCAGTACATTCAGAATATTATTATTGATATAATAAATATAAACGGGAGTGTCCATATGCTAGATGTTGGAATGTGTGAGAATGGGTACACACAGAGGGAAGTTGTAGCTGGTATTGTCTAAATGGATACCATAAGGAAACAGGTTCGTGTGTATATAATACAAAGACAGTTCCATGTACAGGAAATCCAGACAATTCTCATTGGGTTGTTGGTACAGCAAGATGGGAGTGGGATTGATCTTCTTGGGATGATCCTAACTGAAGAATGAGACAGGAGGAGTTTTGTGATTGGGACTGTGATACAAAGTACGAAGAGGTTGATGGTGCGTGTGTATATGTGCCAGATTGATGTTCTTCATCAGCTTGTGGAAGTAAATCTGATGGTGAGAGCTGTACGACATATAAAAGATGTAGTGATGAAGAGGTAGTATCCACATGTACTGATGGACACTGGGATGTAGATCCAACTAGTTATGCATCTCCTAATTTGAGCTGTAGTTCTTGTAGAGGATGTCCATGACGTGATCATGTTTCACATGGATGAAAATGTGAATCATATGATCAATGTGATGATGAAAAACAAACATCACGATGTACTGATGGAGATTGGGATGTAGATCCTAAGGATTACTCTTCACCAGATCAGTGATGTGATAATTCGTGTCCTGCGATATGAGTGTGTTCAGGTAGAGAAAATGGATGAGAATGTAAGACATATCTTAAATGTAGTACGGAGTCTAAAACGATAACATGTGAGAATTGAACATGGAGTGATACGCCGTATGATTATTCAGCTCCAAATATGTGATGTGAACCATGTAATACATGATGTCCAAGTGGTCCAGTAGCACACGGATGAAGATGTACATCCTATAGTACAGATTCGTCATGTGATTGTAGTAGTGTAAAGCAGATATCACGATGCTCGAATTGAAGGTGGGATTATAATCCGTTTGAATATGGAAGCTGTAGCGCTCCAGCAAGTTGTGGTGAATGATGATGTCCAGCAACTCCACATGAGTATGGAGACTGTAGTTTTGAAATTCCAGCAATGTCTCATTGATGAAGTGATACGATAGAAACAGTAACAAATAATTATGACTGAAGTATAGCAGTGTCATGTAATAATACAGAATTAAGTATTAGTGATGAGAGCTGTTCGAAATTAGTCGGTTGTGGAACGGCACCAACTAATGCAGAGTGGGTAAATGGTTATTATAGAAAGTCATGGAATGGTACTGCATGGACTCCAACAAAAGGAACGCCAACATATAGTTCAGATAGTTCAGTAGAGTGTTCATATCAGTGTAAAGAACATTATAGGTGGAACTCTATAGCAAAACAATGTGAACCAGACAGAAGGCAAATAGATTGTGAAAATTTACCATCCAATTCTACATGGGCGTTTGGTAAATTTGCTCAGGTATGGGGTGGAGATGATTGGACTCCATCTAGCCATGCAAATAAATGTGTAACAAGTAGTTCAAGCACAGAAGAGTGTTCGTTTGTATGTGACTCAACTCATAAATGTAATAATGATTGAGATGCTTGTATAATAATAGATACTAATCAAAGATGTGATAATACAGTTGTCCATAAATGTACAGAATGATGAACACCTACAAGCACAAATGATGATGACTCAGCATACAGATGGGACTGTAAAGATCAGACAGGATGTTATAAATGTCAGAATGGTTATACAGATAAAGGTGAATGAGTGTGTAAGATATCATGTGGTGCAGGAACGTATTTACCAAAGAATAGTATAACATGTAGTAATTGTCCATGTGGATATGAGTGTCCATGAGGAGAATTTGATAAGAGTACTACAGAAGATCAATGAAAGAATAAGTGTGCTTCATGAAAATATAGTACAGCATGATCAAGTAGTTGTGATAGCTGTTCATCATGAAATCATCCAAATTCAACGCAATGTGGATGTGAAAAGGATAAGAAATGTACATATCAGGGACAAGAATATAATCCAGGAGCGTATATTAATGGTATATATTCTTCATCGTCTGTGGAATGTCCAGGAAATTGTTATACAACATCTGCAACTTGTAGATCTGATTGAACATGGGATAAAGAAATATATACAAGCTGTACTGTTGTAGAACCATCATGATCGTGTAGTTCAGATTTTAATTTAACATCGATACCTACTACTAACGTGGAGTCGTATGAGTCATGTACAAAAGATTATACAGTTCACTCTTATTCATATTGATGACAGACGTATTATAATTGTGAACCTCATACAAAGTATCAAATTACAAAATGCGTTGAAGGAAAAGTTTTTAATCAAAACAAAACAGCGTGTGTAGATCCATATATTGGTTATTCTGTTACGGTGAGTGAGTATTGTCCAACTCCTTGAGATATGGTTTATTATGGTCAAAATCCGCAAATTATTGCAAATTGAATCACGTATACTCCAGTTTTTGGTGGTGTATTTGGATGTGGGTATGGTGAAACTGAAACATTTGATTTTGAGCTTCCTATGGAGGTCTTAGGGAAATTGGCAAGTTTTAGATATGAGAGATGTAATTCGTATGCTTCATGTACGTGGGTTTGATGGGATATAACTATATGATATTAATCAGCATTTATTGATGGATTTATTAAATTATATTTTCTGCAGCGAAAAGCAGAATGATCAATTCATTCTGCTTTTTATGATTATGAAAATATCGCTTTAGTTTTTGGGCGTCGGATAATCCAAGATGGCGTGAGCTGTGTTACTGTTCCACAGTGATATTGAAATCTTTGGATATGGTGGTTCAGTTCCATTGATCATCTACTGTTCTCTCTGTGATTTGGAATGTATTTCACGGTAAGATTCAGTATTGACTGAGTCATCCTCCATTAATTCTTCGTGTGTCTAATTCAAATGGGTCCTGAGCTTTGATGATTGATTCGTTTTCTTTGGTATTGGCTACCCATCACTTTCACTTTATATATACCTCGACTCATGGTCATTCGTAAATAGTTCACTTGTAGTATCATTTGGTAAGCATGATAGTTTCTCATGGCTTGATTTTTTTAGGGACGTCTAGGGTCATATTGTATTGTCTGATATATTCTGCGACATTAAGTCTTTGGAGTTTCTGAGTATCTCAGTTTAGAGTGATAGAGTTTTCGATAGAGCTAGATCTAGTCATAGATAATAATTGGTCCGCATCTTCTGTATCAGCATGTAAATCAAATTCAAGTCCCATAGTCCCTCCATTTATATAAGTTCAGTAGGATGAATCCCATCATCAGTTCGTTAACGGATCTCCATAGAAACAGTTATAATACCAATTATAATACGGAAAAGCGAATCCGGCGAGTAAAACATCTTCGTCAAATTCTTTAGGGAGTAGACTCCCTTCGGCATTTGTAATATCAGTGTGTCATGTTGAATTCGTTCATACGCTTACAGTCATGTGACAGTCGGGATGGTTGTTTTGGCTTGAGTTTGCCATGGAAGAATAATTTCGGTATCAATTTGAATTTCATTCACAAATACCATTATATAATATTTCTCTGTGTATTCATTCAAGTACACGCGTATTACCTGAAGAGAAAATACCAATTACATTTTTTAGGTTAAATAAATCTATAATCTTTTCATTGAATATTTGGTCTTTATAGCTATCTTGTGTGTAAACGGAAGGCTGTGCCGAACAACAAACAATAATCATACTATTCGGGTTATTCTTGGCAAATTCATAAAGAGCTCAGTATCGTTTTTTGTCTGGGTTGCGACCAGAAACCATTAAATTAGTGTGTTCTCCAGCAAAATGGGTTAATATACCTAGCTCATTATTGGCGTGATGATTTGTGCTTCATGAAACTTCAACAGGTTCTCAGATTCGGTCAAAATTATTGTATTTATCATTATCTGGTGTTTCTTGGACCATGACTAGGTTAGTTCTAGATAAATACTCATTATATTCTTTTGCTGTATGACCTCCTGCTCCATGTAGTCACATCATTTTTCTTATCCACATACCCTCTGCAATTCATAAATCTTTTATGTATTCATATACTTTATCGTCTCATCTTTCTATTGGTCCGATACCGAGGTTAGATAGAATTCGATAAGGGTCGAGATTCTCAATAGGCATAGCGTGATATTCTATACTCGGAGCCTTTTCGATAGTTAATGTATTAGAGGTCCACGGTGCAGTATTTCACATTGGTCACTGAATGGTAAGTCTAACTACTATAGTTCATGTATTAGTAGGAGTGTAGCGATATGGCTCTGATATTTCCTGCCATTGTCAGTTGTTGACTTGAATTTCTAGTTTTTTTAATTCTGCATCGTTGAATTTTACGTTACTAAGTAGATTGGTTTCTTGACCTACTTTTAGATTTAGGCTGTTTATATTCTCTCGTCAACTAATAGCTTCGGTTATGTTGTTTTTGAGATTGATTTCTCCACTTTTAGATTTATCTTTTTCATCAGTATATGTTAGTTTTCATGTGTGTGTTTTTCAATCGCTTGCGACACTTATGATATCTCATGATTTGTAAGATTGTCAGTCTACTTCGAATGACATAGTTAGATTTTGGGTGTTGTCATCAGTTCATGTGGCATATAGTACATCTCATAGAGAAAATTGGTTATTTTCCATGGTTAGCTTTACTCATCAGAAGATGTTAGCTTCAGTTTTTTCTCGTTTAATTTCTGGGGCTTCATCTTTGAGTTTTATTGTAGTTGATCGGGAGCGTGTTTGTCAATTTTTCGTGTTTTCTAGCGTACACTTAAGTACACCACCATTCTTTATGGTAAATGGTAATGATTGTATGGTTTGATTATCAAATTCATAAGAAGCGATATAATCATCACTATTCCAAGCGAGTATTTTTGTGTCTCAAGCGAAAACTTCTTTATTAGTTTCTGTGATTGTATCTCATTCGGAAACTTCTGCACTTGATTCGTGGTAGGTAATTTCTGGTTTTTCTTGGTTTGTTTCGCTTACTTTTAGTGTGGTTGTTCGACTTTTTGGTTTTCAGCTTTCTTTATGGGATAAAGTTATTTCAAGGTTTTGGTCTCAAATTTCTTTTAGCTCAAATGGTAATTGGTTAGTAATATCTTCATGTTTGATGTTTCCATTTTCATCCTTCTTATCAAATATTAGAGTTAGATTGTATTCATTATTATTAAATTCGAATGCCTTTTCGGTTCAGGCAAAAAGTTCTCCATTGTTTCTTGTGATTTTATCTCACTGGAAAGCGGGTATCTCTGGTTTGTAAAAAATACATTCAGGAGTGGTGTCTATGAAGTTTATTTCGAATGTTTTGCTGCTATGATTACCATTAATATCTGTTGCATTTATTGTCGCAGAACATGATTTATCAATAGTCAAATTGTCTCATTTTTTAATAGTTTTCCCGTTTACACTAACCGTTACATCTGCGATTCATGATTCTTTATCACTACATGTTGCTACATGGTTGCTTCACAGACGTATGGTAGTACCATTGTTGCTAAGAATTTCAGGTTTTTTGATTGGTATTCCAGATCTTAATATTTCTTCCGAAATGTCTATTTCAGGTCACTTTTGATCCTGGGGTTCACATGCTGCAACGATTGCTACAGTTGTTCATCATGATATTACGTTGAAAGCTCCGTTTCATCATGTAAGCGATAGAGCAATCCACAGTTTTGCTATAGCATTATTAACGGCCGTTTTAAGTTTCGATGGTCTTTGGGAAGAAGACTTGTCAACTTGTTCATTAGTTAGATTTTGGTGCTTGTTATTAGATTCAGACATGAAAATCAATGTATAATCTAAAATGATATAATATTATTATACTTTTTATACGAAAAGTCAAATCATTTGTGTAAAAACTTTATATTAAAAAAGTCTTTTATTTTTTGACAGGGAAAATTTTTTGATTATAATTATTCGTAGAGAATATTTTACTATTTAATCTATAGTATTATGAAGCATAATTTGAGAAAAATCTGATTATTATGATTACTGTTATTGAGTCTTTTTGTGATAAAGTCTATTGTGAGCGCAGCGCCACGTATTGATACTGGAGTACCTATGATTCTTGATGAAGCTCAGAGGTTATGGTATAGATCGAGTTTACATACTTTGAATTTAGGAGATTTTGGATGAACAACTGCACTTTTAAAGCACGATAATTTAAAGTTAAGATTCTCAAACTGATTGGTTGTATGAGGAGGGTCAAAAACCTATGATTCAACGTATGCAGTGATTGGTTGATGAAAAAATAATGAAATACAAGGGGGAAAAAATTATGCATGAATTGGTGGGTGAGAAAGCAATATAGTCAAAGGTCAATATGCTGTTATTTGAGGGGGACAGGGGAATACGGCCCAGTGAATCAATGCAGTAGTTGTTGGTTGAAATTCTAATAATTCTTCTAATGAGTTAAGCGTGATTGTATGAGGACAATCTAATAAAGGTTTAAATTTATGAGTGGTTTTGTGATGATTGTGAAATACGGCTAGTAAAAATAGCTTAGCATTAGGACAAAACTCAGAATCAAATGAAGGTTCTTTTGCCTGGAACGCAACTGCAAATAATGGAAATGGGCGTGTGAATGCAGAAGGTGGAATATTAATAGGTACGACAGGTGCAATTGATGGAGTAAATTTGGTAGTTGGTGGTGCGGTTAAGGTTTCATGAGATAGAAGTGCTGCATATTCTTGAGAAATTAGGTATGTTAGTGGATGTTTCTATGCATTTGATGGTATTAAATGGCATATTATGAATAGAGGAGATGAAGAATCACCAAAATGTTCAGATGGATTTGGTGTAGATGAGGTGTCTCAGTATTGTGTATTTTGAAACACTATAGTATGGCATTGAGATGAGGTAGTATGATATGCTTCATGATATGCTGTAATTACTGGACCTAGCAATCCGAATCCTTGTGATGCAGTTGAAAAGACATTGGTTTGTTATAACAAAAACTTATATGTAAAAGAAGACGGTAGTAATGCCAATGGATATTATCCTTATTGTTATAAAATAAATAAAAATTAGAAGTGATATATGTAATAAAAAATCCCCATATTTAGGGGATTTTTTAGATTCAAAATTTGTTTTTAGTATCGTTTCTTCCGTTTAAAATATAACATAGTCCCTAGAGCTATAGCTATCATTCATCATAATAATCGCCAAAATACTCCTAGTACATGCTGTGCAGGTAGGTCTACATTCATTCCATATAGTCAGCTAATCCATGTCAGAATTCATAGTAATACTGTGAATATAGTCAGAATTGAAATGGTTTTATTGGTTCTAATGGTAGTGAGTGTATCAGACATATCGAATAGAGATTCTGTATTTTCGTATGCTATGGATACGAGTGATAATATCTTATCGGTTTTATATTGTAGATCTTCGAAATATACATCCAAATCTCATTCATAGAAATTCATTGTAGCAGTTTGTAGTTCGCTCAAGATTTCACTGTGAGGAGTGATTATGTGCTTCATCAAAACAGCACTTCTTTTTTTGATCAATAATTCTGAAAGAATCTCTTGTGTCAGCTTTTCATCCATTGTACTATCTTCTAGTTTTACCAAATCTTGGTTGAATTTGGTCATTCCAGTCAAAACTTTATCGTACATGGCATCGATGATTTTGTATAGGATATAGTATGGAGATAGCTTAAATTTTTCATCATCTTCAGCTTCAGCTATTTCTTCGCGGTATTGATTCTGAATTTTTTCTACGTTATTTGTGACATATGATGTCACAGTGATTATGAAATCTTTTCATAGTATGGCGTGCATTTGATTTGGAAAATGTTTCTTGGTCTTTGTGTTGTATTTGGGGAAACGCATAACTAGAAAAAGACAACCATCGTAAACATCGATTTTGTCCTGAGTAGTAAAATCTAGGAAATCTTGTTCGATGATTTCGTGTAAATCGTATTTGTCTACGAGTTTATCGATTTGTTTTTTATCTGGATCTACTAAATGAATCCAAGTAGTTCATCAGATTTTAATTTGTTCATCTTTCATTTTATTTTGGTTATGCTGGTAAATTATTCTTCATACACTTCTTCATTGTTTTTATTGTCCATATAATCTCTGATTACCTCTCATAGTGCATCTACCAATATATCAAACTGTCTTTGATCTCATTCTAGGTCTTGTTCGATCTTTTTCTTTTTGATTTCTTCATATTCTTTTTTATTCAAAATTAGTTTAGAGGCCGACTTCTTTGGGTGGGCAACATCATTGAATGAAAAATCGATATCGTTTCACATTTGGATTAATATATCTCATTTCCCAAATATTTTGTCCCATAGACTATTTTGGTTGTGTGAAATTACAGAAATTTTTCATCGATCGATGATTTCAGTTTTGTATTCTAGTATTCCATCTCGTAGAAATACAGTCAAAGAATCTTTACTAATCAAAATGCAATCTAGATAAAGATTTAGAAATCAGAGTATCCATTTGCAGAAAATTAGCAATCCTAATATTCCAGCAATCCATTTGATATAAGGCATATCTTGATATTGAGGGTATTGCTGAGAAATTGCATATGCAACATAAACGACAAAAAGAAGAACGCTATAGACCAATACTCCTCTCAAATATATGAAAGGACTATGGCCCAAGATTTCTTCTACATCCTTTAAATCTACATATCTTCATAATAAGTATCTTCTTAGCATTGATATTCGTTTGCCTTGATAAAAAACGGATTTCCGTAGTCAAGGCATACCTTCACTTAAATTTTAACCTAAAAAGGAAGGAATACCATAAACTATTAAGCAGCTTTCTTTTGTGCTTCGTTGATTCTCTTTTGCTTTTCTAAGAATTGTTCCATTCTTCACTTAATAACTTTCTTAACTTCCTTATTTTCATTGAAAGCTGGGTGGCATTGACAACAAGTTTCAACTCTGATTGGTCCAGGAACTGTAGCATTTATTTTGAAAGTAGCTCCACAGATACATGTAACTTCAACGTCGTGATAATAAGGAGCGTGAATTCACTTTTTCATAATTAATAATTTGAATGAATAAAATTATTCGTGGTGGTTAATATATAATATAAAAAAATCCATCGAAATTTCAAGAGGAATGAAACCTAAAATGTAGATTTTTATTTTGATTTATGTTGAAAAACGTTAGTAATTATTTACAATTAATTATTAATTTGAAAACGAAACTATTTAACACACAAACATAGTAATGCTTCATTTCTGAGCTTTGAAATATTTAGATTATCATCAGAGATTTTTGCAGAAAAGAGTACAGATTTCTGATGTTTTTTTGGTATGATGATGTGTGCGTGATTTATTGCTTTGAATCAGTAAAGATCCACTTGATATAGATTTTACATGTGAATGAAAACCAGAAGCTCTTGATTCTCAAATCAATACAGAGTGACTTTCCCATTTCAAAACTGATAAATTCTGAACTATAACTTTGATTCCATCTACTGAAAAAGAGCGCAGTTATCAACTTACTCCACTTAGGACAGAGTGAGGTTATGAGGATTTTCGTCATCCATGAGAAATAAACTGGAGTAATGATATTTTGCTTGATGCGAAAAGGAGAGATTTTTCTATCAATGCGATGTATTATTTTTCAGTGGAGCAAAAAACCAAAAAAGAATTGGATTATACAAAAGATAATCCAAAAATTTTGTCAGAATCAGATTTACTTAAAGTTCTCAAAACTCAGTGATATTGCTATTTTTCTGATATAAATCTACTCATTCTTACTGATTCACAGTTTGTTTCACAAGTGTTTCCGCAGTCGCATTTTGACGAATATGCTTTTCGTTATCTAATAGAAACTCAGAATGAATGTTATGTAACTTGAGAAAAAGAAGAAAAAAAATCTGAAAAAATATTTCGTGTCTTGATAGATTCGACATGATGAATTGAATCTATGATTCACAGAAAACTGACTACAGTATGAGAAGCTGATCAACGTTTTTGAGAGGATGCTTTGCGTTTGATTCGTGGACTTAGACTTGTGAATGTGTGTAATTATCAATTGCTTCAGCTAGACAAGAAAAACAAGTGAAAAAAATCTGAAAATTGAAATATAGAAAAGGTTCAGCTTTTTGATTTTTCTTCAGAGACTCGAGAATCGATAAAAAAGAATACTCCATTATTGGCTCATGTAGCGAAAGAACGTATTAAGGAAGAATTATGTAAGCCATTTCAGAAATGAAATCCATTTGCATTTATCGTACTTCTGGATGCTAGTGGAATGCTTCCAATATTGTTCCCGGCATTAGCAAAAACTAAATTTGTGGATCAACCAATTCGTTATCATGCGTTTGATGTTTATACGCATATTATGCTTTCACTCAAAGCAATCCAAGAAATGAACTCAGATTACCTAGTTCGTTTTGCAATGCTTTATCATGATGTAGGTAAAGTGCAGCAATATGCTGCATATGATTCATTGAAAACTAAAGAAGAAAAACAAGCGATATTTTCGTGACCATTAAATCATCGTGAAAGCTCACCAGTTTTGATGAAAGAGGATTTTTCAGCACTTGGATTTTCTAAAAAGGAAATTGAAACGATAGAATGGTATATTCATGAACATCATACGCCTGGAGAAATTTTGAATTCTCATCCAAATAATCGAATTAAGAAAGTTAGAAAGCTGTATAGTGAAAAATGATATGAAATGGTGAATAATTTGTTTGATATTAATATTGCAGATAGACTTTGACAAGAGAATCCTTTACAGAACTCTTCAGATTTAACTGATTCTTATTATTTAAAAGAATTATTAGAGCAATTAAAGAATGAAGAGTGACAATTTGAAATGAAAGATTTGGCTGTTGATTGAGAAAAATTGATGAAGCATTTTAAACTTGAACCATCACGTTTGGTATGAGAGTTGCTAAAACAGGCTTTTGAATGGGTGTTAACAGATATAAATGATAGAAATAATGAGAAAGAAATATTCAATTATTTAGAGAATTATATAAACAATAAAAAAAGTCAGAATAATTTTTAAAAAATTTTTCATTAGGAAATGACTAAATTACAAAAAACAGGATTATATGTAGCTATAATTTCTGCTATTTTGTGGCTTGTTTGATTGTTCGCTTGATGGAACTATAGTTTTGCTGCATGTGATGGTCCATATTGATGTATAGGTGATGTAAATTACCATTTAATTCATTATGCTTTAATCGCCTTATTTACTATTTGAATAGGTATAGTTTTAATGGAATCATCTAGAAAATCATTAAAAAAATCTTGTATCATGTTATTGGTTTCTTGGTTGTTGGGTAAGATAGGTTTTTGGTTGTCTCCGTGGTTTCTTGCTTCATCATGTATATGAGATTGTAGATGAGCAGATATTCCAGGGCACATATTTTGAATATTATGAATAATGTGTGTGGTGCTATGGTTTATTGTGTTATTCATTTCGATGAAGCATTTAACGAAAAGTAATAAACGGAGTGCTCTTTGTGTGGTAAGTGTTGCGGCTTTGTTGGGGGTGTTTTTGATTCAGGCCAATACTGGATGTCAGTATCTATTAAAATGTTTTACTAAATCACTAAGTACGTTATTTTTATGTTTTTTGGTTATATCTATAATTGTTTGTATTGTTGCTTGAATTAAGAGGTATAAAGAGGTTAAAAAGTCTAGTTAAAAATTAAATTTTCATTTGCAAAATATAATATTATTTGTACATATAAATTGTGAGATTTTCGCATGATTTTTTATATGTATGAAAATTATTATGTTTAATAGAAATAAAAGTTGGGTTTATTGATTGTTTGGTCTTTGTGTTTTAGCAATTTCCAGTATGTGAATTGTAAACGCTGAAACTTTCACTGAGAGGCTCGAACAAATTTGATTAGACGTATCGACATTTTCAAATAAAAAATCAATTTCACGTTATGAAGTGGCAAGATTATTGAACGCTGCGAATTGTGAAGACTGTGTGCAGGCTCCAGAATGGATGAAAAATACTTATAATCAGACTTTTTGGAACGGATTTAAAGTAATTGATGGAAAAGATTTTAACGATATCAATTATGAAGGTGCATTATGGAATAGAAAATCATATTATTACTGTGTAGCATATATCTGAGATAATGGATATATGGCATGATATCCTTCCACTTCTACGAAATGTCAGTGAAATTTCTGTGGTCAGGATGCTATAACGGTTTCTGAGGTTTATCAGACGATTTTGAATATCATCCAGCCTCAGATAATGCAAAAATATCAGATTAATTGGACGAATGTAAAAACTTGGATGAAATGATTGGATAAAACAAAGCGTAATGTAATTTTGAATCAAACAAATATTGATACGATAAATAAAGCTGATACAAAATCTACACATGCTCAGAATAGTGATGAATTCCAGGCTTGGCTTAAATATTGTATGTATAATTTGTCTGAATGTAATTTCCAAGCATTTGGAAAAATCTGACAAGCTTATTGGCCAGTTAGTGAACTGAATGTTTTGTATAAAGAGTGAATGATTACAGCAGAGGATGCGGAGAAAGTTTATACCAATTCTAGTATAAATGGAGCGGATGCACTACGTCTTTTTGGATCAGTTTTTGATCATTATGCTAGCTGTAGTTTTAATGTGGATTATGATTGTGATGGAGTTACGAATGGAAAAGATAATTGTCCGTATGTGTATAATCTAAATCAGTATGATGAGGATAGCGATGGAATATGAAATGTATGTGATGATGATATAGACGGAGATGGAGAAAAAAATCCAGTTTGAATAGTGGATGATAATAATCATGTCATAGTTTCTTTATGGAATAATAAATTGGATCAGACACCACTATGAAATGGAGACTTGTGATTTAGTCTTTTCATTGATGTGGAAACAATGAGTACATGACTGCCTACTGCAGTAGCTTTTTCTCCACTAACAAACTGAGATATTGATAGTATTGAATGGGATTTTGGAGATGGAACTATCCAAACGGTTAGTCATTGAAACAAGGTAAAGCATATATATAGAACATCGTGAAATTTTATAGTAAAAGCTATTGCAACATCCAAGAAGGGGTGAAAATCTTTCGCTATGAACAAAATTTTTATAGCAGATGCTATGTGAAAGGATTATGCATTAAATATTTCGCCTAGTTTTGTGTTTAAAAATTGAAAAGTTGAATATACTCTGACTCCATTGTATTCTGGAAATATTGATAAGATTACTTGGGATGTAAATGAATCTGAAGAGAAAACTTTAAAAGTTTCAGAAAAATATAAATTTACAGTAGAAGAGGATGGACTATATGTAGTTAATGCAAAATGATATAAAGATGGAGAACTAAAATCCGTAGCAATGTTAACTATAAGTCAGAATTGATCTCCTTCTTTTGCTAGTATGACGGTTAAGCCAGCTTATTTGTGGGAGGATGTATCGGTAACTACAAATCTTGTCTGAGTACTAAAGAAAGATATAGATTATGTGTGAATTAATTGGTGATGAGAGATTACGAATTCATTAAATCTAACGCAGAAACATGCTTATAACGAATGATGATTGCAGACAATTCAGCAGACGGTGGAAATGAAAGATTGAACTAGATTGTATGCAATAGCTACTGTTACAATTCAGAATCCTAATTTGTTGCAATCATACGCGTTGAATGTGGAGTGAAAGCGTTTGGGGTATAATCAGAATGAAAATTTGGCATTGAAGTTGACTATGTTTCCAAAGACTCCTGTGATTTCTTTGTTTACTAGTTATCAGGCTGGTAAAAAAGATTATACAGCTAATCCTAGTTTTGATAAGCAGATTTTGAATTTTTCGTATATTACAGCTGGAGATAAGATTTTGACTAACTCTGTAGAGGTAAATAAATGTGTATCTTTGATGAATCAGTGAACAGTCCATATTGATTCAGTAGATGTATGTGTAGCTGCTATGAAGAGCAATAAACTCTGAAATTATAAATGTGATATGGATGGTGATAAGATACCAGATATATGTGATGATGATATTGATGGAGATGGAAAGAAAAATTTGATATGAATTATTGTGCGTGAAAATAAAGATTGTTCAATTACAGCTGAAAATATAAATGTAGAAATATTAAGGAAACAATTCTGAGTTTGTTCTTTGGATAATTGTCCATTTGATGTAAATGAAGATCAGGAAGATATGAATAATAATTGAGTATGAGAGAGGTGTGAATCTACGATGTCTAATTTGTTGAGATATTCTGTAGCAGAGGTAGATGAATGAGCGTGAATATTAACACTAGACGTAGATAGTGATCAGGATTGAATTCCTGATAATAAAGATGGATGCCCTAATGTCCCATGAAATTCAGAAAATGGATGTCCTCAATTTAATAATCAAAATTGTTGGGCGTTTTCAAGTTGTGGAAATGGTAAGAAAGAAGCATGAGAAACGTGTTTGAATTGTCCGCAGGATGTCGGAGAGTGTTGTGGGAACTGAAAATTAGAAGCTCGAGAGACATGTAAAACATGTCCTGCAGATGCATGAATTTGTGAGTTATGTGGAAATGGAAAGATAGATGAATGAGAAAATTGTAAAAATTGTCCGAAAGATGTGTGAAAGTGTGTGGCTATATGTGGAGATGGAATAATTCAGGAAGCAGAAACATGCCAGAATTGTTCTGCTGATATTTGACCATGTACGGCTACATGTGGAGATGGAAGAGTTCAGGTGGCAGAGGATTGTGATAATTGTGCGAAAGATGTAAAACAATGTAAGTCTCAATTATGTGGAAATGGTATAGTAGATAATAATGAACAGTGTGATAATTGAACGAATAATGGAAATGATAATAAATGTACATTAAAATGTACAAAATATGATTCAGAAAATCCATTATGTGGAAATGGAGAAATAGATGAGTGAGAGGATTGTAGAAATTGCTCGGTAGATTTGTGAGAGAAATGTGTTAAAGATTGAGATTATGGAGATCTGTGTTGAAATGGGATGGTAGATGATTGAGAGACATGTAAAACGTGTCCTGAGGATCTTTTAGAGTGTACAGCATTTTGTGGAGATGGAAAAGTTCAAGAAGCAGAAGATTGTGATACTTGTTCTAATGATGTAAAATGGTGTAAATTCCAACTTTGTTGAAATGGAACAGTGGATAAAAATGAAGAGTGCGATAATTGAGCGAATAATGGAAAAGATAATAAGTGTACATTGAAATGTACGAAATATAAACCACAAAATCCATTGTGTGGAAACTGAAAAGTAGATTTATTAGAAAATTGTGAAAATTGTTCTGTTGATCTATGATATCGTTGTATAGATGCTTGAAGATTATGTGGAAACTGAAAAATAGATGCATGAGAAGATTGTAAGAATTGTCCAGCAGATGTATGAGAGTGTACAGCATTTTGTGGAGACGGAGTGATCCAAGCGGCAGAGACGTGTAAGAACTGTGAG
>JAEEGK010008451.1_pt1 | contig 24312 bp, 26 predicted proteins | sample 8958771 | NCBI WGS metagenome assembly JAEEGK01 (sample SAMN16246547, study PRJNA631951) | gut metagenome | biome: gut microbiome; feature: rumen; material: SC-attached | host: Bos | place: Iran: Karaj | collected 2018-10
CCCTTGGATATAAAGAAGATTTCGATAAATTTGTAAAATGCTTCAAAGGTTTGTTTGACTGACAAAGTACAGGATTATAAGGACATTATCCCACATTATAGAGAGTTTTAAAACGGTTGCGCGCCTAAATCGGTGTCGCCGTCTTTGACTTTCGCAAGGATTTCGAGGCCTGTCAAGTCTTGCATCATGCGGATGTTGTCGTCTTCCATTTCCAGGTTTCCGCTAGAACCGTAGCGGTTTACGATGAGCCCGCGGACATCGAGGCCGCGGCTACGGGCGTATTCTACCGTGAGCACGCAGGCGTTAATGGAGCCGAGCGCAGCCGTCGTCACCACGAGAATCGGGAGGTTCACGGTCTTGATAATGTCTTCGAGGAAAATCTTTTGAGATTTGTCGCCAGAAGAAATTGCGCCGACATCATAGCGGATGGGGCAAATGATTCCCCCGCTGCCTTCGGCAAAAATAAACTCGTGGCGAGCGCAAGCCGCATCAAAATCGGCTTTGACCTTCGTCAACTCCACGGGATTTCCTTCTTTGCGGGCAGCGAGATGCGGAGAGACGGCTTCTTTATAGACATAGCTCACGAGCTGTTCTTGCGTATCGGGGAGGTTCGCGATACGTTTCACGTAATCGGCGTCGCCTGCAACCCATTTGCCGTCGCGGAGTTCAGCGCCGCTGAGGGCGGCCTTGTAGTAGCCCGCATCGATACCGGAATCGCGCCACTTTTTCACGAGCAGGGCGGTCACAAATGTTTTACCAACATCGGTTCCGGTGGCTGTAACGAAATAACCTTTAGACATAAAGAGTAAACCGTGGTTAGTGATTGTGGTTTGGAATAGCTATGTGTCATTCTGGAGCCTGTCATCCTCGGAGCGAAGCGTAGAGGATCCAGCACTGGATTCTTCCCCTTACAGGGTCAGAATGACGATTAAGGTTTCAAATGTGATTACATATTATGTTGTTGATTTTATGATTTGAGCGATGGTTGTTGCTGCGATCTGGAGTTGTTCTTGCGTATGCGTAGCCATCAGGCTTGCACGCAGGCGAGCTTGCCCCTTGGCGACTGTCGGATAGCGAATCGCGGGAATCAAGATTCCCTGTTCCTGAAGTTTAGCAGAAATCTGCATTGCCTTCGCTTCGTCACCGATGACAATCGGCACAATCGCCGAAGGAGACTGCACAACGTTCACGCCTTCGCGCTGCAGGGCTTCGCAGAAAAATTTCACGTTATCGCGCAGGTTTTGAACGCGTTCAGGATGCGCATCGATGTAGCGCAAGTTATTGCAGGCAGCCGCAGCAACGGCGGGAGCCATCGCCGTCGTAAAAATAAAGCTGCGAGATTTATTTTTTAGAAATTCCGTCAACTGCTTCGGGCCCGCCACGAAGCCGCCTTCGGCGGCGACGGCTTTGCTCAAAGTCCCGACGGTTACGTCGGCGTGAGCACAGCCGTAGTGTTCGGCAAGTCCGCGGCCGGTCTTGCCGAGCACGCCCGTGGCGTGGGCTTCATCGATCATCAAGAGGCAATTATTTTCTTTCGCGATACGCAAAAGTTCCGGCAAATTCGCGAGGTCGCCATCCATACTGAAAACAGCGTCTGTCACGATGAGTTTGCGAGGAGCCGGCAATGTAGGCGCATACGCACGAGACTTATCCGCTTCTTGAATCACTCGCTGCAAATCCACCATATCGTTATGCTTATAGACAAAGCACTTGGCGCGGGAAAGGCGGACACCGTCGATAATGCTGGCGTGGTTCAGTTCATCGCTGAAGATAAAGTCGTTCTTGCCGCACAAGGCCGAAATCGTGCCGACATTCGCCATGTAGCCCGTGTTGAACGTAATGGCGGATTCTGCGCCTTTGAATTTGGCGATAAATTCTTCCAGTTCCTGATGCGGCGTCTTGTTGCCCGTCGTAAGGCGAGCGCCGCCGCTACCTGTACCCCACTCAAGAACCGCCTGGGCCATCGCCTGCTTGAGTTCATCGATGTTTGCGAGATCCAAGTATGAATTAGATGCCAACAGAATTTGTTCTTGCAAAGCGCCGTCGGGCATGCGGATTTTCACACAAGACGATTCCGGCGTTTCCATCAAGCGCATCGAGCGGTAAGTGTTGTTCGCTCGCGCCGCTTCCAAAGCGTCTTTCGTAAATAAGTCTAAGATTCGTTCGTTCATTCTAAACTGCCCTGGATCCTTCGACTACGGGCTACGCCCTTCGCTCAGGATGACACAATTCCCTTTTTACATATACTTATTTCATTCAGGATGACGTGTTTCTCCATCATCAACATTACTTCTTTTGACACGGAGCAACATCTACTAACACTTTTTTCTTCTGCAAGTACTCGATGCATTCTTCGGCAGAAGCCTTGCGCGAATCAAACAAGAAAATGCGGCCTCCGTTTTCATCGCCCATTTCCTTCATTTTCATGATGCGCACATAGCCGAGTTCCTTGCTCGCGACATAGCCAGTCACATAATTCGGGTCATCGCTCACGCAAAATTCCGCCACCATTCCGGGAGCATTCGCCACCTTGGTCGCCAGCACAATCGCTTCGTTAAAATGGTTCTTGCTGCCATCCACTTCGCTTGAATGCAAGGCATCCATATAAGTTGCACGCACGCCGCGTTCGTGGTCAGGTTCCAGGCGTTCACCCGTCGCGATATCGTACAGCATCGCGCCACGCATCGGGAAAGTTGCCCGCAAGAGTTCAGGAAGTTTTTGGGCAAAGTCTTTGATGAGGTCTTCGTGTGCGTCATTGCGAGCATAGCGAAGCAATCTCCCACCACATTCTGCAACAGCTTTACTAACTAGTCCAAAAGCCTTCTCCAGCCCTTCCTGCCACGTATCTACATCGATACGCGTCACGGGCAAAGCCTTCAAAATCCGAATATCGCTTTCGTGAACCTTTTCGATTTTCACGTTGATAAAATCCGGGTCGCCCTTGGAATGATTCATGGCGCGGCGCACCATCGCCGTACACACAGCTTCTACGGAATCCCGGCCCACAATACGTTCTGCACCGGAAATATGCTGTTCGTGTTTCTGTTCGCCCTCGCCCACTTGCTGCGAGGCTCGCATTTTCAAGCTATAATATTCCATATCACTCATGAAATTCATCTTCGCCTTCTACAATAGGCGCGGGTTCACATTCACCAATCATCTTGATGGCTTCGCAAATGCGGTCAACTTCAGAATCGGTCGTAATGAGCGGAGGCATCGTGTAAACGTAATTGCAGAAAGGCCTGAGCCACACGCCGGTTTCGCGAATCACGCGCAGAATATCGTCCGCAGAAGGTTTCGCCTTCAGTTCCAAGACACCTATCGCACCAAGCACTCGCACGTCGGCCGCATTTTCAAGCGAACGGAGCGGTTCCAGATTCTGCTTCAAGCGTTTTTCAATCCGAGCAACAGTCGTGGCGTAATCGCGACTTTCAAACAGCGAAAGCGAAGCGATTCCCGCAGCGCAAGCCAAAGGGTTCGCCATGTACGTCGGACCATGCATAAACGCAGGAATTTTGCTATTTGTAATCGTTTCGGCAACCTTCTCAGACGCAACGCAGGCCGCCATCGTAATGCTTCCGCCCGTGAGCGCCTTACCGATGCACATGATATCCGGCTTCACGAAGTCGGCGCATTTATTTTCGCGACAAGTATCAGCCGCATTTTCAGCGGTATGCATCATCGCAAAACGCGGGCCCGTGCGGAAAAAGCCCGAAGCGATTTCGTCCAGGATCAACAGGATGCCGTAGCGGTCGCAAAGTTCACGGAGAGCCTTCAAGTAGCCTGCATTGTAAAGCCACATGCCGTTTCCGCCCTGGAACACGGGTTCACAAATCACGGCAGCGATTTCATCCTTGTGTTCCTCGACAACGCGCTCCATCGAAGCGAAATCCGCCGAATTCCAGGCCTCGTCAAAGCGGCAATTCGGGCGTTCCGCAAAATAATGATGCGGCATGATTCCACGGAAAAGCGTATGCATTCCATCCGGGTCAGAAAGCGCCATCGCGCCTGCGGTGTCGCCGTGGTAGCCACCCTTCAAAGCAACCAACTTGCAACGCTCCGGGCGGCCCAGCGAATGCTGGTACTGCACCGCCATCTTGGCGCTGCATTCCACGGCGATGCTCCCCGAATCCGCAAAGAAAATTTTGTTGAGACCTTCCGGTAAAAAATTCACCAGTTTTTCGGCGAGTTCAATTGCGGGCTCGTGCGTAAAGCCGCCGAACATCACATGGCACATCTTTTCGCTCTGTTTCTGAATCGCCTCGACGATTTCAGGGGCGTTATGCCCGTGCGCCATGCACCACCAACTCGATACCGCATCAATCAGTTTCAAACCGTCGGCCGTTTCAATCGTCGTTCCATGAGCGGATTTTGCAAGGAACCTGGCCGGAGTATTCTTCAGCGCCGCATAAGGGTGCCACAAATGCTCGCTATCAAAATCAAGTAGCCTTTTCATTTGCAGCCAAATATAGAAATTCCCCTACACCAAGCAGCATTTTACATATTTTCCCTATAAATAAAGTGGTTAAAACATCAATAACGCCACTCTTTAGAAAAAGGTCTTAATCTTTCCCATTGAAATGAATATATTTTACAGGTATAGGGAGCAATGATTTTATGGACAATTACAAAAAATTTGTAGCAGACCTTCCTGTGAACTCTGCGGAGTTTTTCACAGCTATAACCCACGCCACAACCGAACTGTACATTTCAATGCATGTACTTGATCTTGAGACCAATACGGCGTTCCCTATCAAGAGTAACGAATTCATCGACAAGTTCATGAAATGCGGTAGCACTCTACAAGAAAGTATTACCAATATCATGACGAACCTTGCATGCCCAGAAAGTGTTGAAACCATCAAGAACTTTACGATTCTTTCAACATTGCCGGAACGTCTGAAAGATACAAATGTGATTTCAGAAATTTTTCATGGAAAGATTCACGGTTGGAGTAAGGCGATATTTGTACGCATAGGCGACGAAAAGCCTCTACGTCGAGTCCTGTACCTTGTCGAAAACGTGAATGCGCAAATGACAAAGTTGGAACAAGAGAAAGAACTCTTGGAGCAGAACCGTAAACAACAAAATATGATCAATGCGCTCATGAACGGATACACCTCCGTTGTCAGTGTCGATTTTGTAACCGAAAAGGTGGAAATTCTCCGCATTAACGATCGAATCAAAATTGCTCTTGGTCTCACGAAAGAACCACCGACATTCAAGGCTCTTGTTAAAAAATATATCAACACGGCGGTTCTCGAAGAGGATCGAGATAGTATTCGAAAAGTGATTGATGAGTCTTATATCAAAGAATACTTACCCATTGGCAACAGTTTATCAAGAATATTCCACAACGAACTCGGTCATTATGTTGAAATGAAGGTGGTGCGAACCGGCGAAGAAACAACCGTATTCGGCTTTACCGACAAAAACAACGAAATTACAGAAATCAACGATAAAATCTACAGGGATTCGTTGACACAAGTGATGAACCGTAAGTATTTCGATGATAAACTAGCGTCGCAGAATTGTCAAGCAGTTGTAATGGCCGACATCGACTTTTTCAAAGATGTCAATGACAATCACGGCCACCAGTGTGGCGACGCAGCCCTTACCGCCGTAGCGTCGATACTGAGTTCATCCGTTCGTAATTTGGACCACGTCGTACGTTATGGCGGCGACGAATTCTTGATCTCGTTCAAGGGCATCAGTCATGAAGTGCTGAAAATCAGGCTTGAACAGATGCGTGCCAAGGCAGAAAAAATCGTACTGAAAGATTACCCGAATGTAAAGTTAACCATGAGCTTTGGTGGAACATTCGGAGATGGAACCGTTTCAGACATGCTCTCTTTTGCCGACAAAGCGCTCTACATGTCCAAGAAAAAACGGAATTGCGTTTCCTTAGTCCCGTTTGAAGAATAAAAAGTTTCTATATTTGGGGCAGTCAGTTCGAAATCCATCCTGACTATAAACAAAACTAGGAACCCCATGAAAAATGCACTGTTAATTCTATCCGGCGGCATGGACAGCGTGACCATGCTTTACGATTATATTGATGAAATAGCCCTCGCTATTTCCTTCGACTACGGCAGCAACCACAACGACAAAGAAATTCCCTTCGCCCAATACCATTGCAAAAAGTTGGGCGTCCTTCACCTGACGATTCCGCTGAAGTTCATGCGCGACAACTTCACCTCGTCACTATTTTCTGGTGCAGACGCCATTCCCGAAGGGAGCTACGCCGACACGAATATGAAATCGACGGTAGTCCCCTTCCGCAACGGAATCATGCTTTCAATCGCAGCAGGAATTGCCGAAAGCCGCGGCCTTACAAAGGTAATGATGGCCAACCATTTTGGCGACCACGACATTTATCCCGACTGTCGCGACAACTTCGTAAAGTACATGTCTGACGCCATTTCTGCAGGAACCTACGCCGGCATCACCATCAACGCCCCGTACACAAAAATTTCCAAAGCGGAAATCGCCCGCCGCGGCAAAATGCTCAGCATCGATTACAGCCAAACATGGTCTTGTTACAAAGGCGAAAGCATCCATTGCGGCAAATGCGCCACCTGCATTGAACGCAAGGCTGCATTGTCAGAAGCCGGCATCAAAGACACCACCGTATACGGAGCATAGTATGTACCGAGTCATCAAGCGCATGGAGATTTCGGGCGCCCACAAGCTGGAACTCCCCTACGAAAGCAAATGCCGCGGTCTACACGGTCACAACTGGATTATCACCGTATTCTGCCAGTCCGAAACACTGGATGAAAACGGAATGGTTGTCGACTTTTCGCACATCAAAGAACTCGTTCATGGCAAACTGGACCATCAGTTCCTAAACGACGTCATCGACGGAAACCCCACCGCCGAAAATATGGCCCACTGGATTTGCGAACAGGTCCCCCATTGCTACAAGGTCCAAATTCAAGAAAGCGAAGGCAATCTCGTAGAATACGAGGTCTAGTCCATGAAGGTTTCGGAAATTTTCAAGAGCATCGAAGGCGAAGGCCTCCGAACAGGGCTTCCTGCTGTATTCATAAGACTTCACGGCTGCAACTTGCGATGTTCCTATTGCGATTCGATGTACGCCGTCGAAGGCTCTGACTACAAGCAAATGAGCGTTGCGCAGATTTTAGACGCCGTAAAGGAATTCAGCGGTATAACCCATGTAACGCTTACCGGCGGAGAGCCCTTGATCCACCAAGATGTAGAGGATTTGCTCAGCCTGCTAAGCAGCAACGGCTACCAAGTCAACATCGAAACCAACGGGACCGTCCCTCGCAAATGGCATTTCCCTAGCTTATTCTACACCATGGACTGGAAATGCAAAAGCAGCGGAATGTCCGCCAAGATGAAGATGGAAAACCTCGAGACTCTCGGGGCCGATGATGTCCTAAAATTTGTGGTCGGCACAACCGAAGACCTCGAAGAAACTGAATCCGTAGTCAAAAGCCTCGCCGAAAAGAAACGCGACATGCCGCACCTATTCATTTCTCCCGTTTTCGGAAATTTGTCTAACGAGGAAATCGTGAACTGGCTACTGGGCTGCAGCACAATGGTCAAAAACAATGCCCGGTTTCAAGTCCAGTTGCACAAAATTATTTGGGATCCCGATCGCCGCGGCGTCTAGGATTTTATATAATTAGAACATGCTGTTCACGAAAACTAAACTCGGCGTAATTTTCTCTGGCGCGGCGGTAGCTGCCGTACTCACGGCATGTTCCTCAAATTCATCATCCAGTGCAGAAATTCCCGAGCAACAGGATCCGGAAATTCCCGCCAGCAGTTCCTCAATCGCAACAGGAAATTCCAGCTCGGAAGCCGGAATGGCATACTCTTCAAGTTCTCGCAACGAAGTTTTAGACGAATCATCTTCTTCCAAAATTATCGAATCCAGCTCAGAAACCGGAACAACATCCTCGAGTTTTTCCAGCTCTTCCGCAGAACAAATAATAAGCAGTTCTTCAGAAACCATCACGAGTTCCGAGAGCGTTTCGCCTTACCTCTGGAGCGACGAATTCGAAGGCTCCACCATCGACACCGACAAGTGGACATTCGAAATCGGCACAGGCGCAAACGGTTGGGGCAACAATGAATGGCAATACTACACCGACCGTAGCGAAAACGTCTACATCAAGGACGGCGTTCTCCACATCCGCGCCAACAAAGAAAGCTACGAAGGTGCAAGCTACACCTCGGCGAGAATGATTACCAAAGGCAAGTTCAGCTTTACCTACGGCACCATGGAAGCCCGCATCGCGCTCCCCACGGGCAAAGGCATCTGGCCCGCCTTCTGGATGCTGGGAGAAAACATCGATCAAGTCTCTTGGCCCGCCTGCGGCGAAATCGACATCATCGAAACCGTCAATAGCGAAAATATCGTGTACGGCACCAACCACTGGCAAACCGAAGGCAAGCAAGCCGATTACGGCAACAACACCAACGATTTCCATGGCGCAAAGAAAGAACTCGACGTCACCCAGTTCCATACATACAAATTCACCTGGGACGAAAAGCTCATCGCCATGTACGTTGACGATTTCAAGTACCACGAGATTTCTATTGAAGACAACGCCGGCGGCACAGACGCCTTCCACAAACCCTTCTTCTTATTATTAAACGTAGCCGTAGCTGGTAATTGGCCCGGTTTCGAAGTCGATGACGCACAGTTCCCCAACGAAATGCTCGTCGACTATATCAGAGTCTATTAAAAAAGACTTTTTAGGGTAAAAGCCCTGTATATGCAACAAGTGTTGCATATAGAACATTTTTCTAAAAGATTTTGCAAAATCTTGTGATTTTTCTCATTTTTCTTAACTTTTGTTGCATAAATGTATTGACACTCCTAAAAAAAAGAGATATATTCTTGGCATAACAGGATGGAAAACAATGAAACCGATTATCGAATATTCAAACTTCCGCCAGTATCTGCTGGACTACTACGAGGAGCGCAAGCGCATTTCCGCATTCTCGTGGCGAGAATTCTCGAAAGTCGCTGGTTTTACCTCTTCTTCTTATATGAAGGTGGTATGCGACGGAAAGAGCAAGCTCAGCAAGATCGGAGTGGAACGCGTCGCTACAGCTATCGGCCTTACAGGCTTTGAGCTGGACTACTTCCGCGCCATGGTCAAGTTCGGCCAGGCCGCAAGCGAAGAAACCAAGAAGGCAGCCTACAGGGACATGCTCGCAATAGCGAAGGTCCACAAGGTGCGCGTCTTGGAAGGGGACCTATTCGCCTATTACGATACCTGGCGCAACCCCATGATGCGCGAACTCGCACCGCTGATGCCAGGCGCCACTCCCGGCGAAATGGCAAAGATGTGCTACACAGAAACCTCGGCACAGGAAGTTCGCGAATCCCTAGATTTTTTGACTAGGACCGGGCTTCTCAAGAAAGAAAAGGACGGCGCCTTCAAGCAGTCCGAAACGTCTGTGAGCGGCACCCCTGATGCAACTAGGCTTGCACTCCGCGGAATGCACCGCCAGATGGCACAGCTCGCCGCTCCGGCTCTTGAGTTGCCGGCAACCGAACGCAACTTCAGCGGCGTGACCATGGGCGTTTCCAAAAGCACCTACAACCGCATCGTGGGACTGCTGGACGAATGCCGCCGACAAATCATCGCCATTGCCGCCGAAGACAAAGGCATCGAACAGGTTTATCGTTTGAATTTACAATTATTCCCGCTTACCAAAAGCATAAAGGAGAACAACAATGAAAAAGCTTAACATTTGCATTGCGGGCGCACTCGCCCTCCTCTGCACCAGTTGCAGCGATTCCGACGGAGTCAAAGATCTCACCGGAACATCTGAAGAATTGAACGAAGTTGCCGACAAGGGTTCCTCCAGCTCGGGCACGCCCGGCACGGAATCTTCGAGCAGCATCAAAGACCAGAAGAATTCCTCTAGCAGCGTAGACGACCAGAATCCTAATTCTTCGTCGAGTGGTGATGTTCAGACACCCAATAACGGCTCGCTAGATGCCTACCTGCAGCAATACGGTCTTGAGACCAAGTACCGCTTCGACAAGGCCGTACTCGCACTCAACAAGAGCGAAATGGTCTCCAGGACTCCGGCTATGGACGGTTCCACAAACGCCACTGAATTTGATGGCGAAGGCGTCCGCAAGTTCGTACAGCAGAACATCGGAGCGATAAAAACACTGTTCCCGAAGGCCGCCGAGAAATACGCCGACCTGATCGAAGCAACCAAGAACGGCACAAACGAATGCTCGCTCTACTCGTTCAACCTTTATGGTAACAAAAAGTACGCTGGCCACGTGCTGGAATACGTTTCCCCCGATACCATGAAGGTGGTTGATATCGAGGCCAAGAACTGCGAAGATAACACAAGCAACCAGATTGTCCGATTCCTGTTCAGCTACTGCGGTGACGTGAGCAAGGAACCGATCGTTGAACGCACCACGGCAAAGTCGGACATCGCCAAGGACAAGTGCCCCGCCAGCAAGACCGACGATGAATGGATCAACGTGATCGACAGCAAGGAAATCGAAACATGCCGTCACATTTCCGATAACGAAGCATTGAAGCAAGGTGCCAACTGCAATGAAGATATTGACACGGGCTGGGTTATTGACTGCGCGACCGGCGAAGAATACAAATGCGCTCTCGGTTACTGGGTGCGGAATGTTTGCGCACCGGGCAGCGACTGCGACGGCGACGGCATTCCTGACGGAATCTACAGACCCGACTTGGAACCCTGCGATACCGACACATTGCTCTATTTCTACGAGCGACACTTCCAATGCGTAGATGGCAAGTGGCAATACCTGCCGCCTCCTGACTCCAGTGACACACGCGCCCAGGCACGTAACGCCACGCTCTCGCCTCGCCAGGGAATGGCAGTAACTCCGCGCGTCGTGATGGCAAGGAATGAGGACGGAACCATTTCGATTCGCGACGATGGATACTACGCCTCCAACAACTTTGTCATGGAAGCGGTTTACACCGAAATTTCCGGCGACACCATTATCGTAGACGTTATTTACCCTGACGGTGCAAACGTGAGCAGCTTCCAGATAAGCGCCCTCACATTCACCGTGAGCAAAGTCTACACAAATGTGAAGTACTTAAGATATAAGGATGACGATAGAGTCAAGGAAATTCACGAAGTAGACGAACTCCTCCCCTGCGCAAGCAGTTCTACTTGCCAGGAGTGCGGAGAAGGTCTCGAATGCTAAAAACGGCTTTATTCTCCTGAGCCCGCCCCGCAATTACATGCGGGGCTTTTTGTAACGCCTTGCCGCCAGAAGTCCCGCTTCAAAAAGCAGATAAGTCGGAGTGCCAAGCACCAGCTGGCTTATAATATCCGGCGGAGTCAAAAGCGCCGAAAGAGCGAGAACGCCCACGACCACGTAGGGGCGTTTTTTGCATACCGTCTCATAATCGACGATTCCGCCGCGAATTAAAGCAAAGGTCACCAGTGGAAACTGGAACATGCATCCGAAAGCAAGCGAAAGCCAAATTGCAAGACTCACCAAATTCGACACACCAAAAATAGGCTGCAACAAATCGCTGGCAAAGCTCATGCCGAACTTGACAATCAGCGGAAAACAGACAATCAGGCAAAACGCCACCCCCGCCACGAACAAAAGCGAGGTCAGCGCCACAATGGAACGGATAAACTTTTTCTCTTTTTCATAGAGGGCAGGCAACACGAACTGCCAAATATTCCACGCGATGGCCGGCGAGCAAATCACCACATCCAAAAGGGCTGCAATCTTAAGCTGCAGCAAGAAAACTTCTAGCGGTGAAAAATAATGGAGTTGAAAATCACCCTGCAAAGCAATCTGACCGCAAAACCACTCCAAAACGTAGGGCGAAACTAAAAAGAGCGGCACAATGCCTATAGCAAGTACCGCAAGCGAACGCAACAACGCTCGCCGGAGATCTTCTAGATGAGATATCAAATTGGTTTCCGCTTCTTGCATACGAAACTAACGTGTCATTCTGAGCTATACAACACTTGGGACGGAGTCCCTTAGTGGCTGTTATCCACTTTGTGGAGAAGAACCGTATGGTTTGGAGTCGAAGAATCTCGCCTACTTCTTTTCTTCTGCTTCGGCAGCCTTTTCGACCGTCTTCTGCAAATCTTCGGCTTCTTCTTTCAGGGCGTCCTTCGCCTTTTTATATTCGTTCTGCGCCTTGCCCAGGGAACGGGCCAGTTCAGGAATGCGCTTTGCCCCGAACAAGAGCAGCACAACCACCACAATCAAGATAATTTCGGGAATTCCGATAGACATAATTCACCTGCTTTTCTACGAAATATAACATAATTTCGCGTTATAGGCACAGTTTTACATTTTTAGTCGTCATTTCAATTATTGAAAAACAAAGTCTGTAAACACCCATTATCAAAACCTGTTTTTCTCCTTAAAAGGTACCATTTTTTGTCGGTTGGAGCCCAAATTTAATTTTGGCACGCCTTTTGCAACAGGTTGGGCAAAACAAGAAAACAACCTCAACAAAGGATAGGAACATGAAGCTCGTTACAGCTTATATCCAACCCGAACGACTAAACCTCGTAAAGCAAGCACTATACGAGAGAAGTATTTTCAAGATGTCCGTTACAAACGTTCTTGGCTGCGGTCAGCAGAAAGGCTACAACCAACGTTTCCGCGGCGTCGTGACCGAAGTAAACCTGCTCAAGAAAATCTGCTTGAAGATTGCCGTGAACGATGAATTTGTACAGCCCTGCATCGATGCGATTATCGCAGGCGCAAGAACCGGTACCATCGGCGACGGCAAGATTTTCGTTACCGAACTCGAACAGTGCATCCGCATCCGTACCGGCGAAACCGGCCCCGAAGCGATCGGCTAAACAGTAACCACAATCAAAAGGATTTTCCACAATGAACGAAGCAGCAACTGTCGTACCTGTCAGCGACGCCATCTTTATGACAGAAAACATTTGGATCATGATCAGCGCCATGTTGGTGTTTATCATGGGCCTGGGCTTTGCCTGTGTCGAAGCGGGTCTTGTTCGTGCAAAGTGCGCGGCCAACGTCGCTTTCAAAAACATCGCGGTTCCCGCCATAGGTATCACGATGTATGCCGCCATAGGCTTTGCTCTCATGTACCCCGGAACGTTCAACGCGATCTCCGGTGTACTTGGATTTGCCGGATTCGGTATCGGTGACTGGGCAGACCCCTCCAAGTTCACCGCCGCCTACAACGGCCACTTCACCCTCTTCACCGACTGGCTGTTCCAGGCGATGTTTGCAGCAACCGCGGCTACCATTGTCTCTGGCGCTGTCGCCGAACGTGTGAAGCTGAATTCCTTCCTCGTCTTCACCATCGTCTACGTGGCCTTGGTCTACCCCATCGTGGGTAGCTGGACATGGGGCGGCGGCTGGCTCTCCACCATCGGCAAGGCTGGCTTCCATGACCTCGCCGGTTCTACCCTGGTTCACTCCGTGGGTGGTTGGGCCGCTCTCGCTGGCGTCATGATCCTTGGACCGCGTATCGGTAAGTATGTTGGCGGCAAGGTGCACGCTATTCCGGCCCACAACATTCCGCTCGCAACTATCGGTGTGTTCATGCTCTGGTTCGGTTGGTGGGGATTCAACGCCGGTTCTGCCCTCTCCGGCGATGCAAAGGCTACCAGCTGGATTTTGGTGACCACGAACCTCGCTGCTGTCGCAGGCATCATTACCGCAACGCTCACGAGCTGGATCGTTTCGAAGAAGCCGGACGCCACCATGGCCCTCAACGGCTGCCTTGCAGGCCTCGTCGCCATCACTGCCGGTGCAGACGTTGTCACCCCGCTTTCTTCCTGGATTATCGGTGCTATCGCTGGTGTGCTCGTAGTCGGTGCAGTCTTCATGTTCGACCGCCTGCACTTGGATGACCCGGTCGGTGCTCTCTCGGTTCACCTAGTGAACGGTGTGTGGGGTACGCTCGCTGTGGGTATCTTCGATATCACTGGCGACTACACCCTCGGCACTCAGGCCATCGGCGTGATTGCTTACGCGGTTCCCTGCTTCGGTGCTGCTAGCCTCATCTTCTACGCTATCAAGAAGACCATGGGCCTCCGCGTTACCGAACGTCAAGAACTCCGCGGCCTCGACCAAAGCGAACACGGCCAAGAATCTTACAGCGGCTTCCAAATCTTCAGCAACATGTAATTTGGGCCACTGCCAAATAACGAAAGAAGACTGCCGAAATCCGGCAGCCTTCTTTTTTACATAATAACGTAAAATGGTCTCTGTGAGCAACAAACGCCTCGTATTAACGAGGCGTGGTTGCGAGAGCGAGCGCTCTGGGTACGTACTTAGTAGATTGGGCGCGAGCGGTCTTGTTATCTTAAAGCCTTTCTAGCGGAGCGCATCAGATTCTTCAGCTGTTTTTTGTCGAGCTGCGGAACCTCGGCGTCCTTCTGGGCGCGAGACTTGGGAGCGCAGTCTTCGCAAAGGTGCTTGGTCACGGTGCCAAAGCTAGCGGCGCCGTTACTGACGCTGGTTTCCTTAAAGCGGTAAGGACGAAGCAAGGCTTCTTTCTTGCACTTGTCGCAAATACCCATCTTGGGTTCTGCGGGTTCGCGCTTGCGTTCCTTCTTGGGAGCGTCACTGGTGTCTTCCCAGGCCTTGCTCTGGGCTGCAATCTTGCGTGCGAAATGATCGTCTGTCAAGCTCATGTTTACCTTCCTTTATTTTAATTCTCTTTTTATAAAGTCATACAGGAACAGCGCCATGAACGTATTGCAAATAGAAGTCGGGTTGCCTTCTTCGGTATAAAGGCTACGGCCGAACTTTCCACGTTCCAGCTGTTTTTCCTTGAAGTCCGCCACGTAGGCGGCAAAATCCAGAATTTTCACCCGTTTTTCATCTTTCTGCTGCAGGCCGCGAATGCAGTCGTTCAACGCCGTCAACTGGGAGGGCGCCACCGGGAACATGTCCTCGGGTATAGTGAGAAAGTGAACGGGAGCCATGGTCTTGCTCAGGACTTCATCGGCCAACTTTTCGTAGGCCCCAAAAACTCCGTTATAGTCCTTGCCGCCGCGTTTGAGTTCCTTGAGTCCAAGACCAACTATAATTCGCCCAGCCTTCTTGCCGATAATGTCGGCAGAGGCCCGGTCATAAAGTTGCTGCAAACTTTGGGGGGCGGGAGCATTGATTGAAAACTGGACAGGTCTATTGGCTTCGCGACAGAGGAGTATTTCAGCAAAGCGGTTGGCGGCTTCGCCCTGTTCTCCCAAAAGTTCATCACCAATAATCAGAATCCTGTTTTCCATTACTCCTATAATCTACACTCTTCCAGGGCGTTTGACCACAGAAATCGACCAAAAGCCCTCTTTTTTTTGCCTTTTTTTGACAATATGACCATCGGCGACCAAGGCTCCAGGTACATTCTCTATAGGCGACCCATCGTCTAGAAAAATTTCCAGTTCCGCCCCCTCAGGAAGCCCCGCCATGACCAGACGACTGCGCATGGCATTGTTCGGGCACACCACCCCACGCAGGTCCAGGCGTTCCGGAAATGTTCCTTTCAAAGCCGCCGGCAGAGGGTCAACCTTCGTTTTTTCGCAAAAATCAGCAATTTCTGGGGCGAACCTCGCAGGCGAGTCTAACCACTTTCCCAGAGGATAATCTGCTAAATCAATGGCAAGCACCCGGGCAAGAGCCTCTTCAGGGGCAACGGCAACCTGATTTTCGCGCCTAAACCACTCCGAACAAGCAAAGGAAACCAACCTCCGAAGAGCCTCTTCGAAGCCAGGATTCCCCCTTTGAGCGTCAATCCACTTTTCCAGGGCAGATTTTTCTTTTTTTACATACAATTTGGGTCTATATTTGATAAATTTTTCAAGAAAAACTCTGCCACAATGTAGCAAACTTCCACGTAGGTTTCTATATTTGGCCGCAAGTTCCGAATGGAGCAAAAGGTTTTACATATAGGTTATACGGTTTTATGGCAATCAGTACAATCCTACTCGACATCATGTTCGTTGTCTATGTGATCGCAGGCATCGGGCTTGTCATCTACGGTTTTAGCTGTTACTATAGCATCTACTTATTCTTGAAGAATAGCCGCACCACACGTCTTTCCGACCGCAAAAAGATTCTGCAGTTCTATCGCGAACATTCTATGGACGAACTGCCGCAGGTGACCACCCAGCTGCCGGTCTTTAACGAAGCTAACTGTGTCGAACGCCTGCTCGAAGCTGTCTGCGCCATCGACTACCCCAAGGACAAACACGAAATTCAGGTCCTGGACGATTCTACCGACGAATGCTACGAAGTTGCCAAGAAGAAAGTTGCAGAACTCGCCGCCAAGGGCTACGACATCAAGTTGATTCACCGCACCAACCGTTCCGAATTCAAGGCAGGCGCTCTTAAAGAAGCCATGCAGGTTGCCAAGGGTGAATTCCTCGCTATTTTCGACGCTGACTTCGTCCCCGAGAAGGACTTCCTCCTCAAGACGATTCCCTACCTGGTCATGGACGATCAGATCGGCCTGGTCCAGGGTCGCTGGGGCCACTTGAACCGCACCGAATCCGGTCTTACGCTCGCCCAGTCCATCGGTATCGACGGCCACTTCGTGGTGGAACAGTCCGCCCGCAGCTGGGGCAAGCTTTTCATGAACTTCAACGGTACCGCCGGCGTGTGGCGCAAGCAGGCCATCTATGGCGGTGGCGGCTGGGAAGGCGACACCCTGACCGAAGACATGGACCTTTCTTACCGTTCTCAGCTCGCTGGTTGGAAGATGAAGTTCGTGTTCGACGTGATCGTTCCGGCCGAACTCCCCAACGACATCAACGCCTTCAAGGCACAGCAGTTCCGCTGGGCAAAGGGTTCTATCCAGACCGCTATCAAGATTTTGCCGCGCGTGCTCAAGGCCAAGGTTCCTCTCCGCGTAAAGATTGGCGCCATCCTCCACACGACGCACTACTCCATTCACCCCTGCATGCTCTTTACCGCCCTCTGTGCTTGGCCGTTGCTCGCCTTCTTTGAACCGGTCGCACACCTGCCGACCTGGGCCTACACCGTCGGTTTCAGCTTTATCTTCCTCGCTGCTATAGCCCCTTCTGTTCTTTACTTTGTCGCACAGCGCTGCTCCGGCTACACCGGTTGGAAGATCCGCTTGCTCAGCCTCCCGATCCTCATGGCTCTCGGTGTCGGCATTGCAGTGAGCAACTCCCGTGCCGTGTTCTCTGCCGTGATCGGTGCCAAGGGCAGCTTTGTCCGCACCCCGAAGAGCGGCGGTTCCAAGAAGAAGGCCAAGAGCCACTACGCCCAGAAGTTCCCCTGGCAGGCCGTTATCGAACTTGGCGTTGGTGTCTACTGCATCTTCGGTCTTTTGGAATACATCGGTGCCCAGAAGTTCATTATCGGACCGTTCCTCGCCCTCTACTCCGTGGGCTTCCTCTCTGTGAGCGTCCTGAGCTTCATGCACTACATCGGAAACATCTTCGAAATGCACAAGGCCCGCGCTGCTGAAAAGGCCGCCGCGAAAGCCGCAGGCAAGACCGCTAACGTCTTAGACTAGCGCCAAAGCAATAAGGATTTAGCCGCCGCAGTTCTTCGAGAATTGCGGCGGCTTCTTTTTGGTAGTCACCGTAAAGATGCAGATAGAGCCTGTGGTACGATGCGTAGACCTGCAGAGCCGTAAACGAAACGATGGAGGCGGCCAGCATAGCCACCAGAAGTTCTATCAGGGTAAAGCCTCTCACCGCACGCATCGCACAAGCCTCCGCAGCGCCCCCACCTGGGCCCACGCGAGCGGTTTTATGCCGGGCACCACCTTCAGCGAAACCATCACCCCATTCAAGCTAAACGACGAATCCCGGCAGGCGGGCGGAACCAAGACCAACGACTCCATAGACTGGACTTCAGCAACGAATACATTCACATGCTGGCGTTCCAGCGCCCGGATGCGATTAGAGCCGTCCAAGTACCGTCCAAATACGAGAACGCCCGCAGAAAGCACCGCCAGCGCAACGCAGACTTCAATTAAAGTAAAGCCCATCTTAATACTCAGAAACATAACTTGACCATCACTTCATGCTCCATTGAAAAGGTTTCAAATTCCCCAGAATAAAATCCGGCACCAGCGTAGAATCCACCATCGGAATTTCGGAACTTTCAAGAGCCATAGCAAAAGAGGGATAACGCATTTTCACTTTGCCCGCCCCATTCGGGAATGCGACTTCATGCCGGGCAACCGCGACACCAGAGAACTCCACCCCTTGGGCAATTTCGATACGGTCTTCGCTGAAGGCTTCCAACCATTGGATTTTTAAGGTTCCCCGCAGAAGCGGGCCCCGTAAATACAGCGGTCCTCTAGCATAAAGCCGGAGCGTGTCAATAAGGACACTCCCCCGCACATCGATAGAACCATCGGCAATAAAACGGCCGGAAAACGCCCGGGGAGCATGTTTTCCATCGTCATCTAAGTCCAGAAACAGGTCACCCTCCTGTACCCAAAGCGCCTGAGAATTGGCAGACGAACCGGCTGAAGCCAATCCCAAAAGCCGACGATTACCGGACTTGATTTGCAACGTGAGCGGCGGCCGAACCATGGTGATTTCACGATTTAGTTGCTGCCTGAAGCCCTCATAAATTTCATGCCGGAGCTTGGACGACCGAAGCATTCCACATGCGCTATCGCAAGCAATTCCCGCCAACACATGGATACGTTTTTCTCCAGCCGACACCGACAAATCAACCCAAGGCCCCCGCCGAGAACGTTCTACTTTCGGAAGCTTAAAGAAGTCCTCAGGAAAGCCTTCCAAATAAGCAATGAGCGCAGACTCGCCATCATAAATTCGCTGTTGCATTTGCGCATAGCGAAGCGTCACTCGCAGCAAGCCACCTGGCATCTGCAAGAGGGTTGTCAGCAAGAAAGTCACCGTCAAAAGGATTCCCAAAACCAAAGGCAGAACGGCTCCGGATTGTTTCTCCAAAAATTTAGGGTTCACGTACACCCACCTTTTTTTCGACGACGGAATCTCCACAAACTAATTTCACCCCTTCACGCCCCACCGTACGAAGTACGAATGTCTCCAAGGAATCCCCTACAGACAGCGCACGGGTTTCCCCAGACTCCGAAGCAAAATTCACCACCGCCAATTTTTCGGCCACCACTCCCTTTAAAAAGAAATCAGGCAGTTTGCATTTGGACAAAGCAACATCCTTCACGGGAACCACCTTGGAACTTTTTTCACGAGGTTCCTCAGGCGCCATCCATTCCGGCGGCAACGAAAGTTCCACCGGAACTGGATTTTCAGCATTCAAAAAGGGCTCTTCTTTTAACCACCTTCCAAGCAAGGCCATCAGCACAACAGCCATCAACCAAAATCTTTTTCGCCTCAGAAAATGCAACATTTCTGGCCACCGTTCCAAACCATTTTTTTCTTTCATCTCGACTCTCTGCAAATCTCGCCTGCGCCAAAAAGAATCCCGAGAAGCCTTTTTGAATTGGGCACGCACAAAATCAGGCCCGGACTCGCCTTGCAAATGGAGTTCTTCAAAATGACCCACACGGGAAAACAACGCATCGCGCTGCAGAAACCGCCGGAATCGAGGCAAAGCCTTTTCCATTTCCACCGCCTCTTCGGACCAGTGACACAAACGGCCTTCAAAGAATACAAACACAAAAAGCCGACCTTCCGCGTGAGCATAGCACAAATAATTTCCGGCGTTATCACTTTCGGGCAACGCACGGATTATTTGGTCTGCCACCGCCGAAAGCCAAATCTGTTCCGGCAACACACGCCCACTGCATTTTTCTAAAGGTTCCTCCACCAACGCCACCAAGAATCGGGAGCGCCTGCCTTCCGACGAATTGAAGGACACCATATGCCAAATCCGATAAAAGCCACCGTTTTCCTGCAGGCGGCGACACGTACACGGGAACTCGCTTTCAAACAGTGATTCCAATGTTTCAAGCGCCGGAATTTCATCGAAAGTCATTGTACATTCCCAAGTCAAGAGCCGCGCCTGAATCGATTTCACACGCCCCATCATAAGCCCGCCTTTACCACATGGGGCGTGATAAAAATGGCCAATTCATTTTCTTCTTCCTCTTCGGAGGTGAAGCTGAACAGGCGGCCCACCAGTGGCAAGCTCCCGAGAAAAGGCACCGCCGAGCGCACCTCGGATTTACTTTTGCGAATGAGGCCGCCCAGGCAAAGGGTTTCACCATCCTTCAACACCACCACCGTCTTCAGGTTCCGCGTACTGATGTCGCGGGGGCCATCTCCGGAGCTTCGCCCCGCCGTCTTGATTTCCGGCGAGACCTCCAGCGTAATGCGGCCCTCTTGCGTCACCGACGGCGTGAGTTCCAGGGAGATGCCGTCGTTAAAAGAACGGTAATCCGTAATGGGGTAACCATCGGCAGACACTTGGCTCACCAGGTAGTAAACCGTATTCGTCACGTTGAGTTCCGCCTTGTTGCCGTTGAGCGTTGTCAATCGCGGCCGCGCAAGTACCTCGGCCTGATTGTTTTCTTCTAGCGAAGCAAGCTCCAATTCAAAACGATCGGGCAACAGGCCAATTTTACCAAAAGCACCCGCCACCGAAAAGTCCTTGTCCATAAAATCCAAATAACCCCGAGCACCAACATCCCGTTCTGCAGTCTTACGGGAGGCTCCACTGTGAAGCCCGATTTCAAAACCATGCCCCTTCTTGAATTCCACCACAATACACGAAAGTGTCACTTGCAGCGCAGGAATATCAATCTGCTTGAGCAGATCCACCGCCGTCTGGATTTCAAAATGGGAACCGCCCAACAGCAATGCATTCAGTTCCTTGATTTCGGTAGCTACAAAATTCGGGCTGGGAGCAAACTTGCCCAAATAAGCCTGCGCCCTTTCAGAATGGATATGTCGCAGCGGGTAAAGCCTGCTTGTAGAAAGCGCCTTGTGGGTTCCGCCCTCGCACACATACAAGGTATTATTCTCTAGCGCAAAAGTGTAGCGCCGTCCCTTGAACAGCGACACAATCAAGGATTCGAGAGTTACCCCATGGAGCTTCAGCCGGATGCTTTCGCGAATATCACCGTACAGCGCCAAGTTCAATTCCGCAACTTCTGCAAGCCTATTCAACGCCTGCGCCAAATCACCGTCATCAAATTCGACCGTGTACAAATCCCCATCTTTCCAAAGTCGGATTTTATCATCCCGTTCTTTTGTCGCCTCGTGACCGGGCCCCACCCGCAGGCATCCATTTTCACGCCAAACCCGAAAGCCATGGGCATTCATCAGGGCACGAAAAGCAGGCTCTGCCGGCAATTGGAATAAGTCTCCCGAGATTTTTCCTTCCAAGCCCGGTGTCGCAAGGATATTCAAGCCAGAATTCAAGGCAAACTCCCGCACAAACTCGTTCACCTCCTTGTCTTTCACCGACAAAGAAATTAAGGAGTCCTGCCTAGAGAATTCATGCTTGCCCCGATTGCTAGCCCGCCGCACATGGAACACGGATTCTTCTTGGATCAGTTCCAGGCCATTGGCCGAACACAGGGCCGAAAGGGCCTCCAGCACGCCAACACCATCCAAGTGGACGGTCACCTTGAAATCGAGATTATCGTCGACCAAAACGGGCGTATCATAGGCCAGCGAAAGGGTTCGCACCACCTCTGCCACAGGGGTATCCACAAAATCCAGGGAAACCGTCTTTTCTGCGGCAAACAGCGAATTAAAACAGCCCCAAACCCCGAACAAAAACAGGGGAAGCAACAATTTTATGGGCAAAATTCCCTCGGGAATGGCAATAACCCTGCCACGGGATATAAAAAAGATTCCCAATTTGGCGAATCAGGGTAAAAATACTAAAAAACACCCAAAGATGTGCAAACAAGCGTTGTCATCTTTTATGCGTTTTTGTAGATTTATGCATAGAAAACTGAAACCCGTTTTTTCTGCGCTTGGGAATGCTCAAAAACGCGACATTCTTTTTGGTGCTGAAAACATCAAGGAGCCTACATGGCACATTATCTCTTTACTTCTGAATCGGTGTCCAAGGGACACCCCGACAAAGTCTGCGACCAGATTTCGGACGCTATCCTCGACGCCTGCCTTGCGCAAGACCCGAACAGCCGCGTGGCTTGCGAAACCCTCGTGAATACGGGTCTCGTCGTGATTTCCGGCGAAATCACCACCAAGGCCGTGATTGACTACCAGCAGATTGCACGCAAGACCATTAAGGGTATCGGCTACGTGAATCCGGAACTCGCCTTCGACTACAAGGGCTGCTCCGTGCTCGTCGCTATGGACAAGCAGTCTCCGGACATCGCCCAGGGCGTGGACGCCAAGGCCGCCGATGGTAAGGAAGATGACAAGCAGGGTGCCGGTGACCAGGGTATGATGTTCGGTTATGCCGTGAACGAAACCAAGGAATTGATGCCGCTCCCGATTAGCCTCGCCCACAAGCTCATGGAAGAAATCCAGAAGCTCCGCGAACAGGGCAAGATCAAGTGGCTTCGCCCGGACGCCAAGTCCCAGGTGACTGTTGAATATGACGAAAACGACAAGCCGGTGCGCGTGGACACGGTCGTGATTTCTACCCAGCACGACGAATTCGTGAACGGCAAGGAACTCAAGCATTCGACCATCGAAAAGGAAATCATCGAAAAGCTCATCAAGAAGGTGATTCCGGCCAAGCTCCTCGACAAGAAGACCCGTTACCTCGTGAACCCGACCGGCAAGTTCGTGGTCGGTGGCCCGCACGGTGACTGCGGCCTCACGGGTCGTAAGATTATCGTCGACACCTACGGCGGCATGGGCCGTCATGGTGGTGGCGCATTCAGCGGCAAGGACCCGTCCAAGGTCGACCGCAGCGCCGCTTATGCCGCTCGCTATGTGGCAAAGAACATTGTGGCTGCAGGCCTCGCCTACCGTTGCGAAGTCCAGCTCGCCTACGCTATCGGTTACTCCAAGCCGGTGTCCGTTCTCGTGAACACCTTCGGCACAGGTAAGATCAGCGACCGCGAAATCGAAGCCATTGTCGCCAAGACCTTCGACCTCTCTCCGGCAGGCATCGTGAAGATGCTCGACCTGAAGAAGCCGGGCTATCAGGCTACCGCCGCTCTCGGCCACTTCGGCCGCACGGGCGCACGCTTCACCTGGGAAAAGACCGACAAGGCCGCTACCCTGAAGAAACTCGCAAAGGTGTAAGCGCCCCGCTCAAGCGTTCGCGAAAGCACAAAAAAAATTCAATTATCCAAACACCTCTGGATATTGCAAGGCTCCCGAAAATTTTTTCGGGAGCTTTTTTATGGGGAATGGTTTAAAACTGAAAATACAGGAAGGGGTTGTAGCTCTGCGTAAAGAGCGCAAGAATCGCTACGACAAAGATTCCAAGCACCAAAGCCACACGGGCAGGCGTAAAGTTCATGCACCAGTCGTAGCTGCGGAATCGCCAGAAAGAAAGCACCGTGGCAAGCGCCATAAACACGACGCAGCTCGGAGTGAAGATTTCTGCAGAGAGCAAGGCATCCGAAACGGCAGTCGCCCCGAGTCCAAGCATATTCTTCCACATGCGAACGGCATCGCCTATAGAATCGGCGCGGAACAGCACCCAGCCGAACAGCACAATTACCTGGGTAATTGCAAGCTGAACCAACTGCGGAGCCTTATAGTAAAACGCCTGCTTGTTATTAGCGCGTTCCACAATCATAAAGAACGCATGGTAAAGGCCCCAGCACACAAAAGTCCAGTTAGCCCCGTGCCAAACGCCGCTCACGAACATCACCAGGAACAAGTTGAAATACAAACGCGCCGTTCCGACGCGGTTACCGCCCATCGGAATGTACAGATAATCGCGGAACCAGCTCGTAAGTGAAATATGCCAGCGTTTCCAGAATTCGGTAATGCTCTTGGAACGGTAAGGTCCATTGAAGTTTCGCGGAAAATGGAACCCGAGCATCAGCCCAAGGCCTATCGCCATGTTCGAATACGCCGAAAAATCAAAATATATCTGGAACATGTACGCCAACGAACCCCACCAGCTGTTGAGTACGCCGGGGGCATCGGCCGCAAAAACGCGGTCGGCGATAATGCCCACCTGGTTCGCAAGGAAAATTTTCTCGGCAAAACCGAAACAGAAAAACACCATGCCGCGCACAAAGTTTTCAAGAGTATGCGTACGGGTTTCCAATTCTTCGGCCACCGTATTGTAACGCACGATCGGGCCCGCCACCAACTGCGGAAAAAGGGCCACATAGCACGCAAAAGTCGCAAAGTTCTTGACCGGAGGCGCCGTACCGCGCCAAACGTCTATCGCGTAACTCATGGACTGGAACGAATAGAACGAAATTCCGACCGGCAAAAGCACCGTAATCACCGAGA
>JAEEGK010008452.1_pt1 | contig 24312 bp, 15 predicted proteins | sample 8958771 | NCBI WGS metagenome assembly JAEEGK01 (sample SAMN16246547, study PRJNA631951) | gut metagenome | biome: gut microbiome; feature: rumen; material: SC-attached | host: Bos | place: Iran: Karaj | collected 2018-10
AATATAAAAATTAAAAAATAAGTTAAATTAATAAAAAAATTAAATATATTAAATAATTTAATTTATATAAAAAATAATTAGTTGATAATTAATTTATAATAAAAATGGAAAAAAAATCCTCTATAGAAATAAACATGATTAAAAATGTAGAAAGAATTTTAATTAATGTATTTGATGATGAAGAAGATAAAGAAGATCAAAAAGATAATTCTCCAAAATTAAATAGGCAATATTCAGTAGAAACACCAAAACTTTTTATTAATGACCAATTACTTTCAGAAACAGAAAAAAATCCTCCAAAATTTTATCTTAATAATAAAATGCATTCAAACAAAATTAATGAAGATTTAAATTTATCAGATGAAATTCCTCCTTTTTCATTTAATGAACAAGGAGAAAAAATTGAAAAAATAATAGCAAATAAAAATTCAATTGATATGGAAGATTATAATAAATTAAAAGGCAATTTTTTAAATTTAATCACATCTCAAAATGGTTCTCGTTTTATGCAAAAAATATATGCTAATTCAGATTATGAAGTTTTAAAAAAAATATTTAATGAAATTTCATCTTCAATTGCAGATTGTATGATAGACCCATATGCAAATTATTTTTGTCAAAAATTTTTTGGAGTTTTAAAAAAGGAAGAAAGGAAAATATTTTTAAATTCAATAATAAATAAAATAATAGATATATCTAATTCTAAAATAGGAACTTATCCGCTTCAAGCAGTAATAGCTCAATTAGATGAAAATGAGGAAATTAGTTTAATTATGAATGCTATTCATGGTAAAATTATAGATTTATGTAATAATGCTCAAGGAGTGCATGTTATTGAAAAAATGATTTTATGTTTTGATGAAACTAAAATACAAGAAATTTATGATTGTATTATTGATAATTTTATCCAATTATCAACAAATCCAAATGGGCTTTTTGTATGTAAAAAAATAATTTATCAAAGTAAAAAAGAAGAAAATTTATTAAGAATCAGAGAAGTAATAACAAAAAATTCAATGACTTTAATATATAATCAATATGGAAATTATACTATTCAAGTAGCAATAGATACTTGGAGTAGAGATTTTTCACAACCAATTATACAATCATTTTCATCTCATTTAATTAATTTATCTTGTCAAAAGTATTCTTCGAATGTTATTGAAAAATGCATTGAAAAATCAGATAATAAATTATTAGGAGATTTTATCGATGAAATAAGTAAAAATAGTAATATATTAGCATTAATAAAAAATTCATTTGGAAATTTTGTTCTTCAAAAAGCTTTAAAATTATGTTCAGGTCGTAGAAAAACAAAATTAACAAATGCAATAAAGAAAAGTTTAGATAAATTAAGTGATAAAAAACTAATAAAAAAATGGAAAACAATATTATCATCATCAACTCATTTAAATTTAAATTTAGAAAACAATATAAATCAAAACAATTCATTTTTTTCATCAGGAGATCATATATCATCATCACCAATATCAGATAGAGGAAATAATAATTCATCATTTACAAATGCATTTTTTTCTCAAAAAGATAATTTTTTCAGGAATATGCATACTCCAAGAAATTCTCCAATGATTCGTCCTCAATTATCAGTTAATAATTCACCTTTTGCAACACCATTAATAAATTCTCCTTTAATGTCTCCAATGAGATTATTGAATATGGGTTCTCCTATTAATTCTCCTTTACATTCTCCTTTACCTGGAAGTCCTATTCAAGGAAGTCCTATTTGTTCTCCTTCTCATATTGGGAGAAATTTAATGATTAATAATAATTTAAATGCTAATTTAAATAATAATATCAATGCAAATTTAAATAATTTGAATTTTGGAATGAGAAGTAATACTTTGATGATTCCACCTAATGTTATGATTAATGGAGGAAGTCCTAATATTAATATTGTTCAAAATCAAAAAGGGAAAAATTTAAATGTTAATGGATTAGGAATTTGGAAAAATAATATTAATAGTTAAAAGATAAGCTTATATTTATTAGTTGCATTGATATATAGGATTTTTTATTATTATTTTTTATGTTTTGTAATCTATTTATTTACATAGAATTGGTGGCTTTTTTTGTAAATTCGAATATTAATATTTATAATTTTTATATATTTTGAGTATTATTTTTACTCAATAAATTTATTAAAGTTATATATATGATATTTTATAAATTATATAATATCTTCTATGGTTTAATAATATATATTCATAAAAAAAGGGAACTTTAAAAGGAAATATGAAAATTAGTTATTCAAAGAATATTCTTTTAATTTACAGTAAATATATTATTAAAAGAATTTATTACATCATATTATTATAAAAAAATAAATGACAAAATATATACAAATTTATAATAATCTACATACATATGAAAAAAAGAATTAAATATTTTTGTAAAAAACCAAAAAAACCCCTCTAAAAACAATTAAAATAAAATAAAAAAGATAAATAAATAAAAATATAAAACTAACAAAAATAAAAAAATGGAATCAAAGAAACAAGGAAAACAACAGCGTTTTCTATCTCCAAGTTTTAAGAAAGGAGCAATAAAAGAGACGAAAAAAAATGAAGAATTCCACATAAATTTAATGGGAGGAGGAAGTGACAGTGACGAAAAAGATAGTCCAAAGCCTCATAATAAATCAAAGCGTTTGAGTTTAAATGATAATAATTATCCTCAAAAAAAAGGTGACTCACCAAAAAAACATCATGATCAACAAGTAAATTTACAAAAAGGAACAATAAAAAATTTAGCATATCAAAGTCAAGCAGGAAAAGGTGAAGATGGTTTTACAAAAATAAACCAAGATAGTTACCTTGTAATACCAAATGAATACAAATTAAATGATTTTAACATTTTCGCAGTAATGGATGGTCATGGTTTAAACGGTCATTTAGTGAGCCAATTTTGTACAAAATATTTTACATCATATTTCGCAAAGCATAAGAAATTAAATCAATTAACAGATGAAGAATCTGTATATAATGTATTAAAAAAGAACAATTATGAAATAATAAAAAAAGCATTTCACAAAGCAGAGAAAGAAATAAGTAAAAGTGACATAGATGCAAATTTCAGTGGTACAACATGTGTAATGACATTTCAATTAGGAACAAAGTTAATAACAGCAAATGTAGGTGATTCTCGTGGAATAATAGTGAAAGGAGATAAGGTAATACCATTATCAATAGATCAAAAACCAAATAATGAAAATGAAATGAAGAGAATATTAAAAAATGGAGGTGAAGTTAGTCAATATGAAGAAGATGGTATTAAAAGTGGTCCTTTTAGAGTTTGGAAAAAAGGAGAAATGTATCCTGGTATTGCTATGAGTAGATCTATTGGTGATTTAGTTGCTTCTACTTTAGGTGTTATTCCTGAACCTGAATTTACTGAAAATGAAATTGATAAAGATACTAAATTTATTATTGTTGCGTCTGATGGTGTTTGGGAATTTTTAGATAATAAAACTGTTAAAAATATTGTTATGCCTTATTATTTGAAAAATGATCCTGAAGGTGCTGCTAAAGCTCTTATTGCTGAATCTACTAATTGGTGGAATCAAGAAGATATTGTTGTTGATGATATTACTGTTGTTGCTGTTTTCTTTTAAGGTTTTATTTTATTTTTTTTTTTTTTTTTGATTTTTTTGCTTTGTCTTTTTTTTTAATTTTTATTTTTTTGTTTTTATTTTTGTTAGTATTTTTTGATTTAAAAAAAATTTGTTTTTATTGAGAAGGGATTGTTTGATTTTAGATATTAAATAATTAATATTGATAAAAGAAAAATTTTTAATTTTTTTAAAGTATTTTTTTTATTTTTTTTTAATTATATATTAAAAATAATGAAGTAGTTTTTTACATTATATTTTATAAATAAGATTATAGATAATTTATCTTTAAATATATATAATAAACTTAAATGAATTATTTTTTTGATTAAACGATTAAATAATAAATTTATATCAAATAATTTATTAATTTATTCCTAATTTCATTAATTTATGAATATTATATTATATATTAAATAAATCAAATATCTATCATTTTTATTTTTAAATTAAAAATTATTGCAATAAATTTAAATAATAATTAATATTATTATTTTCTTTTCAATAAGTATAAAGTACCAATTATAATAACGAAGATAAGAATTATAGTTCCATATAATTTAATTTTTCTCCATCTTTCAATATTTTTAACTTTTTCAGCAGTCTTTTTAAATGTATAAGAATCTCTACTTAATTGCTCAGATTTAGAAACAATAAGATTAATTTGTTCACCTCTTTCATTAACAATATCAGCAGTATCTAAAACTTGTCTATGCATAGAAATTAATTTATCAGTTAAAATATCAACATTAGTTTTTTGATTTTTAGGATCATTATATTTTTCCATATACATTCTTAATTTTTGTTGAAATTGTTTATTTAAACAATATTGTGGGCCATTATCATAAGCACTTGAAGAAGGAAAAGTTTTTTGAAATTCATTAACTATATTTTCAATACATTTAAAAACTGCTTCTTCTGGATATCCTTTTTCACACATTAATAAGAAAATTAAATTGAAATGATTTTCATAATACATATTATATCCTTCATATGTTAAAACTCCTTGTTGTTCTTTACACATTGCAATTGCTTTAATACAAACTGAGGAAATACTTCCTACATATTCAGAATACTCACATAATGGTTTTGAATCTTTTGCAATTATTCCATAAATGATTGACATTTTTAAATGAAATTAATGTTTTGTTATAAAATAAAATGATATTTTTTAATAAAATGATTTTTTTTATTTGTTTATAATAAAATAATAAAATTATTATATTTTAAAAATTAAAATAGATTTTTTAATTTGTAAATTGATAATTTAAATATATAAATATATAAATTTTTTTTCATCAATGTATCTTTTTTTATTATTATATATATATAATAATTTATAAAATAAATAAACTTTTATATTATTGTGTAGGTTTTATTTTTTTGTTTTTTAAAGATATTTGTTTATATCTTAAACAAACATTTTTAGTTCTTTCTAAAATTTCTAAACAAATATTTGAAAAATTATCATTATTAAATCCTTGATTATTATCTTTGTTTAGATTATCAATATTTAATAAATTAGAATCACTATTATGGTAAGTTATTCTTTCACTGTTAATACTTGAAAAATTTCGATGAATATATTTGTTTCTATTTAGAATGCATTTATTTTGATTTTTCATATTTTCTGTTTCCATTATTATTTTACTTTTGTATCTTGGTGTATTATTTTTTATTTTTTTTGTTTGTTTAATTAAATCAGTAAAGATAAATATTTTTTTATTTGTATTTTTTGTAGACATATTACTTGAACTTTTAGTTTTTAATAAATTATTATCATTAAATTTATTTTTTTTCTCTGTTATTTGGCTTAATATTTCATTATTTATTTTTATTTCTTTTTTTAATTTTGAAATTAATAAGTCTTTTTCTCTAATAATTTCTTCATATGTTGTAGTATTTTTTGAATTTGTATTATTAATGTAACTATTTGTATTATTAACATCAGAATTTAAAGATAATTTAATATTAATTTCATTATTATGACTTTTTACACTTAATGCATGATGTATTTTGTCTTTACTTGAAGGACTTTTACTTTCTTTTTGAATTTTTTTTCTAAATATTCCAGTTGAAAAATTTATTGATAATTTTTCTTTATTTTCTTTTTTTTTTATTCTTCCTTTATGATAATTATATAATATATTATTTAATGGATTTTCTAATTTATTTTTTCTATTACTTTGTATTATATTTATTATATGTAGTTCATTTTCTTTATAAATATTTGAAATATTTTTTGTTTTTACATAATTCATTTTAAAATTATTTTAAAATATTTAAAAAATTTAATTATATTATATTATATAATTTAATTAATGAAAATAATTAATATACAAATAATTAGGCAAACAGAATAATTCTCTATTATAATCATATAAACTATTTTTAATTGTATTACTTTTCATTTTTATTAACTCATTAATAAGAATAATTTCATTATAAATCATATCATTTTTCTGAGAATTCATATATTCAAATAATTTATGTTGAATACTAATTAATAAATTAATTGTTTCAGATACATTCATAGATATTTTATTCAATAATAAATTATATATATTATCATGAATTAAATTTCTTTTATTATTCCATAAGAAATTTAGGTTATTTAAATCATAATTATTTGATGGAAATTTAAAATTATTTTCAAGTTTGGGATTTTTTAAATTTGACTTTTGAGTATCATTTGGAATATATAAAGTAAAACTTTCTTGATGTATATTACAATTATTATTGTTAATATTAGAAGGAAAATTATCTTTTGTTTCATTTTTTAATTCATTGATATTTTTATTATGATTTAAAATTGAATTAAAAATATTTATTTGGTTATTGTTTTCAAAATTTTGATTTGATTCAAAATTATTTAAAAATCCATATAAAAATTCATTATTCATATTTCTTTTTTTTATTTCTTTAATAATTAAATTATGCATTCCATTTATAATTTCTAATTTTTGTTTAATATTTAATTTTGCAACTTCATCTTCTTCTTTAAATAAATCTGAAAAATTTAATAAACCATTTTGTCCAAATAATAATGAAGAAAAACAATTTGAACAAATTCTTTTAGGGACTCTTAATCTTTCTTCACAAGGTATAGTTTCTAAAATTTGTTTTACTTTATATAAATTATTTTTTTGTTCCAAAATTTTTATTAAATTATTATTTAAAATACTTCTTTTCATTTCATCTTCAAATTCAATGAAAAAAGTTTCTAAAAAAATTCTAATTTCATCAATTGATTTAAATTTTAGAATCTCAATATTTTTGGGACATTTAAATTTATTACAAATTAAACAAGGTTTATTTGAAAATTTTTTTATTTTATAAATTTTCAAAAGATGAGAAATTATTGCAGATCTAATTACAATTTTGTTTACATCTTTATTTCTATTAAAGTTAGGAAATTCATTTTGAATTTTTTTCTTTAATAAATTGTTTTGTTTTTCATTATTTGATTTTTTAATAAAATGCTTTTTAAATCTATTTCTTTTATTCTTAAGTAATTGAAATTCCTTTGAATTATTTAAATTAATTTTATTTAAACAATCTTCACAATTACATACATTTTTACATTTAAAACATTTCCATTTGTTATTTGTTTTTTGTTTTAGAAAAAAAGGATAAGAACCAATTCCATACTTTTCTTCAAAGCAAAACAAACAAAAAAAAGTTTGACAATCTTTTTTTGAACAATTAATTATCAAATTTCTTTCTCTAAATAATTTGCATCCATGACATTGAATTTTTCTTACATCCATTTTATTAATAATCTTTATAAATATTACCTTATAATAGAAAAAGTTTTAAAAAAATTTAAAAAATCAAATAAATTCTGATATATAAAAGTATTTAAAGATGATAATAAATATTATTTAATGAAGGCAAAAATAAAATTTAATTAATAATCAACTAATTATTTATAAAATTCTCTTTAATTAATTATCATTCGTTTGTTTTATTTTTTTTCAATTTCATACAATTTAATTTTAATTCTTTTTATCATATTTAATTCGAAATTAAATAATTTATTCTAAAAATATTTTTTATCAAAATTAAAAAATAATAAATAATGAATATTTAAATAAATGGCTAATAATTTTGAAGAATCACCATTACAAATAGTAACAGTAAAAGAAGATGGAATAATAGAAATTACAATTGAAGGAATAAATTATTTTAATAAATTAATAAATCAAAAATTAAGTATTTTAAGTATAAATGGAGAATCACAATCAGGAAAATCATTTTTAGCAAATTCACTTCTTGGAAGAATGAATGGCTTTAAATGTGAAAAAACAAATGGAATTTGGGTTTGGGGAAAACCAATAAATTTAGAAAATGGAGCTAAATTACTTATTTTTGATACTCAAGGTTTAAATAAAAATGACAAAAATAATATTAGTCAAAAATTATATATTTTAAATATTCTAATTTCAAATTTTATTATATATAATTTTAAAGGAAATATAAATGAAGAAATGTTAAATGACTTTATTTTTTTTTCTGATTTATCAAAAAGAATAAATGTAACACAGAATGAAGATAATAAAGAAAATTCAATTGAAAATTTAATTAATTATTATCCATCTTTAATAATGACATTATCTAATTATTCAAATAATGAAAAAAAACCAAATGATTTTATGGAAGAATTATTAAATAAAAATCCAAATTGTGAAAATATAAAAAAATTATTTTCAAAAAGAAATATGTTTTATATTCCATCACCAACATTAGATGAAACAAAATATAAAAATTTAGAAAATGAAAATAATTCAATTTTAACAACAGAATATAATAAAGCAATAAATGATTTAATAACAGAAATAAAAACAAATATTCCTATTAAAAAAATAAATAATATTGAAATTGATGGAGATTCTCTTTTTGGAATATTACAAAATTATATTGATTCTTTAAATGATGATGAAAATCCAATTATATTAAAAGCAATAGATAATGTCCTTTTATCAAGAGCAACAAATATTTCTGAAAAATCTTTTGAAGATTTTAAAACAAAAATAACATCAAAATTAGAATCGAAATTTCCAATGAGTTTTATTGATATTTATAATATATTTTTTGATTTACAAGATAAAACAATTACTAAATTTTGTGATGAAGTCAAAAATATTTTAAATACTAAAGTTTGTGGTGAATATATTCATCGATTAAATGAAAGAATGATTTCTGAATTAGAAAGTATTTTTGAAACAAATAATGAATTCTATGATGAATGGTTTGGAATGGAATATAATGAATTAAAAAAAAAATTAAATGAATTAAAGTTTAATAAATTAGAAGAAATTAAAACTTTTTTTTCAAATTATTCAGATATATTTAAAAATTCATTTAATAAATTTTTGGATATTCCTAATTCAGATTTCTGTAAAAATTTATTAACAATACTTTTAAATATTTTTCAAGAATTTGTAGTTTCAAAACTAAAAAATATTGGAGAACAAATTGTTGAATTTTATGATAATATAACAAAAGATTCTTCATTAAATATAGATAATTTAAATTTAACAATTACATCTTTAAAGGAACAATTGGAAGTTTCAAAAAAAATGTTAGAAGATAAAAGAAAAGAAAAAAGTGAATTAGAACGTTCATTTATTGAATTACAAAATAAATATGACAAATTTACAAGAGAAACTAAATATAAAGAAAAAGAAAATGATAATATTAATTATATCAACATTCAAAAATATCAACAATATAAACAAATGGAAACTAATTATTTAAATCAAATCAAAGAAAAAGAAAAAATAATTAATTCTCAAAAAGGGGAAATAGAAAAATTAAATAAAGATTTATTAGATTCAAATAATAAAAATACATCTAAAATAAATGAATTAAATAAACATAATAATAAATTAAATATAGAAATTGAAAGATTAAATGGTGAAAAAAAAACAATAGGTGATATAAATGTTATAAATCAAACATTATTTAAAAATATTCAAAGTACTTTTATGGATTTTAAAGAAAGTGTTGATAAATTAGATAAAGAAAAAGAAAATACATTAACTAAAACGTCTTTACAAATTATAACAAAAGAAATAAAAAATAAAGTAAGTAGTTGGAATGAAGAAATTAAATTATTTAGAGAAACTCAAATTAAAACAATGACTGAATTATATAAAGATAGTATAGAAAAATATAATAATAAAATAAGAGAATTAAATTTAGAATTAACCAAAAAAATTCAATCTTTATATGAAGAGGAGCAAATGAAAAAAAAATTTGAAACAAAATATAATGAATCAAATAAAGAAATAGATGAATTAAATTCAATATTAAAATCCAAAAATAGTTTAATTAATACTCAAAATGAAATGATTAAAATGTATGAAAATAATATCTTTGAACAAACAAAAAAAATTGATGATTATGAATTAAGTTTAAATAAATATATTGTGAATTTTAAAATGAAAGAAGATGAACTTGAGACAATGATAAGTGTTATTGAAGGAATAGTAACAAAAAAAAAAGAAAAATTTGAATATAATGCTTCACGTTTATCATCTGAAATATATAATCAAATTATTGATATAATTACAAATTCAAATTTTAAATTTTAAAAATAATATTTTTTATATTCAAATAATTTTTCTTATTATAATAATTTTGAAGAAAAGATGAGATGACTAATTTAATTATTTTAAATTATAGTTTAAAAAAAATATAGTTTTAATAAGGAAAAAAAATTGATATATATTGTTTTATTTAATTACTTTTTCTCAGATAAATATTTTTTTGTAAAATAATTAATTTAAAAATATTGCAATTATTTACATATTTTAAAAATATAAAATATAATATTAGTAACATTTATACCAAATACTATTATTTGAATTTTATTTTAGAAGATGAAACAAAGAGGTTTATTACAAGGACAACTTTTGTTAACATTATTAGTTTCAGGAATTGATTCATATTCACTATAAGTCATCTTTAAATTATATTCTTTATATGATTCAATAGGGACTACTGAAATAAATGGATTATCAATAGTTACTCTTTTTATTTTTTTATAAAATTTTTTTTGTCCAAAAGTTGTTTTACTCATTCTTCTTTTTCTAATATCTTCTGGAGGAAATAATTTACCTTGTTGATTTTGTTTTAAATAATTTGATGATATATCTTGTATATTTTCTTGTACATTTGTATTTTCTTCTTCTGTTTTTATATTGCTAGGAATATCCATATGATTTTTATATATTTGTGATACTATTTGTTCATTATTATTTGCTTTATTATCAATATTCCCATCATCCATTGTGGGAGTATTTAAAAACATTATTCCAATTATTTCAATTAATATATTTATTTATGAAATTTAAAAATAAATTTTAACATCATTTTATAAACTGTTTAATAATGTTTTTTCTTTTCAAAATAAAAAAATGTCTTTTACATAAATTATTTATCTTATATTATATTATTTAGTTTTGATTAAAATTCAAAAATTTATATTTATATTTTTTGAAATATGTTCAGAGTATAATATAATGGTTATTGGATTTAAAAAAATAAATTCTCTTTAGCATTTATTTCTAAGGAAAAAAAAATAAAAAAAAAAATAATTTAAAGATAAATTTAATTGTAATATGTCATTAGAAAGAAATATAATAAGTAAAGGATTATCTCAATATTCAAATAATGAAGTAATTGAATTCATAAACCAATTAGGATTAGATAATTATTCAAAAAAAATCGAACAATTACAAATTGATGGATATGATTTAAGTATTATAAATGATAATTTAATTAAATCATTGGAAATTTTAAATCCTCATGATTTAAATAAATTAAAAAAAAATATACATTTAAAATTAATTGAACAATTACAAATAGGTTTTTCTTATTTAGGTCATATTTATCCTTTGCAATTAGATTATATTCCTGATTTAACAATAGAAAATATTTCAAAAAATATTTCAATAGCATTTAATATTAAAGAACCATTTCTTTTATCAACAATGGATAATCAAATGCTTTCTCCTCAAATTAAATTTATTGATTTATTTTTAATAGAACCTGATAGATATAAAATATTAAAAATTTTTAATCCAAAAGAAATATCATCCCAAATATTAAATAAAAACAATCAACAAAAGACATATTCTAATTTTGATATAAGAAAATCACCAATAATAACAAAAAATATAGATTTAAATAAAAAAGAAATTGAAAATATACCATATAAAATTCATATGAATGAAAATAGAGCACATTCAATAACAAAAGAACAAATGAATAATTATAAAACACAATTAAATGAAAATATTGAATCTACTCCTCAAATAAAATCAAATAATTATTCAACAGATTATGGATTATATAAAAATTTTAAACCTACAAATAATATTCTAACTTCAAATAATCAAATAGATAATAAAATAAATATTCAAAATCAAAATAATACATCACCTCAAATAAATCAATATCAACAAAAAAATAAAAGTACAGATATTTTAGGTGATTTAAATAACAATTTAAAATTAATGAAAGATAATATTTTAAATAATAATATTCTACAAGATAATAATTCAATTACAAATATTTCACCACAAAAGCAAAATTATTCAATGTTAAATAAATATAATGAAATTAATAAACAAAATTTACAAAATCCAACACTTGAATCTTTAGTTCAAGAATCACCAGATCCGAGATTATTTCAAGATAATATACAAGTGATAGATAATATTAATATAAATAAAAATAAATCAAAATTTAATTTTAATGTAAATAGTGGAAAAACAAATAATAATATTACTGAACCAACTGTTGCCCAACAAGCTGATATTATATTAAAAAAATATCAAAGTGAACAAAGAATTTTTAGACCAAATACAAATATTCAAACTGAAACTAATCTTTCTTTTGATAATAAAAAACTTCAAAAATATAATCAAAGTCCTTTAGAAGAAGTAAATGATAAATATAACAATATTAGTATTAATAAAATAACCAAAGATCAATTAAATAATATAGGTAACTTTACAATTACAAATCAAAATAAAGCAGCTTTAAGTTTAAGAGGAACAAATGAAAATTATAACATTGAAAGAAAACCAATTCAAATGTCACAAAAAATAGAATCCTATAAATATATGAATGTTGAAAAAGGAGAATAAAAAAGTATATAATAAAAAAAAAAATAAATAAATGTTATTATATATTATTCATATTAAATTTTTTTTAAAATTAAATAAAAACACTTTAAAAAAATTTATTTTTCTGAAAGATACATGCATAAACTTTGATAAGGACCTGAAGTATCAGATTTTATAGCATCAACTAATTTTTTATTATATTTAACAAAATAAATTTCTCTAATATCAACCATATCAATTTCATTTCTAGTAGAAAGAATTCTATTTAAAGTATTAGAATCAGTACCAATTCCTTTTAAAGCAGAATAAATTTTATCTGCAAACATTTCACTTGGATTAATATTATTAAATAATATTTCATTAAATAAACTTCTATTTTTCCCACTCATTTTTTTTTCAATTGCATCACATAATGCAACTCCAGTTTTTTTATAATAATATCTTGCAATAATTACTAATTCTTCTCCTGATTTTTTAGCAAAAATTTTATCAAAAATATTTTGATCATCAAACCAAGAACTTTCTTTATTTTTTGTTAAAATTTCAGCATCTTTTTCACATTCAATTTTATTTGGATTTTCATTTGTATTTCTAACAGTATTTAATAAAGAAAGTACATTTCTTTTTAAATTACCAGAAAATTTTTTTTCTAAATCTTCACTTAATTCTTTTCCTGTATTATTTTTATATGCAATTTTTAAATCATCAAGCATCCATTTTGGTCTGCTTGTTAAAATTTCAAAAATTGGTATTTCACTTACTGAAAAACCTTTTAAAGCTCTTTTTATTAATTCAGCATCTAAATCAGCTGGTGATAAAAATAAATCAATTACAAGATCTCTAAATTTAGAAGATAATTTTTTATTTAAATCATCTTGTAATTTAACACTATATGCTGCTTCATAATATTGTGCTATTGTTAATCTTGTTGGTAAATTTGTATTTGATATTATTTCTGTTACTTCTTTTTCTTTATTTTTTGAAAAAAAAAGAGCATCATGTAAACGATCTCCTAAATCTGATGGTGATTGCATTTTTTCAATATAATATTTATTTATTTTTTTTTTTTAATTATTTTTTTTTATTCAATAAAAATCTTTATTATTAGTTTATTATTAGTTATTTTTCTTATTAAATATATTTAATTTGATTAAATTGTGTAAATGGATAAAATTGAATTATTAAATATCAATTCAGAAGTTAATCAACATTTTTTATTTTCTTTATTAAAATCATCTAACTCATTAACTAATTTAGGTATTATTTCAAAAATAAGACAGTTTACTCAAACTGACGAATTTTTTAGTCATTATACAAATATTAATGCAAAGAATTTTGATTTATTTATAAATAAATTTTTAAAAAAATCAAATATTTTTATCAAAAAAATTTCATGTTTAAAAGAATTCAAAAAATATAGAATTGAATCAGATAAATATATTTCTTTTATTTCTTCCATTATAATTCTTTATTATATGGAAATTAAATTACAAAAAATAATAAATTTAATTTCTGAAAAAATTAACAAAATTATTTCATATTGTAATTCTAATTTAAATGATTTTAATGAACTTCAAGATAAAATTTATGAATTAACTGAAGTATTAAATAATAAATCAAATTTTTCAAGAAATTCAACAAAATATAATACTGTATTTTTAGAAAATGATATGTTAACCCCAAAATTTATTGAATTTCAAGATAAAGATAATGATATCAATAATTTAAAACATAATTTATTTTTATCTTTTGTAAATAAAAATGAAAATATTGAAAATCACAAAATAAAAAGAAGAGATTCATATACTTCATTTTCTAATTTAACATTTTCTTCTTTAAAAGAAGAATCTCAATCAAATAAAACATTAAATAATGATAAATCAAAAAATAAAAATAATATAAGAGCAACTTCAGTTGGAAAGATAACTTCTCCATATGTTAATTTATTACATATATCTAATGAAATGTTCAAGAAAAAAATTATTAATTCTAATGAAAAAATAAAGCTTAAAGAATTAATTATTAGTAATGATCAAAGATTAATTTCTTTATGTAAATGTTCTACTGATAGAGAAAATCATTTTTTTACAATTAAAAAAATTCTATCAGAAAAAAATTGAAATCTCTAAAAATTGATTTTATATAAATAACAATTTAAATTCTTTTTTTAATGTACTTTTTAATTGTTCTCAATATTGAAAAAAGTATTATAATTTAATATAAGTGCAAAAAATAATATTAATATATATTTTCTTAAATATATATTATCATTAAATGAATTATTTATTATGAATTTAAAATAGATTCATATCTTGAATATTTTGAAAAAGTTAATATTTTAAAAATTATTATAAAGAAAATATATTATATTAAAATTCTTTTAAAAATTTATATGATAAATAAATTTATTGATATTAAACTAAATTAAATATTTATGTTTAAAAAATTTAAATCCTAATAAAAATAAAAAATGTATTATATTAATAATTTAAAATAAATAAACTAAGGAAATTAAATTTATTAATTCATAATTGCATAAATTTGTTCTAAATCATTTTCAACAATCGAATATTTATTTGAGAATAATGTAATTAATTCATTAATTTGATTTTTATTAATTCCAAATTGCTGCATAACATTTACATAACTTATTAATTGAGTAAAACAAATTTTTGCAATTATATTTTGCTTTTCTTCTTCTTTTTTTTCTTTAAAATTATTATCATTAGGTTCATATTGCCTATTGATTTCTTCTGAAATCATATATTCAATTAAATTTTTCCAAAAATCAATTTTTTTAATATAATGATGATTTTTTATTGATTCTTCTATATAAATCTTTTCTTTATTTTCATTTTCATAATAAAATGTTTGACTTAATAATATAGTATTTTTTACACTATTATAATCAATATCTTGTTCAGTTATATCTAAAATTTTATTCAAAATTATACCTAAAATTTCAATTATTTCTTTTTTTCTAATATATTTACCATTTTTTCTTTGATTACTTAGAAATGTTAAAAAAAAAATTCTATATTCTTTTTTAAGTAAAGAAGATTTTACTTTTTCTAATTCATTTTCATTTAATATTATACCATCATTCATTAATTTAGAATAAATAATTCTATATTCTAATTTATCTTTTTCTTCATTTTCATTAAAATTTAAAAAAACAGTTTTTAATTTACTTTTCATTATTTGAATTATTTTATAATCTAGAGAAGGATTTAAAGAATCAAAATTTAATTGAGTTTTTGGTTCATAATATTGAACATCAATTGGTTCCATAGGCTTTAAATCTGTTTTATTTTGGTTTATATAGTCTATAATATCTTGAGTAACATCAAATTTTCTTATTTTATCAGAAATTATATCTATATCTGTTAGAATATTAGCCAATAAATCTTTCATTAATGATATATATGAGATAATTATAGTATTAATTGATGTTCCTATTTCATAATTTAAGGAATAATAATTTTGAAGGTAAATTTTTTGATATTTATTATATTCAACTCTTAATTCATTTAATTTATTAACATTATTTAAATATTCAGTTTCATAATAGTTTGCTTGTAATAAAGAATTTTCTGATTCTTCTTCACTATATAATACAGTCTCTTCATCTTCATTATTTAATTGACTTTCTACATACATTTTTGTATTTTCCTCTGCAATTCTAAGATATTTTTGATAATTTTTTTCTGAACTTTTGGTTTTTTCCATTAATTTTTCATATGATTTTTTTGCATTTATAAAATTATTATAATCTTTCTCTTCTTTATTATAAAGGTCTTTAAATTTTTTTTTTGATGGATCAGTGATAACTTCTTTGATTTCATTATATTTTATACTAAAAATATTACCTTGAATTTTTAAATTATTATTTAAAGCTTCTAATGAAAAATTTTGTGTAGTATTTTTTTCTTCAAATAAAGTATAATTTTTATTTACTGCTTTTGATAAATCTCTTCCATAATAATATAAAACATTTTGAAATTGAGTTAATAAATATATAGTATTATTTAAATTATTATTTTGTCTTTTATATCTTTCATGTAAATCGATAACTTTTCCCCATAAATTATCATCAAAATTCATAAATATTTATTTTTTAATAAAAAATAATAAACAAAGAAAATGTTTTAATAACATTTAATATATACAATATATTATTTAAATTATCAAAATCATTCTTATATTAAAATATAATAAAATAATAAAAAAAATTATAGTAAAAAATTATTATCAAAAAATTCAGTCTTCTTTCATTTTAAAATTTTCAAAACTAAATTTATCATCAGTTTTACTTATTGGGGAAAGATTACCAAAAGCAGATGATAATGGAAGATTTTGTTGTGTATAAAAATTTCTTTTATCAAATTTTAATTTTTTATACTTTTCTTGTTTATATTGACTTGGAATAGACATGATGATTTCTTTTCTAACTTTGTTATAATTAAATATAATTTTTTGATTATATTGTTTATTTATTGACTCTAAAAACTTAGTTAAATCTTCAAATATAAAATCATTAATATCTTTTCCTGTAATTTTTGCAGAACAAATATTATAAAATAAAAGTATCATTAATATAAATAATCCAAATATTGAAAAATAAATTGAAATTAAATATAAATATTTTTTATGTCTGTATCTAACAGAATATATTATAATTGACAAAGAAATTAAAAAAACAATTAAAGAAATAATAGTCATAATATAAATCCATATTTTTAATTCTTGTTTTTCAAAATTTCTTTTATTCACATGACTTTTACATACAACTTTTTCACATTCTGTCAAAATATCATCAAAATTTTTCCTTGAAATATATGAGCATAATATTGAATCATTATATACATCATGGTTAAAATAAAATATTTCATCTGATTGTGGTATTATTAATTCAAAATAATTATTTTGTTCAGTTGATTCCATTTTAAAAATTGAATTATTTGTAAAAAAAATAATTCTTTTAAAAAGTCACTTAAAATTCTTTTAATGATAATTTATATAAACCAAAATAATTTCAAAAAAAAATAAATTTATTTTTAAAATAAAAAATTAAAAATTTTTATCAAATCAAATAACCAAACCATAAAAATCTAAAAACAATTTTTAACTTAATCATTTAAATATTTTTCCTTATTATAAATGCTTCTATAAACAGAATTATAATCACTAATAACATAACCATCACTAAAAGGTAAAATAGGTTCAGTAAAATTAGGATTATTTTTCATAGCTAATTTACATAAATTTTTCCATTTTTGATCCATTTTATTTCTTTCATCAGGAGGTTGAGTAATTCTTAAAGTTTTATCATATTTTTTTTGATCTAATTTCTCAAGAGCATTATTATAAGCTTGAGGGTCAATTTTTTGTAAAATTTCTTTTAAAGCACTTAAACTTTCTTTAAGCATTTGATGCCAATGATTATCTGCTAAATAACTAACAACAGGTACTAACATATTAAAAGTAATTGATTTATATTGTTTAATAATAGAAATAAATGATTCACTTTCAAATAAACACATAGCACGATCTGCAACTTGTAAATGATTACCAGAAATGCATCTAATTACTCTTTTAAATAATTTAACTACTAAAGGTTGTAATTTTTCAGCATCACAAAATTCAAAAACTTCTGGTAATTCTTGTAAAAATAATGTTTCTTTAACATAATTTGCAAATGGCCAATATTTTAATATTCCTTCTAATAATGGAATTGCAAGAGTTGAATCTTTTGTTAAAAATAACATTGAACATCTTATTAAATTATCAAAATATAAATTTGATGTTTGTACTTTATGAAGAGGAATAATTATATTTTTAAAAAAAATAACATGTTCTTCTCTTAATGGAACAGCAAAACCAGAAATAATAGAAGCCATAATATCTAATAATTCAGAAGCTCCATTAAATTTATGTATTTCATGAATTAAAAGATGAAAACAATCAGTAATAGCTTTTCTAATCATTTTTCTTCTAGGTACTAGTTTAGCATATAATTTATGTAAAATATTTTTTAAAAAATCTCTTTCTTCAATTAAATCACTATCAAATAATTGTAAAAACTCACTAATAAAATTAGAAGTAATAAAAGGTTTAAAAGTTTTAACATCACAAGCTTCATTAATAATTAATTGTAAGAAAATATCATAAATTCCTTTAATATGAGTCCAAGAATGATCTGGTTCTTGTTCTTCTTCTTCAATTCCAGTTTCTGATACTCCTAATGCAATATTATTTCTATTTGCATTTGGTAAAGGACGAAAAATATTTTTTTTAATCATATCCATTACATTTTCAATATTTGGTATAAAAAGTGATGTTACCATTTTTTGATCATTTAACATTTGAATTAAATCATTTATTGCTTGTAAACGCTCTTGTTTTGCTTTTTGATCTTTTGATTCATCTTCCCAATCATATGTTATTTTTGCTAAGTTTAATTTTTTTAAAAATGATGATTTTATGTCTCCACCTGATTTATCTGAGGATTCTAATTTTTTTTAATTATTTTTTTTTATTACTTTTATCACCTTTTTTGGATTCTGGTTTTAATGGCTTTTGACCATTTTTGCCACTACGATGTTGGGAACTCATTTTTTTGTTTTTTTTTTTTAATAGGAGTTTTATAGGATTTTTTTATATTTGATTTATTTTTATTTTTAGTTTTAATTTTTTTTTATTTTTGGAGCATTTATGTTTTTTTTTCTGAAAAAATTATAAATGATTTATTTTTAGTTATAAATTTTCGTTATAATAATTTTTAGATTTAAATTTTTTATTTAATATAATATAAAAATTTAGAATATATATCTGGCTAATATTATAAATTGAAATAATTAATTATTAAAAATAAAATTTAAAAATTTAGAAAAATTTTAAAAATAGTTGTTTAAAAAAATTATAACCATAATTTAAGTTCTTGAAATTACCTTATTAAATATTAAATAAATATTAAAAACATTATTTAACTTTTTTCTTCAGTATGAAATAAAATCTTCCTAATTTCAGGAGTAGAATTTTGTCTAAGTAATTCAAGTCTTTTATCTAAAGTATTATCAACTCTAATTTTGCTTTTTAAAGAAGTAAGAAAAACTCCTCCAATTCTAAAAATAAAAATTAAAAAAAAAATAAAAACTTACATATTATCAGGTAAATAATATTTACTATCAAGAGTAACTTCCATATTAGAAAGATTAATACTTTTTTTAGCTTCTTTTTTCAATTTATCTAAAAATTCTTCTTTTGCTTCATCAATTAATTCATTTACAATATCATAATCTTCTTTCTTGCAAATTATATTAATTTTATCTTCTAATAATTTAATAAATCCTTGAATTATTAAATCTTTTAATACTTTTTTATATTCATTTGGATCATTTTTTATTCTTAATGCTAATTGATTTTTTGCTTCTTCAAAAACTGAATTTACACAATCAATTTTAACTTTTAATTTTTCTAAACGTAATTTATTCATTTTTTTTGATTGTTCTATTTTCATACTTGTTTTATAATTTTCTAATTCTTTTTCCATTTTTTTTGCAATTTTTATCTTTTCTGGATTTATTAATAATGCTTTTTCTAAATCTGCATCTTTTGCTGCTTCCTTTTTTATCATTTGAACTTTCTTATCTGTTTCTTGTTGAATATATTTTATCATTTTTTGCAAATTATTTACTAAGAATTGTTGGTCTTGATTCATTTTTTATTTTAATATAATTATTTTTTAAAAACATTGATTAATAACTTTTCCTGGTGTAATAAAAAAAATAAATTAAACAAAAATTATTTTTAAATACAAAAAACAAAATATAAAAAAAATAAAACAATAAAAATATTTTTCAAAAATAAATGAATAAAAATTTAATAATAAAAGATTTAAAATCAAAATACAATAAAAAAATTTTTTTAAACAGAGCTAAATTCTTTAGTCCATTTATCATAAACTTCTAAATCTTTCTGAGAAACACTTTTAGAAATATTTCCAATAGCACTCATTAAATCATCCATTCCAATAGGAGCTTCACATCCAGCTCTAAAACTAGGATCATCAACTAATTCTTCAATATCTCTTCCTTTATTAGCTTTTAAATTCCTTCTCATAGGCATTAATGCAGCTTCTCTACAAACATTAGCAATATCAGCACCAGAATAACCATCAGTTGCTTTAATTAATTTATCCATATCTAAATTTGAAGCTACGTTAATTTTCCTTAAATTTAAATTAAATAATTGTTCTCTTCCTTTAACATTTGGAAGTGGTATATAAACTCTTTTTTCAAATCTTCTACGAAGTGCATCATCAAGATCCCATGGACGATTAGTTGCTGCCATTACTGTTACATTCTTACGTTTTTCTTCTGGACTTTGTTGTTCATTTGCTGATGCTGATGTATTTGAATTAACTCCTTCCATTTGAACAAGAAATTCTGATTTAACTCTACGTGAACCTTCACCTTCACCACCTTCTCCTCTTTTTGAACATAATGAATCAACTTCATCAATAAATATTGTTGTTGGTGCATAAAAACGTGCCATTTCAAAAAGTATACGTACTAATTTCTCACTTTCACCACGCCATTTACTTGCAAATGATGATGAATGTACATTAAAGAATGTAGTTTTACCTTGAGTAGCTAAAGCTTTAGCTAACATAGTTTTACCAGTACCTGGAGGACCATATAAAAGTACACCTCTCCAAGGTCTTCTAATTCCTTTAAAATAATCAGGTATTAATAAAGGAAGTAAAACAGCTTCTTGAAGTGTTTTTTTAGCACCATCTAATTCTGCAATATCTTCAAATCTAACTTGAGGATTAGTATCAACAACTTCTCTTTCAAGCATTTCAATTAATTCTGCATCAGGACCATTTCCATCTGGATACATTTTAAGTAAAAAAGCACTTTTACCATCATTTCCACCTTTTTTATCTCCTCCTCCACTTCTTTGTCCAGAACTTCCACTATAACCACCACCACCTCCTTTATAATAACCATCAGGACCATAATTAGCTAATTTACCATATTTATCATACATTTTCTTACTTGGTTGATAATTATTTAAAGCATTATTTATTTGATTCATTGGATTAACTCTTTGGTATTGTTTACCAGGAACTGGTCTATTATTATTACTTGAACCACCACCTTGATTTCTTTGTGGAGGTTGTTGAACTTGTCTTGATGGTTTATTAATATTAACATTATCTAAAGCATTTAAAATATTATTATATCCTCCACTTGGTTCTTCTTTTCTTCTATTATTATTATTATTGTAATTTTGTTGAATATTATCTATTTGATTTTGTACTTGATTACTTATATTTTTTGCATAATTTATATTATTTAATATATCTTGAGCATCATTACTTTGTTTTGCTTTGTAATTTTTTTCTGGAGGTGGTCCTCCTTGAATTTGACGAAGTAAATCAGCATCTTTTGCTATTTGAGCTGCTTTTGGATCATCATTCATTCCTCCTAGGTTTACACCTTCTAAATTTTCTGCTTTTTGATCACTTGAATCAGAGTAAACTTTATTGAAAGTTTCACAATATTTTTGTATTTGAATTATTGTTTGCATTTCTTGATTTATATTATCTTCTACTTTTTTCCATTTTTCTTTTACCATATAGTCACTTAATTCTAAGATACGACCTCTTATTACTGGAATGCATATTTTGTATTTGTCTATTGCTCTATTATAAAATCCTAATATTGCATATTCTCTATTTTTTTTAAATAAATATTTTTGTACCTTGCTGATTTTAATTCTTTTCCTAGATCGAGGATTGAGTAATTTTGTGACATTTTTTATATGATTATATTTTTTATTTATTTTATATTTTTTTATTTTTATATTATTATAATTTGCTTTTTTAATATATTTTTGTTATTTACTAGAAGTTATTATAAAGTAATCTTTAATAATATTATGAATGTAATATTTGAATGAATCCTATATTTTATTATTAAAAAGGTAAAAATTAAATCAATATTTTTTAAATTATTATCTTTCAAAATAATAATTAAAAATACTTATGAAATAATTATTTTAAATTAAATTTATGGGAGTTTGTTGTTATAATATGCAAAGTAAATATTAAAATAATTAATATAGAGGCTTCAACTGAAATTAAATCAGATGATATTCCAACAACTAACAATAATACAAATTTACAAACATTTCACTCAAAAAAAGTTGGAATGATTCCTACAAGTGTAATTAATTAAATTATTTAATCATAGATTAGACAATAGAACAAGAAAAAGAAAAAGCTTTAGTGAAAAAAAAAATGAAACAAAGACATGAAATAGAAAAAAATATAAATCATCATAAAAGTATAGATGATGTAAGAAAATCATTTTCATTTCAAAAAATTGTAACATCACAACTTCAATTAAAAAAAGACATATCTGCAAATCAACCAGATGATGATTTAAAAGTAAAAGTAAAAAATGTTTTAAATGAAGAAAAAAAAAAAAAATATCAACATATAAATTCAACTGAAACATTAAAAAAGAATCAAACAAAAAAAAGTAGATTATCAATATTATCATTACCACAAATTAATAATATACATTCTAATAGAAATGCAAATCATCAAAATGATAAAATTGAAAAAGAAACAAAAATAGAAAATCAAAGAGCAAATTCATATATTGCACAACATGATAAAGAATTACCAAAAACTTTAAATAGAGAATTAAGTGATGAAGAAGAAGAAAAAATAAAAGAAATATTTAGAAAATTATTTATATTTGATTCAGTACCTGATTCTTTATTAAATTTAGTTCTTGAAAATTTAGCTTTATTACATGTTCAAAAAGGTGAATATTTATATCTTAAAGGAAGCCAAAATTCATTTTTTTATATTATTATTAAAGGAAGTTTTGAAATGTATACTGATATAAAAAATCCTGATATTCAAGCTCCTAAAATTTATAAAGAATGGGAATATATTGGAGTTGATACTTTAATGTCTAATAATATTATTAATACTGTTGATCATTCACTTTTAAGTTTAAGTGATTCTGAAGTTTTAGTTTTAGATTCTGAAAAATTTGTTGAAATTAAAGAAACTATTATTAATCTAAATTTAAAAGATAGATATGAATTTTTGAATAATATTATTATTTTTAAAGCTTTGGATTCTATTATTAAACATAATATTGCTCAGAGAATGGAATTAACTCCTTATCAAAAAAATCAAGTTATAATTAAAAAAGGTGATAAAAATAATAAATCTTTATATTTAATTAAAAAAGGTTTTGTTAATTGTTGTTTAGATAATAATGTTATTAGAGTTTTAAAACAAAATAGTATTGTTGGAATGTTGGCTTTAATATTAGAACAAGAAAGAACATTAGATGTTATAATTGGTGAAGATGATACTTTAATATTTGAAATTACAAGAGAAGATATAATAGATTGTATTGGAGAAAATTATGTAGATATAATATTATTTTCTATATATAAATCTGTAGTAGAAAATAATTTAAATCTACATGATATTATAAATGAAGAAAA
>JAEEGK010008455.1_pt1 | contig 24310 bp, 24 predicted proteins | sample 8958771 | NCBI WGS metagenome assembly JAEEGK01 (sample SAMN16246547, study PRJNA631951) | gut metagenome | biome: gut microbiome; feature: rumen; material: SC-attached | host: Bos | place: Iran: Karaj | collected 2018-10
AGATTCATCGTAACGCAGATGAATTGTATTTGTCGGACAAAGTTTTCTCAATTGATGCTTTTCTTGAAAAAGTATTTGCCGAACATCCTGATTTAGTTGACTATAAAGTTTTGAATGTCCAGAAATTAAAGTTTGGGAGAATAAATCTTAGCGATAAGTTCTTTGATAGTTTAAAGGAAGATTATCCAGGATTTGACAAATGGTTTATTAAGAAGTATGATGAAGAAGCATATATAACAGTCAATTCCAATAATGGGATGTTGCTTTCTTTTCTCTATTTGAAAGTAGAAGGACAGGATGAAGATTATTCGAACATTGACCCTGTTTTGCCACCAAAAAAACGGCTAAAGATTGGCACTTTTAAGGTGATAAATAATGGGTTTAGATTAGGGGAACGGTTTTTAAAGATTATTTTTGACAATGCACTCAAGAATCACGTAGACGAAATCTATGTAACGATTTTTGACAAACGCGATGAGCAACAACGTTTAATAAACCTATTGGAGCAATGGGGTTTCATATATTGGGGAACGAAAGACGGAGAAAGAGTTTACGTTAGGGATTTCAGACCAAAAGTTGAATTAGCCAATTTGAGGATAACCTATCCGTATATTTTAGACGACAAAGATATCTTTCTTGTTCCGATTTATCCAGAATACCATACAGAATTATTGCCTGATTCTATTCTTAACACGGAGTCCCCAGAAGAGTTTATTGAGGACTTCCCTCATCGGAATGGCATAGGCAAAGTGTATGTTTCTTGGGCTATGCCTCCTCATCCAAACCAAGGTGATTTGTTGGTGTTTTACAGAACAGGAGGCTATTATAAAAGTGTTGTGACTACTATAGGAATTGTTGAAACTTTGCGTTATGATTTTAGTGATGAAGAAGAATATGTTCGTTATTGCAGAAAAGGCAGTGTTTTTCCCGAACAAGATTTAAGAGTGATGTGGCAATTTCGTAAAGACAAGCCTTTTGTAGTAAAATTCTTATATGTTTATTCATTTCCTCATAGAATAAACATGAAAGATTTGATAGACCTAAAAGTATTATCCGGTGTAAATGATGCTCCTCGTGGATTTAAGAAGATTACCAAAGAACAATTTTTGACAATAATAAAGGAGACAAAAAGTGAAGACAGTTTTATTATCCATTAAACCAGAGTTCGCGGAAAAGATTTTTGACGGAACCAAGAAATTCGAGTTTCGAAAATCTATTTTTAAAAATGACAATGTGCAGAAAGTAGTTGTCTATGCCTCTTCTCCTGTGCAAAAAGTTATTGGCGAGTTTTCCATTGAAGATATTTTGAATGATGATGTTGAAACTATTTGGAAGAAAACATCTCACTATTCAGGTATAACACATGATTTTTACTTGTCTTATTTTGCTAACAAAGAAAAAGCGTATGCAATAAAAATAGGAAAAATTACACGATATAGGCAAGCACGAGATTTAAGTGATTATAATTTGAACTTTGCGCCACAATCTTTTGCATATATAGAATAATGAAGAAAGTTTACTTTCATTAATTTAGTCCTTGACACTAAAAAAAAAGATTTTTTATGCCAATGAAAAAATATAAAATAGTATCTCTGTTTTCGGGTTGTGGAGGATTGGATCTGGGATTTGAGAAAGCTGGTTTTAGAATTCTAATAGCAAATGAGTTTGATCCAACTATATTTGAAACATTCAAGGTAAATCATCCTAAGACACATTTGATAGAAGGTGATATTAGAAAGGTGAATGAAGCTGATTTCCCTACAGATGTGGATGGTATTATCGGAGGTCCTCCGTGTCAATCATGGTCTGAGGCAGGATCTTTGCGTGGTATAGATGATGAACGAGGACAACTATTCTTTGATTATATAAGAATCCTCCGTAAAGTGCGGCCTAAGTTTTTCCTTGCAGAAAATGTCAGCGGCATGCTTGCAAACAGGCATAATGAAGCGGTACAGAACATCATAAAGCTCTTTGAGGAAAGCGGGTATAATGTTACTCTTACGCTTGTAAACGCTAAGGATTATGGTGTTGCCGAGGAACGTAAAAGAGTATTCTATATCGGATTCCGAAAAGATTTGGGTATCGACTTCAAGTTTCCTGTCGGGTCAACTGTTGATGATAAGAAAAAACTCACACTCAGAGATATTATATGGGATTTGCAGGAGACGGCTGTTCCTTCGGCAGAACGGAATCATCACAATCCTGATGCTATCAATAATAATGAGTATTTCACAGGAGAATATTCTCCGATCTTCATGAGCCGAAACAGAGTGAAGTCATGGGACGAACAAGCCTTTACTGTACAGGCATCGGGCAGACAGTGCCAGCTTCACCCACAAGCTCCAAAGATGATTAAAGTGGGCAAAAATGATTGTCGCTTTGTAGAGGGTAAAGAACATCTTTATCGCCGTATGACGGTCAGAGAAGTGGCAAGAGTGCAGGGATTCCCTGATGATTTCAAATTTATCTATGAAAGCGTGAATGATGGTTACAAGATGATAGGTAATGCAGTACCCGTTAATTTGGCTTATGAAATAGCGACAGCAATAAAAAAAGAATTGAAGACAGAATAATGAGTTCCAAGAGCAACGATCAAGGCAGAGCATTTGAATATGCTTGTATTATAGAGTTGAAAGACAGAATAGCTGCCAGACGTCCTGTTACTATTGATGAAGAATCGGTCATGGCAGCTCGTAGAGCGTGGAAAAAGCAGAGCATTACTGAACAACAGACATACCTTCGAGCTGCCGGTGCGTTTGTTGATACTTTGTTTTCAGCCGAACCGCTTATCATTGAATGTGACGGAGATAATGATATAGTTGTCCTCTCTATCAATAAGGATTTCGATGCTGAGAGCGGAGATGTTCGTGACATAGTAATTACAAGAAAGACAATCCGCTGGGATATCGGGCTTTCCATGAAGCACAATCACTTTGCTGCGAAACATTCCCGTCTTAGTTCTAAAATTGATTTCGGAGCAAAATGGTATGGTATGCCTTGTGATGAAAACTATTGGAATACCATTAAGCCGATATTTGCAAGATTGCGGTATCTCAAAGAAGAAAATTTTTCCTGGCACGATATGACCAATAAGGAAGATACCGTATATTTTCCGATAGTCAATGCCTTCATTAAGGAAATGTACAGAGCATACAAAGCTGACAATACTATTCCTGCAAGACTGATATCCTATTTGCTTGGTATACGTGATTTCTATAAAGTCGTAGCTATTGACAAGAAGCAACTTACCGAATTCCAGTCCTTCAATCTTCGGGGCGAGCTGAACAAGGATGGAAAAAAGACAAAGTCGACACTGATTATTCCAAAGGCTGATTTGCCGACTGAGATCATATCTCTGCGTTTCAAGCCTAAATCAAAGAGTACAGCGGAACTGTATTTGAATAACGGATGGTCGTTGTCTTTTAGGATACATAATGCTTCAACTATTGTAGAACCTTCTCTGAAATTTGACATTCAGTTTATCGGTGTACCACCTAACATAATAACAATTAATTGTATATGGAAGTAATATCTTTATTTGCAGGATGTGGTGGATTTGATTTGGGTTTTCGCAAAGCAGGATTTAATGTCATATGGGCTAATGAATATGATACTAGCATTCATGAAACGTATAGGTGTAATCATCCAAAAACATTTCTAAACACATCAGATATAAGGACATTAGATGTGTCTGAGATTCCAGACTGTGATGGAATTATTGGCGGACCTCCTTGTCAATCATGGAGTCTAGGTGGTAAAAGTCTTGGATTAAATGATGCAAGAGGGCGTTTAATGTTTGATTATATTCGAATTGTAAAAGGAAAGCGTCCTAAATTTTTTATCATGGAAAATGTTCCTGGAATGTTATCATCTCAACATATTCAAACATTTCATTTTTTTTTGAAAATGTTTCGAGAAATAGGGTATATTGTAAAATACGAGTTGATTAATAGTTCGGATTTTCAAATTCCTCAAGATCGTGTGAGAGTAATAGTCGTTGGTATTCGAAATGACATTGATGCTGAATATTTTTTTCCGGTTTCAAAACAGAACAAAAAAATTACACTACAACAAGCAATTGGTGATTTAAAATTGTCACCAAAACCATATAATACGGAAATGGTTAAACAAAACAATGAGATAATTCAAAATCATGATTATTATACAGGAGCTTTTGATCGAAAATTTATGGCAAGAAACCGTGTTCGTTCATGGGACGAACAATCTTATACTATACAAGCTCAAGCCAAAAATGAACCTTTACATCCTCAGGCTCCAAAAATGGTTTACGTGTCTTATAATGAAAGAAAATTCGTACAAGGATTTGAAAGCAAATATAGGCGTTTAAGTGTACGTGAATGTGCAAGAATACAAACATTTCCTGATAGTTTTTATTTCTATTATAAAGATATAAGGGATGGTTACAAGATGGTTGGGAATGCAGTTCCTCCACGTTTAGCTTTTGTATTGGCAATGTCTATAAAAGAATGTATCAATAAATATAGTAACCATCATATACTTGTAGGTTATGTGAAAAATTTAAAAGATTTATCACTCATCAGACAGTTTAATGTTTATTATGTACGTGGTGGAAAAAGGATTGGAGCTATTCAGTATAGTCAAATCGAAAAGAATATTGAATGGTTATATCTTCATCATGGTGAAAAGAAGTGGGCTTTTGAGCTTACAAATGAAAAAGTGTTACCTTGTGATAAAGATTATTTAAAAAAAATTGGTTTTAATCCACGCGGTAACGAGTATTGGTTGTTTCATATAAAAAAGGAAATTAGTGATATTACAGAAATAGCAAAACAAATAGAAGGTAAATATGAATTGACAAAGGAGCCTTTCGTACTCTGAAATACAATATGATAAGGTTGCAGGAATCCATAAAACATTGATAATAATTATGATAAAATAATATCTTAGCAAAATTAATATTGAATAGTAAAAAAAATATGAAACACATCCTCTACAAAGCCCAAAGTACTTGTTCGCAGTTTATTGATGTGACTGTAGATGAGCAGGATGTGATACAGCAGGTTTCCTTTTATGGCGGTTGTCATGGTAATTTGCAGGCGATCTGCCGTTTGGTGACAGACCCAAAGGTGGACGAGGTAATTAATAAACTCAACGGCATCCGTTGCGGGGACAAGCCCACATCTTGCCCAGACCAGCTTTGTCGGGCATTGGAAACCCTTAAAAAATAGTCACCATGTCCATTTTACGTGTCCTCCTTGCCATTTTCTTCCCGCCGCCGGCCCCATTCATCGACCGCGGGTGTGGGTCAGTGCTCCTTGTGTTCCTGCTTACCCTCTGCGGGTGGGTGCCGGGCGTTATTGGAGCACTGGTGATACTTAATAAGAACGAATAATTAACCATTCAACCAGATTTGTATACTATGAACACCAAACTCTTCTTCCAAGCCCTCTCGAAGTTCCTCCTCGGAGCCGTCATCATCGGCCTGTTAATCTTTTTGCCTGGTGGCTCGCTCCACTACTGGCAGGGTTGGCTGCTCATGGGCATCCTGTTTGTGCCGATGTTCATTGCAGGTCTCGTCATGATGGTGAAGAACCCCGAACTGCTCCAGAAACGGCTCAACGCCAAGGAGCAGGAGAAAGAACAAAAGACCGTCGTGGCGCTGAGCGGTCTGCTCTTTGTCGCTGCCTTCATCGTTGCCGGACTCAACTGGCGCTTCCAATGGCTGGTGCTGCCCAATTGGGTGGTATGGGTGGCTGCAGCGCTTTTCCTGGTGTGTTATGGCCTCTATGCCGAGGTGCTACGCGAAAACACTTACCTCTCACGCACTATCGAGGTGCAAGAGCACCAAAAAGTGATTGACACTGGCCTCTATGGTGTGGTGCGTCACCCGATGTATATGGCCACCACCATCCTCTTTTTGATGATGCCACTGGTGCTGGCCTCGCTTTTCTCATTTCTTATCATGTTGCTGTATCTTCCACTCATCGCCAAACGCATCCGCAACGAGGAAGCCATTCTGGAACAAGGCTTGGAGGGCTACAGCGAATACAAACAACGGGTGAAATACAAGGTTTTGCCTTTTATCTGGTAACGTCATGACCGACAAAATGACTCCCGCACAGCGGCACCATCTTCACCGGCATCATCGTGGGCTTCATGTACGAGACCGAAGAGGAATTTGAGAAAACGTGCAAGACCTTGTCGGACAGACCGTTAAGATGATGTCGATTAATTGGGTAGGGGAAACATAAACAGCCGCCCTTCCTCTCAACGAGCAAAAGGGCGGCTGCGATTATGGGTCAAAAACCTATCGATGCTTGTTCAGGCTTACTGCTTTGCGTTGTAAAGCATTTGAATCTCATTAGTCGTCAAGGCACGGTTGTAGCTGCGGAAGTTGTCTAGCTTGCCGTTGTAGAAGCCCAAATTTCCATTTTTATTTGCGGTTGTACCGAGATAACTTGTATTCACGTCCGATGCCCATTTTAACTCATTATTGGCTTTCGTCTCAAACAACACACCATCAATGAACATCATGCCTGTGTTTCCATCAAAGGTTAACGTCAGCATGTGCCAACGATTATCCACATAATTGGAAGCCGATTTGGTCGTCCAAGTTACAGGACTATAAGAATGTTCAACGCCAGAACGATATTCAATGCACGAATTATTGTCCAATCCCAGACAGGTTGTATAGTTATAATAATTGTATTTGTCACTACCAACAATAATCTGACTGTTCCTACCCGTTTTGAACCAGAAATTCATCGTAAATGGCCCACCCCCAGGAACAATATTGTCTTGAACGATGATGTACGCATCTTCGCCATTAAACTGCATCGACTGGCCTTCACCGCTCGGGGTATCCGTTGAGACCTCCGCACCCGCACTGATGCCCGTGTAGTTGCCAAAGTAGTCCACAATCTCGGAGCCGTCAAAGTTGAAGAAGCAGAATAAGCCTTCACTGACCACCAAAGTGTTGTCTTGATAGGTGGCTGAAACGCTGAGGTTTGCGCTGTTGAAGGAGCCGTTCACCGTCACTATGGTCGAAACGGGGCTGTGAATCTTCGAGCGGTCGATGGTGGCGGTTACCAAGGTGCCACTGCCCGAACTGGTAGTGCCCGACATGGGATTGAAGCTCAGCCAATCAACAGAAGGTGTTGAAATGGTCCAGTTGAGCGTGGTGCCGTTGCTGCCCACGTTGCGTACCTGGAAAGTCTTGATGGTCTCGATCTCGCCGAAGTCGAGCGAGCCTTCGCTCAGTTGCAGGATGGCCGTACCTGTGCCGCTCTCCGCCGCACTGAAGGTGATGGTTTGTGAAGCGCCTGCACCGTTCACGGTGACGGAAGTGGAGACCATGCCCGTGATTTGGCTGCGGTCGATGGTGGCGGTCACCATAGTGCTGGAGCCGCCGGCGGTATAGCCCGAGGTGGGCATCAGCGTCAGCCAAGTCACGTTGATATTGGAGCAGACCCAGTTGAGGGATGTGCCCACGGGACCGATGTTCATCACGTAGAAAGCCAAGCTGTTGGCCGAAGTGCCGAAGTCCAAGTAGGTCTCGCTCAATTGGAGCTGCGGGCCGTTGTTGCCCGAAACGGTCACGTTCACGGGCAGAACCACGCTTTGGTCGGCGCTGCGTACGGTGAGGTTGGCCGTGGTGCTTTGCAAGATGAGCGAGCGGTCGATGTTCACAGTGATGGTGGCTTCTTGGCCGCCATGCAGATTGCCTGTCGAAGGCGTGACTGTCATCCAGTTCATGCTTTCCATGATTTCCCAACTCAGCGGCAAGGTCTCGCTGGCATTGATTATCTTGAACTGCAGCTGCGAGAAGTTGGTGCTGAAGTCAAGGTACTCCACGTTGAGGCGGAAACCGCTGACGCTGGGCTTCAGTTGCATGTCGCCCGATGACACGTAGCCCGCCGAGATGCTGATGTTCTTGGTGTTACTCTCGAAGCCGTTCTTCATACCTTGAACGGTGTAGTTGCCGGGTTCGAGGTTGTTGAACTCGTAGCGTCCGTCGCTGCCCGTTACCGCCGAGGCACCCGTGGGACTGAGCGAGATGTTCACCCCTTGTATGGGTTCGGTAGTGACGGCATTGGTCACGAAACCTTGGATTTTGCCTGTGGTTTCCTGCTTTTTGCAGCCAGCCATCAGACACAGCGTGAAGGCGATGATTACGCCCAAAAGTAAGTTGATTCTGTTCATGACTTGTAGGTATTATGTGAGAATATTATAGGATTGAGAACAAGAGCGTAAGGCTCAATGATTAAGTTATTTTGGATGATAGTTTTGTCTTTATAATTTGTTGGTTATTACTTCGTTGATTTGACAAAGCAAAGAAACGAAAAAAAATTGGAATGGAGAGGTATGAAGGGAAAAAATTGATGAAAAACTGTAATTCTGTAGCGTGAAAATGATGAAATGTGCTGTACTGCTCTCAAAATAGTAAACATGGGAAGGTGAAAAAATGCAATGAAAAGAAAAATATTCGAGTGTGTCAATTCATAAGAATAAGTGCGTTTTTTTTGTATCTTTGTACGTTCAACGATTGAGATCCCTGACTTGAAAAACCTTGTATAAGATGAAAGAAGCCTTGATTTTTCTTTTTGTGATGGCGTTATCGCTGCTTTCGGGCGCGCAAAACATTTCTTTTGATCAGTATTTCCTTGATGAAGGCTCGTTGCGCATGGATGTTTTCCAATGCGGCACGTCCGACAGCTCGCACTATGTGTTTGAGCGTTTTGTCATTGAGCCTTATTTCGGTGGCTCCAAAGTCAATTTGGTTGACCCGTTCAATTTCGGGACAAACCGTGTGAAAGTGATTGACGCACAGACTAATACATTGATTTATTCGAGGGGTTACAACACCTTGTTCCGCGAATGGCAAACCACCGACGAAGCCCGTGTGATGGAACGCTGCTATGAGGAATCAGTGAGCGTTCCGCTGCCGCGTAACGAGGCCTATATCATCCTCGAAATCAGGAATTACGATGGTGAGTTTGAAGAAGTTTTTTCAAAGCTTTATGAGCCTAATGAAATGTTCAATACCACCGAACAGCGTTATGTGTTTCCTGTTGAAGACATTTTGGTCAACGGTTCGCCCGAAAGCAAGGTTGACATCGTGATTTTGCCCGAAGGCTACACCGCTGCTGAAATGGACCAATTCCTTCAGGATTGCCAGTATTTAGCCAATGTGTTCACCCAAGCAGAACCGTTTGCAAGCCATATCAATGACTTCAATTTTCGCGCTGTGCTGGCTCCTTCCGAGGAAAGTGGTGTCGACATTCCAGCCTCCCATATCTGGAAGCGCACCATCCTCAATTCACATTTCTACACTTTTTATATTGACCGATATTGCACAACTCGCGATTATTTCTCAGTGAAGGACGTGGCAGCCAACGCACCCTACGACCAAATCTACATTTTGGTGAACAGCAGCCAGTATGGCGGCGGTGGATTCTATAACTTTTACTCGATGAGCACAGCGGGCAACATGTCGTCTTCCAGTGTCATCGTGCATGAGTTTGGTCATGCTTTTGCTGGTTTAGCCGACGAATACGAGGAACCAGACAACCCCTTGGCCTTGCTCTATAACCTGAACGTGGAGCCATGGGAGCCTAACATTACCACTTTGGTCGATTTTGAATCGAAATGGGCCGATCTCGTTGTCCCTGGCACACCTATTCCCACACCGAACACGAATCAATATAACAATGTAGTCGGAGCTTTTGAGGGCGGAGGCTATTTGACGGAAGGCATGTATCGGCCGCAACGAAATTGCATGATGCGTAATTATGCGCCTTTCTGTGCGGTGTGCAACAGAACGATTGAAGCTGTGATCGAGGCACATTCCGATAGCCCAGTTGCAGTGAAATCAGAGCATTTGCAACCCGAATCGTCGCTTCGTGTGTGTCCCAATCCGACTACGGATTTCATCGATGTGTTTGTCAATCAACCAAATGGCATAGCGGAAATCCTCGACTTGAACGGAAAGGTCGCGATGACGGTTCAACTCAAAAACGAGGTGAACAGAATCGGCATCAGCGACTTGCCCAAGGGTATGTATGTGCTTCGTTCGAATGGTGAGACTCGTAAATTTGTGAAACAATGAATCATAGGTATTTGATATGGGTGTTAATGGGCGGTCTGATGTTGGCTTCTTGTGCCCCCAGTCCCGAGCCAAGTGGTCCCATTCCAAGTCGCCAACAGCTGGAGTGGCAACAGATTGAAAACTATGCGTTTATCCACTTTGGCTTAAACACGTTTAATAACATGGAATGGGGCTTCGGCAATACACCTTCCTATACCTTTAATCCCACCAATTTGGACTGTGAACAGTGGGTCTTGACCTTGAAGTCCGCTGGTATGAAAGGCGTGATCTTCACGGCAAAGCACCACGACGGCTTCTGCCTTTGGCCGACCGAAACTACCGATTATTCCATCAAGAACACCTATTATAAGAATGGGGAGGGAGACTTGGTGCGCGAGCTTTCGGATGTCTGCAAAAAGCACGGCTTGAAGTTTGGGCTGTATCTCTCGCCTTGGGACCGCAACCAACCCGAGTATGGTTATAAGGGCTATGTGGACATTTATCACAAACAAATTGAGGAACTTGTGAGCAACTACGGACCCTTGTTTGAGTTCTGGTTCGATGGCGCCAATGGTGGTACAGGATGGTATGGAGGCGCCGACGAGATGCGTTCCATCGTAGCGGAGCAATATTACGACTATGAGAAGGCGAGGGACATCGTTTGGAAATATAGCCCCGAAGCGAGCATCTTTGGTGGCACTGTCCCAACCTTGCGCTGGATTGGCAACGAGGAAGGCAAGGCTAATGCCACGCAATGGTGCATGTATAAAACTGATTTTGAATCGCTTAATGACACAAAAGTCTTGCAGCAAGGCTATCGTGATGGTGAGACGTGGCTGCCCGCCGAGGTGGATGTCTCCATTCGTCCGGGATGGTTCTATCACGAGAGCGAGGACGACCAAGTGAAGACCGTTGAGCAACTGATGGACTTGTATTACCAAAGTGTGGGCCATAACACCAATCTCTTACTTAATTTCCCTGTAAATCAAGAGGGTAGGATACCCAGTATCGACTCGGCCAATGCCGTTCAATGGCATGAGAAGTTGCAAAAGGACTTTGCCGACAACCTACTGAAAGGTTGCAAAGTGACCGCTAGCAGCACAAGAGGATATAGGTTCAAGGCCAAAAATGTGCTTTGTGACGATTACGCCCGTTACTGGGCAACGGAAGACAGCATCCACCAAGCCGAACTCATCTTTGATTTCCCGAAAACTACCACCTTTAACCGCTTGTTATTGCAGGAGTATATTCCTTTAGGACAGAATGTTGACGCATTTTATTTAGACTATTACTTTAATGGCAAATGGTTGCCTATCGAAACCAACGAACCCACCACGACAATAGGTTACAAGCGACTTCTTTGTTTCCAGACCGTTAAGGCCGATAAGTTAAGAATTAGGTTTAAGGTGTTTAAGGGCACACTATGCATTAATAAAGTAGGAGCATTTTATGTACAATGACTTGTGACAATGACTATGACAGCTCGCCCATGGGCGTGCAAGCGGTCATTGTCATAGTCACTAGTCATAGTTAAAAGACAACTTATGATTGAACATCATCCATTAAAACCGTTCGTTCCCTCAAATGCAAAGGTCTTATTCCTCGGCAGTTTCCCACCTCCGAAGAAGCGTTGGTGCATGGACTTTTTTTACCCCAACTTCATCAACGACCACTGGCGCATCGAGGGACAGATCTGGTTCGGCGACAAGAACCATTTTGTGGACAATGATCGCAAATGCTTCAAAATGAATGAAATCATTGCGTTTCTAAATGAAAAAGGTGTTGCCTTCTTCGATACGGCCATGGCAGTCAATAGGCTGAAAGACAACGCCTCGGACGCCTTCTTGGAAATCGTGGAGCATACCGATATTGAGGCATTACTGAAACAGATGCCGCAATGCCACGCCATCGCCACGACAGGCGAAAAAGCCACCACGGAAGTATGCGCTTATTACAATACGAATTCGATTCCTTCGCCTAATGAACAAATCACCCTAAGGGAAGGTCTTACGCTCTATAGATTACCCTCATCCTCACGTGCTTATCCTTTGTCATTTGACAAAAAGGTTGAAGCCTATCGAAGGATGTTCGAGGCAGTGTTTGGTTGCTAATGTAGGATTGCCTTCGGCAAGAAATCTATAAAAAATAGATTAGTTTTCTTTTTGGAATTGCTTTGCAAGAAATCAGTCAAAAATCTCATTAAAATCTCAAAAAATCAATTTCATTTTTGATCGATTTTTCGATTGATTTTTGACCGATTTCTACACGAAGTGTATCCCATACATCACCGTGTCATCAGCGCATCAATCGCGGGCAGGATCTCACCCGACTTGCCTTCGAGATAAATATCCGTGATGTAGTTCGTATAGGTCGAAGGCTCCATGTTGATTTCGATGATCTTGGCACCGTTGCGTTTGGCGATGCCAGGAATCATATTGGCCGGACTGACCTGACCCGAAGTGCCGATGATGACGAAGGCGTCACAGTTTTCGGCAGCACGCACTGAACCATAGTAAGCGTCCTCGGGGATGCCTTCGCCGAAGAAGATGAAGTCGGGCTTCATCAGGCCGCCGCATTGGGCGCAACGGGGCGGTTCCTCGGTGAGTGTCAGGCTCTTGGCATCGACCTTGTGGCCGCATTTGGTGCACACGAAGCGCGACATGTTGCCGTGGAACTCATACACCACACTGTTGCCTGCCACGGTGTGCAGGTCGTCGATGTTCTGCGTGATGACGCTGCTCAGGCGGCCTTCCTTCTCCCATTTAGCCAGGACGTGATGCCCTGGATTGGGTTTGATGTCCTTGTTGCTGAAGAAGTTATAGAACACCTCGCGGATGATCTTCCACGACTCCTTGGTGTGGCGGTAGTAGAAGTCGATGTCGAGTGAGTTGGGATCGTACTGGTTCCAGATGCCGCCTTCGCCACGGAAAGGCGGGATGCCGCTCTCGGCCGAGGTGCCCGCACCAGTGAAGCCCACGATGTTCTTCGCCTTGGAGAGGATCTCAGCGGCTTGTTTGATTTTTTCGGTATCCATAGATTTAAGATTTAAAATTCAAAGATTGTTTTTCTGGTGCAAAGTTATAGAAAAAAGGGTTATTCTGCTGTTTCAAAAGATATTTGTGTAATTTTGCGGTCAGATGAAATGAGTGTTTGCGGTCGAAAATTTCGACCGCAAACTTAGCAAAATGTTAATAATCAAATTGCTATGAAAAAAGATATTGTACCAATACAAGACGGGAATGCCGAACTCGTAATTCAGGAATCAGACGTTGCAAATAAGATAGCTACTATCCGGAAGTAGCCAGTTATTGCAGACGCTGATGTGGCAGATTTGTATGGCGTGGAGACACGCCGGGTAAATGAAGCCGTGCGAAACAATCCAGACAAGTTCCCCGCAGATTATATGTTTGAACTGACTAAGAGTGAGTTACGGGATTTGCGGTCGAAAATTTCGACCACAAAAGTGTCTCCAAAGAGCCGTTCAGCAACCAAAGTATTTACAGAAAAAGGTTTGTATATGTTGGCTACGATACTGAAAAGCGAGAAGGCAACGGAAGTGACTTTTGCCATCATTGAAACCTTTGCCAAGGTGCGCGGACTTAAACGAGAACTTGTTGATCTTCACAAAGAAACAGACAAGCAGAAGCAGGTCGCCAAAATGAAGCATTTCGGTGAGGTGTTGTCTGATATCGTAATGCCCGATCTCAAGACATCAGAAACCGAATCCACTCTCGAACTCAATTTCATTATCGGCAAGATAAAACATACTGTGAAACGGGTAAAGAAGGAAAAATAATGGGTAATGCTATGTTTTAACCGACTACAAATTGTAGTCAGTTGAAAACAATAATGATATCGAGTCGGTTACAAACTGTAACCAACTGAAAAACTCAATTGAACGCCAAACAGATTGCACAGGGGAAAGGGGAATTGACTTTGGATGTTGGTGAGGAATGAAAAAGTTGTATATTTGCAGATGAAATTATCGGAAACAAAGGATTAAGTTAAAATTAAAATATTGAAATACAAAAAGATAGAAATAAACTAACATAGTAATAATCATAGCGTTTGCTATTTATTCGGCACAGCTTCGAAACCTGAGAAATTTTGAAATGCATTATTACGAATAAGTCTGTAAACGTCTGCGTGTAGCGCGGACGGAGACTTATCAATAATGCGGGCTTTCTCAGGGCCTCGAAGCGTGGATAAGACAAAGTCTGCGCTTTTTTTGTGTGCCTTGAGAAAGCTCGTATGCTGAATTGATAAGCAACTGCTCCAAATCAATAGCGCAGATGACAGAAAAATTCAGAGAACTATCTGTTTCGCGAGAAGATGTGCTTGCTGCAAAAGAAAAAGGCCAAGACGGACTCTCGCAACTTATTCATTCAGTCCATAGTAGTGGAGATCTGGTTTTCATTTTGGAAACCTTAGGAAGCCTCCCAGCAACATTTGGTAGCGAATGTTTCATTGACTTGTTGCAACATGAAAACAAGGATGTTCGACTTTGGGCGGTAAAAAACCTAGGGAAACTGAAATCGGTTGAATTATTGCCTTTTTATAAGGATGTTATAGAATCCGACACAAACACCACAGTCAAACGCGAAGCCGTTTCGTCCATAGGCCGTATGCGAAAAGAGGCAACAATTCCGACACTTATTTCCATTCTTAAAAATCCTGATCCAAAAATTGTTTGTCAAGCAATTAGGGGCTTGCTTGTTTTTAAAGGAAACATTGAGGTAGATACTCAATTGAAACAGCTCATCAACCATGAAAATGAAATGGTAGTATCAGTTATCAAGAAAGAGTATTTTGCTGATGTGAAGATGGACAAAAAATCGTTGCCGCATCCTGAAACCTATCCATTTCTTGTTAATGTAGCCGTAAATGGAGATGTGAGAGATGTCCTAAAATATGTACCAGATGAAAGTGTACATTTGACCTTTACCTCACCTCCTTACTATAATGCCCGTGATTATTCAATATATCCGAGTTATGACGCCTATTTGTTCTTTTTGAAAGAAGTGTTCCAAGAGACTTATCGGATAACCAAAGAGGGGAGGTTCCTTGTTGTGAACACTTCCCCAGTAATTGTACCAAGAATAAGTAGGGCACATTCAAGTAAGAGATATCCAATTCCTTTTGACATCCATTACGACCTTATTAAAATGGGTTGGGAATTCATTGACGACATTGTATGGATGAAACCCGAATATAGCGTAAAGAATAGAATTGGCGGGTTTCAACAGCATCGAAAACCATTGGCGTACAAACCTAATTCAGTGACCGAATATCTTATGGTTTATCGAAAACAGACAAGCCGTTTGATAGATTGGAACATACATCAATATAGCAATGAAATCGTAGAGAAAAGCAAAGTGAAAGATGGATTTGAAACAACCAACGTTTGGCAGATATGCCCAAAATCTGACAAGGTTCATTCTGCAATTTTTCCATACGATCTGTGTAAGCGAGTAATTGAGTATTATTCATTTGTGGGAGATTTGATATTTGATCCATTTGGCGGCAGTGGCACGGTTGGAAGAACAGCAATAAGTATGGATAGAAAGTTCTTTATGACAGAAAAAGATCCTCAATATTTTGAGTATATGAAATCATTCCGAAAGGAAGACATTTTTGATGAAACACCAGCCAAATTCTTAACCCTTGAACAATTCAAAAACAATACATTATGACACTTAAAGAACATGTAATTAAAGAGATAGTCTTGCGCGTAATCAAATCTCAAGATTATCGAATCGAAATAGTAAATCTGATTAATGCTGAATTCTTGCAGTTTGCCATCGATTTTTTTAAACGAATTGTGGCTGCAAAACTCAATTCGGAGACCATCACTATTGATTGGTATAAAGATGCTTTTATGAATGAAGATCTACCTCCGGAAGAGATTGCTATTAACTCTGGGCTGAATAAGAAAACGATTAGCAACATGTATCGTTCAGCCACTAAACAAATTGTAATCGAGGCATCGAATGAGCATTTTGAGTCACTTTACAATAGTATACAAGCTTTAGTAGAAAATGAGCAAGAAGTTGACTTAATTTTGACCATTAAGTTTCAAGGTGTTAGTGTTGATTTAAATGTTAGCGAGAGTTTGATAGTTATCAACACTTTAGCTGTTAAGCGAGCTGCATTGCGGGGCGGCCTTTGGAGTACGGCAGGAAAAAGGGCAGAGAAGATTATCATGTTGGCATTATGTAGATTATATCAAGTAGATCCACAATATTATAATGCTGAGCATTTCGTGAAAAATAGATTGCTTGATTTTGACCGTGAGATTGACTTCTATTTGAAAAATGGTCAAAATGAATACAGATGTGAAGTTAAACTTATGGGGCAAGGTAATCCGGAAAGTGCAGATGCCATTATAGCCCGAGGAAGTAGCCTTTTTGTTGCCGATACCTTATCACAACAAAACAAGAATCAATGCGAACAACTTGGCATTTGTTGGGTGGCTTGTCGCGATAAAGAAGGTTATAAACGATTCAAGTTGGCACTTGAAAAATTTGGAATACCATACACCGATTATCAAGGAAATCTATGTGATGATCTACCTATTATATTAAATGAAATAATGTAATCCTTGTTAGTCAGTTGGTGTTTTCTATTCAATCATACAACTCCACAAACTCATAACTATTCCCCATCGCCTCCAAAAACTTGATAAAGTCTTCCTGGCTAATGATAATCGTCCCCGTGTTGTCATTGGGATGGAAACTCAGGCGAGGGGCATTCAATAGGTTTTTGTCGATGAAGAGGTGCACCTCGTGGTTTTCGTCATTGATGAGGCCGAAGGGGGAGACACTGCCGGGCTTCAGACCGAGGTATTTCTCCATGCGAGCTTCCGAGGCGAAGGTGAGCTTGCCCTGGTGCAGACGCTGCTCGAGGTCGTGGATGTCCATCTGGTGCATGCACTCGAAGATGACGAGGTAGTGCTTGTTGCCCTTGTGGTTCCTGAAAAACAGGTTCTTGCAGTGCGTGGCCTCGAACTTGCCCCAGTAGGCCAACGACTCCTCGATAGAGCCCAACGGCGGGTGGAACTTGATGTCGAAGTCAATGTCGAGGCCGAGCAGGGTATCCACTACCTTCTGCTGCCGCTCACTTAAGGGTTGGTTGATTTCGGATGGTTTCATTGCTTCTTTTTTCTTGGTATCGCTTCGCGAGAAATCTAAAGAAAATCATATTTAAAATCTTTAAAAATCTGTTTTTGAATGATTTTTATATCGATTTTTGAATGATTTCTTGGCGAAGCCAATTCCATATTAATTAGATTTTTGACAGATTTCTCGGCGTTAGCCGATACCATAATTACAACTTGTTTTTCAATGCTTTACCTGTATATGATGCCTTGCACTTCACCAAGTCCTCGGGCGTGCCTTCAAAGACGATCTCACCACCCTTATTGCCACTCTCGGGACCCAGGTCGATGACCCAGTCCGCCGACTTGATGACATCCATGTTGTGCTCGATGATGATAACACTATGGCCGTTGGAAATCAGGGCGTTGAATGACTCCAGCAGTTTGTTCACATCGTGGAAATGCAGACCCGTGGTCGGCTCGTCGAAAATGAATAGCGTGGGCTTCTCCACCTGACCCTTGATGAGGAAATAGGCCAGCTTCACGCGCTGTGCCTCGCCGCCCGAGAGCGAACTCGACGACTGCCCGAGCTTCAGATAGCCCAAACCGACCTCCTGCAAGGGCTTCAAGCGGTTGACGATGCGCCCGACGATGGGGGTCTGCCGCTCCGACGAGTGCTCGAAGAAGTCGATGGCCTCCTCGATGCTCATGTTGAGGATGTCTGAGATGTGCTTGCCGTCGTATTTGATCTCCAGCACCTCTTCCTTGAAGCGTGTGCCGTGACAGGCCTCGCAAGGCAGGTAGACATCGGCCATGAACTGCATCTCGATCTTTTGCACACCCTCGCCCTCACATTCCTCGCAGCGACCGCCCGGAACATTGAACGAGAAGAAGGCAGGCTTAATGCCACGCAGCTTGGCCAGTTTCTGTTCCGAAAACAGCGTTCGTATCTCATCGTAAGCTTTTAGGTAAGTGGCTGGGTTGGAGCGTGACGACTTGCCGATGGGGTTTTGGTCGATGAACTCGACGGCTTGGATGAGGCGCAGGTCGCCCTCCAAAGCACCATAGCTGCCGCATTTCTCAGCGTTCTCGCCCAGCTGCCGTTTCATGGCGGGGTAGAGCACATCCTTCACCAAAGTCGATTTGCCCGAGCCGCTCACGCCCGTGATGACGGTCATCATGTTGAGCGGAAAGCGCACGGTGAGGTTCTTGAGGTTATTCTGCGTCGCGCCTTTGATGACGATGGCGTTGGCGCTCTTGCGTCGGCGGGTGGGCACGGGGATGCTCATCTTGCCCGTGAGGTATTGCGTGGTGAGGCTCTTCTCGCAGTGGACGAGGTCCTTGATTTCGCCCTCGAACACGACCTCGCCGCCAAAGGCACCTGCCATCGGCCCGATGTCGATGATGTAGTCGGCGGCACGGATGATTTCCTCATCGTGTTCCACCACGATGACGGTGTTGCCGATGTCGCGCAGGCGTTTCAGCACCTTGATGAGTTGTTCGGTGTCGCGGGAATGCAGGCCGATGCTGGGCTCGTCCAAGATGTAGGTGGAGCCGACCAAGCTGCTGCCCAACGAAGTCGCGAGGTTGATACGCTGCGACTCGCCGCCGGAGAGTGTGTTGGAGAGGCGGTTCAGGGTCAGGTAACCCAAACCCACTTCGATGATGAAGTCCAGGCGGTTGTTAATCTCCACAAGTAGGCGAGAGGCGATTTTGCTGTCGGTCTCGTCCAACTTCAGGTGGTCAAAGAAGGCCTTCAGCTCGTCCAAGGGCATCAGCACGAGGTCGGTAATGCTCTTGCCGCCCACCTTCACGTATTGTGCCTCGCGGCGCAGGCGCGTGCCGTGACATTCGGGACAGACCGTCTTGCCGCGATAGCGCGACAGCATCACGCGGTATTGTATCTTATACGACTGAGTCTCAACATAGTTGAAGAAGTCCACGATGCCTTCAAAATACTGGTTGCCCGTCCAGAGCAGGCTGACTTGTTCGTCCGTCAGCTCATAGAACGGCTTGAAGATGGGGATGTCCACCTTGTCGGCCACGCGGATGAGGGCGTCTTTCCACTCGCTCATCTTGTCGCCCCTCCAGCAGGCGATGGCGTTCTCGTAGATGGACAGGCTCTTGTTGGGTACCACCAAGTCGGGGTCGATGCCGATGACGCTACCGAAGCCCTGACACGTGGGACAGGCGCCGTAGGGGTTGTTGAAGGCGAACATATTGGCCGTAGGCGGCTCAAAGGTGATGCCGTCGGCCTCGAAACGAGAGGAGAAGTCGGCTTCCTTGCGTTCGCCATTTAGTTCGCTGATCACCCTGCAGGTCTCCTTGCCTTCGTAAAAAGCGGTCTGAACCGAGTCGGAGATGCGTCCTATGGCCTCTTGCATGTTTTCGTTCACCTTGATGCGGTCGATGAGCAGCTTCACCTTCTTCTCGCTGACCTTTTTCTTCTGGTCGAGGAAATCCTCAATCTTGACAATCTCGTCATTAAACAAGATACGGTAGAAGCCCTGCTGCATGAGGATGTTGAGATGCTCTTCGAGGCTGCGGCCAGAGGGCAGGATGATGGGCGCGACGATGTAGGCCGTGCTGCCCGTCGGCAGGCCGAGGATATGGTTCACCACATCCATCACCTGGTGCTTCTTGACCAGCTTGCCCGAGGCGGGGGAGTAGGTCTTGCCGATGCGGGCGTAGAGGAGTTTCAGGTATTCGTAGATCTCGGTGCTGGTGCCCACGGTGGAGCGTGGGTTGTGCGAGTTCACCTTCTGCTCGATGGCGATGGCGGGTGAGAGGCCCGTGATGCTCTCCACATCGGGCTTGTTGAGTCGGCCCATGAACTGCCGCGCATACGAGCTCAAACTCTCCACATAGCGGCGTTGGCCTTCCGCGTAAAGCGTGTCGAACGCCAAGGACGACTTGCCCGATCCCGACAGGCCGGTGATGACCACCAGCTTGTTCTTCGGAATCTGTAAACTGATGCTCTTCAGGTTGTTGACCTTCGCGTTGCGGATGGTGATATAGGAAGTTGTTTGCTCTTTCAAGGTTCGGAAAAATTGAATTTGCAAAGGTAGGGAAAAACGGGGAAATAGGAGAGGGGGATGAAGAAAATAATAAGATTTACGTATTTTTGGAGGAATCATCTAAAAACATTTCGGTATTTTTGGATAAAACATAATAAAAAATTTCGGTATTTTTCCATAAATCGTGTAAAAACATTTCGGTATTTTTCTATAAATCGAATAAAAAAATTGCGTAAATAAATTAAAAACTCTATTTTTGCGCTCCAAATCAATTACATCAGAAGATGAAACGGATATTCAAGCGAAAACTATATGACCGGCTTCTTGAATGGAAACGTGTCCAGAATGGAAAGACCGCAATTTTGATTGAAGGTGCACGACGGGTCGGCAAGTCAACACTTGTTGAGCAATTTGCAAAAAAAGAGTATGAATCATACATACTTATTGATTTCAACGAGGCATCCGAAGAGGTGACGGCTTTGTTCAACAACCTGATGAACATGGACTATATCTTTCTGCAACTACAATCAATTTATAATGTGGTCCTAAAAAAGCGAAAATCTGTCATCATTTTCGATGAGGTGCAGAATTGTCCTCGCGCTCGTCAAGCCATCAAGTATTTGGTTAAAGATGGTCGCTACGACTATATTGAAACCGGCTCGCTCATCAGTATCAAAAAGAATACGAAGAACATCACGATTCCAAGCGAAGAGGAGCGTGTCACGCTTTATCCGATGGATTACGAGGAGTTTCGATGGGCGATGGGCGACGAAGCCACTATGCCATTGCTGCGTACTTTCTACGACAACAAACTACCTCTTACCCAGGCTCACCGTGAAGCCATGCGCAACTTTCGTCTCTATTTGTTGGTGGGTGGTATGCCCCAAGCTGTTGAGGCTTATCTGGAAACCAACAATTTCAGTATGGTAGACCTTGCCAAGCGAGGCGTAATCAGAATCTATCAGGATGATTTCCAAAAACTTGACCCCTCAGGTCGTTTGGAAACTCTCTTTATGAATATTCCATCACAACTGAGCCAGACCAACAACCGTTTCAAGCCGTATGCCGTCCTTGGCAAGGTGGATGACGACAAACTAATGGAATTTCTAAAAGACCTTGAAGACAGCAAAACGACTCTATTCGCATACCATTCCAACGACCCCAACGTAGGCATGTCATTGACAAAAGACATTTCCAAATTCAAGATTTTTTGTGCCGATACGGGATTGTTCGTCACCCTTGCCTTTTGGGACAAGGACTATACTGAGAATGTCATATATCAAAAGCTGTTGAACGATAAACTAAGCACAAATCTTGGCTATGTTTACGAAAACATGATAGCGCAAATGCTTGCCACATCGGGCAATAAGCTTTTCTATTACACATGGCCAAAGGATGAGACTCATAATTATGAGATTGATTTTCTGCTCTCACACGGGACCAAGCTTCAGCCTGTAGAGGTGAAGTCTTCCGGCTACAACACCCATAAGTCGCTCGATGTGTTTTGCGAGAAATACGCTCATATTGTCGAACGGCGTTATCTGATTTACACAAAGGATTTGAAAACGGATAAGGGTACCATTCTGCTTCCTGTTTACATGACACCTTTCCTTGGCGGATAAAGCGAGGATGAATTGTTATTTTTATTGTCCACGCACCACAAAACCCATTAAAACACGAATTTTGTTGTCCATAGACAATAAAACTTGTTTAAAGGGAAGAGTTGTCGCTACTCATTTAACCGAAAATTATTGTCCCAAAACGAAAAAAAAGTACATTTTTTTGCTTGCAAATTCAAAAAATCCGTATCTTTGCAGTGTAAAAATTCACTAACTAATCAATAGGAGAGACGCTATCGAAAGATCTATACCCTTTATTAACAAGCACTTACGTTGAGTGCACAAAGAAAGGGGGACCCAATGTCCAACATAGTGAAAAGCGACAAAGAACTGATTGAACGCTACCAGGACGGTGATGTTCACAGTTTTGAATTATTGATTGGTAGATACCAGAAACAAGTTTATTCCTACATACTCACACTCGTGAAAGACAAGCAGTTGGCTGATGATGTCTTTCAGGACACCTTCGTGAAGGTCATCCAGACCATCAAGTCAAAGGGCTACAAGGATGACGGACGTTTCGTACAGTTTGCCATGCGCATCGCCCACAACCTTGTCATCGACCATTTCCGCAAGGAGAACCGCATTCCCACGGTGGAGTCGTCGAGCGAGGACTACAACTACATAGACAATGTGCCGATTACCGACCATTCCGTCGAACAGGGCATGATTGTCGACCAAGTCCACAGTGACCTGCACCGCATGATTGCCTTCCTGCCCGACGAGCAGCGCGAGGTGCTCCGTATGCGCATCTTCGACGACATGAGCTTCAAGGACATCGCCGACATCACCAACGTGAGCATCAACACGGCACTGGGCCGCATGCGCTACGCCTTGATCAACTTGCGTAAGATGATGGTTGCTAACAATATGACCCTCACGTATTGACCCGCGCTACTATGGCCTATGACTATGGCTTATGGTCACTACAACGGCCGTAAAAGTTGCCATAATCATAAGCCATTGGCCATGGTCAAAAAAGAAAAACCGAAAAAAGAGAAAAAATCTTTCCTCATGTAAAATAATAACGGAAAGGTAGCGTTCTAAGGTAAAGTCAAACCTAAAAAACGCCTATGAGAAATAGCTACACCTCTTACCTTTCATCCGTTGACGACGACATATTAGTATCACAAATCAAAAGCGTTTTCGAGAGAGAGAGCGAGAATCAAAGACCTAGCCGCAATGTCATGCAGTTCCTTCTGGGTTATGCCGCTGCCTACGACACGGTGAACACCGGACTGATGGGGCAGGTCGCCTACATGAACAACTAAGTCATTCGGATGATGAAGACAAAAAGCCGCTGAACATTCAGCGGCTTTTTTTTGCCCTGCCTGCTATGTCATTCCCACGCTGGCAAGTGGGGTAGGATGGAATCTATAGTAGGCAGGGCAAAAAACATGTGTTGACGGTTTTAAAAAGCATAGATTCCATGCCCTCGCACGCCCTACGCAGGAATGACATGCTTTTTAAAACCTGCGGGATAAAACCTTGAACCTAATAGGGTTACACACCTCTTTATAAAATAAATATTAATTTGTTTGGAAAGTGCTGGAAATCTCAGTAAATTTGCAGACTTTTATACGAGTTACAAATTCAAAATCTAAAACATAACACATTATGAACAAGCAGATTACATTAGAGCAGGCCGTCGAGAAGGTTCATGACGGCATGACAATCATGTTCGGCGGTTTCCTCGGTGTTGGAAGCGCCACGCAAATCATTGACGCTATTGTTGCTAAGGGCGTTAAAGACCTCACTATCATTGCCAACGACACGGCCTACGACGAAGTGGCCCACGGCAAACTGGTCAGCAACCACCAGGTAAAGAAGGCTATCGTGTCGCACACCGGCACCAACAAGCAGACCGCCATCCAGAAGAACGAAGGTACCCTTATCGTGGAATACGTTCCGCAAGGCACCCTCGCAGAACGCATCCGCGCCTACGGTGCAGGTCTCGGCGGCGTGCTGACCCCCACGGGTCTTGGCACCATCATGGCCGACGGCAAGCAGATTGTGAACGTTGATGGTAAGGACTACCTCCTTGAGAAGCCCTTGAAAGCAGACATCGCTTTCCTGCGCGCCAACATCGTCGACGAGTTCGGCAACATGGTGTTCTTGGGCACGACCAACAACTTCAATCCGCTGATGGCCACCGCCGCCGACTATGTCGTCGTCGAAGCCGAGAAGCTAGTGAAGGTTGGCGAAATCAAGCCCGAGTGCGTGCATGCCTCTGGCATTTATGTCGATGCAATTTATGTAGAGAAATAAAAGCTGTCAGCCATCAGCCGTCAGCTATCAGCATGGTCAAACCGAGCTGAAGGCTGATTGCTGAAAGCTGAAAGCAAAACAATTAAACAGTTAAACGATAAACAATCAACAACAATGGAATACAGAACAAAGATCAGACTGCGCATGAGCGCAAAGGATGCCCACTACGGTGGCAATTTGGTTGACGGCGCCCACATGGTTCACCTCTTTGGTGACGTGGCTACCGAACTCTTGATTATGC
>JAEEGK010008456.1_pt1 | contig 24309 bp, 20 predicted proteins | sample 8958771 | NCBI WGS metagenome assembly JAEEGK01 (sample SAMN16246547, study PRJNA631951) | gut metagenome | biome: gut microbiome; feature: rumen; material: SC-attached | host: Bos | place: Iran: Karaj | collected 2018-10
AGAGCGCCGCCCGAGTTACCTTGGTTGATGGCTGCGTCGGTCTGTATCATCGATGACACGCCCTGTCCCATGCTGCGGGCCTTGGCCGATACAATGCCGGCGGTTACCGTGTTGTTCAGTCCGAGAGGGTTGCCTACGGCCAGTACCCATTCGCCCACTTTCACATTGTCGGAGTTGGCGATGACGATGGCCGGCAGCTGTTTGGCGTCAATCTTGACGAGTGCCAAGTCGGTGGTGGCATCGGCACCGATGATGCGAGCCGAGTACTCCTTATTGTCGTTCAGCGTCACGGTCAGCTCGTCGGCACCGTCAACCACGTGATTGTTTGTCACAATGTAGCCGTCGGCCGAGATGATGACCCCCGAGCCTGCTGCCTGCCGCTTCGGTGTCTGCACCTGGCGCTGGCGACGGCCGCCATTGCCCTGTCCGCGTCCGAAGAACCCTCCGAAGGGGTCAGAGAAAAAGTCCTCGAACGGGTCGCTGTACTCTACGGTCTGCACCTTTGAGTTCTGCGTGTTCTTGATGTAGACCACCGAGGGCAGCGACTTCTCGGCTGCGAAGGTCAGGTCAACGGGCTGGCCTGCGGGTATGGCTGTTACGCCGGGGGTGGGCACTTGTTCGGGCGATGTGGCAGCATTGGTGTTGGTGAATGCTGCAACTGAGAAGACAACAGCTACGAGTGCTGATGTCGGGACTGCGATGTTGATTACTTTTCTCATATCCATATTCGTTTGATTTAATAATTTGTCGTTTCCGGATTTCTGACTGCAAAATTACGCGCAAAGTTTAAGAAACTGACAAAATGGCACGAATATTTGTCCCAATTTAACAATTCGACGTCCTGTGTTAACGCTGCTTTGCGATTAACACTTCAATTCTTAAATGATTGATAAAATTAAGGATAAAGCAGTGCTTTGATTGCTTATTTTTAATTATTTCTTATTATTCGGCATGATGGGCGGCCAAGAATGCTTCGGCACGCTGGAGGTCTTCGGGTGTGTCGATACCTACAGTCTCAACGTTAGTCTCTCCTACGCGTATGCGGTAGCCGTTCTGAAGCCAGCGTAGCTGCTCCAGGCTCTCTGCTTTTTCAAGAGGGCTTTGGGGCAGACGGGTGATTTCGGTCAGCACCTCGCGGCGGTAGGCGTAGATGCCCAGGTGCTTGAGAAACGGGAAGTGCTGGAGCCACAGCTCCTCGTCGATGCCCCTGATGAATGGGATGGGTGAGCGGCTGAAGTAGAGTGCGAATCCCCTTATGTCGCAGACAATTTTCGGCGAGTTGGGATTCATGACGGCCTCAATCGTCTCAAAGCGCTTGCCCAAAGTGCCTATCTGCGTCTGCGGGTCGTCAAAGAGGTGGCAGAGCGTCTCAATCTGTGAGGGCTGGACAAAGGGCTCGTCGCCCTGAATGTTGATGATGACGTCGGCATCGGTGCCAATTGTCGTGGCGGCCTCCTCAATGCGGTCGGTGCCGCTCTTATGGTCGGCTCTCGTCATGACGGCCCGGCCTCCAAAAGCCTCGACGGCCTTGAAGATGCGCTCGTCGTCGGTGGCTACATAGGACTCGCCGAGAACGCTTGTGGCCTGTTCGTAAACTCTCTGAATAACGGGCTTGCCGCCGAGTATGGCCAGGGGCTTTCCCGGGAACCGCGTCGAGGCATAGCGTGCAGGGATAATAGCTGTGAATTTCATTGTCTGAACATTAATTTTCTGCAAAGATACGAAATAAATGTCAGAGAATCCGTTAAAAAATGCTATCTTTTTGGAAGTATATGGTTTTTTTACTAATTTTGGGCATTGAAATTTGAATTCACGTATGAAAAGATATATCTCCACTATATTTATAGCGGCACTTCCCTTGTGGATTAGTGCCCAGAAAATCACGCTCGGTTCGACCACTACCAAGGACGGTGGCGACTATCAGGGCGAGATGGTTGCCGGCAAGCCGCAGGGCAAGGGCAAGGCAACATATAAGAACGGTAACGTCTACGAAGGCGAGTACGATAAAGGCCGCCGTCAGGGCTATGGTGTCTACACCTTCAACGACGGCGAGAAGTATGAGGGCGAGTGGTTCCAGGACCAGCAGCACGGCAAGGGCATCTACTACTTTGCCAACAACAACCGCTACGACGGACTCTGGTTCCGCGACTATCAGCAGGGCCACGGCGTGATGTACTACTACAACGGCGACAAGTACGACGGCGAGTGGAAGTACGACAAACGCGACGGTAAGGGCACCTACACCTTTGCCAGCGGCGCCTACTACACAGGCGACTGGAAGGACGACCAGAAGACGGGCACGGGCTTCTACGACTGGGGCGACGGCTCCACCTACGACGGCCAGTGGCAGAACAACATGCGCCAGGGGAAGGGTACCTACCGATTCTCCGACGGTGACGTCTACATAGGCCAGTGGTCGAAGGACGTACAGAACGGCAAGGGCATCTACCACTTCCAGAACGGCGACGTCTACGAAGGCGACTACCAGGCTGGCAAGCGTCACGGTACGGGCGTCTTCACCTACGCCAACGGCGACAAGTACACGGGCCAGTTCTCGGGCGGCGACAAGCAGGGCACGGGCACGCTCGTCTGGAGCAACGGCAACATCTACGTCGGTCAGTGGCACGCTGACAAGCCCAACGGTCGCGGCAAGCTGACGATGAAGAACGGCGACGTCTACGAGGGCCAGTTCCACAACGGCAAGATTGAGGGCGAGGGCATTGCCCGCTTCTCTGACGGCTCCAAGTTCAAGGGCACGTTCAAGAACGGCAAGCGCAACGGCAAGGCAATCGAGGAAGACAAGGACGGCAAGCGCTTTGAGGGCAGCTACGTCGACGACCTTCGCGACGGCCGCTTTGTCGAGAAAGACCGCAACGGCAACATCGTCGCCGAGGGCAACTACGTGCGCGGACATAGGCAGGCAGTTAACAATTAAACGCTATACATTATGATTATCGACACACTTGACAATCTGGGCAAGTACGTGGGACTGAACCCGCTGTTTGCCGACGTTATGGAATTTCTGAAACAGAATGACCTGAGCACTATGGCCGAGGGCAAGCACCCCATCAAGGGCGCCGACCTCTTTGTGAACATTCAGATGGCCAAGGGCCGCAGTCGTGAGGCTGCCGTGCTCGAGTCCCATGTCAGGATGATTGACATCCAGCTTCCCATCGATGCCGACGAGACCTTCGGCTACTCGCCCGTCTGCGACCTGCCCGACTATGAGTACAACCCTGAGAAGGACATGACCAAGTACGGCGACACCCCGTCGCAGACCTACGTCACCGTGAAGCCCGGCCAGATGGCCATCTTCTTCCCCCAGGACGGCCACGCCCCCTGCATCAGCGAAAAAGAAGTTATCAAGAAAGCGATATTTAAAGTAAAGGCTTAATCATTATGGCAACTACGAAGAAAACTACGACAACAAAGAAACCCGCCGCCAAGAAGACGACGGCCAAGAAACCTGTAGAGAAGAAGCAGCCACAGCATATCGGGCTCGTTGAGCACGACTCCTGGCTCGAACCCTTTGAGGGCGCCATCCGCGGGCGCCACGACCACGCTCTGTGGAAGTTAGGACAGCTCACGCAGAACGGCAAGAGGACGCTCTCCGACTTTGCCACCGGCCACCTCTACTACGGCCTGCACAAGCTGGCCAAGGGCTGGGTGTTCCGTGAGTGGGCTCCCAACGCCACCGAGATCTACCTCATCGGCGACTTCAACAACTGGCAGGAGACCGACAAGTATAAGTGCAAGCGCATTGAGGGCACCGGCAACTGGGAGCTCAAGCTCTCAGAGAAAGCCCTGAAGCACGGCCAGCTCTATAAGATGAAGGTCAAGTGGAATGGGGGAGAGGGCGAGCGCATTCCCGCCTGGTGCCGCCGCGTCGTTCAGGACGATCAGACCAAGATATTCTCAGCCCAGGTGTGGAACCCCGAAACACCCTACGTCTGGAAGAAAAAGAAGTTCAAGCCCAACACCGCCCCGCTGCTCATCTACGAGTGCCACGTGGGTATGGGCCAGGACGCCGAGAAGGTGGGCACCTACGCCGAGTTCCGCGACAACGTGCTGCCCCGCGTCATCAAGGACGGCTACAACTGCATCCAGGTAATGGCCATCCAGGAGCATCCCTACTACGGCTCCTTCGGCTACCACGTCTCCAGCTTCTTCGCTCCCAGCAGCCGCTTCGGCACCCCCGAGGAGCTGAAGTCGCTCATCGACACCGCCCATAAGAACGGCATCGCCGTTATCATGGACATCGTCCACAGCCACGCCGTGAAGAACGAGGTCGAGGGTCTGGGCAATCTCTGCGGCGACCCCAACCAGTTCTTCTATCCCGGTGACCGCCATGAGCACCCCGCCTGGGACTCGCTCTGCTTCGACTACGGCAAGGACGAGGTCATGCACTTCCTGCTCTCTAACTGCAAGTACTGGCTCGAGGAGTTCAAGTTCGACGGCTTCCGCTTCGACGGCGTTACCTCCATGCTCTACTATTCGCACGGACTGGGCGAGGCCTTCGGCGGCTACGGCGACTACTTCAACGGTCATGAGGACGACAACGCCATCTGCTACCTGACCCTCGCCAACAAGCTCATCCACGAGGTCAACCCCAACGCCATCACCATTGCCGAGGAAGTGTCGGGTATGCCCGGACTGGCAGCCAAGTTCGAGGACGGCGGCTACGGCTTCGACTACCGCATGGCAATGAACATTCCCGACTACTGGATCAAGACTATAAAAGAGGTACGCGACGAGGACATCAACGTGACCAGCATCTTCTGGGAGGTGCGCAACCGCCGTCCCGACGAGAAGACCATCTCCTACTGCGAGAGCCACGACCAGGCACTGGTGGGCGACAAGACCATCATCTTCCGACTCATCGACGCCGACATGTACTGGCACTTCGCCAAGAAGGACGTCAACGACCTGGCCCAGCGCGGCATTGCCCTCCACAAGATGATTCGACTCGTCACCGCAGGCTGCATCAACGGCGGCTACCTCAACTTCATGGGCAACGAGTTCGGACATCCCGAGTGGATTGACTTCCCACGCGAGGGCAACGGCTGGAGCTACAAGTACGCACGCCGCCAGTGGAACCTCGTCGACAACAAGGACCTGTGCTACCACTGGCTCGGCGACTTCGACCGCCGCATGCTCGAGGTCATCAAGAGCCAGAAGAATTTCCAGGCTACGCCCGTCACCGAGATATGGCACGACGAGGGCGACAAGGTGCTCTGCTTCATGCGCGGCGACCTCGTCTTCGTCTTCAACTTCTCGCCCGACCGCAGCTACACCGACTACGGCTTCCTCGTGCCCACAGGCTCCTACGACGTGGTGCTCAACACCGACTCGAAGGACTTCGGCGGCAACGGCTTTGCCGACGACTCGGTGACCCACCTCACCAACTACGACCCCCTCTACGTGCAGGACAAGAAGGAGTGGCTCAAGCTCTACATCCCCGCACGCTCGGCCGTTGTTCTGAAGAAGAATTGAAGAATTCAAGAATTGAAGAATTGAAGAATTCTAAAATTGAAGAATTCAAAAATTGAAGAATTAAAGGATTGAAGTGAACTATAACCGTACAGTCAAGAACGATAGCGCCGTGACCGTCCGCGTCATGTGCGCTGTCGTTTTCGTTGTCTTCACGTTCCTCTGGCTATACTTCTTCCAGGCCGACCTGCTCAGCGTCGCCCAGCACGTGTTCAGCGGCGGGCGCACCAGCTACAACCGGCTGACGGGCACCCTGCTCATCACCCTTGTGCTGATGCTGCTCCAGTTGGGCGTGTTCTGGCTCGTGCCGCTGCGCAAGTTCTTCCATGCGCTGACCTATTTCCCGTCGTTCCTCTGCCTGGCCATGCTCACGTCGGCCGGCGAGCGTGCCGACTGCCAATTCTCGCTCGGGCGCTGGCTCTGGCTGGCTCCGCTGCTGCTTGTGCTCTGGGGCGGCCTTGTGTGGGTAGCCCGCTCGCTGCAGCTCTATGAGGCGCGCCACGCTACGGGCCTCTTCTCGCGCTGCATGTGGGTCAACATGCTCACGATGGCCTTCATGATGACCGTCGTAGCCCTGTCGGCCAACACCAATGCCGTGTTCCACTTCCGTACCCACGCCGAGAGCGCACTCCTCAGCCGCGACTACGACGAGGCCCTGCGCGTGGGCAACAGCTCGCACGAGACCGACGCCAGCCTCACCATGGTGCGCATGTATGCCCTCGCCCGCAAGGGCCAGCTTGGCGACCGCCTGTTCCACTATCCCGTCTACCCGTCGAGCGAGGCCATCCTGCCTACTGCCACCGGCGCCCGCATGCTCATGTACCCCGCCGACAGCGTCTACCGCTTCCTCGGAGCCGTGCCCCGCCGCCCCATGCAGCCACACGAGTATCTCGCTGCCATCGAGCGCTCAGGCCAGGCCAAGGCCCCCGCTCACGACTACCTGCTCTGCAGCTTGCTCATCGACAAGGACCTCGACAGCTTCGCCCGCCAGATAGGCCGCTACTACACGGTCAACGACAGCCTGCCGCGCCACTACCGCGAGGCACTCGTGCTCTACACCCACCTGCGCAGCAATCCCCACATCGTCTACCACGACCCCGTGCTCGACGTCGACTACGACGACCTGCAGACTCTCAAGGCCGACTACAAGGACTACGACGAGCGCAAGGGCAAGGTGCTCGAGCACTACCGCAACTCCTACTGGTACTACTACGAATTCATAAAACCCATTAATCATAAACAACAAGAAAAGAAATGAAAGCATTTGTTTTTCCCGGACAGGGAGCACAGTTTGTCGGAATGGGCAAAGACCTCTACGACAACAACGCAACAGCAAAAGATTTGTTTGAAAAGGCTAACGAAATTCTGGGCTACCGCATCACCGACATCATGTTCAGCGGTACCGACGACGACCTGAAGCAGACCAAGGTCACTCAGCCCGCCGTATTCCTCCACTCCGTCATCTCAGCCATCTGCATGGGCGACGCCTTCCAGCCCGCCATGACCGCCGGCCACTCGCTCGGCGAGTTCTCGGCCCTCGTCGCTGCCGGCGCCCTCTCCTTCGAGGATGGTCTCCGTCTTGTCTACGCCCGCGCCATGGCCATGCAGAAGGCCTGCGAGGCTCAGCCCTCGACCATGGCAGCCATCATCGGACTGCCCGACGAGCAGGTAGAGCAGATCTGCGCCAGCATCAACCGCGAGGGCCACGTCGTGGTCTGCGCCAACTATAACAACCCCGGCCAGCTCGTCATCAGCGGCAACGTCGAGGCCATCAACGAGGCCTGCGAGCAGCTCAAGGCAGCCGGCGCCAAGCGTGCCCTGCCCCTGAAGGTAGGCGGAGCCTTCCACTCGCCCCTCATGCAGCCCGCCAAGGACGAACTGCAGGCCGCCATCGAGCAGACTGAGTTCCAGACACCGAAGTGCCCCGTCTACCAGAACGTCGACGGCAAGCCCCATACCGTCCCTGCCGAAATCAAGCAGAATCTCATTGCCCAGCTCACCTCCAGCGTCCGCTGGACCCAGTGCGTGCAGTCGATGATTCAGGACGGTGCCGACGACTTCACCGAGTGCGGTCCCGGCAAAGCCCTCCAGGGCATGATTGCCAAGATCAGCCGCGAGGTCAGCGCCCACGGAATCGAAGCATAAAGTAAGGAGTTGAGGAGTTAGGAGTTGTGGAGGTAAAGTAGATTACTCCTCAAGAACCCCTCTGTTACACACAACGATGTCCCCGCCTCTTCACAGCCGAAGGAGCGGGGGCACTTTTTTTTACATAACGGACAACTCATTCGTTACACGAGAACAATCATGAGAGTCCCGCCGATATCCTGTTATAGTCTATTCGTTGTTCCCAAGAAAGGAGATGCGCTTCAGGGGCAGCATGTTCTTATCCTCGTCGGTCATCTTGTAGTAGAACTCCTGCCACATATCGATGAAGTCGTTGCCGTCAATCAGTCGGATGAACTCGCGCGAGCTCGTAGTCTCCCTCCTGGCATCGGGCGAGAACGAGCCGCTGGTCACGAACAGGGCAATGTCGCCAGCTCGCAACACGCCCAGCAGGGCGCGTATTTCCGAGGCGCCGATGGCCGTTTCGGGCTTATGCTTCACCTGCACCTTAATACGGGGCGTCTGCGCCCCCAGCGGATCAAGGTAGGCAATGATGTCGATGCCGCCGTCCTTGCCCTTTGGAGCGATGAACGGCGTGTGATAGTCCATAGCCCGCAGCAGGGCGGCCACCATGTCCTGAAACTCATAAGGACTCTTCGAGGCAATAAACTGACGGATACCTTCGCGGGCGTCCGACTCAAGCAGGTCGAGATTCCGCGAGTTGTCTTTTTCGGCCGTCTCGTCCGTAGGCCCCTCATCGGGATTATCATCCTTCGGGTTCAATCGCCGCCATTCGTTGTAGGCATCGTTGGCAATGTTCATCACCTCTTCAGGAGTCTTCTTTAAGGCAGCCTCTCCTTCCGGTGTCACGTACCAGTTTCCGTTCTTCTTCACGATGAATCCGGCTTTCTGATAGTCTATGGAGTAGAACTGGAAGCTGTTCGTCCATCGTATATACTTCATCTTTCCGGCCGGCTCACGCTCCCATTCGGTCAGTTCCACATTTTCGTTTACGAAGGGATAGAGTTCCTTGGCAGGCATACTGCCGCCGCGTCGGCTCATCTCCTTCATTACTGCGTACAGCGTCTTCGTTGCGCAGGCTTTCGTCCTGCTGAACTTTTCTTTTACCATATAATCGTCATTTTTATTTTGCTCCCTTTCTCCTGTTACACTCACGGCACAGCATTTGGCAGTTTTCAATGACCGTGCGGCCACCTTCGCGCCACGGCGTGATGTGGTCGCCCTCCATGAACTCGAAGTCGTACTCCTTGCCGCAGAGTGGACAGATGTGGTTCTGCTTCTCCCACACGGCCATCTTGATGTCCGGTGGGAAGGCGCGCAGGTCGAGGTAGTGCTCGTCGCCTGTCAGCACGTAGGGAATGATGCCTGCACTGTGCAGAATCTCGCTGTCGCGCATGAGTGCTGATATGCGCTGGCCGAGGGCGGCCGTGTCGAGCGTTTCGGTGCCATACTTGTCGTAGAGCCACGCCCAGTCGAGCCCCTTCATGATCTTCTTGAACTTCTTCAAGTCGAAGTTCGTGATGGCCCAGTTGAGCACCGTCTGGAAGTACGTCCACAGGTTGTTGGCGTTAGGGTCGTGCTGATGTGTAGCCATATATCCGACTATGGTTTGCCGATGACCGTTGCGTGTCTCGTGGTCGGCCATCCACTCCAAGGCTTTCTTCAAATAGTCTTGCCGGATGGGTGTGCCATTCACCAAGTCTTTGCCCAGTCGATAGGCGCCGCAGTTCGACTTCGAAAAGTGACGCTTAGCGTCGCTGACGAAAGGCCCAGCATAGATGGCGTTGTTAATCTCCTGCTCATTAAGCGGTTTGCCAGCAATGTTGATGGTCTTGAACCACTCCAGTTTCTCGCTGTCCTCGCCTTCGCAGACGTAGATATCGAGTTTGTAGTCGAGTATGCGCTGCTGAATGTCGAAAGGCTGGTTGTCGAAGTTCTTGAAGTCGAAAGAGAACTTTTTGGCCACGTACTCACAGATTGACAGCGTGCGTTGCTGACCATCCATCACTTCGTAGGGGCAGGGAGCGTCAGCGTCTGTGCGCTTCACCCAATACATCACATTCAGCGGGTATCCGTGCAGAACGGTGTTGATTACTGCCGCCTGCTCCTTGTCGTTGTAGATGAACTCACGCTGATACTTGGGGCGTATGTCGAGCAGACCACCATAGCCGCGTATGCCCTCGTCGTCGTTGTTTACATATCCCTCCGTTATCTCTCTTACAGTTATCTCTTTCTTCTCAATGGTCATCATATTGCATTTCCTCCTAATCGTTTGTGCCAATAAAAGCAATGAACTTCAAAGGTATCCTATTTTTATCTTCATCGCTCATCTTGTTGTAGTATTCTCTCCACAACTTAATAAAATCCTTGCCGTCAATGAGCTTGATGTATGTATTGGCTGTCTGTGCAGCATTGACGGCTTGCTTCGAGAAACTTCCTGACGTTACAAAGAGTCCTATATCACCTGCCCGTAGTAATCCCGACAGACTGTTGATTTCGGTGTTCGAGATAGGATTGTTTGGTTTATGCTTTACCTGTACTTTTATGCGTGGTGTCTTTGCCCCCAAAGCATCGATATGGGCAATGATGTCAATACCACCGTCTGGGCCTGGAGGTGCTACATAAGGCACATGGTAGTCCATAGCACGAAGCAGCGCGGCTACATCGTCTTGGAAATCATAGGCATTCTGATGATTGATATACTCTCGTATGCCTTCAAGTGCCTTTTCTTCCAATTCCTCGATAGCGCTTATTTTCTCCTTCTCTTCTTCCTCGTCCTTCTCGTCCTCATCAGAGTTTCTGCCTTCCAGTTCGTTCTTTGTTGCCCGCCACGCCCGATATGCTTCTACGGCCTGCTGCAACGTACCCCAAGGTCCCTGCATCATGGCTGTTTCTCCTTCTGGAGTCAGATACCAGCAGGAGTTCTTCTTCACAATGAAGCCAGCCTTTACATAGTCGATGGAATAGAACTGTGTAGTTTTCCACCAGCGCAGCGTTTTAGTTTTGCCTGCATATTCTTTCTCCCATTCTGAGAGTTCAACATTCTTCAGTATTACCTGATTGATTTCTTTTGTGGCTACAGAACCACCGTTCTTCTTCATATGCTGCATAACTGCATAGAGACATTTTGCAGCACAGCCAGCACTATTCTCGGGAACCTTCATTTTATCTTTCATATCGTTTTAGGATGTTTGTTGCGGATGATTATTCTTGAATATGGGGATGTACCTGGTTCGCCATTCTTATTAATTCGTAGCGAATTACCCAGTTTTCTTTCTGCTACAGTATAAGGTGTGCTCCATATAATCTTGTCGCCATCTTTATAAACAATGGTCTTTCCGCCAATAGACTCGTGAAGATACTTCTTTGGCACATCCGACCCCATGCCAATAATTTCAAATTGATCTGGATTATAACATCCTAATATCGTGTCTGGAACACCCATCATTCCTTCATAATCATATGGGATATCCTGTATTTTACTCACGTCTATGGCATCATAATTGTAGTATGACGGGTAGTCCTCTGGTGAATAGCGACAAACCAAATCCAATTCTTCATGTCGTTTGTTATGGTCAAGGTTGGTGAACCAATGACAATTTCTGAATTTCACAAGACCTGTTGATTCATCATACACGCCCCCAGAATAAACAGGGTTATTATCTGTTGGTATCCTAAAGAATGCGTTTCCTGCATTAAAGCCATAGCCAAGCCAAATCTTTCCTCCCTTAATCCAAGGGAATATTTCCTTGTAGTGAATAGCATTAAGGTTCCCAATGATAAGGAATTTCTTTTCATACTCCATTAGTTGCCCGATATATTCCCGGAACAGAGAAAAAGGTGGATTGGTAACAACGATATCCGCTTCCTTCAACAGTTCGATGCACTCTGTGTCACGAAAGTCTCCAGTCTTCAAGATGCTAATCACATTGTTGTCGTTCTGTAACAGATAGCGAACATCAGATAGGTCTACTGCCCCATCGCCATTCTGATCCTTCACTTCCGTTATCTCTACTTTATAGGCAACCTTCTTTGGTTCATCTGAGAAATCGCCAAAGTCAATCATCAGCTCATTGCCCTGTACGGGTGAACCATTGTAACAGGTACATATCAGTTTCTTCATTCCAAGATGATTGAAATGAAGGGCAAAATACTTGAAGAAGTTACTTTCGTAAGGATCATCACAGTTACAGAAGACGACTTTACCACGGAAGTGTGGCCAGTAATGCTGCAACTCCCTCTCGATATCAGTCATCTCCGTATAGAACTCATCCTTTTTCGCCGCCTTAGCAGCATTCAGGTTTTTGTTAGCCATACGCTATGCATTATGCGTATTGCTTATCTTCGGAGGCAGGCTATGATAGAGCACAAGAAAACATGGACGGTGTTCCAATCCATGCTCTAAAGGCTCTACCAAAGCCCACCAAAACCAGATAAGTCACGTCCATGCACAATGCACGAACGTCTGCGACTTATTCATTCGGTTTTGGTTACTTTTGAATTTGGTAGATTCTTAGAGCAATTCCGAATAACAGCAAACGCTTGTTATATATTTCCCTCAATGTCGCACCGCCGCCCTCACTCGGACATCATGGCGGTGTTCAAGGGGCAAAGTTAGTGATTTTTTCGGAAACGGCAAAGAAAAACGATAAAATTCTGAAAAAACGCCCGTCAGAGTTTACTCGTAGTAAACCGGTCATCCATTCGGAGCGGCAGGGCAGTTTGGTCGGCACAAAATTCTGAAAACGGAATATCAATTCTATCAATTACAATTAAGAATTTCTGCCTGCACTGAACGAAGAATAATCCTAAAAAGGAGTTATTATTATATATATATAATAATAAAAATTTTCTTAGGTATTTTCAGAAATTCGGGTAAACCATCGATTTTTTTCAATTGTAATTGTAATTGTAATGACACGAGGACCTCGGAAGGGGTTTTACACGCTACGCGCGCATACGCGCTCCGGCGTATCGTGCGTATACGCGCGTTATGGTTTTACAGGGTATAGAATAATAAATAAATATTACCGCGCGCGCATGAGAATTTCTCGGTAAACCCCAAACCACATTTCGCTGGCATAGCAAGTCCGGATAACATCCCCGGGCTGCAACAGACTATGCCAAAAAATGTCTTGTCAACCGAATCGCGCAAGCGATTGGAGAGCAGAAAGCGGCTGACTCCGTTCAGGAGCAACTCGCGAGTGATTGACCAATTCAAGCCCAGGCACTGGGAAACCTTCCGCCTATGGACGGAGCGACACCAGGCGCTGCTGGGACTCACCGACGATGACGACCCGGCCAGGTTGACGCACATCCAGTTTCAATTCAGGACCCACGCCCGGCATGGCCGCGGCGAATTCGCTAAAGGCGATGTGTATTTGGCCCTGGCCGAGCTCGTCAGTGAGGTAGGTGGCACGGAGGGCATGAAGCACAACAAAATGGTATTTTTTCGTTACATTTCGTCGCCCGAACATTCAAATCTTGATGTTGACTATAAAGCGCTGAAACGCCAGATACAATCGATACTTCAACGAAACAGAAGTGGGGAGAAATAAGATAGAAATAGATTTAAGCTTTATGAAAATATTTTATTGTTTCAATTATTCGTCATACCTTTGTGGCGTTAAAACTATTAAAATATGAGACTGCCATTATTATTGAGTGAGCAAATGCTCCAAATCCTGCTAACAGGAAAGACGATTCAAGGCTCGATTCATGCCGAGCGAGTGGGTAACGAAGTCGTAATCGGGTTCCGCCCGTACCGACGAAACAGCACAGGAAGCCGCCGCGACCAGACACTGCTGACCTTGCCCCACGGCAGCATTCGTAAGTCGCGTAGGCGATATAAACTGTTCATTTCGGTGCCTGACACCCTCGGCGAGCGCCGCTGTGGCGAACTGATGAAGTGTGAATCAGAGGAGGCGAAATCCTTCATGGACGCCCTCGAAAGTGTGCTGAACGCGGTATGATTAGCAGTTGCGCGTTCAAAAACTCTACCCGCAGCATGGCCGCTGCAGAGAGGGCCGACCTGACGGAAGCCCTCCTGCGCGGCGAGCTGTCGCGCGAAGATTATGAAACAATTTTATTAACATTAAACGATAAGTAAAAAATGAACGATGAGAACAAAAGGGCAGGATTTATTCCCCTGCCAGAGTGGCCAATCGAGAATGATGCTGCCCATAAGCAGCAAGTGAGTGAACCGTCGGATGTCGTCGACTTCGACTACCGCGGATTGAGTAAGGAGGAGCGTTTGCGCCGGGCCGCGAAGGATATGGAAGCCATCTACGCCAGCGATGAGCCGCCCGCAATGCCCAAGCAAGTTCCACGGTTTGTGAAGGCTTACCTGTGGAATACTCCCAGCGTCTTCCAGCCGGCATTCAGTCAGCCCGGCATCACGGCCGCTTCCGTGCTGATGGATGACGTCAGCTTCAAGCATACCAACGACCAGTACTACCCAGCCAAGCTCAACACGCTGCTGGTCGGCCCGTCGGGAGTCGGGAAGAATAGCGTATCACAGATATTCAAATATCTGCTGGCCGACCTAATGAAGGAGAGTCATGATAACATGGAGCGCGAGGTTGAAATCAACGACCAGAACAACCTGCTTGGAAGCAATGCCAAAAGAAAGGCAAAGCCAGACGACCTGGTACAGCGCATCGTTTTCACCAATACGACCACTCCGGCACTTGCCAAGCAGATGAAGCAGAACAATGGCCTGCCCTGTTTCATGGAAGCAAAGGAGATAGAAGACCTCTATTGCTTCAAGAATGGTGCCGGAGGCATGTCACCCTTGGTACTGTTGCGCGAAGCTGACGACCCTGACGGGAAAATACGCCAGCGCCGCGTTGGAGAAAAAAGTGTGACCGCCGACGTTCCATTCCACATGAACTACTGTGTGTCGACCCAGTTGGAAAGTGCTCTTAGCTTCTTCAAGAACGACATGACGAAGGGTGGACTTAGTCGTCAGGAGGTGGCCTTCATCCCCGAACAGCCTATTGGTGCCAAGGAGGGTAAGTACAAAGTCTACGACGAACGCTACGTCAAGCGCCTGCAACCTTTCATCGACAACCTGAAGAAGACCCGCGAGAACGCACACGCCGACAAGGACGGGAACATTTACTGCAAGCAGGCCTACAAACTGATAGATGACCTGAAGGAAGAGTGCGCCGCCTACTTGGATACCAACTTCGACCGTACATGGGACAAAATGACCCACCGCGGACTGACGCACGCCCTGCTGAAAGCCTGTGTACTCTGGGCAGCCAACGGCTGCAAGTGGGAGCCGGCCATTGAGCCTTTCATCCGCTGGTCGTTCCACTATTGTCTCTGGTCAAAGTTCTATGTGTTTGGCGACAGACTGCGTGAGGCGGAAAGCAAGCTGAAGTACTCAGCGAAACCAGGCAAGCCCAACCTGCTGCTGCTCATTTCCTGCAACGTCTTCACGCTCAGAGACGCCATGCTCCTGCGCAAGAATCAGGGTATGGACGACACGGAAAAGGCCACGAAAAACATGATCAATGTCTGGGTGAGCCGTCAGTGGGTCAAGCGGTTGTCCGACGGACGATTCGAGAAGTTGGCGTATAAAGTTTAAATCTCTCATTCATAGTTTTTCATAGTTCCAAAGGGGCGGCTGTCGTGAGACACCTGCTCCTTACTTTTTTTGAAAAAAAATCACCAAAATATTAGGTAGTTTCAGGATTTTTTTGTAACTTTGCACTGTCAATCATGATAGACTGGAAAGCGGGAGGCGGCGGCCCGGTGTAGTTCGCCGCAGGGTATTTAATACTACGAAAAACATTTACAACTATGGCACGTAATGTGATTACTTTCCTGGTGAACTTGCGCAAGAACAAGAACACCGCTTCGAAGACCTACGGTCAGTTCTATCCTGAGGCCGAGCCTAAGGAGCCGCTGTCGCTGAAGGGCTTCGCCCGCCACCTGGCCGAGCATGGCAAGCTGGCAACGTATGAGATGCTGGTTCTGGTGCTTCAGAACGTGGTCTCGTGTATGAAGGAGCTGAGCGCGCAGGGTCAGCCTGTGAAGCTCGACGGTCTGGGCACGTTCTATCCATCGATTGAGGGCACGCCCGCTCCCGACGTGGCAACCGGTGCTGCCAACATCGACCTGCTGATCAAGGGTGTCCACCTCAGGTTCCGTCCCGAGGGTGCCGGCACGCCCGACGAGAAGCTGACGTCGCGTGCGCTGAAGGACCAGTGTGTGTTCGAGGCTTACCAGCTGGTGGAGTCGAAGACGAAGGAGGTCGACGGCAAGATGAAGACCTACCAGGAGCGCACGCCGCTGAGCACGTATGCTATTGCGACGGCAGAGGAGCCTTAAGTCTCTATCAAGCCTTCCCCAACTGGGGGAGGCTTTTTTATGCGCTTGTTCAGACCTCCCCTAACCCCTCCTAACTTAGGAGGGGAATTTTTTGGCGGTTGATTCCTCCCCTGAGTTAGGGGAGGTTAGGAGGGGTCTGAACGAGGCCTTTCAGAAGGACGGTCAGCCCGACTTCAGACCACCCCTAGCCCCTCCTGAGCTCAGGAGGGGAATTTGTGGGTGAACTCAGGAGGGGAATTTTTGGGGATTTTGTTTTGTTCTTTTGCTGACTTTTTGTAACTTTGCAGCGCAAATACTAATGAGAATGAAATTATGAAACTGAAGAAGACTTGGATGATGGCAGCGTGGATTTGCTGCGGACTGGCATCGGTGATGATGACATCGTGTTACGACAATCAGGACAATCCGGCTACTGCGCCCGACGGCCCGCAAGGGGAGGACGGCAAGGAGAAGGCTCGGCTGACGATTATCTACTACGGCACTATCGGCGACGAAAACGACAAGGAGGCCGAGGACATGTGGCAGAAGGCCCAGGAGGCGCTGAAGGGGCACCCCGACGTGCGCATGACGGTGTGCTGGAAGTATGCGAAGCCGAGCGAGGGCTTCAGCGGCAAATACGGCCAGCCGGGCGACCTGGTGATGTTTGAGCTGACCGACACGACGGACCTGGACAAGATTGCCGAGAACTACGGGCAGCACAAGCCGGGGCAGGCGATGTTCGACGAGCAGCTGCTGACGGACTACCTGAACTTTGCGGCCGAGAAGGCTCCTGCCGAGAACTACTGCCTGTGGCTGTTCGGCCACGGTGCGGGCTTCGACGTACTCACGGACTATGAGAAGGACCTGCGCAAGCCGACGGTGACGAACCAGACGCGCGGCGTGCTCTACGACGAGTGGTTCCCGCTGAAGGGCAACATCTCGGAGGCCGACGCGCTGAACATGTATGAGCTGTTGCGCGGCATCGTCTACTCGAAGATTCCCAGGTTCCAGCTCCTGGTGTTCTACGACTGCCTGATGGGCAACCTGGAGTCGCTGAGCGACCTCTACATGCTGACGGACTACATGGTTGTCTCGGAGTTTGCGCTGCCTATGAACAACGAGCCTGCCGAGCTGTTCTTCAAAACGCTCACGCAGAACAAGGACATCGTGGCGGGCATGAGCAGGATCTTCGGCCAGATCAGCAATGACTGGGATAAGTTCTGTGCCGAGCTGGGAACGGGCGACTTCAAGCTGCTGAAGTGCAGCGAGATGGAGGGGCTGTTCGAGCCTTCGGCCCGTCTGGCTGCGCGGCTGCGCGAGCTCTACCCGACGATGCACGAGCAGCTCGACTCGGCGATGGTGCGCACGTTCCAGACGTTCAGCCTGCTGGAGCTCTACGACTATGCCGACTATGTTCACAAGGTGGCTGAGCTGACGGGCGACGCCGAGCTGCAGGCCATTTCGGCCGAGATTGACGAGGTGTTCGATCGCCTGATTATCAGCCGCCACGAGGTTCACAAAAGCCGTTATGGCGACATTCCGAGGTTTACGCTCTCGGTGGTGCTCAAGGGGCAGGAGAGCTACGAGAAGCCGACGAAGTGGGGCTATACGTTTGACGAGGCCTACGAATACACCAACTGGCACCTCTTCACGGGCTGGGGCAACTGGCTGCGAACCAACCAGCAGCAGCCTAAGGACCAGAAGGAAGAGTGGTTGGGGCAGCCCCTCGGTCAGAACGTTTAGAAGAGCCGGTCGAAGTGCTGGCGCAGCAGGGTGGGCGAGGCGATGATGGCGCGCAGTTCGGCCAGTCGGCGCTCATTCTGCGAGCCGGGAATCCAGAGGCGTATGTAGCCCTCGGCTGAGTACTTCTCCTGCATGTGCTGAAGGAAACGCTGCCATTGCTGCTCGCGGTCGAGCTCGGGGTAGTTTGCCAGCCCGTAGTCGATGGCTCGGCGGAATACCACCTCGGGAATGATGTCGCGGTCGGCCTCGGCAATAATCTTGCCGTAGAGCGAGCGCGGAGCGTGGCTGGCTGATGCGCGGTGGTCCTCGACGGCCTCCTTCATAATCTTGATCTGCTCGGGCGAGAACCATCGCTTCAGGCGGGCGTCGGTAGCGAGAATCCGGCCGCCGGTGATGTGATGGACGGCTCGCGGGCCCGACATGCCAAGGTCGTGGTAGGCAGCGATGACGTAGACCATGTTGATGTCGGCACCCGTCTGGCGCACCAGTTCGAGGGCGTTTCGGATGACGCGCGTGACGTGTTCGAGGTTGTGGGCGCTGTCGAACTCTGTGTATCTGGGCAGTATGTTTGTCTCAACAAACTCTACTAAATCGAGGCTCGGAGTGTTAGTAATCATAAAAAGTTGCGAATATTTTTGCAAATTTACGAAATAATTCTTAATTTTGCAAGCAAAATCGTAAGAAAAATGACCGAGGCGACCAATATTAAGACTGACAGCCCCGCTGCATGGCTATTGGCAGCGCGCCCGAAGACGCTTAGCGGAGCGGCTGTTCCGGTGATGATTGGCGTGGCGCTGGCCTATGTCGACAGTCGGCACGGCGGGGGCTCGTTCAGCTGGATTGCCGCCCTGTTGTGTCTGCTCTTCGCGTTCATCATGCAGATTGACGCCAACTTCATCAACGACTACTTTGACTATACGGCGGGTGCCGACGATGCCTCGACGAGGCTCGGGCCGCGCAGGGCCTGTGCGCAGGGCTGGGTGAAGCTGGAGTCGATGAAGCGTGCCATCATCACGACCACCGCTGTGGCCTGTCTTGTCGGGCTGCCGCTGGTGTGGTTCGGCGGGCTCGAGATGATTCTCATCGGGCTGCTGTGCGTCGTCTTCTGCTTCCTCTACACCACCCACCTTTCTTATATCGGGCTTGGCGACCTGCTGGTCATCGTCTTCTTCGGTATCGTGCCGGTGTGCATCACCTATTATGTGCAGCTTCATACGTGCACGTGGCAGGTGTTTGTGGCATCGATAGCCTGCGGACTGGTCATAGACGGGCTGCTGCTGGTCAACAACTTCCGCGACCGCGACGTCGACCGGGCGGTGGGCAAGATGACGCTCGTGGTGCGCATAGGCAGCGAGGCCAGCCAGTGGGTGTATCTCGGCGTGGGCGTCGTGGCCTGCGTGCTGGGGCTCGTCTTCTGGTTCAACGGCCATCTGATGGCCTTCCTGCTGCCGCTGACCTATCTTGTGTTCCACGTCTTCACGTTTCTGAAGATTAGGCACATCAACAAGGGCAAGGCCCTGAACGCCTGTCTCGGCGAGACGGCGCGCAACATCTTTATCTACGGCGTGGCTGTCGTTGCAGGACTGCTGCTCAGTTGAGTCCCTTCATGCTCAGCGAGATGCGGCCGCGCCGACGGTCGACCTCAAGCACGCGCACTCGGACGTGCTGGTGGAGCTTGACCACCTGGTTGGGGTCTTTCACGTACTTATTGGCCATCTGCGAGACGTGGACCAGTCCGTCCTGATGGACGCCGATGTCGACGAACGCGCCGAAGTTGGTGATGTTGGTCACGATGCCCGGCAGCTCCATGCCCTCTTCCAGGTCGTCGACGGTCTCGATGCCCTTTGCAAACTCAAACTCCTCAATCTGCTCGCGTGGGTCGCGTCCGGGCTTCTCGAGTTCCTTCAGAATGTCGGTGAGCGTGGGCAGTCCCACTTCGTTGGTGACGTAGCGCCTGAGGTCGATGGCCTTGCGACGGTCCTTGTCGTTGATAAGGTCGGCGACGGTGCACCCCTGGTCGGCAGCCATCTGCTCGACTATCTTATAGCTCTCGGGGTGGACGGCAGAGTTGTCGAGCGGGTTCTTGGCTCCGGGAATGCGCAGGAATCCGGCACATTGCTCGAAGGCAGCAGGCCCCAGTCGCGGCACCTTCTTGAGCTGGGCGCGGCTGGTGAAGGCCCCGTTCTCGCGACGGTAGTCGACGATGTTGCCAGCCAGCGCAGGGCCCAGTCCGCTGACGTACTGCAGCAGGTGGGTTGAGGCGGTATTGAGGTTGACGCCTACGGAGTTGACGCAGCTCATCACCGTCTGGTCGAGCTGCTGCTTGAGCTTGGTCTGGTCGACGTCGTGCTGGTACTGGCCTACGCCGATGCTCTTCGGGTCAATCTTCACCAGCTCGGCCAGCGGGTCCATCAGCCGGCGCCCTATCGAGACGGCTCCGCGCACGGTGACATCCTCGTCGGGGAACTCCTCGCGCGCCGTCTTTGAGGCAGAGTAGACCGATGCGCCGTCCTCGCTGACGACAAAAACGCTGACGCCGTTGACGGTGTCCTCGATAAATGCCCGCGTCTCGCGGCTTGCCGTTCCGTTGCCTATGGCGATGGCCTCAATGCGGTAGTCGCTGATCATCTGCTGCACGTGGACGGTGGCCTGCATGCGGTGGTTCACAGGCGGGTGGGGGAAGATGGCCTCGTGGTGGAGCAGGTTGCCCTGAGCGTCGAGACACACCACCTTGCAGCCCGTGCGGAAGCCAGGGTCGATGCCCATCACGCGCTTCTGGCCCAGCGGTGCCGAGAGCAGCAGCTGGCGCAGGTTCTCGGCGAAGACGCGGATGGCCTCGTCGTCGGCCTGCTCCTTGCTCAGGTTCGTGAACTCCGTCTCGATCGAGGGCTTCAGCAGTCGCTTGTAACCGTCCTCGACGGCTTCTTCCAGCAGCTCCCGGCAGGCCTTTGCTCCTTGGAACGGGGGCAGGCCTCGCTTCAGTCGCTCCACGCACTCCTCGTCGTCGGGACTGATGCTGATGCGCAGAATGCCCTCAGCCTCGCCCCGGCGCATGGCCAGCAGACGGTGGCTCGAGCAGCGCCGCAGCGGTTCGTGCCAGTCGAAGTAGTCGCGGAACTTCTGGGCTTCGTCGGTTTCCTGCTTGGCCTTCACCACCTTTGACGTGATGACTGCCTGGCGGCGGAAGGCGCTGCGCACCGTCTGACGGCTGCGCTCGTCCTCGCTCACCTGTTCGGCAATGATGTCCTGCGCACCCTTCAGGGCCGACTCTGCGTCCTTGACGTCGCCTTTGACGAACCGCTCAGCAGCCCGCTCGGGGGCGCGCTCGCGCTGCATCAGCAGCAGTTGGGCCAGCGGTTCGAGTCCCTGTTCGCGGGCCACCTGGGCACGTGTGCGGCGCTTCGGGCGGTAGGGCAGGTAGATGTCCTCGAGCGTGGCGGGCTCCCACGTCTCGTTGATGCGTTTCTCGAGCTCGGGCGTCAGCTTCTGCTGGTCGCCGATGGTCTTGAGGATGGTCTCCTTGCGCTTCTGAATCTCCTTCAGGCGCTCATACTGGTCGCTGATGGCGCCAATCTGCACTTCGTCGAGTCCGCCCGTGCGCTCCTTGCGGTAGCGGGCAATGAAGGGAATGGTGCAGCCCTCGTCGAGCAGGGCGAGTGTGCCGTCAACGTTTTTGGCAGCTATGTTAAGCCTTTCGGCTATGAGGTGGGCGAAAATATTCATACGTTCTGAGGTTTTATTGATAATTCCGATGCAAAGGTACAAAATTATTCAGAATATTTTCGTAACTTTGCACCCAAAAATTAGAAGAGCGAATGATTTCCGTAGAAGGACTGAAGGTGGAGTTCGGCACGAAACCCCTGTTTCAGGATGCCAGCTTCGTCGTCAACGACCGTGACCGCATAGCCCTCGTGGGCAAGAACGGCGCGGGAAAGTCGACGCTGCTCAAGATTCTCTGTGGCCAGCAGCGCCCGACGGCAGGGACTGTGGCGGTGCCTACCGACACGACCATCGGCTACCTGCCGCAGGTGATGAAGCTGCAGGACAATACCACCGTGAGGGAGGAGGCGCAGAAAGCCTTTGCCAACATTGCCGACCTGAAGGCCCGCGTCGACAGGCTGGAGCGCCAGATGAGCGAGCGCACTGACTACGAGAGCGACGACTACATGCAGCTGGTGGAGCGCTATACCACCGAGCACGAGCGCTACCTGATGATGGGTGCCGAGAACCGCGAGGCCGAACTGGAGCGGACGCTCGTCGGACTGGGTTTCCTGCGCACCGACTTCGAGCGCCCCACGAGTGAGTTCTCGGGCGGTTGGCGCATGCGTATCGAGCTGGCGAAGATTCTGCTTGAGAAGCCCGACGTGCTGCTGCTCGACGAGCCTACCAACCACCTCGACATTGAGTCGATTCAGTGGCTGGAGCAGTTTCTGGCCACGTCGGCATCGGCTGTTGTGCTGGTCAGCCACGACCGCGCCTTTATAAATAATGTGACGAACCGCACGCTGGAGATTTCCTGCGGCCGTATTGTCGACTACCGCGTGAAGTACGACGAGTTTGTTACGCTGCGCAAGGAGCGTCGCGAACAGCAGTTGCGGGCCTACGAGAACCAGCAGAAGGAGATAGCCGACATGAAGGCGTTCATCGAGCGCTTCCGCTATAAGGCCACGAAGGCCGTGCAGGTTCAGCAGAAGGTGAAGCAGCTCGAGAAGATTGTGCCCATCGAGGTTGACCAGGTCGACAACTCGGCCCTCCACCTGAAGTTCCCGCCCTGTCTGCGCTCGGGCGACTATCCCGTCATCTGCGACGAGGTACGCAAAGCGTATAACCACGTGGTGTTCGACCACGTGAACCTCACCATCAAGCGTGGCGAGAAGGTGGCCTTCGTCGGCAAGAACGGCGAGGGCAAGTCGACGCTCGTGAAGTGTATCATGGGCGAGATTCCCTTCGACGGCAGTCTGAAGGTGGGCCACAACGTGCAGATAGGCTACTTTGCCCAGAACCAGGCGCAGCTGCTCGACGAGAGCCTGACCGTGTTTCAGACCATCGACAACGTGGCCAAGGGCGACGTCCGCCTGCGCATCAACGACATTCTTGGTGCGTTTATGTTCGGCGGCGAAGAGTCTGACAAGAAGGTGAAGGTGCTCAGTGGCGGCGAGCGTAGCCGTCTGGCGATGATTCGCCTGCTGCTGGAGCCTGTCAACCTGCTGATACTCGACGAGCCCACCAACCATCTGGATATGCAGTCGAAGGACGTGCTGAAGGAGGCCATTCGCGCCTTCGACGGTACTGCCATCATCGTCAGCCACGACCGTGAGTTCCTCGACGGCCTGGTGACGAAGGTCTATGAGTTCGGTGGCGGCAGGGTGCGCGAGTACTTGGGCGGCATCTACGATTTCCTGCGATCGAAAGCCCCGCAGTCGGCTCCCGTCGGCGCCACAATAGACGCCTTCTTGACTGGAGGCCAAAAGCCGGCTCCGAAAGCTAAAGAAGCCCCCTCGGGGGCAGTAGGGGGGGCTTCCTCCTACGCCGAGCACAAGGAGCAGCAGAAGCGCATAGCACGCGCCGAGAAGGCTGTGAAGGCGTCGGAGCAGAAGATTGAGCAGATGGAAGCCCGCCTGAAGGAGCTTGACGAACTGCTGATGGTGCCCGAGAATGCATCGGACATGACGTTGGTTACGGAATATACCGACACCAAGTGCGCACTCGATGAGGAAATGGAACGGTGGGGACAGCTGTCCGAAGAGCTTGAGATGCTCAAATAGTACTAATGAATCATATAATTATAGAGGGGAAGTCCAAACCGACGGACTTCCCCTCTTTTAGATTGGTGTGAGAGACTGCTTTTGGCTTCTCGACAACCACAATTAGTTGTTGTACTCCTGCCACGACTTAATCTGCACATCCTCCTGTTTCATAGCCGTGAAGGCCTCAATGAAAGCCTTAGCCAGGCGGACATTGGTCATCAGGGGGATGTTGTGGTCGATGGCACCACGGCGGATGCGGTAGCCATTGGTCAGCTCGCGCTTCGTGTGATTCTTAGGCACGTTGACGATGAGGTCGAACTTGTGGGCAGCAATCATGTCCATCACGTTATTCTCGCCGTCCTCGTCAGGCCAGCTGACGGGAGTGGCCTTCACGCCGTTGTCGTTGAAGAACTTAGCCGTACCGCCGGTAGCGTACACCTCGAAGCCCTTCTTCACCAGTTCCTGTGCAGGCTCCAGGAGCGACACCTTGCCCTTGGCACCACCAGAAGAGATGAGAACCGACTTCTTTGGCAGGCGATAACCCGTTGCAATCAGAGCATTTAGCAGAGCCTCGTTCAAGCTGTCGCCCAAGCAGCCAACTTCGCCTGTTGACGACATGTCGACACCCAGAACGGGGTCGGCATTCTGCAGTCGGGCGAACGAGAACTGAGAGGCTTTCACGCCAATGCGGTCGATGTCGAACTCGCTGCGGTCGGGGCGCTCGTAGGGTGCGTCAAGCATAATCTTCGTGGCCGTCTCGATGAAGTTGCGCTTCAGAATCTTCGAAACGAAGGGGAACGAGCGCGAGGCGCGCAGGTTGCACTCGATGACCTTCACCTCGCGGTTCTTGGCCAGGAACTGGATGTTGAACGGGCCAGAGATGTTC
>JAEEGK010008459.1_pt1 | contig 24291 bp, 12 predicted proteins | sample 8958771 | NCBI WGS metagenome assembly JAEEGK01 (sample SAMN16246547, study PRJNA631951) | gut metagenome | biome: gut microbiome; feature: rumen; material: SC-attached | host: Bos | place: Iran: Karaj | collected 2018-10
ATAATAAATTTAAAATTTAATCATCGCCGCTCATGATTCTTCTAAATAAATCATAATTTAAAATTCCATTTTCTTCATCAATATTATATTTATCACAAATATTTTTATTTATTTCATCAGCAAAAGGTGATTTATTCGTAGTTCTATTTTCAAGAGTTTGAGTAAAATATTTAAAAGTAATTTCTCCTTTATTATCTTTATCAAGCATATTAAAAATAAATTTAATTACATTTTCTTTTATTAAATCATTTTTTTCTAAACAAGATTTTAATATATCTTCATAACCAATAAAATTATCATTATCATTATCAACTTGAGAAAATGCTTTATCAATTAATTTTTTATCTATTTTTTCATTTGGTAAATATTTTTTTATTCCTTTATATAAATTATCTTTATTTAATAAACCATTATGATTTATATCAAGTAAATGAAACATTTTAATTAATTCTTTCATTTTTTCACTTGATTTCATATTATGACATAAAAAAGCAAAAGTAATTTGATAAAATTTAGTTTTTAAAGAATAATTTAAAAAAGTATGTAAATATTTAGAAATTGTTTGATTTTTTAAATTTCTTTTAAAAAGTAATTCTCCATCATTTTTTTTAAAAAAATCATGTTTTAAAGCATCTTTAGCATTATATCTAAAAGTAGGACTAGTATTTAATAAATGTTTTAATAAATCTTTTAATTCTTTGGAACAATTTTTATATTTAATATTTTCTTTATCAAATTCACCATCTTCAATTTTTGTTTCAATTCTACTTTTAATTAAAGAATCAAAAGGATATTTTCCAGTTAATAAAATATATAAAATAACACCAACACTCCAAATATCACATTTATAATCATAATTTTGTTTTATTACTTCTGGTGCCATATAATATAAAGTTCCAGTCATTCCTTTTTCTTTTTTATTTGAAGAAGTAAATTTTGCTATTCCAAAATCTATTATTTTTATCCAATAAAATTGTTCTATTTTACCATTTATTAAAATATTTTCTATATCACTAATCATTATATTTTCTAATTTAATATCTCTATGAATTATATTATGTGAATGAATATAACTTAATCCTTTTAATATTTGAAAAATAATTACTGAAATTTGAAGTTCTGAAAATGTTTGTTTTATTTTATTTGATAATTCACCATATTTTATATATTCATTAACTAAAAAATATGATTCTTCATTTGAATAAAATTCATATATTTTCATTATATTTGGATGTGATAAAGATTTTAATACTTCAATTTCATTTTTTATTGTTAAATTATCCAACATTAAATTTTCATTTTTTGATTTATTTATTGTTTTTATTGAAACTTCAGTATGAGAAAATTTATTTTTTGCATAATAAACTTTCCCAAAACCACCTTCTCCAATAATTTTAATTAAATCATATCTTGTTTCAACTTCTCCTTTTATTTCATCAATTAAATATTTAAAATCAAAAAATAATTTCATTTCATTAATATCTTTTTTATATATAGTTGTTGTAGTATATTTATTAGGATTTTCAATTTTTGTAAATTTTGATAAATTATTTCTAATTTGATTTTCATTTTCATTTTCATCTAAACTTTGTTTTCTTTTTTTATTTTTATTTTGTCCACATGTTCCCATATTTTTTTTATTGTCTCATTATTTTATTATTCTTTATATAAAATATTATAAAAATTATAATAAAATTAAAATTATATTTTTTTTTATTTAATTAATGAAATCAAAATTAATTTCCATAACATTTCCATTATCAACATTATAGATAACTCCAGATAACATTTCTCTAAAAGAAGGTAAAGAAATAAATAAAATATCTTTTCCTCTAAAATTATTTTTTCTATATTCAAATTTTTTTCCTCCTGTAAAAAAAACGTCAGGTACAAAATCTAAAAGTAAAGGGTCATATTTTTGATAAGGAAAAATTCTTAATGTATCAGGAGCATTTGGAGCAAGATGACTCCATAAAAGTATATTTTGCATAATATCTAAATTATTATCTAGAGTAGTAATTTGTTTAATTGAATTAATATTATAACCACTTGTTCCTAAAAAATGAGTATTATTAACATAAAATGAATATGGATCACTTACTAAAAATAATGTTTTATCTATTGTATATTTATTCCTTTCAAATAATATTTTATCAATTCCCATTTGAGGAAAATAATCTCCATTTATATCTTCATTTCCAGGAATAATATCAATTGAAATATAATTTGATATTTTTTCTATATATTCATCTAATTTTTCATAATTATTTAATATTGTTTCATAAATTATTTTATTTAAATCTTGTTTTATATATGAACCTTTTTCTACTTGTTCTGAATCATCTGGAGAATAAATTGAATTTCCACATAAAATTATACGAGATATTTTATTTGAGATATTGTATGTTTTTTCATTTAAATTATTTAAATTTTGAATAAAATGAAGTAAAGAATTTCTTGCTAAAATTGATTTTCCATTTTTTTCATTTGGATGACCAATTTCTAAAGAAGAAATAAATAATATTAAATTTTTTTCATTATCATTATTTTCATTTTTATCATTTGTTATTAATTTTATTTCTGGAGTATAAAATAAAACATCATTAACAATAAATAATCCTTTATCATCAAGAAATCCTTTAAAAGATAAAGGAATGCCAGAAATAAATTTTCCAATATCTATATTTTGAGATAATTGAGAATTAATTCTTATTCTTCCAGAATTATCTTCTAATAATAAAAAATCTTCATCACATTTTACAAAAGATTCTTTTTTTTTTATTCCTAACATATTTTCAACTCCTTTTAAAATTGAAGGCTTTAATGGCATTTCTTTATATGTTATTCCAATTATTATTTGTTCTTCCTATAAATGGCGCGTTAATTTATTATATAAATTTTATCTTACATTTCCTTTTAAATCTAATATATTATCACATATTTTTATATTTGGCCATTTTTTCTTTGAGTTTTGTTTTAAATTGTTTTTTGTTTGATTCAAACGTGAAATGTAAAGTGAATTGTATTGAGATAATTTATTTATTTCATTTTCTATTATATCTTCTTTTATGTAATTTGTTGGAAATTTTAATTTTTCATTTTCTTTTTTTTCATTTGATAAAATTAGTTTTTCTAAATTTGAATTGTTTTGTTCTAAAAATTCCTTTAATAAAGATTCTGAAATTGAAAGCAAATGATTTTTATTTATATTTTTATTTTCTTCATCAATTTCCATATTTTTAAAATTATTAATTTTTAAAAACCTAATTAATTGATTAATTATTATTAATTAATTAAATTAATTTATAAAAAAAAAGATAAGTTAATATCATAAAAAAATTTAAATATTTTCTCGAATATTCTACAAAAAAAATAATTAAAAAACCCAAAAAAAACAAAAGTAAAAAAATATATAAAAAAATGTCATCTCCTGATGCAGATTGGGTAAAAATAAAAGAATTAGGAAATGCTGAATTTAAAAAGAAAAATTACGTTAAGGCAATACAATATTATACACGTGCAATGGATTTTTCACCAAATGAACCATCACTTTTTGGAAATAGAGGGACTTGTTTAAAACTTTTAAAAAAATACAAAGAATCATTAAATGATTATAAAAAAGCAGTTTCTTTAGCTCCGACTAATACAAATTATATGAAAAAATTATCATCTGTTTTTATTATTTTTGGAAATTTTGGTGATTCAAAAATTCTTCTTGAAAAATGTGTTAATTTAGATAGAAATGATAGCAATAATCAAAGTGAATTAAATCGAGTTAATAAATTAATATCTGATTTTGATAAAATAACAGAAAAAAAAAATGATGGTAATTGGTTTGAAGTTGAAGAATTAAGTAAAAAAATGTTAGAAGAAACAAATGCTTTTGTAGCTTTGAAAAAAATTTATATTGAATCTCTTATTGAAAATTGCAAATTAAAAGAATGTATTGATTTTATTAAAAATGAAGTTACAAAAGAAGAAAAAGAGAATGATCCTGATTTTAATTTCCAATTATCAAAAAGTTATTATTACAAAGGTGATTATGATGATGCTAAAAATACATTAAATGACTTAATAAAAGAAACTAAAATGGAAGATGAAAAATATCATGAACTAATGGAAAAAATAACATCAATAAAAGATATAAAAAACAAAGCAACATCTTTATTTAAAGAAAATAAATTAGATGAAGCAATAGAAGAATATACAAAACTTTTAGATTTCGATCCAAATAATAAAAATTTCAATAGTATAATATTAGGAAATAGAGCATTATGTTATAAAAAACAAAATAAATTAATGGAAGCATTAAAAGATTCAAACGAATCATTAAAATTAAATCCAAATTACGTAACAGGATACATTAGAAGAGGAAGAATTTACAATGAATATAAAATGTATGATGATGCTAAAAATGATTTTCAAAAAGCAAAAGAATTAGATCCAAATAATAAAGATGCTGAAAATTTAATGAAAGAAGCAATAAATAATAATGATAGAGCTCGTAATCGTGATTACTATAAAATATTAGGAGTAGATAAAAATGCTTCATCAGATGAAATAAAAAAAGCATATCGTAAAATGGCATTAAAATATCATCCAGATAGAAATTCAGAAAGTGAAGAATCAAAGACAATTGCACAGAGAAAATTTCAAGATATTAATGATGCTTATGCTGTATTAAGTGATCCTAAAAAAAAACAAATGTTTGATATGGGATGTGATCCTCTTAATCCTGAAAATGCTTCTGGACCTGGTGGTGGAGGAATGAGTATGAATATTGATTTAAGTGATATATTAAATATGTTCGGTGGTGGTGGTTTTTCTAGTTCTGGATTTGATGAAGGATTCGGAGGATTTTCTTCAGCTTTTGGAAATGGTGGTAGAGGAAGAAGTAGTCCTGGTGGAGGATTCCAATTTTTTACTAATATGGGAGGAAATGGTGGAAGTAGTTTTGGAACTGGTGGATTTCCTTTTGAATTCTTTACTCAAGGAGGTAGTAGGAAAAAGAAAAAGTAATTGGTTTTTTTCTTGATTTTGTCTTTTTTTTAACAATTTTTATAAGGCAATTTTTATTTTTTGTTAAATGAATTTTTTGTTTTTAATTTTATTTTTTTTTATATAATTTAAAAGCAAAATAAATAAAAGGAAAATAATAAAAAAATTAAAATTAATGAACACTGAATACTTATATAAATTTATTTTAATCAAAAATTTTTCATCTTAAAAGATGTTATAATAAATATTTTTTATTATTTTTTTACAGAAAAAAGCATTTACATAAGTTTTTTTCCTAAATAATCTTTTTATATATATTTGTTTAAGATTTATTTAACTTTTTTAATAATTAATATTTTTTTTTTAAGAAAAATAAAATTATAAAAAAACAAAAAAATACTTCATTTTTTATTTTTGGTTTTTTTATAATAAAAACTAAAATAAATAAAGGAAAAAAAAATCATTAAATTAAAATTAATGACCACTGCATATCATACATAAATATATATAAAACTAAAATTGTCTAATCTTCAAAAGATTTTATAATAAATATATCTTGATTTTTTTTTTCAACATAACTCATCTTAGGAAATCTCTCTTTAACTTTTTTTAAATATTTTAAAGGAACTTCAATAGGAATATTAGCAATATCAGTTTCATTAAAAAATATAGGCTTTTTTAACCCTTTATAATTTTTCGCATGTTTTTGAATATCACTTTTACCTTGAAAATTAGCACAATTTAATTCACAAATTTTTTTACTTTCAAAATAAGTCCAACTTTTATTTTGAAATTTTTCATGAAATAATAAAATATGAAAAGGGTGAATTAAATTAATAAAAGCATATCCTTTATTTCCACCTTTTTCAAAATCATATGGCATATAAACACAATCAAATTTACCTTTAAATTCTTCTAATTCTTCTAATAATTTTTCATCTGTATATTTTATTGGAATATTTCTTATCATTAATGTTGTTCTTGTATCTTTACCATTTATTATATCTTCTAAATTTATTAATTGTTTTTCACCTTTTGAAATTTCGCTTTTTATAAAATGATTTTTTGTTATTTTTTTAAAGGAAAAAGCATTTACACTTCCTTTATTATTAATATTATTATTAATACTATTATTAATATTATTATTATTATTTATTATTATTTTTTCAATACTTTTACTATTAATTTTATTATTACTTTGAACATTATTATTTTCTATAATATTTGATGATGGAATATTTGAATAATATACCATATTTAAATTCATAATTGGAAAATTTGAAAATTTAGATTCATGAATATCACTATTTCTAATTCTAGTTCTATATTCAGTACAATATGATTGATATGAATTAATTCCACAATTTTCATTTCCTTCATTTAAATCTTTATTTTCATTATTATTCTCATTTTTATTATTTTCATTTTCTTTTATAATAATATTATTATTATTTTGATAATTTGAAATAAAACTACCTTTATTTAATGAAGGATAATTCATTGAAACAAAAGAACCAATTTGTTCATATCTTCCTTTTTGATTAGAAAATAATTCTTGATTATTAATATTTACATTTTTTAAATTATTATTTTGATAATATTCTTCAGGTTCAGTAAAACATATAATTTTATTATTTTCTTTATTAACTATACTACTATCAACAGTAGAATTATTATTAAAATTATTAGATTGTATTTGAATTGAAAAAACATTATTTATTATTTCACTATTTTCACTTATATTTTCATCCATTGCATCTGAATCAAATTCATCAATGTCAGAATAAGTTTCGAAAATTTTATCATTTTTAGGAAAAGGTATTATTTTCTCCTTTTTATTCCCTGATAATTTTTTTTTTAATTTTTTAAAATTATTAGTAAATTGTGTAGCATTTATATTTTTTTCTTTATTATTTGAACTCCAATATTTACTTTCAAATAATCTTTCATTAATCGGAGGTCTTTCTAATATTTTTGAATTAGAATTTGAACTTTGATAACTAGAATCTTTTCCGTTTTCTGTTACTATTTTAATTTCAGAATAATATTTATCATATATTTTTTCTGGATTTGAAGAATTTTTTGAAAATTCTTTATTATTTTTATTCGTTTCTCCTTTATGAAATGATGTATCACCAAAAAAAGACCTTTCTCCTTCTGAAATATTTTCCATCATTTACTTTTAGATTATTTGATTATTATTTTTAAAGAAAATAAAACAAATTGAATATTTAAAAAATTAAAAATAATTAAAAATATTATTTTACACATTTTTATTGAATTTTTAATAATAATAAAAAAATATAATAAAAAATAAAAAAATATTATTTATTTTTTTTTCAATTTTTTTAAATGGATAAATTAGAAGCAAAAGTATTAACATTAGGAGAGTCAACAGTAGGAAAAACATCAATATTAAATAGATTAATAGATAATAAAATTACAAAAAATCATTTATCAACAATAGGAATAGATTTTAAAATAAAAAAAATAACAATAGGTAAAGTAACTATTGAATTAAAAATATGGGACACTGCAGGACAAGAAAGATATAGAAATATAACAAAACAATATTTTAAAGGAGCAGAAGGAATTTTATTAATTTTTGATTTAACAAATAGAGAAACTTTTGAAAAAATTTATCAATGGGTTGAACAATTAAATAATAATATTACAACAAATAATATTTCTATTGTTTTAATTGGAAATAAAAAAGATTTACCTGATCGAGAAATTAGTTTTGAAGAAGGAACAAATAGAGCAAAAGAATTAAATGTTGAATATTTTGAAACTTCTGCTAAAACTGGAGAAAATATTAATGAAGTTTTTATTAATTTATCTACAAAAATATTAGAAAAAAAAGGTATTATGGTTGATAGAAGTCAAAGTATTGAAATAAATAAAAAACAATTTATACACAAAACAAATCAAAAATATTGTTGTTAAAAAATTTTTTTTATATTCATTAGTTATTTTTTTATATGTATATTTATAATATATATTAATAATTAATATTTATTTTGATTATATACATTATTATTTGCTCACTTTTTTAACTTTGTTTTGATAATTTTAAATTTATTTCTTTGTTAAATATATTAAATTAACAAAAAATTTTTTTTAGATGAAAAGTATAATGAAGCCATTAATTCCAATAAAATATATAATAGATAATAATAGATAATAGTTTTTTATTGGAGTCTATATTTTTATTTATAAAACTCAATTATTATTATATAACTTGCCTAACTTATTTGAAAAAAACATAAGAATCAAATAAATAATACATAACAAATAAAATAAATGAAAAAAACTAAATTTTACTTCTTATTGTACTAAAACTTTTAAGTGTTTCATAACCTCTTAAAGTTCCTTTTTTTTCTATTTTATGAATAAAATCTTTTTCTTCTTTTTTCATATCATTAATTGAACTTCCATTTTCATTTAATAACTTAGATTTTTTTTTATCCATAAATTTAAGAAAGAATTCAGAATAAAATTGATCTGGATTATTTAAATTCATAACATTTTTTTTTATATTATGACTAATCACATCTAAAATATCTTTTTTATTTCCTTTTTTTTTTTCTTCTTCAACTCCTAAAATTTTATTGACATCAACTTTTTCAAAATCACCTGAACTTGTTCTTCTAATATTTCTTTTAAAAGGATTTGTTAAAGAATTATTAATAGTATTATTTTTTTTAAATTCATATTTTCCAAGTTTAGAAGATTTATTTATAGATTTAATAGTAGGTGTTTTAAAATAATTATTTACAAGATTATTTTTATTACTTCCAAGTTTACTAAATTTAATACTATTTTGTTGAATATTAATTTCTCCAATTTCATCTTTTATAAAATCTCTAACTCTTTTTCTTAAAAAAGGATTTTTTGAATATTTATGATCACTTAATTCATCAATATTATCATATTCACTATTTATAGAAAAAGAAATTTCAGTAGAACAAATTGATATATTATCAATTACAGGTTTAATTATATTATTAATAACATTTTGATGTGAACCATTTGTAGAAGAAATAATAAAATTTTCCTCAGGATAAATTTCATTATTTATTTCATCTGGTTTATATGGAGTACATAAACTTACTAAAGTATTATTATAATTTGTATGATTACTAACAATTTTTGTATTCTTTTTATCATCATCATCTGAAAATTTATTAAAAGAACTTATTTCAGTTCTATCAATATTTTCCATTTTTTTTGTTGAATATGTACTTGTTTTTCCATATGATTTTTTCTCATATCCACTTTCAGTCATTGATGATGATACTTTATTTTCACTTAATTCAGAATTTATTTCATCTTCTACAATTGTTTTTAAACCATATTGATTATGTTTTTTATCAATTGAACGAAGAGTTTTAGTTTTTTTATTTTTAAAATTACTATTATTTTCTTTTATACTTTCTTCATCTTCTAAAGTATGTTCAGTAACAGTTGCATTATCTTTTGTTGTATTTCTACTTATATTATTGTTAATTAAATTATCTTCTTCTGTTACATTATTTTCACTTTCTTCTGAAATTGTTGGAATTGATTTTAAATCTGATTCTTCATTTTCTAATATATCAATTGTTTGTGTTAAACCAGTTCCAGTATTTTTCTCAACTTTTAATGGGCTAATAAACATTCCATTTATTCCTCTAAATATTTTAATTACTCTATTCATTAATCTTTTTATTTGTTCCATATTAAAAAGAGATTTTCTATTTATTTTTTTCCAATATTGTGGATAACTTGTACTTATATCAAGAGCATCTGCTTTATTTAAATAAAATAATTCTGCTTTTTTTGATTTTACTTTTAAACAAAGAGGACTTCTTTGATTAAGAAACATTAAAATATCACCAAAATGTTCATTTTTTCTAATTTCTAAAATTTTAAATTTTTGAATATTATTTTCTTCTTTTTCTTCATTAAGTGAATTTAATGTTTGTTGAAAAATTGATAATCTACCTGTTTTTGAAGTCCTTGTTCTTCTTAAAGTATTAGATTGAAAATAACCAAAATTTGTTGATCTTAAATTATTTCCTATTTGAGTTTCTTTAACTAAACTATTAAAAAATAAAGTTGATTGTTGAAGGTTTGCAATTGAATTTCTTTTATTAATTGAAGGTTTATGTTTTGGAGGAGTTAAATTTAAAGGAAGTTCTAAAGATAAAGTTCCTCTTTTTACAAATATTATATCTTCTACTAAATCACCATCTTTTATTAATAAATCATTTTTTAAAGCTAAAATAGGTTTAAATGCTAAAATTACTCTTACTATAAAATCACTATTAGAAAAATTTTTAAAAAAAATAAAACTATTAATTATAGGTTTATACATTTCAAATATTAAAGAATTTCTCAAAGTAAGAGGTAAATCATCAAGAATAATATTTTTATCTTTTTTTTCATTAAATTGTTTATATTTTAAATATCTAATAATTCTATCATATAAATCATCAGGAAATTTAGGATAAGATAATTTAATTTCATCTAAAATTTTACATTTTTTACTTAGTTCTTCAGTTTTTTCATTTAAAACTTTAACATAATTACTCATTGCCGTTAAAGCCCAAGAATAAGCAAAAATACCAACAACTTCCATAATTAAACCAAAAATTTTTTCATTTGGTGTAACACAAGTCAAGTCACCATAACCTACTGTAGTTAATGTTGTTATTGTATAATATATTGCAATTAAATATAATTGTAAAAAAGTTTTATTATCATGATTAAATTGAATTATCCAATTTGGATAATCATTTCTTCCTATAAAAATAAATGAACATGCTACTATGTGAAGTGATATTGAAAATATTAAAAAACCAAACATTAATCCTCCCCAACGATTTAAATGTTCGAATTTTGTTAATTCATTACCTAAAATATCTATAAATCTATTTCTTGAATTGACTTTGAAAATTTTTAATAATCTTAATAAAGTAAATAAATAATAGAAATTTTGACTATGTAACGGTGCATTTAAAAATTCTTTATTTTGACATTTTTTATCACAAATTGTGAAAATTGTTTGAAATGGTATTGCACTTATTAAATCAATTAAAAACCATTCATTTAAATAATTTTTTAAAATATCTCTAAAATAAGTTTGTAAAATTTCATCAAAATTATAATAAGCAATAAAAAAAGAAATACAAAAATCAAAAATAAAAACAATATCATTTAAAAGATTTAACATTTTAAAAATATCAAAAAATCCATTTTGACTACAATAAATAAAATTAATTCCTAATCTTAAAGGAATGGAAATTAAATTATAAAAAGAAAAAATAGCAACAAGTAAATCAGTAATAAAAACAATAAAAGAATCAGGATGAATATAAAAATAATCATCTTCACAATCAATATTTTCTTCATCATCAAAAGAATCATAAACATAACCTTTTCTAGTTAAAATTCTATATTTTTCTTTTTCAGTTTCATCAAGTTCTTTAACAACAGTAGAATCTTTATTTAATAAAGGAATATCATCAGATAAATAATTTTTATCTACATCAATAATAACACTTTCACCTACAATTGTTCTTTTAAATTCTTTTGATATTTCATTTAATTGAAGAATATTTTTATTTGATAAACCTGATAATTGTAAAAGACTTTCATTTTGTGAATCCTCCATCATTGAATATTGTTCTTCTTTTTCTCCTTCAAAACGAGTTGGTGTTTTTAATAATGAAAATAATGGATTTTTTTCATCTGAAGATTTTTGTCTTTCATAATTTCTATTTATTTCTGGTAAATCTACTTTTTTTAAACTTACTTTTGATAATGATTTTTTTGGCTTTTTATATTTAATTTTTATATTTTTTTCATCTTTTTTTTTTTTTTCACTTTTAAATTTTGCTCTTTTTCTTAAAGGATCTATTTTTTCTATTGTTTTCTTTTCAGGATTATTATTATTAACTGTATAAGAAGTTCTTATAGGAGCTATAAATTTTTTTGGTATAGTTTCATTATTTTTATTTTCTTTAATTTCATGAATTGAAATATTAGAATTTTCTGGATCTTCTTCTTTAAAATTTTTAAGAAATAAAAATCTATTTGAATTATCATTATTATAACTCATTCTTCTATAAAAAGGTTTTTTTATATCATCTTTCTCTTTCTTTTTTAATATACCTTTTATTTTTTTACTTCTTATATTTAAACTACTTCCTGCAGAGTTTTTTCTTCTTTTTGGTGCTATTGGATTTAAATTTTCTACTTCATCTTCATCTAAACTTAAATATGCTTGTTCCTTTAAATTATTAACATAACCTTTTATAACATTTTCTGCTTTAAATAATTCATTTTGGCTATATCTTTTTGATACATTTTGAGTTGTTGTCTTCTCTAAAAGAGCTAACAAGTTATTTTGACTTATTGCTTTATTATTTGTTTGATTTTGTGCTGCTAAATTATCATTGTTTTTTTTCATTTGAAAAAATAAATTCAGAAATTATTTATTTCATTATATAATTAAACACTAAAATAAAATGCTGATATAATTTTTAATATTTTTAGAAATTAATTTATTATTTATTTTTTTGTTTTGATAAATGTAATTTTAATAAAAACATTTTTATTATAGGATTTATATATTATTTTTTTGTTATTATTTGCTTTGGAATAATTATAACTAATATATTCAATAAATTATCTTTCAAAAAATAATTAATTTTTTACCTAATTTTATAAGGTTTTTATTTTTATTTAAATTTTAGTGTTTTGGTAAAAATATTGCCATTATTTTATTTAGAAAATTAAAAATATTTTTTTTATTTAAATTACTAATCAATTTGAATTTATTCATTATATAAATAATTTTTAATAGTTTATAAATTATATAATATTTTTATTTTAATTTAATAAATTATTTTTTTTGAAGAATATTTACCTTGTATATATTATCTAAAAGTATAAATTATAATATTTAATGTTTAAATAAAATTTAATGATTAATATTAGTAAAAAATTTTTTATATCATCATTATTTGTCAAAATTTTAAATAATTAAATTATTAAATGATTTAGTTTTAAAAATAATAATAGTATTATAAATATTATTTGCAAACAAAATTATTAAATGAACCAAATAAAAACAAGATTAATATATAAAGTATTAATATATTAAGTATTAATATATAATAAGTAATTAAATATTTCAAGTTTTATAATTCAAAACTTTTAAAATTTAATAAAAAAGTATTTAAAAATAAAAAATCAAAATATGTAATACAAAAAAAATTAAATATATTATTGTTTCACTTAATAGTGAAATAAAAAATGTAGAAATTAAACGGCTTTATAATTTTATTGAGTAATTTTAATTTTCTTTTAAACTATAATTGTCTTAATCCATTTTCAAATTTAATATGTTATTTTTCACTTTACATAAATTTAAAAGTAAATGATTATGTAATGATATTGAAGATTATTATATAATGTCTACTATAAAAGTTATTAATTATTTATGTGAAAGAATTGTTAAAAAATAAAAAATTAATTAATATTAATTCAGTTATTTAAAATAAATATAAATATTTTTATAATTATATTAAAAAATTCTTTAATTTATAATAATTTTTTTATAAAAACTAAATGAATAACTAATTAAATTGATAAAATATAATTAATAGTATATAAATAATTAAATAAAATTTACAAAAAATTTTAAATAAAAGAAAAAAATAAATTAAATCATTTATTTTAATAAAATGAATTCTAATAAATAAAAAATTAAAAATTGAATGGGAACAAAATGTTTTCACGACATAACAATTATAGAATCTCAACAAGTAACAAATAAAGAAAAAAAGCAAATAGAATCTCCAATAGAACTAGAAGCAAATTTAGAAAAAAAAGAATCTCTACGTCAGAAACTTTCTCATAGTCAAAGAACAATAAAATCAAATAATAATCGTTCAAATCAAAAAAATATATCAACAAAGGAGCCAGAAAAAAAAGAAGAAGCGCCATTAAGAGAAAGAAAAGTAATAAAAGCAAAAATAGTAAATGAAAAAAATGAAATGAGTGAAGAATATGAAAAAAATGTTTTGACAATAATACAAAAACACAATCGTGCAAATGACGATAAGGAATTAATAGAAAATTGTTTATTAAAACATTTTTTTATGAAAGATTTAGAAACAAAAGCTCGAAAAGAAATAATAAAAGAAATGTCATTAGCATCAATAAAACCAAATACATACATTTTTAAAGAAGGAGGAATAGGAAATTATTTTTATATCTTAAAAAAAGGAACAGTAGAAGTAATATCAAATAATAATGAAAAAAGATTATTAAATGTAGGAGAATCTTTTGGTGAATTAGCATTATTACATGGAGCAACAAGAGTTACTTCAACTAAAGCAGTTACTGAATGTTTATTATGGGTAATGGAAAGAAAAAATTTTAGAAAAATTGTTGATCATATTACAAAAAAAAATTTTGAACAAAATAAAAATTTTATTGAAAGTATTCCTATATTAGCTAATATTGATCATCAACAAAAAGCTTTATTATGTTCAAATTTATATAAAGAAAGTTTTGAAAAAGGTAATTTTATTGTTAGAAAAGGTGACCCTGCTCATTGTTTATATATTGTTAAAGAAGGTGAAGTTGATTGTTCTCTTGATGGAAAAGTTGTTAGAACTTTAGTAACTGGAGATAATTTTGGTGAGAGAAGTATATTAGTTGATTCTACTAGAAGTTTAGATTGTATTGCTAAAACTGATTGTGTTTGTTATTCTGTTTCTACTTCTATTTTGAAAAGTATGTTAGGTAATAATTTTAGAAGTTTGTTATATTTGAATTTTATTAAAAGTTCTTTTAATAGAAGTAAAATTTTTGGTAAATTTAATGTTCATTTATTAGATAAAGCTAGAGATCTTTTTAGAGCTATTAATTTAAAAAAAAATGATGTTGCTTATAAAAAAGGTTATGTTAAATGTAATAAAATTGTTGTTGTTATTGATGGTAATTTAATTAATAGAACTACTAATGAAGTTGTTGCTAATAGAGGTGATATTTTATTTGAGAATGAATTATTTAATGAAATTAATGAAGAAATTGATTTTGATATTTTTCCTCATCCTGATTGTCTTTTAGCTGAAGCTGATACTATGAAATTTTTTAAAATTTTAGGAGGTACTTTTAGACAATTAATGACACAAACTTCAATTATTGATACATTACAAAAAGTTAGAATTTTTAGAAATTTAACTGTTTCTAAATTAGAACATTTAATTGAAGTAATTAAAGAAGAAAATTTCAGAAATGGAGAAAATATTATGACACAAGGTGAAAAAGGTAATAAATTTTACATTTTAAAAAAGGGAAAAGTTGATATTATTGTAAATGATAAATATATAAGAACATTAAATGAAAAAGAATATTTTGGTGAAAGAGCTTTATTTTTTCATGAAAAAAGAAGTGCTACAATAAAAGCAAATGGTGATGTTACAGTATTATATATTTCTCAAAGTGATTTTGAGAATGTAATAGAAGGAAATATGAAAGAACATTTAATGAATAGATTATATTTGCAAGATGAGTCAGTTGAATTAAAAGACTTATATTTTGTTCATAATTTAGGAACTGGAAATTATGGAAATGTATCTTTAGTAAATGATAAAAAAACAAAATTTTATTATGCAATTAAAGCAATATCACGTAAACAAATTGATAATGAACAACTTCATAAAAATTTAAATTTAGAACGTTCAATCCTTCTTCAAATTGATCATCCTTTTATTGTAAAATTAGTAAAAAGTTTAAAAGATGATAGATTCATATATTTCTTAATGGAATATATAAAAGGAAAAGAACTTTTTGATGTAATTCGTGACATAGGTTTATTAAATAAGCCACAAACACAATTTTATGGAGGAAGTCTTTTAGTAGCAGTTGACTATCTTCATGAGAGAAAATTTATATATCGTGACATTAAACCAGAAAATGTGATGGTAATTGCAAATGGTTATATAAAAATAATAGATTTTGGAACAGCAAAAGCAATAATAGATAGAACTAATACAATTATAGGAACTCCACATTATATGGCGCCTGAAGTTATTTTAGGTGAAGGTTATTCATTCCAAGTTGATATTTGGTCAATTGCTGTTTGTATGTTTGAATTTATGTGTGGTGGTGTTCCTTATGGAGAAAATGCAGAAGATCCTATGGATGTTTATTTAGCTATTATTAATGATAAAATGGAATTTCCTGATTTTTGTGATGATAAAGATTTTAAAAATTTAATGATTCAAATGCTTACTAAAAATCCAATGACAAGAATGGCTAAATTAAGTCAAGTAAAAAGTCATATTTGGTTTAAGGATTTTAATTGGGAAGATTTACTTATGTTGAATCTTAATGCTCCTTATAAACCTATTATGAAACAAGATAGTTTTGAAGGAAATGATAATATTAAGTTTATTGATTATGTTAAAGATCAAAGTGACGAAGATGAAAAGAATAAAGATGTTAAAATTGATGAAAAAATGAAATTAGAGTATGATGAGTGGTTTAGGAATTTTTAAAAATTTAATATAGGTTTTTTTTTTAAATTTTTTTTTTAAAAAAAAATTAGTAATTTTATATGGTCGTTTATTATAATTGAAATAAAATAATAATAAATAATATATTTTTTATCTCATTAATTTTTTATTTGAATATGATGTTTTTTGGATAATTTTAACGTGAAGTTAAATTTAAATAATACATAATAAATAAAATATATATATTAAATTTATAACAAAAAATAAAAAATAAATAAAAATTTAACATCATTTTGTGAAATATGATAAAATTAATAAAAATTCTTAAAATAATTTAAATCAAATTATTATTTTAAAAATAAAATATTATTTGCTCATAAATAATATAGATTAAAAACCTCCTCCTCCTCCTCCACCCATAGTATTATTATTATTTTGTTGTCCATTAGTATTTCCTGCTCCTTGAGGATGATTAAAACTACCTTCTCCTCCCATAGATTGATTAGGTGGCATATAATTAGGAGAATTAGAAGCAGAATTATAATTACCAGTTAAATAATTAGGAGTCATATTAACATTTTGATTTTTATTAATTTGACTATCCTCTAAGACAGTATTATTTCCCATTGATGAAAAAGCAGGAGGTGGTGTATTATAATTTTGTTCATTAAATTCAGGAATATCTTGTATTACTCCACCATTTGATGTCAAACCATAATTTGGAACTTGATTTTCATATTGTTTTGCTCTTTCTAATTCTTCTTGTGTTGGTAGAACTGGTTGAACATCAACTGAACAATATCCTGTATCTTGTGGTTTATATTCAAAAGTTTCAACTACTAAATTTAATGTTGGATTTAATTGTTGATATTGATTAACAAATTGAGGTGCTAATAAATTATATCTTGTTGATACTAATTTTCTTATTTTGAAATTTTGAAATACACAATATGAATCAACCCACCATTTATAAAATTGACCAAAAGTAAATAAAACTGCTAAAATGTACCATCCTATTTTAACTGAACATGGATCTTCATTACCAATTTTAACTAAATTATGCTTATCCATACCAGGAATATATCTTGTTTCTGAAAAATCCATATAAACATCATAAAAACGATTTCTTCTCCAAAATAAATCTTTTTGAGTTAAATAATCACTATAACTTATAGCATCAGCGAAATTTATTTCTTTTTGTAAATGTAATTTAATAAAAGCTTTTTGTTTAGCTTGTGCAATATCCATTCTCAAAAGGAAAAGACCACTAACATCTTTACTAGAATAATAAGGCATATTATAAGAATCTGTATGAGTAACAACTTTTCTAGTCTCAGTATGAGTTTCTGTTTTTCCTTCATTATTAGTTGTAGTATAAGTATGAGTTTCATAATGATAACATTCAGCATAAAAATTAATTACAGGAGGAGTTGCAAATAATCGTCCCATTTTCTCATACATTCCTTGATCAACTTGCTTATTCATAAGGTAACTACATGTTGGAGAACAAAATTCAAGAATTATGTATGTTACATAAGAGATTCCAAATAATATTCCTGGTACTTGTAATTCACCCTTTCCAAATAATGTAACTATTAAAAAACCAATTAATCCCCAAGTTGCTAATTGGAAAAACCAACATGCAAAGGAAAGACATGCGTTACCACTACGTGTTTTTTTGTCTTGCTTTAGCATCATTGATGCTGGAGAAGATTGATCTTCCATTTTGATTTATTTTATTTAGTTTTTGTTTTTTTTATTATTATTATTATATATAATAATATTATTTATTAATTTTGAAGACTTTTTAAATTTTTTTTCAGGTTTTATTATTTTTTTATATAAATAATGTTTTTTTTGTGGTATAACATTTTTGGATTTCTTATTATAAATATTTATTCTTATGAAGTTATTTTTCATTTACTATGTCAAAGTCAATGTCAAAATATAGCAATTATGAAAAATTATGAAGAAGAAAACAATAATGTTGTTTATAATTATCTATATAAAGGTTATGATACCATTAATTCATCATCAATACAAAAATTTCCAACAATATTAACTGATCAAAATACAATTTATATTCAAGTTTTAGGAAATAAAATAAAACCAGGTATATGTGGATATGCCATAGTTGATGGACACAAAATTAACACATCTAATAGTAATTTTTGGGAAATAGATAATAATTTAAAACTTGAGAGTAATGATAATATTTCTTGTCAAGATTATTCATTTCTTACAATAAATGAAGATAATACAATTGAAAATAAAACGATAAATTTTACTTTTAATATTAATGGAGGGAATTATTTAAATGAACCAATTATTAATGATTATGATTATAATTGTAAAAATAAAACTTATTACTTAACTAAAAAAAATGATGGAAAGATAGAAATATTAATAAATTTATATGATTTAATATCACCAAAATATAATGGGAAATTATATATTTCAAAAAACAATAGTTTTGAAGGAAAAATTTATAAAAATGATGATCAATTAGTAGCAAAGGATAGTTTTTTAGATTACAATTCTGAAATAAAATATATATTAGAAACTATTAATTCGGATGAACCAACTTTAAGAAATTTTGATACATTAACATATAAAATTGAAAATTCAACAACAGATATAAAGGTAGGTATAATTAATTTTAAAATTTGTGAATATGAAAATTGTAATTTATGTTATAAAGAACAAAAGATTGTTAAATGTGATTATAATTTTAACCTTAATACAGATTGTAATAAAAATAAACCTTATTATTATTTTGATGAAAATAATTATTATAATTGTATGTCATTTAATGAAGAAAATTGTAAAAAAATAAATTATGGAACTAAAGAATGTGTTTCCTCATGTAAATATCCATATTCTTATGAAATTGGAAATATTTGTTATAAATATTGTCCTAACAACACTTATACAATTGAAGAAGAAAAAAAATGTGTAACAAAATGTCCCAATTATATTCCTAATTATTTAATTGAATATATTTATGAAAGTCAAAATGAATCAAATCTCTTAAGAAAAAATAAAAGAAATATTAATAATATTAATGAAAAACAAACAACTAATTCAATTAGAATTTTGTCTGATTCAAGTGATAATATAATTGATATAAAAAAAACATGTGTGGCAGAATTAGTAATTCCATATTATAAAGTAATTAATAAAAATGAATATATTATCGATTGTATAATAGATTATTTTTATTATAATAAAGATAAATATCTCTGTACTGATGATTGTTCAATTACAGATTATCCATTATTTAATAATGTTACAAAAGAAAATAATAATTATAATTATTGTGTTAAAGAATGTGATAATGCTACTTATCAATTAGGAAATGTATGTCATGAAACTTGTCCATATTATATTAATAAAATAAACGATAATGAAAAAGAAATATGTGTCACAATTTGTAATGGAAAAAATTTTATACATAATGAAATTACCAAAAAATGTGAATCAGAATGTAATCATTATTTATATATTTCTAATTCATCACAATATTATTGTATGGAAAAATGTCATGATAATCAATTTAAATATTTTAAATCTAAAAATTCAAATATAGAAACAAATAATGATAATACTGAAGAAGTAAATAATGTTCCTGATGTAGATAGATGTGAAGAATGTTTTTGTTATGACTCTTGTAAAGAATATTCAAAATATTATAGTAAAAATAAAGTAAAAGAATGTATAGATAAATGTGAAGAAAATGAATATATAGATTTTGAAACATATGAATGTATAGATTGTGTAAATGGTTATAAATATAATAATTTTTGTTATAAAGAATGTCCAAAAGGAACATATATTCATTTAAATTTAATTGAAAAAAAATGTGTATATCCATGTCCATCAAATACTTTCATTTCAATAGATGAAAAATCATGTGTATTTTCTTGTGAAAGAAATCAACAAAATAATGGAACTCATTGCTTATGTTTAGAAAAATATTATAAAAATGAAAGTAATAATGAATGTATAGATTCATGTGATGTATTAGGTTATATGAGATTAGAAGAAAAAAAAACATGTGTTAAGGAATGTCCTATTTATTATAAAAAAGAAAATAAAACTCAATCTACTTTAATTGATTGTGTCTATTCATGTGATCCAGATTTTCCTTATTTAAGTGAAGATTTAAATGAATGTTTAAAAAAGTGTCCATATAATTTATATAATAAAATAAATAATAAGTTAATATGTATTAATAAATTAAAAGAAGCATTTGATGCTGGAACAAATAACAAAAATTTGAAAATTTGTTTAATAATTTTAATTCTAATTTCTGGAATTTTAATATCAACTTTAGTAATTCTAATTTTAAAAAAGAAATGTAAGAAAAAATTAATAGAAAATCTAAAAAAGAAAAATAAAATTAAAAATAAAACAAATAAAAAACAAAATATAGATGAATCAGATATGTCATCAATGCGTAATAAAAAAAATGATAAAAATTCAAGTATAGGAAATTCAAATGATTTATTATACAATAAAGTATAAAAAAAATATATTATTTTTTCATTAAATAAATATATAAATAAAAAAATCCAAATTATAAATAAATTTAATAATATAAAATGCCTTTCATAGATTTAAAAATTTCAATTTCAGTTCCAGATGAAAAAAAAGAAAAAATTGTTGCTGAACTTGGAAAAAATATTTCAATAATGAATAAACCAGAATCATATTTAATGATTGGAATAGTTGATAATTATCATTTATGGTTTGGTGGAAAAAAAGTTGAAAAAGGAGCAATGGTTCAATTTAGTGGATTTGGTGATATTGATAAGGGTTCAGCTAATAAAATGACTGGAGCTATTTGTGATATGTTAAAAAAAGAACTTGGGTTAGTTGGAGATAATATTTATGTTACTTATACTCCTATTTATAATTGGGGTTACAATGGAAAAAATTTTTAAAGTAATTTTTAATGAGTTTAAATTATTTATTTTTAATTTTAAAAATTGGGTTTTTTTTTATTTTTTTTATATCTTTTTGATTAATAATTTATTATAGATTTTTATAAGTTCTTTATCTAGATTTTCTTTTTATAAATAATTATATTACTTTTTTATTAAAATATAAATACAAGTAATTTCTTTTTTTATTATCTTAATTAAAATATTATAAATAATTTTCATTAACATTTCCGTTTATTAAAATAATTATATTTTTTAATTTTTAAAAATTTAAAAAAAGTAAATAATATTTATGAATTGGAATAAAATAATAATTACTTTAAAAATAATTAAGAATTACCTTTTTCATTAATATCTGGTAACTTATCTTTATTATTAATAGTATATTTAAATTTTGAAGTTTTATTCAAAGAAGCACTTTGATTCATATTAACTTGATCATAATAAGGAATAGGTAAATTTTGACCACAAGAAGCACATTTATCAATATTTTTAGCATTTTTTTTTAATAATAAAGGTTGATCATCCATTTGTAAATCAATAATAGTATCAACTAAAGTTTTACTAATCTTATTTTCTAAAGAATCAATTTTTCTATTAATAACATTATTATTTTTTCTTAATTCATTCTTATCTAATTTTTCTCTTAAATCACCATAAAATTTATTACTCATTTTATGTTCAAAGCTACTTAATCCCATATGATCAATTTTATTTTTTAATTCATGTTCAAATTTATTAGAAAAACTATCAAGTTTTAATTTGAAATTATCAACAACTTTCTGAGTTTCATTTTTTAAATTTTGTTTAATATCATCTTTAACTTCTCTAGTTAAAGCTTGATTTTTTTTTTCAAGAACTTTAACTTTTTCACTTAAATTTTGACAAGTTGCAGTTAATACATTAATTTTTTCTTTAAATGTCATTCCACTTTGATGTGGTTCTTGTACAGTAGGAGCATTTTCATTTGGATTTGGATTAATTGGAATATCTTCTTCTTCTTCACTTCCTTCTAAATTCTTTGCTAATTCATATAATTTTGCTTTACTATTTCTATTATCTTCATCTAATTTTGCTAATTTTTTTTTTATTTCTACCATTTGTTTATCATTATCATGTGTTATTAACATATCTCTTATATCAATTATACTTTTATAATTCTTATTTATGTCATCACTATTTTTTGTTATTGATTCCATTAAATTTAAAATTGATGGATTTTGACTTAAATCAATTCCTTTTGATTCATTTTTTAAAAATTCTATTGTTACATTTTTTACTTCTTCATTTATTTGAGCTTCAATATTTTGTTGTAAAAATTCCATATCAATTCCACTTCCTTGTCCTTGAATATTATTCTTATTTTTTAAACGATTTGGAATAGAAATTCCACCATCTCTAAATTCATTTATTTTATCTTCTATTTTACTTATTCTTGCATTAAGTGCTTTTTGGAAATTATCTATTTCATCTCTTCCAATTTTATCACCAATACTTCCTGTTATTATTCTTAAATTATCATTTAATTTTTTATATTCTTTAGAATTTATAAAAATATTTAAAATATTTTCAACATTAATTTCAGTATTAAATTCTTTTTGAAATGATTTATTTTCATCTTGATTTTGATTATCATTTTGATTTGGAAGTTGAATTGTACTTCTTCTTCTTTGAATTTTAGCAATTTGACTTAAATCATCAAGATCAGCATTCATATCAACTAATTGATTTTCAATAGTATCATATCTCTTTTCTAAATCTTTCATATCATTATCATATTCTTCAATATGTTTATTATATTTATTTAATAAATCTTCAAATTTAATTTGTAAATTTTCAATTTGAGTTTGAGAAAATTTTACATTTTCATTTGTTTCTTTAAATTCTGAATCTGTAATAGTAACATTACTAGGTGCATTTTTTACTGAAGTTCTTTTTCTTGTTACATTAACTCCTCCTACTTCTCCTCCTACTATTCCATTTTGTTTTAAATCAGAAATACTTTGTAAAATATTTGAAAAAGTATTTTGTGTTTCTAAATTATTTCTATTTACTGTTTCTTTTATTTGTTCTAATTCACTTTTTGAATCTTCTAATTTTTGAATTAAATCTTTAGATTCTAAATTTTTCTGATTTATATCTTCAACTTCTTTTTCTAATTTTACTATTGAAGATAAATTATTTTCATTTTGTTCTATACATTTTTTTATTTCTTCATCAATACTTTTTGAATCTTTTATATTTTCTTCTACAATTTTATTTAATTTATTAATATTATCTTCGTGACTTGTTAAATATGTATCATATTTTATTATTTTTTCACTTGTTTGTAATGCTTGATCATTTATGTTAGTCATTTTTGAATCTATTTCTAAAATTTTACTTTGTAAATTCTTTATTGTTTCTCCTGTGTCTTTTTGAAATATTTCATTTTGACGATTTTTAATTTGGAGATCTCCAATTTGGGATTTTAAATCTTCCATTGATAATAACTTTTTTGATAAATCTTTTACTTCATTTGCTAATTGAATATGACTTTTATGAAGAAATTCTATTATTCTTATTAAATTTTCAAAGTTAAATGAAAAAGAACATAGTTCTTCTAGTTTTACTGGAAATTCTTGAATGTCCATTTGCAAGTTATTTATTTATTATTTTTTATAATTATTTTTTTATAATAATTTTTTTTATATTTTCTTGTTAATCAAATTTTATGAATTAATTAAATTTTAGATTTATCATATTATTATACAAAAACAATATATTAACGCTATGATTATATTTTGATATTAACATTATTAATTATTAAATTGTTGTTATAGTATTAA
>JAEEGK010008460.1_pt1 | contig 24290 bp, 16 predicted proteins | sample 8958771 | NCBI WGS metagenome assembly JAEEGK01 (sample SAMN16246547, study PRJNA631951) | gut metagenome | biome: gut microbiome; feature: rumen; material: SC-attached | host: Bos | place: Iran: Karaj | collected 2018-10
CGTCCATGATTTCCTGGACTGTTCGGGTGTCGTTCAGCAGGCCAGCGCCGCGGTGGCGGCTCACCTGCATGGGGAAGGGGCATCCCATGTTCAAGTCTATCCTATTCCATCCTGCCTCCTGCACAGCGTCGCACAGCCGTGCAAACTCATCCCTGTCGCGGGCTATAGCCTGTGGCACAGTGGCCACACCCTCATTGCGCCGGAAATCGATGTCGCGCAAATCCTTCTTGCGCACCTCGCCGCCTTCCAACCGCACAAAGGGAGTGTAATATTCATCCACCCCTCCTGCCACCTCGCAATGCGCACGCCTGTATTCACAGTCGGTATAACCTTGCAGCGGAGCAAAGGCAACGTATGGCATCACGGCTTCGGGCATCAGAACGAATAGCGCACATGCAGCAGCACCTGCCAAGCCGAGAGGAGGTCGCTGTACACATTCCACTTGGGTTTGTTGAACGTATATACACCGTCCTTGTATTCCAGAACGGTCTGGCTGGTAAGCTGCTTGTAGGTCCCCCACTCGCTGTTGAGCAAATTGGCCACATTGTTGATGTCGGCACCCACCTCGAGCGTGGTTCGGCGACCGTTCACATCGAAATAAAACTCCTGGCACACCTTCAGGTCAAGGCGGTTGTGCCAAGGCGTCAGCATGGCGCCGCGCTTGGTGTACTCACCCCTGTGGCGGCTCAGATAAGCATCGTTGGCAATAAACGTACCGTAGTCGGCACGGTTCTCCACACTGCTGAAAGGCATCCCCTCCAGCTCCTCTTCGGTGGGCACATATAGCAGACGCGAGGCGTTGATACCACCCACATTGTTCATCAGATACGAACAGCGGGCATAGCCGACGCTGTTCTCCATCCCGATGTTATACCCTTCGTAGAACAGCCCTAGCCGTGTAGCCGTGCGACGGCCTTCGAACAGCGTATAGTTGGCCGAAGCTATCAGCCTGTGCGGCGCCACATAGGCGGTAAAGCCCAGCTCGGGACAGTTGTCGCCGTCCACCGTGCTGGTCTGCGACAGAGTATACACAGCGTCGCCGCCGCCATCCGACACCGACAGCGAAGAGCTATAGGTATAGGCAGCCATCACGTCCAGGCCAAAGCCGAAATGTTTCTGAAGCTGTGCCACCACCGACAGGTATCGGCCATGCAATCCATCAACGTTGTGGAGCCGGTAGCCCGACATGCCATTTGCCACACTCTCCTGTTGGTAAGCCACGCGTCCACGCGGCTCGCCGGGCAGGTGCAGCGAATCGCCCGGCACGTAGCCAAGCGTGGTCGACACCACCTCGTTGTAATTGTACGACAGGATGCCCTCCACGGTACCTTTTACGTCCCAGGGCAGTTTGACATCCAACGCCAGCGAACTCTTCCAGCTGGTGGGCATCTTCAGGTTCTTGTCCAGAATCACCGGACTCGAGGGCAGCGCCATGTTTTCACCGCCGGGCACACTGTTTACAATCTCCTGGCGGCTGGGGCTGAACGGCATGACGGGGTTCTGGGTCTGCGTGTTGGCAACATATTGGTACAACATGACATTAGAGTTGGAAATGGCATTCACCAACCACACATTAGGTATACGGCCAGTGAAAAGCCCCGTGCCGCCGCGCAGCACCACCTTGCGGTTGCGGGTCACATCCCAGTTGAACCCCACACGGGGCGACACATTCACCTGCAAGCGGGGCATGTCGCCGGGATTCAACCCTTCGAAGGTGCTGCCGGGATGTTCAGCCACAAACTGAGCAAAACCGGCATGGTAGTTGTCGTTGGCAAAACGGATGACTGGCACCTCGAGCCTTAGTCCTGCCGTCAGCTTAAAGTAGCGGCTGAACTCCATCTCGTCCTGGGCATAAAGCGAGGGCTGGAGATAATTGAACACATACTCGGGCAAGGCCATGCGGTCCTCTTGATTGGCAAAAGCCACCATGAACAGCAACGGGTTGCGCTTGTTAACAAAGCTGTCCCACGAGTCGAACACATACCATCCAGCGCCGCCGGGCATATACACATTGCGAATATTGCTGTACTCGAACTGCACGCCAGCCACCATCGTGTGGACGCCGGAATTATATGTCAACTCATCGGTCACATTGAACGTGCTGACGCTGTTGGCCGTCATATAGGTGAAGGGATCCAGTCCGAAGGTGGTATAGGAGGCATACTTGCGACTGCCGTCGCTGCCGGTGTAGGGCTCAAGGATGTCCACAGTGGGGAACAGGTCGCCGTAATGGCTGCGCGGCTCGTTCTGATACGACCAGGTGACACGCAGATTGTTGTTCCCATTGCCGCCCCACAGACGGCTGTCCAGCTCTGCCGCCACCGACGTGAAATCCTGATTCTTATAGAAACGTGCCGACTCGAACATCATCGAATAGTTCGACAGGCGCCCCTCGGAATAGCGGTTGAACGAATACCGCTTGCCGTCGACAAAGAAGGCCGTGTTCGTGCCGCCTATGGTGCTCATCGAGTTCGACGCATCGACCGTGGTGGTGTGCGTATGGCTGAACCTGACATTGAATTTGTTGTTGCTGTTTATAATCCAGTCCAGACGGGCAAGAAAGCGATAGTCGGAGGCATCGACCGAATAGTTCTGATAGCGTCCGGGGTCATATCCATATTCCTTTATCAAATAATTCCTGATACTGTCCATGCGGCCCACCGTGGGACGGTTGTAGCCGTTGCCGCCCCAGGCGGCATTGCTGTCGGCACGTGCCTGAGCCGATGCTCCGGGCACTTTCTCGGGCGTATACTCTGCATTCAGGAAGAAGAACAGCTTGTCCTTGATGATGGGGCCGCTCAACGTAAAGCCCGCAACGTTGTTCAACGTATTGCTCTGCGGAAGAGCCACGTCGCCAAGATGCCGCCCCCGCAGCCAACTGCTGTTGTAATAATCATACAGCGAGGCATGCCACTCGTTGCCGCCTTGCTTGGTGACCATATTGATGGCACCACCCTTAAAGCCGCTGTGCCTAACATCGAAGGGGGTGATACTGACCGAAATCTGGTCGATGGCGTCGAGGGAGAGCGGATTACCTCCGGCAGGAAGGCTGGAGCCAATGCCGAAAGCATTGTTGAACGAGGCGCCGTCCACTGTCACCGACGAGCTGCGGTAGTCGCCGCCGCCCACCATGAAGCCCCTGGAGGTGCTGATGCTCTGCGGTGTGAGCCGCATGACATCGTACAGACTGCGACTGGCGGTAGGGGTGGCCATGAGGACGGAATTGGTGATATTTGTCGAGGCCCCCGAGTTCTGCACATTCATATTGGAGTGCGTGGCCTGGTCCACAACCACTATCTCGTCCAACGAGGTGCTTGTCATCTTCAGTTCAAAATCCAACACCACACGGTCGCCCAGCGGAGCCGTCACATCACTCATCACCACCGTACGATAGCCCATCAGCTCAACCCTTATATTGTAAGGGCCTCCGGCCACTACCCCGTTGATACGGTAACTGCCCTTGGCATTGGTGAAACCATGGTACTGCATCCCCGTGGGCACATATACCGCGGTGACGATGGCATCGGCCAACGGACCGTTCTCGTCGCTTACACTGCCCACAATAGACGATGTGGTGGTCTGTGCCCCTGCGGGCAACGAAATCAATAATCCCACAAAGAGTGCCAAAATGGCTCCTACTCTACTTTTCATAACGATTCTAATGCTACAATAAATGTCTATAAGATACTATATAACAGTTAATTACTTGTCAAACCCATACCATGGGCGAGGTACAAAGGTACAAAAAATAAACTACACCACCACAAGCGATTCGGGAATTAACTATTATTAAGAATCTTTTGCAATTCTCAGCACAACGCTGTACCTTCGTTCAATCTTGTATCCTTCATGCTACGTTACAGCTTCGTTTTCCGTTATTGTAACGGAAAACGAAGCTGTAACAATCCTTGATCGAGCGGATATCGAACGACGTTAGTGTGACAAAAAAAACGTCATCGAAGTCGCGCTCCGATGACGTTGTAACTGATATGCCGCGATGCGACAGCCTATCAATAGACGGGGAAGGCTATCTCGCGTTCGATGACTTGGTAAGCCACGTTGTTGCGATAGATGGTCTGGCGCACCCAGTTGTCGTCCTCGTCGTACTCGAAGACGTAGCTGTGCTTCCAGTTGAGGTGCTCATCATAGTTGAACGAGGAAAGTTCGATGAGGTTGTCGTGGTCGTCGTAGTAATAGGTGGTGAGGGCCACGAGGAAATCGTCGGCATCATAGAAACGCCACTCGATGCGGTTGCCGTGGCTGTCGTACTTGTAGAGGTAACGCTGCATCAGCTCGCCGTCGCGGTCGTAGAACTCCATCTCGGTGTTGTTGCCGGCGTCGTCGTATTTGTATACGCGCTTCTCGGTCATGGTGCCGTCGGGGGCAAAGCTCTGCTCTTCGACAAGGCGGTTGTTCTCATAGCGCGAGGTCTCTTTCTTGGTCATGTGGTCGCCCATAAAGACGGTGCGCTCGATGCGGTTGCCGTTCTTATCGTTGAGATAGGCGGTGCGGCCGGTGAGCTCCTTGGCGCGGTTGTACTCGTTCCAACCCAAGGCATAGCCGTGGACGTCGAAGTAATAGGAATACCAGGTGTACTCGCCGTCCTTGGTGCGGTATTTGTCCTGGAAATTGCCGCGTTTGTCGAAAGTGATGGAATCGATGCAAACAAGCTGACGGCCACCGTTGCGGCCACCGTGGATGTCGTAGGTGTATTCTATCACATAGACGGCATTTCCGTTGATGCCCATCTCCTGACGGGACGATTTGCGGGGTTTATTACCGGCAAAAGCACTGCCAGCGACCAGCAATACCAACGATAAAACAATGTATTTCTTCATGTTACGAATTATTATACAATATAAAAGTCGTTGCAAAGATACAAATTTTTCTTTACATAAAACGTGCATGGCTACAAATTATTGCCCTGCCGAACCTTTTTTCTACTTTAAATCCGAGCCTCAATATCGAACACACTCCCCGAATTTCTCTTCAAGACTACGTTTCCATGCATCTTGGTCAACAACAAAGATACGGTCTTTAGCTATAAGTTCTTTGTTCCATCGCCTTGGATTAGCCCTTCCCGTGGGAAGCAAAACTCTCAGCTGACTACGGAAAAAAGAGTTCAAGGCACTATCAAAATTTGTAAAGCACACGTACACTATAGGCAAGTCTATTTTCTCCTCGCAAAAACGATAAAGGAAAGTATCACGGAACTTAAACTTGAAATTGTTGGTCAACCAAGTTTTGAGGTGGTACTCATTGGGGTTCCCTCTATCTCGCTCGGCTTTCATCTCTTGGATTTCCTCTGGAGTATACTCTTTAATTTCAATCCATAGTTGGCATGTCGGGAATTCGGCTAGGACGTCAACAGCCTTCATAGGGGCTCCATGAAAAGTAGGCGACAACCGATCTCTCTCGTCAAATTTGTACAACGCCCGAGCATTCGGAAAGTCCATACGGACTCTTTCCTCTGTCAAATCCAACCTCATAAGTCCTCCAAGCCTTTTTTGATTTCATCATCCAATATCCTTGCGAAGGTCTCGTCAATTGCATTGGGGTACAAAGTCCCCATTTCATTCGTAGCATTGTGACGAATCACCCCCGCATCATCCTTATACAAAGTGTGATACAGCACACTGTCTTCCTGAGTTGTTGCCAGTTCGAACTCTTTCAACAGGACGTAATCATGCGTTGCAATGAATATTTGAACGCCCATTCGTTGAAGTTCCAGAAGGATCTGAACTACAGTTTGTGACAACTGCGGATTGAGGTTGGCTTCGGGTTCATCCCAGAAAAGCATTGTCCCCTTGGTCAAAGACTCGTTCTGAATAAGCCTATAAAGAAGTCCTAATTTCCTAAACCCCTCGGCCAAAAGCGAGAACTCCAACTCGCCAGAGGAATTTCTCATATAGAAAGTCTCGTCCTTATCAATCACCCGACCCAACATGGCTTTGTTCAAAATATTTAGAAGCCGGACTCGTTCAGGGCTTTGCTTTCCTCTGACGATGGGGAGAAATGCCTTGTCTAAAATATCCAAGTAAACCTCCTCGAAAGCCAATTTCTTTTGGCTGAACAGAGAGCGGAAGCCAGGCGCATTGGCTAACATATCCTTTACAGGGATAAAAATGGATTCTGCCTGATTCTCTTCTTTCCAAAGACTGTGGCTCACAGAAGTCTTATTGAGAGTGGTGATGTCGCAAGTGATGGACCTTTCTTTTGTTTCACCTACGTTCCGCCTGTAAACAACTACGCGGCCAGAGCCTCTACCCTGTGAGCGGTGAACCAATCGGCCAATGCTGCGAGGCATGAACACTCCATTCAATTTTTGAGCAAAAGACCGGTCCTCCTTTTTATTCATCACCGAGCAAGCCGAATACAGAACCTTCATCAAATGAGTTTTACCCGTCCCATTTTTGCCAATGAAAATATTAACTCCTGACGAGAACGAGACATCCAACTCTGTAAACACCGTGAAATTTGATGCCTTAAAACGAGTAATCATAGCGCCGCATTATTATTTAAACACTTAATTCTACGATATGCATAACGTATTCAATGGGAAATTATTGTTCTCTTCTTCAAAACAAAAAAGGAATTGTCCCACATTTACAGACTTCCTTTTGGGATTTAGTCATAACAGCAGAGAGAGATATTTCGATTTCGGTACTGACGGGGCTTTAATGTTTCTTCTGCATGGACTTTCTTGACCAGCGGAAGAAGAGTGCCGTGGCCAAGAGGGTGATGGCGGCACCGATGGTGTAGCCGAGCCAGCGGGGGATGACGGCCCCCAGACCCTCTTTCTCGGCAACGAACAGGAAGCAGCCTGTGACCATGGTCATGAACATGGCAGGGAGAAGGGTGAGGATGTAGGGCTTGCGCTTGAGGAAGAGATAGACGGTGATGGTCCAAAGGGTGACAGTGGCCAGCACCTGGTTGCTCCAGGCAAAGTAGCGCCAGATGACGTCGAAGCCTTTCGCATCGATAAGGGAGTAGACCAGCACAGCGGCAGTGATGGCAAAGATGGGCAGGGCGACGAACAGACGGTTTTTTATAGGTTTCTGGTCGAAGTGGAGGAAGTCGGCCACGATTAGACGTGCGGAACGCAGGGCCGTGTCGCCGCTGGTGATGGCGGCGGAGATGACGCCCAACACACAGATGACAGCGATGACCTTGGGGAACCATGTATTGGCGATGACGCCCACCATGGCGTTGCCGCCCAAGGTGGCACCGGTCTCAGGGTTGACGGTGAGTTGCTGCAGCTGGGGGTCGTGATAGAAGACCGTGGCGGCAGCGGCCCAGATGAGGGCTACCACGCCTTCGGTAATCATGGCGCCATAGAAAACGGGGCGCGCCTGACGCTCGTTGGTCATGCAGCGCGCCATAAGGGGCGACTGGGTGGCGTGGAAACCGCTGATGGCACCGCAGGCGATGCTGATGAACAACATGGGGAAGATGGGGTTGTGGGCAGCATCGGGATGCTGGTTCTGGAGGCCGTCCCAAAGCTCGGGCAGCGGCGGCTGGTAAACGACGAAGGCAATGACAATGGCCACGGCCATGCCGAGCAGCAGGAATCCGAAGATGGGATAGATTTTGCCGATGAGTTTGTCGATGGGCAACAGCGTGGCGATGAGATAATAGGCAAAGATGATACCCACCCAAAGGAAGATGTTCCAGTCGGGGGTGAAGTTGCTGTTGAGAAGCACAGCCGGTGTATTGACAAAGACGGCTCCGACAAGGATCATCAGGAACACCGTGAAGAAGCGCATGAACTGCTTGGGGCCGTTGCCGAGATAAGCTCCGTGAATCTCCGGCAGCGAGGCTCCGTCCCTGCGGATGGAGATAAACCCTGCGATAAAGTCATGGACAGCACCCGCAAAGATGCTGCCGAAGACAATCCACAGAAAAGAGGCCGAGCCGAACTGGGCACCCATGATAGCTCCGCAGATGGGACCGACACCGGCAATGTTCAAAAACTGGATAAGGTAGATGCGCCACGGCTTCATCGGCACATAATCGACACCGTCGGGATGGGCCACTGCAGGAGTGGCCCGCTTCGGATCCACCACCAAAATTCGCTCGATAATCTTGGAATACACCAAATAACCAAGCACTAAAAGCACTATTGCAATAAGAAAAGTAACCATAACTTAATCTATTTTCGGGTTGCAAAGATACGATTTTTTTTTGAAAACTTCTATTTTCATAATTCAAATCCCAATTTTTCTTCGTATCTTTGCCAAACGAAATCAAATTAATCATTTTACTATGAAAAAATCATTATTTATTGTCGCAATGGCAGTTATCATGGCCACTGGAGCCTCTGCCCAAGAAACAAAAAAACCAACCAAAAGTCAGTTCACCATCAACACCCGTGCATGGTCAACCAACTATTGGTCCACCCTGCTCTACAACATTGCACGCGATGCTGTGACCTATCTTGTCTTCGACAACAATCCCGCAATTGAGGCCGCTATCCCCAACGCCGACCTCGCCTTCCCCATCGGCATGGGCAAAGAGGGATTTGCTGATCCTAACGACATCTATGGTCCCTACCATCGTGCCTTCGGAACACCTTTCAAACGCCTCGGCGACTTCAGCATAGGTCTCGATGCCTCCTGGGTGCCCTCGATTGTAGGTGTCTATGCCGGTGCCTACTACAAGAGCCAGGAAATATGCTTCATGGCCAACGACCAGAACCTGCGCGGCAACTACTTCCAGCCCCGTGCCGGACTCGTGATTGGTGGTCAGCGCACCGCCCTCGAGGCTGGTGTTTTCTACGACTTCACCGTCGGCTGCACCGGCACCTCGCAGGTTTTCGGCACCCCCAACAAAGACATGATTGCAAGCGGCTTGGGCCTCGACTTTGCCATCTCCTACGCCAACAATGCCAACTCCCGCAAAGTCTTGCTCATGTTCTCCATGCCCCTCCACAACTTCCTCAACGAAGACTACACCGGCGGCATGCTGAAAGGCAAGGTACGCAAAGTAGGCTACCTCATGCTCACCCATCGCATCATCTTCTAATCCCATACCGGATATCACAACACAAGCCCGCGCACCCCAAGCGCGGGCTTGTGTTATTCTAACCCAAATCGGTCTTGAGGAACTGGATGAGATAAATGCGCCAGGGTTTCATGGGCACATAGGCCACACCGTCGGGGTGTGCCACGGCGGGCGCAGGACGATTGGGGTCGACTTCGACAATCCGCTCTATAACCTTGGAATAAAGCAGATAGCCAAGCAATAACAGCACAATAGCAAGTAGAAACGATACCATAATAATATGTTTTTTGAATCTGTAAAGATACGTTTTTTTTCAGACATGGCGACTTTTTTTTCATCAAAGTGACCCATTGCAATGCCTTTACCGCCATCGAAAATGCATAATCCCCAATCGGTCATTTGGCCGATTGGGGATTATGCTTGGCATCTTTGGCATCCCCGAACAATTGGTATAGACTTGCATAATCCAAATAGGCAGTAAGGGATATCAATTTGGATTTGTTCAATTTGCGTATGTTGAGAAAGTAAATATTCGCATGCCCATTTTGATAAATACCTTGTTTTTCGAAAAAAAGTATTAATTTTGCATTGTCAATACATTAAACTAACAGAAGATGAAAAAGACCTTATTAATTGTAATCATGACAGTTCTGCTGACAGCAGGTGCTTCGGCGCAGACAACGAGAAAACAATTCACATTCAACACACGCACATGGTCGACCAACTATTGGACCACGCTTTTGTACAATCTGGCCCACAGTGCGGTTGTCCACTTTGCCTTCGACGGCAACTCCACCGATTCGTTGATTGTTGAGTCCATCCTGCCCAGTTCCGACCTGGTGTTCCCGATAGGCATGGCAAAAGCCGGCTTTGAGGCACCGATGCACGACATTTACGGACCTTACCACCGTGCATTCAGCAACCCCTTTAAACGGATAGGCGACTACGGTATCGGCTTGGACATGTCGTGGAAACCCGTGAGCATCGGGCTCTATGCCGGTGCCTATTTCAAGAGCCAGGAGATATGCTTCATGCCTAACGACGAGAGCCTGCGCGGGTTCTACTTCCAGCCGCGTGCCGGACTGGTGCTGGGCGGCAAAGAACACGCCCTTGAGGCCGGCGTGTTCTACGACAAAGTGGTAGGCTGCGGCGGCACTTGGGAAGCCCGCAACAAAGAGATGCTGCAGAGCGGTTGGGGCCTCGACTTTGCCCTGAGCCGCACCGTGGCCAAAGGCCGCCACAAAACCATGCTCATGTTCTCCATGCCCCTGCACAACTTCTTCAACACCGCCTATGCCGACGGCTCGTTGAAAAACGTGCACCGCCGCGTGGGCTACATCATGCTCACCCACCGCGTAGTGCTCTAATCAGCCCTGCCCAACCCTGTTGGCGCAAGCCGCCAACACATAAAGCAAAAGCAAGCCCGGAACCGCATAGGCAGTTCCGGGCTTGCTATTTCTAGTATCCACTACAATTACGAGCCCCGCATTAATCACAATATCTATCTCACTTTTTCTTACGCACACCAGATACACTAAGACTTGCTTTACAATTAACACATTCTGCCAATAGAACATTCAGAAAAAAGTTGTATCTTTGCATTTTGAAAAAACAATTATTCTTATGGCAAAAATCGTTGGACTTGACTTGGGATCGAACAGCATTGGATGGGCTGTGATTGACAATGAAAAGCACAGCATAGAAGCAGCTGGCTCACGCATAATACCCATGGATGCAGGGCGTTTGGGTGATTTTGAAAAAGGCAACTCTGTTTCGTTTACCGCAGAGCGAACTAAGTATCGTGGAATGCGACGACTACGGGAAAGATATCTGCTACGACGTGAAAGGCTGCTCCGCACATTAAAAATAATGGGCTTTCTGCCCGAACATTTTGCCTCGCAACTATCCCGACATGGGCAACTGCCAACGGACAAAGAGCCCAAATTGGCCTGGCGAGAAGGAAAAGACGGGAAACCTGAATTCCTTTTCCAACCCTCATTTGAAGAGATGGTATCCGATTTCCGAAAGGAAGAAATAGGTCAAAAGATACCTTACGACTGGACAATATACTATCTGAGACAGAAAGCCCTCTCCCAACCTATCAGTAAAGAAGAACTTGCATGGATTCTTCTACAATTTAACCAGAAACGAGGATACTACCAACTGCGTGGCAAAGCAGACGAAAGCATAATCCCTGACGAAGATAAGAAGGAGGAGAAGTCATACCATGAACTGGAAATAACAAAGGTAGAGGACTCAGGAGAAAAAGACAAAAAAGGCAACACATGGTATAATATCACACTCGAAAATGGTTGGGTATACAGGCGAGCTTTCCTCTCAAAACCCGACTGGGAAGGAAAAAAGAGAGGATTCATTGCTACATTTAAGCTGGACAACAACGGCAACCACAAGGACGACACTCCAAAGCTCAGTTCACCCAGCGAGGACGACTGGGGATTAAGAAAAATCAAAACAGAGAACGACATAAAGGAATCTGGCACAACTATTGGCGCATACATCTATCAAAGCCTACTGCACCATCCTGAACGCAAAATCATCGGAGACTTGGTTCAGACTATCGACCGTGAACTATACAAAGATGAGTTGCGAAAAATCATTGATACGCAACGTCAATTCATGCCTGAACTAAACGACATGAACCTGTACAAACAATGCATAGAAGAGCTATATTCTTCAAACAATGCCTATCGCAACAGCATAGCTACAAGGGGATTCCGATACCTATTAGTGGAAGATATTCTTTTCTACCAACGACCGTTGAAGAGCAAATTGAGCTTGGTTGATGACTGTCCTTTTGAACAAAGACATGGCAAAGCTATTAAATGTATCGCTAAGTCACACCCACTATACCAAGAATTCCGTCTATGGCAGTTTATTTCCAATCTTAAAATCTATAAAGACGATAACGACATTACAGTGTCGCTACTTCCCGACGGAGACAAATATGCAAATCTTTATGACTACCTTTCCACCATCAAGGAGATCGACCAACAGACCACATTGAAATACTTTAAGATTGGGAAAAAAGACATGCCCCATTACCGGTGGAATTATGTACCTGAGCGGAAATTTCCCATGGGTGAAACACGAGCGGTGCTACTCGGGGGATTGCGCAAAGCAGGAATTAATGACACATTCCTCACCTTTGAGAAAGAGCTCCTACTATGGCACCTTCTCTATTCTGTCAATGACCAGATTCAGTACCGAAAAGCACTAATCACCTTTACTCTGAAACAGGGGTGGGACGAACAACAGTCAAAGGCCTTTTGTCAAGCTTTCGACAGACTGACAGTGTACAAGGAAAAAGACTACGGAGCATACTCGGCCAAAGCCATCAAACGCCTGTTACCCTTGATGAGGAGAGGACGTTATTGGGATGAATCAGCAATTGATAGGCAGACCCTCAGCCGCATAGAACACATCATAACTGGCGAAGAGGACAACACTTTGTCGCCTCATGTCCGGGAGATTTTTTGTGGTCTCTCCAGCATCAATCAGTGCCAAGGACTCAACACCTGGCAGGCATGCTACCTTGTCTATAACCGCCATTCTGAGGCAATCGACACCCAAAAGTGGACCAAGCCAGAAGATATCGACCAATATCTCTCACAATTCCGACACAACTCATTGAACAATCCTGTTGTTGAACAAGTAGTAACAGAATCACTTCGCGTAGTACGTGATATTTGGAAACAGACTGGCCACATAGATGAAATACACATAGAGTTGGGACGAGAACTGAAGAAAACCAAAGCTGAACGCGAACGCTTGTCCCAATCCATCATCGACGGGGAGACCACAAACCAGCGTATCCGACTGCTACTGACAGAATTAATGAATCCAGAATTAGAAGTAGAGAACGTGCGTCCTCAATCCCCTTCACAAATGGAGATTCTGAAACTATATGAAGAGGGTGTAATGCAAAGTGGAACCGAGATACCCGAAGACATAAAAGATATTCAAAAACGCTTTACCGCTGCCAAAAACCAACCTACGACTGCAGAAGTAAAGAAGTACCGACTATGGCTTGACCAGAAATACATCTCCCCCTACACAGGTCGTCCTATCCCTTTAGCTAAGCTTTTCACTCCCGCATATGAGATTGAACATGTAATACCCCAAAGCAGATGGTTCGATGATTCCATGTCGAACAAGGTCATCTGCGAAGCTGAAGTAAACAAACTGAAAGGCCGTGAGTTAGGTCATGAGTTTATTACCCATCACCAAGGAGAACGCATCACCTTAAACATTGGAGGGACTGTGGAGATTCTCTCACTCGAAGCATACGAGAAACTGATAAAAACGACAATCTCAAACAGCAAGAAGCGGGAAAAACTCATGCTAGACGACATTCCTGACGGCTTCACTTCCAGACAGATGAACGACAGCCGGTACATCAGTCGATTAATGATGCATCTGCTTTCCAACATAGTACGTTCCGAAGATGAAGAAGGCCACCGAGAAGAGTCCGTCACCTCGAAATACGTCATCTCTTGCAACGGCTCAATCACTGACCGCTTGAAACGTGACTGGGGCATAAACGATGTTTGGAACCGCATCATACTTCCACGCTTTGAACGAATGAATGAAATAACTGGTACCACGGACTATACTGCTATCACTGACAATGGACAGCATATCCCCCGAGTGCCCCTCCATCTGCGACAAGGCTTCAACAAGAAACGTATCGACCACCGCCATCATGCTATGGATGCTATTGTCATAGCATGTGCCACTCGCAGCCACGTCAATCTACTCAATAACGAGAATGCCAAAAGTAACACCCGTTACGACCTACAGCGCACCCTTCGATCAACAGACTACTATCTTGACGAGCAAGGTGAAAAACATTCGTGTCCCGGAAACTTTATCAAACCTTGGCCCACTTTCACAGAGGATGTATACCACACCCTGGAAAGCATTGTAGTCAGTTTCAAGCAGAACCAGCGCGTCATCAACAAAACGTCAAACCATTATACTTTCCTCCAAAATGGCAAGCCCACCATCCATAAACAAGAGAAAGGCGATAGCTGGGCTATCCGTAAGCCCCTACACAAAGAGACTGTATTCGGAGAGGTGAACTTACAACTAAAAAAGAGAGTAAAGATTAGAGAGGCCGTCGCCACCCCTAAAGCCATCGTTGACCGAGAACTGAAAGAAAAGATTTTGCACTTTTTGTCCCATCAACATTCAGTCAAACAAATAACAGACTACTTCGACAAGCACAAAGACATTTGGCCAGAGGTCTCAGACGGCAAGATAGAAATATATTACTTCACAAAAGAAACAAAAGACCGCTACTTTGCCACTCGCAAAGACCTCATCGGAATTTTCAAAGACATCACTACTGAGTCTGCTGCACAAAAAATCATAGACAGTATTACTGACAGCAGTATACGCAGCATTCTCCAGGCACATCTTGCCTCGGAGAACAATAACCCTGTTGAGGCATTCTCGCCCGATGGCTTTGAACGTATGAACCGGAACATTCGCTTCCTGAACGGTGGTCATAACCACATGCCAATAAAAAAGGTTCGGGTGTATGAACAAGCCAACAAATACAGCGTCGGAAATCATGGACAGAAGTCCACAAAATACGTCGAAGCCGCAAAAGGCACCAATCTATTCTTTGTCATATTCACCGACAAGAAAGGCTCACGCGGATATGCGACCGTACCACTCAATGTGGTAATCGAGCTACAAAAGCAGTATGAAAAGCATTGGAAAGAACACCTATCAGAACGCCTACAACAAGAAGACCTTGGACTAATGCCCTTGGAAGCGAATCTGCTTTATATATTGTCTCCCGGCGACTTGGTGTATGTACCCAATGAAGAGGAGAGGAATAATGGTATATCGTCTCCAGAACCTAATAGAATATACAAGGTTGTCTCTATGACTGGTATTCAATTCATGTGTATATCTAATCGAGTTGCTACACCCATCGTAAACAAAATGGAATTCACAACATCAAACAAAATGGAGAAAACTATGAATGGAGAAATGATCAAAGAAGTCTGCATTCCCATTCAAGTAGACCGATTAGGAAACATCACAAAAATAGGATAGTAACCATGATTAAACGGACACTCTGTTTCTCCAATCCAGCCTACCTGTCCATGAAGAACCGACAACTGTCAATTCGGTTAGAGGACCACAACGGCGAGCCTGGTAAGCAAACCACCATTCCTATTGAGGACATTGGAATGGTAGTATTAGACCACCCACAAATAACAGTCACCCACGGCCTGATGGCAGCACTATTAGACAACAACGCCTCTGTCATCACTTGCAACAATAGCCACATGCCCGTGGGACTGATGCTCCCACTAGAAGGGCACACCGTACAGAGTGAGCGATTCCAAGACCAACTATCTGCCTCAGTTCCATTGCGCAAACAGCTATGGCAACAGACTGTGCAGCAGAAAATCCTCAATCAGGCAGCCTTACTGAATGAACTTTATGGTACAGAAAACGGGAATATGCTCCAATGGGCTGCAGATGTCCGTTCCGGTGACAGCACCAACCTCGAGGGGCGAGCTGCTGCTTACTACTGGAGCCAGATGTTCCCTGACATAGGTGGATTCAACCGCGGACGCGAAGGGCTATATCCAAACAACTTTCTCAACTATGGATATGCCATACTGCGTGCTGTCATAGCTCGGGCACTGGTCAGCAGTGGACTACTCCCCACCTTCGGCATCCACCACCACAACCGATATAACGCTTATTGTTTGGCTGACGACATTATGGAGCCTTACCGGCCCTACGTGGACCGCCTCGTGGTGGCTACCATTAAGCAGCACCCCCGCACAGCAGAAGTCACCACAGACATAAAGCGCTCACTACTCTCGATCCCCACCCTCGAAGTACACATCAGCAACCAACGCAGTCCTCTAATGGTTGCCGCCTCGCAGACCACGGCATCCCTTGCACGCTGTTTTGCTGGTGAAATACGCAAAATATCCTATCCTGACATGTGATGGACCGCTTTTCAGAATACCGCATCATGTGGTTGCTTGTATTCTTCGACCTCCCTACCGATACCAAAAAGGAGCGCAAAGCCGCAGCCGACTTTCGAAAACATCTCTTGGCTGACGGTTTCACTATGTTCCAGTTTTCTATTTATGTACGCCACTGCGCAAGTCGTGAGAACGCCGAAGTCCACCTCAAACGCGTCCGATCCCTCCTGCCCCAATATGGCCAAGTGGGGTGCCTAACCATCACCGATAAGCAATTTGCGGACATAGAGCTCTACATTTGCAAAAAGGAAGTCCCGCCCAATGCGCCCGGACAACAACTGGAGCTATTCTGACGTCAGAATAAGAAAAACACTCATACATAATAAAAAATCCCGCCCAACTGGACGGGATTTTTTATTTCATTGACATGTTCTGGGACATTATAATTCAGGCAGATACTCATATCGTGGTGTTTATCGTAAGTGTCAATGTCCTCTTTTTAAGCAATTCACAACTCCGCAAAATCAACCTACATGGCCACCGGCGGTGTTTATCGTAAGTGTCAATGTCCTCTTTTTAAGCAATTCACAACTGCGCGGGCTGCTGCCCGTGTCTGATGGTGGTGTTTATCGTAAGTGTCAATGTCCTCTTTTTAAGCAATTCACAACCAAGCTGCGAGTTGGAAATTCCCGCGTTGAGGTGTTTATCGTAAGTGTCAATGTCCTCTTTTTAAGCAATTCACAACGCTCGTACCTATCGGCTAAACGAACTGACAGGTGTTTATCGTAAGTGTCAATGTCCTCTTTTTAAGCAATTCACAACAGAAATGGTTTGATGCTGCGGAGAAAGCGGGTGTTTATCGTAAGTGTCAATGTCCTCTTTTTAAGCAATTCACAACGATAATCTTGTTGTACTGAGAGGATAGAATGGTGTTTATCGTAAGTGTCAATGTCCTCTTTTTAAGCAATTCACAACTGGGGCCGAAACATATCCCGCAATACTTTGGGTGTTTATCGTAAGTGTCAATGTCCTCTTTTTAAGCAATTCACAACGGCACCAAGGAAGTTATCGAGGGCGATGATGGTGTTTATCGTAAGTGTCAATGTCCTCTTTTTAAGCAATTCACAACTGAACTTCAGCCTGCCGTCACTCTCCACAGGGTGTTTATCGTAAGTGTCAATGTCCTCTTTTTAAGCAATTCACAACTCCAAATTGTTCATTGTTCGTTTCGTTGTGGTGTTTATCGTAAGTGTCAATGTCCTCTTTTTAAGCAATTCACAACGGGGGCGTTTGCGGTTTGTTGCGGGTGGGTAGTGTTTATCGTATGTGTCAATATCCTCTTTTTAAGCAATTTGCAATTGGTTAATTTTGAATCGGAGTACTGGGAGTGTTCTGAATAATCTGAGGTTTGTTGGGTTGGTAGACTATGTCATTGGGGTGAGGTTTATCAATTTTTCACTACACTCCTTATAAAGGCGACGGAGGATAGTTTCCTCCGCCCCCTTGTTAGTTTTCACAACGGAATAATCCTTATTGTGAATTGCTTAAAAAGTTTTGCAAAGATACTACTTTTTTTTGAATTGGGAAGATGTTTTTTAGTTGGTTGGTGGTGGGCAAGATGGGAAAATCTGATTATTTGAATGATTCTGAGAGGGTTGAACTTATCGGTTGTTTCGGTAGTTTATACGGCTTTGGTACATACGTTCTTTTATGCCACCCTCTTTCACGAAACGGGTTTGCATTGTGACCAGCAACTTGTGAAGCATGTATATCGCCTGATGTATGAGCGTGATGCAGAGATTGGCTATTTCTTCATCGTTCATGCGCTGTATGGTGGCGGCATACTCTTTCTTGATTCCCTCACTGCGCGCATATTGTCGCATCTTCTCATAGCGCGGATGAAGAGGTCCCCACTGCTGCAAGTTTCGCACCCTAAGGTAATCCTCGTAGTCGTCGAGCAGTTCTTCCAGACTGGCTTTGGCCACATTGGTCAGTTTGATCTCTGTCTCGCTTGATGTAGCAGCGGCTTGGTTGCCCTCCGCAATATTCTGTTTGCCGCTGCGCGCGGCCTGAACCATCTGGTCCACTGTGCGGTCGCCTTTAGACAGGTAGTGTTGGGTGAAATAGTAGGTGATGTCGTAAACCATCTCGGTGACTTGATAGACACGGAGGTTTCGATAATGGCCATGCTTGGGTAGGAAGGTGACTGGGGAGGTCTGAGGGCTCTGATTATTCTGAGTAATCGGAGTACTCTGAGTAATCTGAGTAATCAGAGTATTCTGAGAACTCTGATTACTCTGATTACTCTGAGGGCTCTGAGTACTCTGATTACTCTGAGTGCTCTTGGGGGTTGAGGGGGTCTGATTATTCTGGTTCATGGGGAGGCATTTTCTTCACAGCTCCACTTCTTGGCGGAATTCGGGGATTTCCACGCGGTTCCAACCCACTTCGTTTAGGGTGTCGCGGAAATGCTCTTGTGTGGCGGCCTCTCCATGAACGAGGAAAATCTTTTTCAGACGGCGCTTCTCTTGGCATCCGATGTAGTTGATCATCTCGCTGTAGTCGCCATGACCGGAGAGGGACTCGATGCGGCGCAGTTCGGCACGCACCTCATATATGTGGCCAAAGATGGAGACGGTCTTGTCGCCCCGCATGATGCGAGCCCCAAGGGTCTTGGGTTCGCAGTATCCCACACAAAGGATGGTTGTTGTGGGGTCGTCGATATGATTGGCGAGGTGGTGCTTCACCCGGCCTGCTTCCATCATGCCCGAGGCGGAGATGATGACACAGGGCTTGTGACGGACATTCAAGGCCTTTGAGGCCTCGACGGACTGGATATACTGCAGGCGGTCGAACCCAAAGGGGTCGGGGTCTTTCTTCATGTATTGGAGGATGGCGGGGCCGAAGCACTCGGTATGTAGACGCATGATGTTGGTGGCCGAGACACTCAGGGGACTGTCGACGAACACATCGATGTCGGGCAGCAGGTCGGCGGTCTCGAGGCGGTCGAGGGCATAAATAATCTCCTGTGCACGTCCCACAGCGAAAGAGGGAATGATGAGCTTGCCTTTCTTCTTGGTGCAGGTGTCCAACACAGCCATCAGCAGTTCCTGCTCGGCATCCTCGATGGTCGTGTGCAGACGGTCGCCGTAAGTGGATTCCATTATCAGATAATCCACTTGCGGGAATGGTTCGGGGTCCTTCAGAATGCGCTTGTTGTAACGTCCTATGTCACCAGTGAATCCCAGTTTGACGGTGCGACGGCCGTCTTTGATTTCAAGATACACGCAGCTGCTGCCGAGGATATGTCCGGCATCGAAAAACTCGACGGTCACCTCGCCTTCGATATTGAACTGCTTGTGATAAGGCACGCTGATGAAGCAGCTCATGCACTCTTGTGCATCTTTCTCGGTGTAGATGGGCTCCACCGGGGGCAGATTCTGGTCCTTGCGTTTCTTGTTGAACGTGTGGGTATCGGCCTCCTGGATGCGTCCAGCGTCGGCCAGCATGATGGCGCAGAGGTCGCGCGTGGCGGGAGTACACAGCACCGTGCCGCGGAAGCCCTCCTTATAGATATAGGGAATCAAACCCGAATGGTCAATATGGGCATGCGAAAGAATCAGGTAATCAATCTCGGCAGGGTCGAAGCCGAGGTCGCGGTTCATGGCATCGGTCTCCAGACCCTTGCCTTGGTACATGCCGCAGTCGAGCAAAATATTCAATCCCTTTTTTGTTGTGATAAGGTGCTTGCTGCCGGTCACTTCCCTGGCGGCACCCATGAATTTCAGTTTCATACCTATAGTGTATTTCTATGTTTCAACTCAATAATAATCATTTCCATACAGCCTCGCGCCCCGTCTTGGGCGGGAGACTACAACAAAGCAAAGATACACTTTTTTTTTCAAATTGTAACAATCCGCTCATCCCTTCGGAGAGTGAGAAAACTCGTTCAATAGAAAAAAATGCGTATTTTTGTAATGACGAATGGGGAGCGGATTTCCGCACAACCCACTATATATTAGCAAATAATACTAACACAATATGGCACTGAAAAGAGTAATGGTACTGACTGGGGGCGGCGACTGCCCTGGTCTCAACGCCGTCATCCGCGGCATCGTAAAACGGGCCTCCCAAGAGAAAGACTGGGAGGTGATAGGCTGCATCGAGTCCTTCAACGGTGTGCTGCGCGAGCCCACCGAGATTGTCGAACTGAACGAGAAAGCCGTCGAGGGGCTCCAGATACAGGGGGGCACCATCCTCGGCACCACCAACAAGGGCGGCCCCTTTGCCTGGCCCGTGCGCCAGCAGGACGGCACATGGACCACCGTCGACCGCAGCGACGAGATGATACGCAAACTGCGTTACATGGGTGTCGACGCTGTCATCAACATCGGAGGCGACGGTTCCCAGCGCATCTCCTTGGGTCTGGCACAGAAAGGTCTCAATATCGTGGGCGTGCCAAAGACCATCGACAACGACCTCTCCTCCACCGACTACACCTTCGGTTTCCAGACCGCCGTGCAAATATGCACCGAGGCCATCGACAAGTTGGTGACCACCGCCGCCAGCCACAACCGCGTCTTCATCATGGAGGTGATGGGGCGTGATGCCGGCTGGATTGCCCTGCACTGTGCCATCGCCGGTGGCGCCGACGTCTGCATCATCCCCGAAATCCCCTATGATATCAACAAGATAAAGGAGAAGATAGAGCAGCGCTACAACAAACGCCACGGCTACTGCATCATCGTGGTGGCCGAAGGGGCCAAACCCAAAGGCGGCACCACCGTAGGTGCTGAAAGCAGCGAAGTGGGCTACCAGCACATACGCCTGGGCGGCATCGGCCACCAGTTGGCTGCCGACCTCAAGGCCGCCGGAGTGGAGCACGACATCCGCTGCACCATACTCGGCCATCTGCAGCGCGGCGGCACACCCGTTGCCTTCGACCGCATCCTGGCCTCCCAGTTCGGTGTCCGCGCCATGGAGGAGGTCATTAACGGCAACTACGGCCAGATGGTGGCCTACCGCCATCCCGACATCGTCGCCGTGCCCCTCGAAGAGGCCGTCCGCGCCCAGAACCTTGTCGACCCCAACGGCAGCCTTGTCCACACCGCCAAAGGCCTCGGCATCGAGTTCGGTCAGAGCGATCCCTGCTGATACATTATTATTCACACAACGAATAATCATTGAAGATAATATCATGAAAACAATGAAACTCATCCTTGCCGCGACCATCGTGACACTGACCGCAGCCAGCTGCTGCTCGAAGAGCAACGCCCCCAAGACGCTGGTGCTTTATTATTCATTGACTGACAATACCAAAGCCGTGGCCGAAGAGATAGCCAATCGCCTCGGTGCCGACATCGAGGAGATTGTCTGCGTCAACCCTTACGACACCAACTTCCAAGCCTGCATCCAACGCTGCATGCAAGAGCGTGAACAAGGTGTACTCCCCGACATCCAGCCCGTAAAAGCCGACCTCAACCAATATGATGTCATCTTCATCGGCTACCCCGTCTGGTTCGGCACATACGCACCGCCCATCGCCAAATACCTCCTCATCGAAGACCTCAGCGGAAAGAAGGTGGTTCCCTTCTGTACCTTCGGTAGTGGTGGTCTGGAATCAAGCATTGCCGACCTCAAAGCCGAAGAGCCCTATGCCGAAATCCTGCCCGGCTACGGTGTCCGCGCCGCCCGTATGGATGCCATGCCCAAGGAGGTGGAGCAATTCCTGATTGCCGGAGGCTTCATTGAGGGCGAATACACGCCGCTTGCGGACTTCCCCGAACAGCATGAAGTGTCTGCCGAAGAGGCCGCCATCTTCGACGCTGCCGTCGACGGCTATCCCATGATACATGCCCAAGCCGTCACCGTAGCCTCCCGTGTCCTGCCCAACGGCTCAGAATACCTCTTCACCGCCGAGGACCTTCCCCGCGAGGACAAGCCCGACATGCCTCCCGCCGGTAAGATGCAGGTCTATGTCACTGTCGCCAATGGCCAAGCACCCGTCTTCACCAAAGTAATCCGCTAAAAGACATCCTTATCATTCATTATCACCACCTGTCCGCCGGCCTTATAGAAGCCGACGGACACTTTTTATACCCGCTCAGCGGCTGACAATCTTTCTCTTCTTCATGCATGCCCAAGTGATAAAACATCACCCAAAAGAAAAAAAACACTATCTTTGCACCCTCAAATATCGTAAAGAAAGCAACACAAAAATCGCTTTTTATTACTAACTATAAATAGATTAAACACCACATTATCTTTCCCTATCACCATAGGCAAAAGAGAAAAAAAACAATTTATCGTCTTACAATAATAAAAAAAACACTATGCACAACAACAAGAAAAGGGAGTACACCTCTCCCGAAATGGAAATCCTGAACGCTCGCGTGGAGCGCGGCTTCTCGGGGTCAAATCCCTCGACCGATCCAATCAACAATCCCTCTGGCAACGACCTATACCGTTTGGGCGGACAACTTGGTGACAAATTTAACTAAACCCAAAACAAACTACAGGAAGATGAAGAAACACTTCTATCTCACAGCCACACTCATGTCCGTCGTGGCTCTGTTCTCCCTTGCCTCTTGCCAGAAAGAGGAAGGCACCAAGGTGCTGTTCTCCGGCTCAATCGAAAAAGCCACCGTTGACAGCAAAACCTCCATCAATATTGCCAACAACACCGGTACAGTGAAATGGGAATCGGGCGACCAGGTGGCCATCTATGACCAAGGCGCTTCCTACACTCTCGAAGCCATCCCCACCAGCGACAACACCACCGCCGACTTCACTGGCGACGCCACCCCCTCCGGCGGCCCCTACTACGCCATCTACCCTGCCGACATCGCTACGGGTTCCGCAAGCATCACCCTCCCCGCTGAGCAGAACTGCACGGACGGCACCCACTTCACCGCACCCATGTATGCCTACTCCACCACCAGCAAACTAATGTTCAAGAACCTCTGCGGCGTGCTGCAACTCAATCTCCCTGCCATGAACAAGACCATCGCCAGCATTGAGCTCACCACCCCCAACAACAACATCTGCGGCGACTTCGCTGTCGACTACAACGATGGCGACCCCCGCCTGAACTGCACCGCCAACGGCGGCCACAAGCTGACCCTCAACTGCGGCGAGCAGGGCATGGACTGCCGCCAAGGCCTCACCTTCTACATCTACCTGCCGGCCGACGACTACACCGAAATGACCTTTGCCATCGAGGCCACCGACCGCAGCTGCTGCCTCAAGCATTTCGAAGATGCCGACAACCCCATCACTATTGTCCGCAACACATACTATCCCACCACCCTCAGCAACCTCTCCTTCCTCCCCCCCGCACAGATGGTCGACGGAGCAGCTTTTTCAAGGGTCATGATGGCTCGTCCCGATATGACAAATCTGGTGTTCGAGTACAAAAGCACACGCCCGGCCAGCCCCAACGGTCTCCTCTCATCCGGCGCCACCCCCATCTACTACACTACTGAAGGCACTACAATGATTGTCTATACCCCCGCCGCCTGGATGGACGCCAACCCCGTTTGTTCTTATATGTTCTTTGGGACCAATGTGGAGCATATCGATTTTGGCACAGGCTTCAACACTGCAAATGTAACCGACATGTCGTACATGTTTTTCAACTGTCAAAACCTTGGAAGCCTAAACCTTTCAAACTTCAACCTTCAGTCCGTCACAACCATGGAAGGCATGTTTAGACTCTGCGGTGTCCAGACGCTGAACCTTTCGGGTGCTACCACATCGTCTTCCCTGATCAATGCCACCAGCATGTTTATGGATTGTACAAACTTGTCCGGCACACTCGACCTTTCCGGAATCGAACTGAGTAAAATCAACAATTATTGGGACAAAGAAGGCATATTCAGCAACACTGCCACAAACGCCTCATTAACCGTCCTGTGCACTCAAAACACCTATAACGCACTCAACGACGAGCACAACTCTGATTATGGCTTAGCAGGCAACAATCATATCACACTCCAGGTGGTAGAATAAAACCCGCTACCGAGCCAGCGGCGCAAGCCGCACACCGACAAAGAACGCTGCAAGGGATGCCTTGCGGCGTTCTTTGTTTATAGCCGAAAACATGGGGCATTACAAAAAGATTTCACGCATTAAGAAAAATAATCGTATATTTGCACTTGGCAATCACCGTGCAGTATATCACACAAGTGACATACTGCCAGTGTGTTGTATGAATATTAGTGTATCAAAACAACAATAATGGAACCGAAAAAAATAAAATCAGCCCTCATCTCCGTCTTCTATAAAGACGGCCTTGAGGACATC
>JAEEGK010008463.1_pt1 | contig 24284 bp, 16 predicted proteins | sample 8958771 | NCBI WGS metagenome assembly JAEEGK01 (sample SAMN16246547, study PRJNA631951) | gut metagenome | biome: gut microbiome; feature: rumen; material: SC-attached | host: Bos | place: Iran: Karaj | collected 2018-10
CCCAATCCCCAATCCCCAATCCCCAATCCCCAATAACTTCTAAATATTGAGAAACATTAATAATTTTTTTATAAAAATCAATTATTAAAAGTATATATATATAATATATATTAGAATTAAGAATTAATTATTTTTTTAAATTTTTTTTAATATTTTTTAAATAATCAATGTCACTTTCAAAAAATAAAAGTTTTAAATCAATTTTTAATTTATATTCAAGTGGGAATTTTATAAACTTATCTAAAACAAAATTAATGACTATTGAAAAATCTCCAGATTTAAAAAAAAATAAATCTACAAAAAATATTATATCAAAAACTCCTAAAAATCTTAATTTTATTAATAATAAAGATGAAATAATTAAAGAATTAAAAAATAAAATTGTGATATTAGAAGAAAAAATAAAAATTCTTGAAAATCAATTATTAAAAAATAAGCAACATGAATTTAAATGTCATACTCTAAGTCGTACTACTTCTTTAAAAGATATTAAAAGCAATTTTAATAACGTTTTTTCTAAAAATAAAAATATAAGAAATAAAAATAATTTTAATACCATTAACACTGATAAAATATTTAAAAGTCAACCAAAAAAAAATAAAATATATAAAAAATCAAATTCTTCTTCAAGTGAAAAAAATAAAAATTATTCAAATATTAAAAAAGAAAGATTATTAAAAACAGATATTAAAGTAAATTCAAATTCTAATAAATTTAAAAATTTCAAATTTATTCCAAAAATACCTAAAAAAATAAATACAGATATGAATTTTTCTTTATCAATGAATAACTCAATAAATTATATTAAACAAGAAATAAAAAATAATTCAAATTTAATTTTAAAACAAAAACTAAATAATATAAAGGAAAGAACTGAAAAAATAATAAAAAAATGTTTAAATTACATATAAAGATATTTTAATAATGAATTTATAAATAAGAAATTGATTGTTATATCAAATTAAAAAATCTAAATATATTTTATGACTTTTATAAATTAATTATTTTTAATACTTCTTCAAGATTATCTCTATAATCTAAATGACCAAATTGATTCATATTGAAATTTTCAACTTTACAATTATTATCATCAACTTTATTATCAACATTTTCAAATTTCAATTCTTGACTCCCAATCGCAACTTTTTCAATACTACATGTATATAAATATTTCAAAATAAAATCTTGGTTAGAATAAATATTAATAATTCTTCCTCTAATTACATCATTAAATATATCATTAAATTTACTTTTTTTTATTCTAGTTGCTCCAGCAATAAAAACAACATTATTAATAATATTATGTTCAATATTTTTATTTTCAAATAATTCCTTTAAACAATATTTAATTACATGACATCCTAAACTAAAACCAATTAAATTAATTTGACAATTACCAAATAATTTTTTGGTTGATAAAATTAATCCTAAAAATTTACCACAAACTTTTGCTCTATGTTTTATATTTTTGAAGTTTTTTGGTAAATCTGAATCAAAAACAAATAAACTACTTAATAAATTTACTTTAGTAGGTAAAGATGAAAAAATTATTTTTTCAAATGAATCTGAAGGCCATTGATAAAAATAAAACATTGATCTTCTATATGATGAAATTATTTCTCTCCATTCCTTTTGATGATTATCTAATTCTGAGCCAAAACCTGATATTAAAATTGATATTTCAGTTGAATAAAAATTTCTTGAATATGGTATTAATTCTATTATATTTTTTGTAGTATCAATTTTTTTAAAAAATATATTTGATAATTTCTTTTTCAATATTTCTAATATTGTATTATTTGTATTATATTGTGATTTTATATTTTCAGATAAATTTTTAAATCTTTCTATTGAAAGTCTATTTATTTTTGTTTTTGAATCTTTGAATATTATTTTTTCTATATCTTCAAATTTATATAAATCATTTAATTTTCTAAATTTACAATTTTCTTTTATTTGATAATAATCCAAAAATGCTATCATTGATTTTATATTAAATGATATTTTTTGAGAGAATTTTTGAAAATTATTAAAAACATTATCAAATAAGAAATTAAATTTAAATTTTTCATGAAAAGAATAATCTTTTGTATCCTTTAATTCATTTGTAATTGCATAAAAAAAAGATGCCATTATAAAATAAAATTGCTCTTTTTGATTAATGTAAGCATCTAATAAAAGAATATTTATTTTTAAAAGTTCTTGAGTATTATTTCTTGAAATTTCAATATGATTTTTATATATATTATCAAATGAAAAATTATCTTTTTCACAATCAATATCAAACCAATGGCATATTGTTTTATAATTATTTTTAAAAATTGTTTGACAATATTGATTATTTCTTATTTCATAATTATTTGAGTCAAGAAATATTTGAAAAAGAAAATTTTTTTGAATTTTATTTATATTAGGGTCTCTATTTAATATATCATCAAATAAATTTATATCATTAGGAAGTTCAAAAAGTTCATTATCATATTTTAATATAGTTTCATTATTTGCTTTTTTATAACATATATATTGATAAAAATAAATTAAATTTTTAACCTCAATATTTGTTTGAGTCATAGAACTTAAATTTTCTTCATAATCTCTAATTTTAATAATATTCTTAATTTTTTTTTTTGATTTTGAAAATAAAAATTTTGGTATATTATTTGTTGAACATATTTCTTTTATTGAATTAACATAATTCTCCAAAGTTAATAAAAATTCATTTGATGTTAAAAACTTAATATTTAAATTCTTTAGTTTCTTTACAATATTTACCCCTATTTTCCAATTTTTATTTGATTTAGTAAAAATTTCTAATAAAGAATCGCTTAAAAATTCTTTATATAATTTTCTTTTTTGTTTATTCAAATAAGTTTCATTTATATAATTTAAACAAACTGTTTCAATATATTTAAAATAACTAATTAGTCCCTCATTATTATTTATAAATTCTAAATCATTCTCATCATAACATTTTTCAATTGTATTTTTCAAAAAATCATTTAAATCACTTTCATATATTATCATGTCTTTTCCTTCAGGAGTTGGTGTAATTTCATTATCTAGATTGTTTTCATTTTTATTTATATTTATATTTAAATTTTTATTTTCATTTTCTTTTATATTCTTTTTGATTTCAATTAATTCCATTTTTTAATTTGGTTATTAATTTTTCATAAATTATATTTATTTTCTTTTGTTGAAATCTTTAAATATTTTTCTAATTTTTGAATATTTATTTTAAATTCTTTATTATATATATAAGATTATTTTCTATTATTGAATTATTATTTTTATTTTTACAAAATAATTTAAAACAAATTGAAATTTGATAATTTATTATTTATAATTTTAAAAACTTATAATATATATTATGGCTATTTTAATTTTTTAATTTTTTTTTTTGGTTTAGTAGAAAGATACATTTCAAGTAATAAAGTTTGAACAATATTTAATAAAATTAAAGTACTGAAAAAATAAAAAGTTGCAAAATAAAAATTTAATATCATAATATTTTTACCAGGAAAAGAAAGTGACTTTGCAATAATATTTAAATTATTAATCATCATCAATGCTAAACATGCTAAAAATGAAGAACCAAAATCATTAAAATTAATATGATAATAATTATTTGGAATAGTATCATCTTTATCAAAACAATTTTTTTTAATATTTCCACCTGTTATTATCATTGAAACAGTTGAAAAAATTAAAAACAAAGAAAATAAATTTAAAATATTTCTTTTAAATAAAGTTCTCATATTATGTAATGTTTTAAAAATTATTTTATATTCTCTAAAGGTATTTAAATAAATTAAAATTCTTATTGTTCTAAAACAAATAAATATTGTGGAATAATCACAAGAAATAAAATATTCTTCAACTTTTCCAGTTATTTTATAATATAAAATCGATGATAAACTTACTAATGATAAAAAATTAAAAAAATGAAATATTAATCTTATAAAACTTCCTTGAATCATTTTTTTAAATCCTAAATAATGAAGAAAGAAAACAAATTCTATTAATAAAAATAATGACCATAAAAGTTGACAAATAATAATGAAGTAATTATATTTCCAAAGTGTAAATTCAAAATAAATAAAAATAGTATTAATTAAATTTATTATTAATTCAACATTTTTATTAAGATAATATTTAAATACTGGATCATTTTTCATATAATTTTTAATTTTATTTTTAATAATAATTTCTTCTTTAAAAAATTTATGTTCATTTATTCCTAAACATAAAATAATCATTGAATATTGAATATTGTCTAAAGTAAATCTTTCCTTAATATTAAGTAAATATTCAGAAAACTCTTTTTCTTTTGAAATTTTTACAAAATCATCATCTTTTTTAATATTTTGAATAATATTTTCACAATTTTTTTTATAAATATCAAAATATTTATAATAATAAAGTGTTTTTAAAAGAGATAAAAGAATAAAAAAATTAAAAGTGATATAAATAATAAAATAAAAAATACCCCATTTTGAAACTGAAAAAGTTCCTAACATTATATCTGGAAAATTACAAGTAGAAAGTAAAATATATAATTGATACATTGAGTCAAAAACAGTTTTAAACTCTGAACTTTCTTCTTCATGAAAGATTAAATAACCAATTATTCCAAAAAAAAAAATATTTAGAAATAAAAGAAAAAAAATAGTTTTTGTTCTCCATAAAATTTGAATAATATTAAACCATGCTAAACGTAAATTTCTTATTAGAAAAATAATAATAAAACTTCTGCAAATAAAATTTAATATTGGGAAAACTGAATATATTAAACTAAAAATAATATCAAATAAGGAAATAATAATTAAAAAAAATAAAATTTTTTGTGTTTGTAAATATGAATCTCCTAATTTAGATAAATCTTTTCTTTCTTTTATTAAAAAAATTTGAATTAAGATAAAAGAAATTAGTAAAATAATTTCAATAATTCTATATAAGTTATTTTTAATAACAGGTAAATTTGCATATGCAATATCATCACTACATTTTATAGTTTTAAATATTGGAATAGTTAATGAATCAAAACAATAAAAAGGCTTTTCAAAAAATAATATAAAACAATAAATAAAAATTAAAATTGATTTAACTATTCTTATTTTTTTATATATATTTATATCTATTTTTATATTTGATAAAATTTTTTTTGCTAAATTTAAAATAAATTTTTTACCATTTAAATATGAATATATTTCAAATAATGTTAATTGAGTTCTCAAATTTGTTGTTATTTTTTCTTCTAATTTTTCTAAATTTATCTGTTTTTGTTTTAATTTTTTTTCTTCTTTTTCTTCTAAAATATTATATATGGTAGTGTTTTGAGAATTAATATCCATATTTGAATAATCAAATGATGATTCTATATTTCCTTCATTCATTTTTTTGAAAATATAAATAATTAATTAAAAAACCACTTTATTACAAATATTTTTTATAAAAGCTCAAAAATATCAAATAAAAGGAATTATAAATATTATAATTGTCATATTTTAAAGCATAAAAACATCTATTTATTTAAATAGAATTTTTAATAAATATAATTTTTTTATATTTATAATAAATTAAAATTTTAACAATATATTTATTTATATATTTTTTTCAAGTCTTTAAAAAAATTATTGATTGTTTTTTTAATCTTTTCATTTTCAAATAAAATTTTAAACTCTTTTTTAAATAATACAAATTTAGTCAATTTGTTTCTGAGAAAAATAAGCATATAAATTTTTTTTGCATTTACCCATTAATTTTTCATTATCATCATATTTATTATTTTTTTCTGGAGTTTTAATCGCAATAATTTTACTATTACTATCAATTAAATTTTTATTTTTTTCACTTTTAATTTTATCAGTAGGAGAATTATTATAAAAATTATCTTTAACTAGATTTTTTAATTGACTATTTTGATTATCTATAATACTTTTTTCAGTTGAATTATATCTTTCATGACTGAAATTTTCTTCTTTTTCAATCATTTTTTTTGCATTTTCTAATTTAGAAACAGAATTAGATTTTGAATGATAATTTTTTTTTGAAGAAGATGATTTAATAATAGCTCTTTCTAATCTTGGATTATTTAATCTAAAATTTATTCCATTACAACTTTTTTTATTTGTTTCTGAAAAATTTGAAAAAGAATCATTTCTTGAAAAAATAAAAGAAGAATCTAAACTTAAATTATCTTTTTCTCTAAAAGAATAATTTTCTTGAATTAAATCTGAATTATTTCTATTATAATTAAAAAAAAAATTTGAATTTGAAAAAGAAGATATTGTTTCAAATGATGAAGGAATTGAAAAATTAATGTCTTTTGAATTTATTGATATTTTTGAAGATGAAGATGTTGGTAAAGATGGTAATGATGAATATGAAGTTTTTTTATCAAAATTTATTTTTCTTTGTGTTTCTATTATTTTACTTGCATTTGAAAAATCTTTAGGAACAAAAAGAGGTTTAAAAATTTCATTTATTTTTTTATTTGATTTTGATATATCATTATTAATAAAAATATTTTTTTTATTTGGTGATATTTTTATATTTGGATTTAAATTTTCTGTTTTTTTAATTGGGCTTAAATTCCTTTTTTTTCCTAATAAAATATTATTATTATTATTTTTAATATTTTGATTGTCTAAATTTTTAATTTCATAATTTTTTTTATCTTCAATAATTAAATTATGAAAGTTTTTAATAATAGTTTTATTTATAAATTTAATTTTTAAAATCTCAATAAATAAAATTCCCCATTTATATAAATATGGAATTTTAGATATTGATTTTTCAAGAAATTCATTAAAGTTATTATCATTTATTTTAATATATTCACAAATATAATTTCCTATTTTCTCCCTTATTTCATTTTTATTATAATTATTTTCAAAATCTGAAATATAATTTAAATTGCTATTTTTATTGTTATCATCTGTTAAATATGGATTTTCAGAAATTAATCCTAATAACAATAATAAGACATTTAAATAAATTTCAAATTTTAAATAATTAATCTAAAAAATTAATAATTTATAATTTACTTTGGCGGTATGAATATTTTCTCCTTGTAATGTTAAAATAAAAGATAAAAACTTTTCACATGTTTTATTGCAAATTTTCTTTAAATTTACAAAAATTAATTTTTCAGATTGAAATACATTATTTTCTTGATTGAGTTTTATATAAAAAAATATTTTTTGGGTAAAAAGTGGTTGAAGGATAATTTGATTAAAACTATAATAGAAAATAATAAATATATATTTATACTCTTCTTTTAATAAGTTTTCTGGCTCAATTGTAAAATCTTTTGAGATATTTATAAAATTGGCATTGATAAAAAAATTTAATAAACAATTTCCTTCTTCCATATAATATTATTTTATGATTACTTTCTTCTTATATTCTTTTTTTTAAATTATAATTTGAATTTAATTTTTATTTTTTATTAAATTTAATAAATTTAAAAAAGTTTTGTTTTGAGGACTTTTAATTTGTTATTAATATAACTATAAATTTCTCTTTTTTAATTTCAGTATACTATTTTTACTAATATTATTAAAATAGTAAATATAAGGTTATATTATTTAAAAATTTTAAAAATAATTTTTTTTTAAATATAATAAATGAAATATATTTTTTTTTTTATTTTGTTTTTTTTCAAAATATATATATTTTTACCAATTGAAGAGTATTCAATGCAATATATAATTTCAATAAGAGTTAAAAATAAACAAGATCTAAATTTCCTTTTAGATACTTCAAAATCTAATTCAGTTTTTTTTTCTGATACAAATAAAATAGGTTATAATAATCTTCCTCAAAATTATTTTTCTGATCTAATAACTTCAATAGAAATAAATACATTTAATATAAAAAATTTTGTATTTAAAATTGAAAATGATAATACTAATTTAAATAATAGAAATATTCAAGGAATAATTGGTTTAGGAATAAAAGAAAATTCAAATTTGCTTTTAGATAAAATGAAAGAAGAAAAAATAATAAAAAAAAGAATATTGTTTTTTTTAAATAAACCTTCTCCAAAAATACTATTTCAAAATGAAATATCAAAAAGAATAAAAGAAAAATATTTTGGTTGTTATATAAATACTCAAAGTAATAAATTAATAATTATGAATAAAAATTTTTCTGAAAGTTGGAATTGTGATTTAAATTATATTTATATAGAAAATAAAGAAAAATATAATAAAAATATTTTTAATAATGAAAATAAAATAGAAAAATATATTTCAATTAATGATACAATTAAAGTTAATTCAAAAGTAATTTTTGATGCAAAATCATATTATATTACCACAAGTGTAAAATATTTAGAAATAATATTAAAAGAATTTAATTCTACCAAAAAATGTTCTCCTTTTTATTTTAATGATTATTATTTTATTTCTTGTAATGTGAATGAAGAAAAAATAAAAGAAATTCCTTTTATTTGTTTCATTTTAGATGGTTATTGTTTTAAAGTTAAAGGAGAAAATTTATTTATTAAAAATAAAAGAGATATTTATTATTCATTAATTAGATTTAGTAATAATAGTGAATATGATAATATTTTTATTTTAGGTTATCCTTTTTTTTCAAGTTATAAAATAAAATTCGATTATGACAATAATTTTATTGGATTTTTAGGAGAAGAAGAACCAATTAATTTTAAAAAAATATTAAAAGAATTTAATATTAAATTTGATATTGTTAAATTTATTGGGATTTCTGGTATTATAATTGTATTAATTATTTTAATTATTTTTTATATAAAAAATTGTATTATGAATGGAAAAAGTAAATCACATATAAAATTTATTGATGAAGTTAATTATTAATTTAATTTTTTCTCAATTTTTTTTTATTATTTATATATTTTTTCTTAATGAGAGAAAGAGAAATTAAAAGAATAAAGGAAGAAAAACATTTATATAAAAAATATTCAGATGGTGAAATTGAAGAATTAAAATTAGAATTTGATAATTATATTTCATTATTAAATAGTATAGGATTAAATTTAGATGATTTAAATAAAACAAAACAAATGTTAAAATTAAAAAAAAAAAAATATAAAAAAGAAAGCGGTAAAATTTCTAATAAATCAAGTTCAAATTCCAATTGTAATTCATTAAAAGATAACAATGAAGTATAAAAATAATTTAAAAAAATAAATTTCTAATAAATCTAAATTTTGTAATTTTATTGTTATTTTTTATATATTTTCAATAATTTAAGATAAAAAGTTTTTAAAAGTGAAATATATTAAAAAATATTTAAAGTTTCAATATATGAATAAAAAAATAAATTTATCATAATTCATAAAAAATCTAAAAATTTATTGTTTAACATTATATTTTTTTTATAATAAAACAATTCAAAAAAAATAAAAAATGTTCAATTTTAGAAACAGATTTAATATTGATATTTATTCTCGTTCAAAATATTTTTCAAATTTAGAGAGAAGGTCTCAAAAAACAGAATCTAAAGTAGAAGATGAAAAAGTAGATTTAATAATAAATGAAATTTTAGGAAAAAATAAAATTTTTAGTAGAGATTATGCAGTTTTTTCTTATCATTATCCAGCTCCATTATCATTATCACCAAATAAAAATATACATATTAATCCAAATATTAAAATAAAAATTCAATCTCCTTCTGAAAAATCTAATCCATTAAAATATAAAAAAAAAGAAATTGAAACTGATCCTTTTTCTAATATGTTTACTAATAGAAATCCTAAACTTAATAATAATAGTAGATTTACCTTAAAAAAACCAAATAATAAAAAAAATAGACTTTATTTTTCAGAGAATATGGATTCAGATCATATTTTAATAAATTGTATTAAAAACTTTAAAATCAGTAATTAAAAATTTAAATTAATAAAAATAAAACTTAAAACTTTTAATTGAATACAAGAAATTTAAAAATAAAAATATAAATTTTTAAAAATTTTTTTTAAAAGGACAAATAATACACATAACAGTATCAGTTTCACTTTCATAAGAAGTTGCATTATTTCCAAATTTTTCTCTATTTTTAATAATATTTTCAGTCATTAAATTCATAAATTGATCATAAGTTAATTTTACTTTTCCATTTTCATCTTCAATAGGCAAATCATATTTATCAATATCAGTTATTTTATTTATATCATAATCAATTCTTCCAAATTCATCTTTATCTAAAGATAAAAAAGCTTTTTTTAAATTTATTAAGTCATTCATTGTTAATCCTTCTTTTAAATAAGGTTTTAATTCTTCTTCATTTATCTTTTTTTCTTCATAATTTCCCATTTAAATTTTTTTGAAAATAAATTCATAATTTAACAATTTAATAAAAAACTTATATTAAATAATGAATTCAGTAATAAAAAAAGTTACAAATCAAGATTCTAATATTAAAAAAATGGAAAAGAGAATAAATGATTTAGAAAATTTAACTACAAATTTATCAATTTTATTAGAGGAAGAAAAAACAAAAAGACAAGGATTTGAAGAAAATGCATTAACAAAACAAACAGGAAATTATCAACAAATTGAAAATTTAAAAAAAGCAATTACTGAATTATCAAATTTATTAAATGAATCAATTGAAGATATAAAATTAAAAACGAATAATCTATTAGATGATAGAAGTAATAAATTACAAAATATGATTGATAAAAAAATGAAGATTTTTGATATTTATGATAAAAAAACAGCAGAAAATGAATTTAATCATAAGAATTTTGAAGATAATATTAATTTAAAATTCTTTAATTTAAAAAGTGAAGTTGATTCAACTTTTAAAAATTTTAGAGAAGAATTAAATACAAGTGCTACTAGACTTGATTTTTTTGAAAAGAAACTTTTTGATAATTTCAACACAATTAAAGAAGAAATAAATAATTTAAATAAGGATGTCTTAGAAATTAAAAATGAATTAAATTCTTTAAAATTATTTAAAGAAAATTCAAATAATAATTTTAGAATTATTAAAAGTGATATGCTTAATCAAGAAGAAATTATAACAAATTTTACAAATAAAGTTTCGTTAATGATAAATGAATTTGATAATAAATTAAATCAATTTGATATTTATTTTACAAAACAAAACGAATGTTTAAATTCAATGAAAGAAGATTTAATTAATCATATTACTTCATCAGATAATAAAATAGCAAATAAATTAAAAGATTTAAATGAAATTATGGAAAATTATAATAATAAACAAATTAATGAAATTAATAATTTTGAAAAACATATTTTAGATGAAGAAGAAAAGTTTAATTTATTTATTAAAGATAAATTAAGCCAAGAAACTGAAAATTGTAAAAAAATGTTATATTTTTCTGGAGAAGAAATTAATAATTTAAAAAATAAATGTGAACAACTTGAAAAAAACCAAGATAATATTAAAAATCAATTTTTTAATAATTTAAATGAAGCTGAAGAATTTTTAACTAAAAAATATGAAGGTTTATTTAGAATGCTTTCTGGTAAAAATTTAATTCCAAATAAAAATGATAATTCATTTAATAGTAATTCTAATTCTCAAAATAATTTTAATTACAATTGTAATAATTGTTAAATTTGAAAAAGTTAATATATGACTATTAAATATTTAAATTTTTTTTTTCTTTTTTTTAATGGATTTTTGGAAATTGTTTTTTCTATTTTTTGAAAAATAATATATTTAATCTTCATCTAAAAATAAAAAATAATAAAAAAATAAATAATTAAAATCCAAGATAATATATTTCATTAAAAAAATGGAAGGAAAAATTTCAGAACAATTTCCCAAAAATATTCTTAATGCACCCAAACAAAGGTATAAAATTAAAATATTTAATTTTCAATAGTTTTTTAACTCCAAATAAAAAAGTTCCAAAATTTTCACTTTATAAAAAGAAAAATAAAGAAAATAATATGAAAATAAAACAAAATTTAAATGAAGTATTTTATCATATCAATGAATCTGAAACTGATGCTGATTCAGATAGAAATTCAATAAATTCAAATTAAAATATTCCTCATTATTTAACAATTTTAAAATAAAATTTATATATATTTGATTTAGTAAATAATTTAAAATGTTTAATGTTATAAATAATGGTAATACATATGTAAAATAATTTTAATTTAGTTTTTTGGGGATTTAAAATATAAATTTTTGATATTGATTCCCCTGAAGATTAGTAAAACAATGAGTTTAACAAAATAAATTATTTTGTCTATTATTATTATAAAAAAATGTTTTAAAATATTTTTATATTAATTGTTATTTAAGAATAAAATATATGAATATCATTTTAATTTTTTTGAAATTTATAATAATATAATATTAAAATTTATTTAATTTTACTTATTTTATCTCTTATAGTTTTATATAATCTTTTTATTTGTTTTTGATATTTTTTCCCAAAAGATGGATCTTCACATCTTATTTTATATTCAATAAAAATAATCATTTTTTTTAATTCTTCCTCAGTTTTTTTTGGGAGTATTTTCTTCAAAATTTTAAACATTTTAACACAAAATTGCTTTCTTATATTATAATTTTTTATATTCAAATTATTATTTTTATTATAAATATTTTCAAAGAAATCATTTAAAATTGAATTTAATTCATTAGAAAATTCATTGTTTTCATCATTTATAAATTTATTAAATGTTTCATTTATAAAAATCAAATTTGTATTTTCAATTTCATTTTTGTTTTCATTTGAAAAACTATTATTACTTAACTTTCTTATTTTTTTCATTTTATTTTTTTGATTTCTTTTAATTTTTTTTTCTGAATTTTTAGAAAGGAAAAAAAAAATATCTTGTTTTAATTGTTGAATATCTATACCTTCTAAATTATCATATAATTGACATAATTCTTGATTTTCAAAAGTAAACATTTCCTGAATTATTTTTTGAACAATAATAGGAATTATTTCTGAACTTTTTTCTACAACACTTTCATTTTTATTATATAATAATGAATTGAGAATTGGAATGATATCTTTATGAAAAGAATAAATATTTTTATTATTTTTTTCATTAAAAATATTTTTTAATTTATTCAACTCATTTAGAATTAAAATTTGCATATTTGGTTTACTTTCAATTTGAATTTTTAACAAATTATCAATTGTTTTTCTAATTGAATCACTGAATTTATTTTGATTTAAATCTTTTTTTTTATCTTTTGAATAATAAGAATTAAACATTCTATTATTATTTAATTTAATAATTTCTTTAGAATCTTTTTGTAAGTTTGTTTTAATATTATTTCCTTTAATTTTTTTATTTCTTTTGACTTTTTTTCCAATATATGATTCATTTTCTCTTTCTGAATTTTTTTCGTTTGTTGAAAAATTAGAAAACAAATTAGAATCAGAAAAATTTGAGAGATCAATTTTATCATAATCATTTTCTAAGATAATATTGTTTTTATTCTTTGAAATAATTTTTTTTGCTTCCTCAATTGCATTTAGTAAACTTTGTTTTTTAGTTTTGGAAAGTTTTTCAAGTTTTTTTTCAAATTTTTCAATTTTTGCAAAAGGAAAATTCATTTTTTCGTTTTGATTGATTAAATTTATTTCACATATTTTTTTTTCTTTTTCTCCAATATTATCTATTGAAATTTCTTTTATTTGACCTGGCCAATAAGAATTTTCATCAATTTTAACAAAAACAATTTCTCCTTTTTGAAAATTTTTTTCTATGTTTGATAACATTTTTTATTTAAGATTTTTGTCAATTAATATTATATAAATGTCAATAGAGATTTTTCTATTTAAAATATTATTTTTTTTCTTTTGGTTGAAAATAATTAATTGATTTTTTTGCTCAATCAAAAAAATATTTTTTTAGGAATTTTTATAAAATTAACATTTTTGAAATTTTGATTTTTTGATTTGAAATCAAATCAAATTTGATAAAATTTCAATTTGTGTCTTTAATATATAATTTTTAATTTTGATTTTTTTTGTGAAGTTCTATTTTGAAAGTTCATTTTGAGTTAATTTTTGAATGATGAAAAATTAATTTTTTCACTTTTTTATTTGATAATATTAATTCAATATTTGGAAATTATAACAAAAATATATCCAGAATCATTGAAATTTATACATATTTTAATATAATTTATTATGTAACTTGATTTTTTCCATTTTAAAATAATAATTAAACCCCAAAAAAATTATAATATCAAATATTTTATAAATTTGATTTAATATAAACAAAATATCTTAATAAAATCTCATTAATTAAAGAATAAAAATGATAATAACAAACTTCAAATAATTTATCTTTTAATTAAAATTTACAATTCCTTAAAATTAACTATATTAAAAAATAACTAAACAACTATATAAAAAAATATTTATTTCAAATAAATAAAAATTAAACATTCTTAATTAATTTAAAATTAAATATTTTTAATTATTTTAAAAAAAAAATCAAATATCCAAAAAAAAAAAATAAAAAAAATATAAATTAATAAAAAATCAAAATATAATATTATATAAATGTCTTCAAGAAAGAAATATTTATTGAAAGTCATAATTCTCGGTGACGCAGGGTAAAATAAACAAAAATAACTTATAAAAAACAAAAATTAAAATAAAAAATAGTGTTGGAAAAACCTCATTACTAAACCAGTAAAAAAAAAAAATAACATTTTTAGATATGTAAAACAACAATTTTCAATGCAATACAAATCAACAATAGGAGCAGATTTTTTAACAAAAGAAATAACAATTGATGGAAGTGTAGTCCAATTACAAGTAAAAAAAAAATTAAAAAAAAAAAAATACTATTAACATTTATAGTTATGGGACACAGCAGGACAAGAAAAATTTCATGCAATGGGTGCTTCATTTTACCGTAATTCAGAATGTTGTGTTTTAGTTTGTGATTTAACTGATATGAAATCATTTGAAACAATTGATACTTGGAGACAAGAATTTTTAAATCAATTAAATCCAAAAGATCCTGAAAATTTCCCTTTTGTTCTCTTAGGTAATAAATGTGATAAAGAAGGAGAAAGAAAAGTTCCTGATACTAAAATTAAACAATATTGTGAAACTAAAAGTCATATGCCTTATTTTGAAACTTCTGCTAAGGAAAAAACTAATGTTGATAAAGCTTTTGAAGAAATTGCTAGATTGGCTTTTAAAAGAAATTCAAAAGAAGATGAAATGTAAGAATATATTTTTTTTAAATTTTTTTTTTTATTTTAGTTTTATTCCAACTAAACCTATTGTTCTTAATAATCAAACTGGAGGAGCTGTTGATAAAACTGGATGTTGTTAAAAATGGATTTTTTTTTATTTAGTTTCTTTTTTGTTTTTCATTTATTTTTCTTTTATATTTTATTCTTGTTTATTTTGGCTATTTAAAAAAAGAAATAAGTTAAATTTTAAATGAAATTTTAATTTTTTTTTTTTTTTTGGTTAAAAATTAAATATTATTAAATTTTTATTTGTGGTTATTTTCTGTTAAAGTATATGATTCTGTTTGATATAAGAAATTCATTAATGTAATATTTCTTTTTTTCATTGTTCTTATATGTTTTAATTTAGAATTTTGTAAATTCTTCTTTTTTATTTGTTTATCTCTTTTCAAATCTTCATTTTCAATTTGATCATCTATTTCAATTTTAGTATTATTTTCCTGTGGTGAATTACTTATTATAACTTCTTTTAAATATAAAGGAGTCCCAATATCATCTTTTTTACAAATATAACAAATTTCTTGAATATCATTATTATTAGGATTTAATTCATCTGAAATTTTTAATAAATAACAACAATATTTATGATATTTATGACCACATTTAAATGCAACACAATTATTTTCATTTATTTTTTTGTGACATAAATCACATTTATCAAGAATAAAAGATATTCCTTTTTTATTTTCAGTACTAAAATTCATTAATTCATTATAATTTGTAATTTTATAAAGTATTTCAACTATTTTATAAATTGCATCTGATTTTTCAAAAGAATTTATTATTTGAATAATTAAATGAGCGAATTCTCTTGTTCCAAATTTGTTAAATTTTTTTGAAATTAAATCTATAATTGGTAGTAATTCATTATAATCTGTCATTGAAATTAAAGTTTTTTCAATTTGAATACCAATAAATTTTTTAAAATCTTGTATAATTTTTTTTTTTTCATCTTGAACTTCTCTTTTATGAGTAAATTCATTTAATTGATATTTAAAATCATATAATTCATTTAATAAATCTACCCAACATTGATCAATATGTTTAGAACGAATATTTGAAGATGATTCACAAATTAAAATACCTAATTGTATAAAATTATTAATTTTTTCTTTTAATTCTAATATTACTTCATTATTAAATTTTGTTAAATTTAATTCTTTAAAAAAATCATTTTTTGTTTTTTTAATTGATTCAATTGTTAAATTCATTGCTTCATTATAATTACCTAAAGCTTTATTTATATAAATAACTGCTTCAATAATATTTTTTTGTTTCATTTTAGCTAGAAAATTATTATTACAAACAAAAATATTTTCTTTTAAAACATCTATTATTTTATTATTTTGTCTTAAATTAATTAATAAATAAATTTTTTTTTCAATGAAAAATTCTAAAGTTTTAAAATCATCATTTTCTGAAGATTCAAGGTATTTATTTATATAATTTAATTGTAATGAAGGATTATCATCTAATTGTTGAACAATAACATTTTGTTGTTTATCAAAATATTTATCAACTAATTTTGAAAAATGTGATACTGAAATATTTAATAATTCTTTTAATTTATCCATAATAATATTTTTGAAAATATCAAATTCATCATTATTTATTTTATTTATTGTTTCTTCAATCCATTTAAATAATTCATCTGGATCAAGATCAATATTCTTTAATTTTAATTCTAAAGTTTTTTTATAATTTTTTGATGCATTATAAAGGAAAATAGTAATATTTTTATAATCACTTTCATTTAATGTATTTATTAATTTTTCACAATCTTCATTATTTAATAAATTTTTTGAATCACATATTGATATTATCTTTAATATTTTATTTTCATTTTTTAAAATGTCTTCCTTTGATTGATTAACATGATATTTAAAAGTATCATAATCTTTATATTTTTTATATTCTTTTGGATAATTAATTAAAAATATAACAGCTTCTAATAAAGTATTTTTAGAAACCCAAAATGTTTTATTCATTAAAGGAGAAAAATCACATAAGAAATCAAATAAATCTTTTTTCATATAAAAATTATTTTCTTCTTCATAAATTGATTCTATTACAAAATCTAAAAACATTTTTGGAGTCAATTCACTAATATATAAATCAGGTCTATTTACTGTATCTGCAAAAGATTCAAATTCCTCTTCATCAAAATAATCATTAATAATTGCAAATAATTTATTATCTATAAAAAATTTTCTAAAAATTTGAAAAAAAGAAACTGAATCAAATTTTAAAAAGTTTTTTAATGAATCTTTTCCAGTTAATAATAAGATTATTTTTTTAATTAAATAATGATATGAAAATAAATCTGGTTCTTCTTTTTTTAAATATATTTTGTGATTTAAAATAGAATCAATAAACCATAAAAGTTTATGACCAAAATATCCTTTACAATTATAAATTTCATTTATTTTTATATTATAATTATGATTTATTATAAAATTATTATATTCCTCACTTTCATTTTTAGTAATAAATATATGATAAAGAAATTCAATTGGTTTATAATATTCTTTATCACAAGTTTTAATTTTATCTTTTTCTTCTTCTGTCAAATTCATACATAAATAAATATAAGGTTCTATTAATTCTTTATCTTTTATCAAATTTTTTACTTTAGAATATTTTAAAATTCTTGGGGAAAAATTTAATAAATTATTTGACAATTCAATTAAACTTGTATGTTCACAATAATAATTAATATAATTCATAATAAAATGTTCATTAATTTCTTCAAAAAAACTATTAGGTAAAATATTATTATTTTCAGAAAGATAATCGGTGAATATTTCATAAATAATATTTTTATTTTCAAAAATTTTTAATGAACTTTCTAAAAATTTATATAAAGTTTGATAAATTTCTGCTTTTACTGAAAATTCAAAAATTTCTCTTATAAATACATCTAAATAATATTTATCTTTTTTATCTTTTATTATATTTAATGTTTTAAATAAAATTTCATGACAATATTGAACTTTATAATCAGTAAAAAAACCTTGTTCTATTTCTTTATTATTTTGTAAAATAAATGAATTAATACAAATTAATATACAATAAAACATATTTTTAAAATGTCCTTTTTCTAAAAAATCATTTATTAATTTTTTCCAATTTATGAAATTGATAAAAAATATTTCACTTTCACCAATAATAATTAAATTATTACTGTTTATATTTTCAATAACAAAATTTGAATAAATTGTATTTTGAATTTTTTTTGGTTCTGAATTAATTCCTGGATTATAATCTGGATTATCATAAGAAAAAATTTTACAAGATATATTCTCTAATTTCAAAGGAATAATTTCCATTCTATCTTTTTTAATTTTAGTATCTTTCATTGAATAAATATTTTTTTCAAAATTATATGTTAATAAAATATTAACATTAAAAAGTTGATCAATAACAACAATTGAAGAATAAGAAAAATATGAAATTTTTATTATTGGTAAAGTAAAAATATAAATACAATTTAATTTAAATTTCTTAATTCCTTTTTCAATTATTTCTTTATAAATTCTAACATTTTTTCCCCAAGCAACAAATAATAATAAACCATTATCTTTATAAATTAATTTATCAAAACCTATATTAATATTATCATCTAAGTTTTCAGGTAAATAACCATATCCGAAACAACAATGTGGAATATCATTATCACATACATTATCAGGTCTTGATATTGTTAAAATATGTTTTTCCAGATCTTCATGTTTAGAAAAAATTGGACTAATTGGCATTACTGTAATATTTTTTGTTGAAACAAAACAAAAAATCATTTTTTTCTTTTTACTAATTGATAAATTTGAAATTGGATTATAATGAATAATATTATAAACTGGACTTGGTGTTACTAAAATAGTATCAAATTTCATTTTATAAATTAATACATATTTCTTTTTATAAATTAATTTAATTTGTCTATCACGATTTGAATAAATAATTTCAAATTTATTCTTTTGATTATTTATTTTTACAATTTTAAGACAAATAATTGGACTTAAATTTTCATCTTTAATTGTTTCAATTACATTTCCATTATTTAATATATGAATTGCTCCATTTTGATGTCCTGTTACTATATAATTTTCATATACTTCAATACAGAGAATATCTCCTTCTTTTGTATTATATTTTCCTACTTCTGTATTGTTGTTTATATCATATTTATATATGAAACCTTTATTTGAACCACAAAATAAAAATGTTTGACCTGAAATATTTTGTAAACAAAAACTACTTAATTTTTCATTTGTTTTTGATTTTATTATTAAATTTGTTAATTTTTTATTTTCTTCTTTTTTAAATATTTCTAGTTTTATTGTATTATTTAAAAAATATGTAGTTAGAGGAAAAAAATCTTTTTTTTTTTTTATTTCATTTTGTAAATTATCTTTAAATTTTGTTTCATATAAATCAAAAAAATCTAATGGTTTTTTTTTTGTTTCTAATAAATGATTTATATAATCTTTTTCTTTTTCATCTTCTTTTTTATTTCTTTTTTTAATTTCTTCATTGAAATTTAAATATATTTTTGAAAAACTCATTTTATTAGGTTTGACTTTTAATAATGTAATATTTTCAATTTTATTTTCATTATTTAATGTATCATTTATTAATTCTTCATTTAAAGAAATTTCTTCCTTTATTAAATCATTTAATTTTTCATCTATAAATTCATTTTCTTCATTTAAAAATTTTATTTTTTCATCTTCTTCATTTTTTACTTTACTTAATATTTCATTTGATGTTATTTTTCTCTCTGCAAATAATTTATCATCTATTGAATTATATTCATTAAAATAATTATTTATTTCTTCTTTTTCAATTATTAAATTTGAAACATTTTCATTTAAATCATTTCTTTTTAACAAGGAAATATCAATTAAAAATTTTTTATTTGTAAATTGAGGATTTGGTTTTATATAAGATTTTATTTTTGCCAATATATTTTCCAAAGTTATATTTAATTTATCATTTAGTTTAAACTTTAAATTTCCATCTGTTAAAATCTTTTGAATCTCATTAAATATAATTTTGTTCATTTAATATATTCCTATAATTTTTTTAAAAATTAATCATAAAAAAATAAATTATTAAAAAATATAATTTAAAAAAATAATGAATACTCTAAATTGAGCAAAAAATTGGAAATAATTTATATTACTCTAATTATTTATTTTCTTAATATAATTAAATTTTGATATATTTTAATAAAACTCTAATAATTTATTTAAATAATATAATTAATAAAAAATAGAAATTAAAATGGATAATAATTTATTTGGTTTAACACAAGAACAAAGGAATGCTCAACAATTATATAATTACATAGGAGTTGCAAATAATATTAAAAATATGAGTTTAAATGTTTATTTTTTTTTGAAAAATTATGCTTTCAATAAGGCAATTAATATGAAATTACCTCAAAGTGAAAATAAAAAAATAAATGATTTAATGAATCATTTTTATAATGAATTAAGAAATTCAGGATGGGATTCTAGGAAAATGTCTTTAAATGAATACAATAGTTTTTTAGAATACTTTTATTCAACTATGGATTTTAATACAATTGATTTAAATAATTTATTTTTATGTAGAGATTTATTAGAAGTAATTCCTTTAGATGATCTTGGAAAACAAAGAATGGAATATTTTAATAAAAAAATAGAAAAATTTAAAACAGAAAATAATGATAATCACGAGAATCAAAATAATAATAATACAAGTCAAAAAGATAATAAAAATAAAAATCAAAATAATAATAATAATATTGTAAATATTAATCAAAATGATAATAATGATAATTATCAAAATTTAAAAAATATTGATATATTAGATATGAATAAAGTATTTGGTTTTCATATTGATAAAAACAAAAATAAAGATAATAAAACAAGTAATAATGAACAAAATAACATAAATATTAATGAAAATAAAATTGATAATAATATAAAAAGTCAATCAAATGAAAAAAAAGACGTAAATATAGAAAATAAATTAGATAGTGAAAAGAAAAATATAAACCAATTTCCAAGATTAATAAAAACAGAATTAATAAATAATCCAAATATTAAAAATCATGATTCAAAAGATTATGAAAATGTTAAATCAGAAATAATAAATAATTTAAAATTATCTTCTACTGAAATGGATTATCATAATATTGCAATGGCAAAGGATCATTTTGAAGCAATAGTATATTATTTAAGAGAATTACTTGGAAAAAATAAGTGAAATAATTATAATAAAAATAATCATTATAAATAATAAAATATTTTAAATTTTAATAAAAATAAAATTTTCATATAATTTATTTTGTGTTAAATTCTCTAAATTTTTATATTTTTATTTTTTCTTTTTATCATATTTTTTAGAATTAAATCAATTTTATTTTTATTATTTTTTGAATTTTATACTTTTTTTCAATTTTTAAATAATAAAATATCTTTATTTATATAAAGAAATATATTAAAAAAATAATTTAATAAATAATATTTTAAAAAATCATTCCCATAAAAAATGACATTTTTCCAATCAATTTTTGGTAATTTAAATGTAATATTAAAATATTTAAAATCAGACATAATTAAAAAACAAAGAGCATTTAAAATAGGATTAGTATCAATTTATTTAGTAGTTTTTTTTTTAACAATGTTATATAATGTAATATCATTATCTCCAAATATTTTTATTCGTTTAGCAGAAGAACAAGTAAGTGAAGCAGATTTTATTTTCCTTCCTCAATTTGGAATAAAAGATATTTCAAAAGAAAAAGACATTTTTGACAAATATTTAGAAGAAAAAAACAATACGGGTAATAATTTTAATCAAAATATATCTTTTTCAAATTTTTCATTTCAATTATTAAATTTTGAAGAAATTCAACAAAAATTAAAAAATATTAAATTTTTAAAAGGAGTAGTTCCGCGTTGGTTAATAATGGGAAATTCAACTAATTTTAAAACAAATTCTTGGGCAACTTCAAATATGATTATATTAAATTCTGAATTAGAAAATAAAGTTGGAATGGGAAGAAAACTTCATTTACCAAGATTATATTTAAATGAATGTTATGTTAGTAATTCTCTTTATAAAAGTTTAAAGGCTGATTTAAATATTAATAATTCAGTTTTAATTGATGTTAGATTAAGTGGTTTAATTAAAGCATTTCAACCAAGTCAATTAATTAATAATTTAAATGATCAAGATTTTTTTAATCCAAATTATGATGAAGATGATAATGATTATTTTAATAATGATGATGATGATAATAATAATAACGATTATAATAGTTTTTTTCTTGGGAATTTAAGTCAAATTGAAAAAGAAGCTAATTTAATTAGGAATTTTATTAGTAAATATTTTGGAGAAAAAAAAACTATTATGATATCAAAAAAAGTTATTATGGATAATATTAAAAAAAATTTATCATCTATTTTCAATATTTCTGATAATTTTACTAATGAAAAAGAAATAATTGATAAAATTGTTGATTATTCTATTAGTAGAACTTTATTAATTTTTTTAATTCCAAAAAATAATGAAATTGTAGTTGAAATATTAAAAGAATTAGTAAAAGAAGATAATGATGATACACCAATTAAATTTCTTTTTAATCAATTTTTTTATTATAATAAATCAAATGATAGATTATCATTAAGTGAAAATATGAAAACAATATTAAAAGAAACATCAAATGATAAAGATATTGAAATTGAATTACCAAATATAAATAATCTCTTAGATAAATTTTCAGATGAAGATTTAACATCATTATTATCATTTCAATTAAATTTAACAATAAAAACAAATGTTTCTTCAACAGAAGGAAAATGGCCAAGTGCAAGTGGTAATGTAGTAGCAATTGATTCACAATATATGAATAATTATTTAGAATATAATGCATTAAGAATTATAAAATTAATAGCAAAAAAAATAGAAATACCATTTATTGAAGATTTTCTTATTGAATTTGTTAAAAATATTCTTAAAGATTTTAATATTAATAAACATGCTTTAAGTGTTAATGCTATTATAAATAATAAATTTGATGTTTATAAATTAAGTCAAAATGATATGAGAGTTAAAATAAGTGATTTAAGTGTTGATATTACTAATGCACTTGGTATTGATTATAAATTAGTTGTTACATTACCAATTTTTACAATGATGAAAACTATTGAAATTGCAAAAGTATTTTTACAAAATATTTTTTATGGAATTATGTTTTTTTTATGGTTATTAAGTGTAATATTGATTTATTCTTTAATGTTAGGAAATGTTGATGAAAGAACTTATGAATTTGGAATGCTTCGTTCATTAGGTTTCAAAAAAAAAAATTTAATTATAATGATATTAATTCAAGGAATAATATTTGCAATTCCTGGAATAATTTTAGGTTTAGTATCATCATATATTTGTAATATTTATATTGGATTTTTATTGAATTGGTATTCTGGTTTAGTAATTCCTTATAATATGAGTTATGGAAATGTTATTTTTGGTACTATTTTAGGTTTGAGTATTCCATTAGTTTCTTCTTATTTTCCTATTAAAAAATGTTTAGATAGTAATTTAAAGGAAACTTTAACAATTTTTAATAAAAAAATAGGGAATTTATTAGTTAATATGGTTAAATTAGAAAATTTAGGTATTTCACCTTCTGCTTTTATATCAAGTTTAATTTTAATTATTATGGGATTTATTACTTATTATTTAGCACCATTAAGTTTCTTATTAATGAATCCTTCAATTTTCATAATGATAATGATGTTTATATTAATAATAATGTTAATTGGTATGATAGTTTTAATCCAAATAATAATTCCATATTTAGAGAAAAAAATATTAGATATTATATTTTTTATCTTTTACAAAGATCGAAATATTCATTTTGTTGTAATAAAAAATTTAGAAGGTCATTCTCGTCGAAATAAAAAAGTTTCAATAATGTTTATGATTGCTTTAGGGTTTATAATATTTGCAGGATGTACATTAAATTTAATAGTATCGTTTGTTCAAACCTTAGCAGAAAGTTCAATGGGAGG
>JAEEGK010008464.1_pt1 | contig 24280 bp, 14 predicted proteins | sample 8958771 | NCBI WGS metagenome assembly JAEEGK01 (sample SAMN16246547, study PRJNA631951) | gut metagenome | biome: gut microbiome; feature: rumen; material: SC-attached | host: Bos | place: Iran: Karaj | collected 2018-10
ACCTTCAGCGACAAGTCTTGGATCATATCTGAAGCATGTGAAGTAACCGGATTCAACAGCTGCTTTTTCAACTTTCATGGAGTTGGATAAGCCACCTTTGATACCGTGGTTAGCACATGGTGCGTAACAAATAATAAGAGATGGACCATTGAAGCTTTCAGCTTCTTTCATTGCCTTAATTGCTGCCATTGGGTTTGCACCTAATGAGATTTGAGCAACATAAGTATGACCATAGCTCATTGCGATAAGAGCAAGATTCTTCTTTTCGCCAGTCTTACCAGATGCTGTAAATTTAGCGATAGAACCTGTTTGTGAAGATTTGGAGGATTGTCCACCAGTGTTGGAATAAACTTCGGTATCAAGTAAGAGGATGTTGACGTCGTCATCATTTGCGATAACGTGATCAAGTCCACCATAACCGATATCGTAGCCCCAGCCGTCGCCACCGACGATCCAGACAGACTTATCTAATAAGTCTCTTTCGTAGGTTAAGACTGCTTTAACAGCTTCATCTTTACTTGCTTTAACAAGTTTAACGAGCTCTGGAATAATCTTACGAGCTTCATCTTTATTCTTGATATTTTCAAGGTATTTCTTGATAGCTTCTTTAAGTTCAGCTTCAACTGAGTCTCTTTCAAGAGCTGGTTCAAGAATTGCGCAGATTTGACCTAATTTGTAGTTAACTGCTGCTCTCATACCAAAGCCGAATTCGGCGTTATCTTCAAATAATGAGTTTGCCCAGGCAACACCTTGACCATTCTTATCTGTACAGAATGGGGTTAATGGAGTTGAGCCAGAGTAAATTGAAGAACAACCAGTTGCATTAGCAACCAACATATCTTTACCGAATAATTGGGTAGCGAGTTTATAATATGGAGTTTCACCACAACCAGCACATGCGCCAGAGATTTCCATGTATGGCATTAAGAATGAAACGCCTTTAACTGAACTTTGAAGTGGAAGTGGGAGCTTATCAGCCTTATATGAAACGTGTTTATAGAGGTAATTTGCGCCTTCTTCTTGAGCAAATTGTTCTTTTGCTTCCATCATGACAAGGGCTTTCTTACCCATCTTGTTTGCTGTACATTCAGAAACGCAAAGACCACAGCCAACACAGTTCTTTGGTGAGACTTGGAGTCTATATTTGTGTCCTGGAACGCCCATTGCTGGTAAGACATCGTCTTTGACGATAGCAGGGGCTTTTTCAAGTTCTTCATCGTTAAGAAGGAATGGTCTTAATGTTGCATGTGGACAGACGAATGCACATTGGTTACATTGGATACAATCGGCCTTGTTCCAGACTGGAACTCTATCAGCGATTGAACGTTTCTCGGAGAATGTGATGTCATTCTTCATAGTGCCATCAAGAAGTTCGAATTCTGTGAACTTACTTGTTGGAAGTGTATCACCGTCAAGGGTACCCATGACGTTAACATATGAATCAAAGTATTCATCACCTGTAGTTTCACGGACTCTCTTGGTATCAAGTTCAATCCATTTTGGATCAACTTTGACTTCACGAAGTCCTTCTGTACCTGCATCGATAGCCTTCCAGTTGAGTTCGACAACTTCTTGACCTTTCTTTGCATAGGATTTTTCTGCAAATTTCTTCATCCATTTATTTGCTTCTTCGTAAGGCATAATGCCTTGGTTAAGATAGAAGAAGGAAGCTTGGAGAATGGTATTGGTGTGTCTACCCATACCGATTTCTGCAGCAATCTTATTAGCATCAATAACATAGAATTTAGCTTTCTTTTCTGCTAATTGATGTTTCATACGATTTGGAAGTGATTTTGCGAGTTGTTCATCACTCATATCGGTATTAAGAAGGAATGTTCCACCTTCTTTTAAGTTCTTGATCATATCAAATTTAAGGCAATATGTATCAAGTGAGCAGGAAATGAAGTCTGCATTTTCTACATAATATGTAGAACGAATAGGAGTTTTACCGAATCTTAAGTGTGAACGGGTAACGCCACCAGCTTTTCTACTATCATAAGCAAAGTATGCCTGTGCATATTGATGAGTTGCATCACCAATAATCTTAACTGATGACTTATTAGCGGAAACTGTTCCATCTGAACCTAAACCATAGAATAAGCATGATGTGTAATCTGCTTTAACATGGAAGTTTTCATCAACTGGGATTGATAGATGAGTTGTATCATCTTCAATACCAACTGTGAAATTATGGAATGGTTTTCCTTTAAGGAAATCATAAACTGATTTGACATGTTTTGGTTGAATATCTTTTGAAGATAAACCATAACGACCACCGAATACTTCGATATCTTCTCTACCTTCTTGTTTTAAGGCTGCGACTACATCTAAGTAGAGTGGTTCACCTGCTGCACCGTATTCTTTAGTTCTATCTAAGACAGCAATCTTCTTAACACTTGCTGGAAGAACTTTGACTAAGTGTTTTGCAGAGAATGGACGATAAAGGTGAACTTTAACTAAACCAACTTTTTCACCTTCTTTTGCGAGTTCATCAATGACTTCACGTGCTGTTTCAGTAACTGAACCCATTGCAACGATAACTCTTTCGGCCTTTGGATCGCCAACATAAACAAATGGGGCGTATTCTCTACCGGTGAGTTCACTTGCTTTAGCAAGATATTTCTCAACTACGCCAATAACTTTATCGAAATGGACATTTTGAGCTTCTCTACCTTGGAAGTAAACATCGTCGTTTTCTGCACCACCACGGGTAACTGGGTGAGTGTGTGGGTTTAAAGCTCTTGCTCTAAACTCTTCGACTTTATTCATATCAAGAAGTTTGCGATATTCTTCTTCATCAACAAATTCGACGTTTTGAATTTCGTGGGAAGTTCTGAAACCATCGAAGAAGTGACAAATTGGGCAAGCTGAATCAATAGCAATAAGGTGTGCCATTGGAGCTAAGTCAGCAATTTCTTGAACTGAATGTGAACATAACATTGTGATACCAGTTTGTCTAATTGCATAAACGTCTTGGTGATCACCAAAAATTGACAAGGATCTTGTTGCAAGTGATCTAGCAGAAACGTGAAGGACTGCTGGAAGAAGTTCGCCACACCATTTGTAGATGTTTGGAATCATGAGCAATAAGCCTTGTGAAGCTGTATAAGTTGTGGATAAAGCACCAGCTTGAAGGGCACCGTGGACTGTACCAGAAGCACCAGCTTCAGATTGCATTTCAACAACCTTTACAGGAGTACCGAAAAAGTTTTTCTTACCTTGTGAGGCATAGACATCGACTAATTCAGCCATTGGGGATGATGGAGTAATAGGATAAATACCTGCTACTTCGGTGAAATAATATGAACCGATTGCTGCAGCAGTGTTTCCATCAACTGAGAGAAATGATTTTTTAATTTCCATTTAAAAAACTCCTTATGCGCATATATTATAACGCGTAGGAGTTATTCAATAAATATCAAATATTATTTTTTCAATTTCTATTTTTGAAATTGCTTAGACTATATAGCGGCTTTATCAAACCAACCTTCAATATAGATAACTTCATCAAATAATTCGGCGGTTTCTTTGTCTACTTTTTCCCATTCATTCCACATTTCTTTTATCGCTGCTTCAGGTACGTATTTTGCGTGGTCTCTTTGGCGATTTCTTTCCAAAATCACCGGTAATTCCTTAGAAATTACGACTAAAGTCTTCTTGTCAAAGCCAGGTAGTTTTCCTAAGATTTGACGATGTTTATTAGTGATATTTGTGGAATCTGCAATGATAGTACAATCGCTATTAGAATCGCGTAAAATGTTGATGCGTTTAAAGTAAATTTCCCACACATCTTTCTCATGTTCAAGGTTCTGATAAACCCCTGTTAGCTCTTTTCTTATTTCATCACTAGAAACGATGAAAACGTTTTCATCTTTATGGTTAATCTTGTAATGCTTGGCGTATGTTGATTTTCCAGAGGCTGGAATGGCACATAACGCAATCAAATGTTTCATGCTTTAATATTACAATATTTATCTTCTTTTATAAAAGAAAAATCACACCTTACGATGTGATTAAGTTGGCTTTGGTACACCATGCAGGGATCGAACCTGTGACCCACTGATTAAGAGTCAGTTGCTCTACCAGCTGAGCTAATGGTGCAGTACTTTTGTAAGCCGCCTAAATATTATTATATAAAAGAAGATAAATATCAACAAAAAAGAGCCCACAAATGTGAGCCCTTATAGTTTTATTTAATTAAACTTAATTATGCTACATCTGCAACTGCAAATGGAACAATATCCCATTGACCAGCAGTAAGAGAATCGGTTTGGAAGATATTTGTTCCGGTACCGCTATATCTCATTGTGCCTTTAAGTGAAATTGAGTTAGTTCCACCAAGTTTTGCTTGAAGTTTATTGAATAAACCTAATTGTGCAGTTGAATCTGTGTGATAGTCGTATGCAACTGTAATTGTCTTTCCGCCAGAAAGTTCAACATCAAATGTGAAACGTGCTGCGGCAGTAACCTTAGCTGCGGTTGTAGAATTACCACTACCATCTTTAATTGAATTTGGTTTAACTGTTCCAGAGATTTTACCAATTGAGTTTGCAAAACCATCAATTGCTTGTCTTTGGCATTTATATGGTGATGGAAGTTCAAACTTTTCAGCAATGAATGCAGAAGTAATTTCTGTACCAGTAATATCTGGATCAACGATATTTCCTTTTTCTACTTCATCAATTGTAGTAACGAAACCAACCTGGATGTTACCTTTGTATTGTGATAAGTTACCAGCAACTTCAACATAACCATTGTTAATGGCTGGGAAGTTTGTTGGAATTAACGCTTTACCACTACCGGCATAGATTTCGACGACTTGTTTTCCGTCTCCAAGAAGTAACCAGTTGCCATCTTCAGCATAGTAAATGACTTTACCTCTAACTCTAATGTAGTGATAATCTGGATTATCATCGTTTGCATTTGGAGCAAAGTATGGACTATCTTGGTCGTAATTAATCATATTGTATGTTGATGGATAAGTATGACCTTTGATAGTTTGTTCTGTCATATTACAAGCATTAATTTCAGCGATTGTAACATTGTCATGTGGGTGAGATTCACCAACTAAAGTGGCTTCATAATTAGCAATTGTGCCTTTTGTTTTGGCTTTTCCACATGTAGCACTTTCAAGTGACCATTTGAATGTAGTATCTGCATTCTTATAGCCTGGATATTTAACGTTAATGATTTGGTGCTCTGCGTCACCTTGTTTAATTGAACCAAATGATGCTTGAGATTCATCAGCAGCCCATTTAAGTTCAACTGTGTAATCACCAACTACTTGTTTTGTAGTAACTCTAATATAGTCACCATCATCTTGTTTAAGTGTAATCTTTGAATCTGGGAATAAATCAGATGTGTTTCTATTAACACATGGTGATAAATCGTTAATTGCTGTGCAAATAGCGGTTCTTTGTGCTTTTGATCCACCAGATAATTGTGGAACAATTTCAAATTCTCCATCAACGCTAGATCCACCAAATGGTAAATCACAGCCTGATAATGCCATACCGGCGAGAAGAGGAATGAAAGCTAAAATTTTCTTATTCATTTTTAATCCTTTCAATTAATTATTTAAGAACATCGGCGAAATCAATATTGATGTTTGTATTTCCACTCATTGATGGAAGATTAAGAACATCTTTAATTTCTTTTCTGTATTTTGCATCATCTTCTAAACTATCTGCACCGATTTCTTTGAAGACGTTTGGAAGAATGAATGCAACGTTTTCTCTAACGGCTGCTGATCCAATGAATGCATCATCAACGAAACGTGTCCAGTGTTGATCTTCTTTAGAATAATAATCGTGGTTGGTCTTTGCACCTTCACGTTTATAAACTGAAAGTTCATCAGCATAGGATGTTCCGTTTAAGAATTCTTGGTATTCAGTTGAATTTTCTGAATCGCTTGATGCTGGGAAGTAACCAGTATCCATTGCCCACTTGGTTTGATATTTACCAACTGTTAAGGCCTTCATGACTGCAAATGCTTTTGCTTCATCACCATTCTTGGTTAAGCAAATGTTTGCGCCTTGGGAAATAACAAACTTCTTATCTGCATCTTTATATGGAATTGGAGCAGATGTAAATCTGGCATGCCATGTTCCTGTATTGTGGGCCATACCACCAGATGAACAAACGACGAACATAACGCTGCCGTGTTTGAATGGATCTGATGAATATGAAGTATTGCCACCGAAGTCTGCTGGAGTACCAAAGATACGTTGTTTATGAAGTTTATTGAAGAACTTAAGCATATCAACGGTCCTTTCAAGGTTGTCATTATTTGCGAATAAAACAGTACCTGCTCTCTTCTTTAATGCGACTTGATATTGATCTTCTGGAAGCTTTGTGTATTGAGCGCCCCATTGTCTTACTAAAGTAATGAATGCGTTATCAACAGAGTCCCAAGTAAAGAGTCTAGTTGTGTTAATATCAGCTTTTGTATAATCAAGAGCTAAGGTATAACCTGGTTTTTCAACATTTAGACTAAAGTCTGTAGCATGACCATCTTCAGCTTGAAGAGCATATAATTTTGCTTTTGAGTTGATGAGTTCATCAAATGTTTTCTTATATAAAGAAACTTTTGAATCTGGATTTTCATAGTCTGCCCATTCAGCCCAAGTTGCTGGAAGATTTAATAAATCTTTATCTGGATAAAGTGAAGCACAGTAATCAACGAAGACTCTGTTATATCCAAGAAGCTCTGTGGACTTATTAAATGGTAAGCCATAAAGATGTTTTGAGCCATCTTGGTCAACAAGATAGTTCTCTGGCATATAGTTTTGATCAAACTTACCGACGATATCTGCTGCTAAAGAATCAAGTGGTCTTAAAATCTTAGAACCATGATATTGTGCAAAGTGATCTGGATAGCCAACTGCAATACTTGGATATTTACCAGTTGCAATTGCACTAACCATTGCATCAAGAACACCAGGATATGATTTCTTTGATACGTGATCAATTGTCATATTAAGATCTTTTGCGATATCTTCGACGATTGGATCAAGATATTGAGTATAAGCACCACCGAATGAGGACCAGAAAGAAACATCTTTCTTTTTACCACCACAAGCGGTTAAGGAAGTAGCGGCAACAACTGCAAGTGCGAACACTCCTTTGTTTAATTTTGTCATAATTTTCCTTTCCTTTCTTTTTATAATTACGTACAAAGTACGAAATTATCCTTTAATTCCAGAACGAGATACACCTCTCATGATGTACTTTCTGAAAGCAATGAATACAAGGAATAATGGAGCAGAAATAATCATAGAACCAGCAATCTTAACTGCTTCTTTATCTGATCCACCTTGGTCATTAATTGAGAAGACGTAACGTAAACCGTTTGAAACAAGCATCATTGGGTGATCTGTTTCGCCCCAGTTACCATCAGCAACAAGGTTTGGCCATACGTATGAGTTCCACGCCCCCATCATAGATAAAATAATGATTGTAGTAATTGTTGGCATTGCGATTGGAACCATGACCTTTAAGAGATAACCAATATCACTAACACCATCAACCTTAGCTGCTAAGTAAAGTTCATTTGGAATTTGTTGGAATGTTTGTCTTAAATAGAAGACATAGAATACGCTAACGCCATGAACTAAAATTAACGCGGCGAATGTATTTCTCCAACCAATTTCATCAACTGTCATAACGTTGGTAATAACCATCATTTCACCTGGAATCATCATTGTTGCAAGTAAAAGCGCAAATAAGCCTTCTTTTCCTTTAAATTCAAGACGAGCAAATGCGAAACCAGCTAAAACGGCAGTAACAACTGTCACAGTTGTTGAACCGATAGCAACAATAAATGTGTTAAGGAAGTAAGCTGGGAAGTTATACGAAGACATATCAAAGATAGCTTTGTAGTTTTCGATACCCCAGTTTTTGCCAGTAAATCCTAAATATGAGAAGTCAGCGGAAACTGAGAACTCATGGAATGATTCATAATTAATGAATGAACCGGCAACCATAAGCACGAAAGGAGCAATCATAAATAATGCAAAGAGTGTTAGGAAAAAGTAAACAAATACTTTAGAAACAATCTGCTTTGCTAAGTAAACTTTACGGGCTTTATCATCCGCAAAGTACATCGCATGTTCTGCCATAATTTATTTTAGCCTCCTTTCTAGTAATGGACTCTCTTCTTACTAACTGCGAATTGAACCGCAGTAATAACCATAATAATGGCAAGAAGAATGAGTGAAGCTGCTGATGCAACACCAGTTTTATCAGCACTATCATCAAGTGTTTTGTAAATCCAACCAACAACAGGGATCCAGTCAGTACCGAACTTACCACCAAAGTTGTAAGCAGGTTTAATTGAAACAGAACCTGTATTGGAGTAGACCGCCATAACACCAGTGTACATTTTAAACGCACCAATAAATGATGTAATCGTAATGTAAAGAATTTGTGGAGAAAGAAGTGGAAGAGTAATTCTTCTCCAAATAGTAAAGTTATTCGCTCCATCGATCTTAGCCGCATTGTAGTATTGGCTATCAATTGTGGCAAGACCTGACATAAATACCAAAATCTTAAAGGCTAAACCATTCCATAAGGCATATAAAACAATAACGACACCTTGATGGAATTTAGTTGCGACACCTTGTTCAGGAATTGATGGGTGAGCAGTTGATGATAACCAGTTAATTGGTGTACCACCAAGTTTTGTAATTAAAATGTTTGCAAGACCACCTTGGGAGTTTGCGAAAACAATATTAAAAACAAGACCTAAAGCAATGGTATTTGTGACATATGGAAGGAAGAAAATGGTTTGGTAAACGCCTTTTAAAGCCTTAATCGAGTTAAGGAAGGTGGCGATTAGAAGCGAAACCATAATGGTTAGTGGGACTTCAATAATAACAAGAATTGCAGTATTTCCGATTGATTTAATGAAATCTTCGTTTTGTAGTGCCATTTTGAAATTAGAAAGTCCGAATGCCATATCCATTCCATCACCAGATTTAACACCAGCGATAAATTGACCAATAGCAAAGCTACCTGCACCATCTGTATAGTTATAATTCTGGACGAATGCGCTCAAGAAAGTATTTAAAATTGGATAGAGCATGAACATTGTCAAGAAGATAAGAGCAGGGAATAAAACTAACCATGCAACACCCCATTGTGGGAGTTGAATGCGTCTGCGCTTTGAAATAAGCATTGACTTCAAAGCCTTTTCAGTATTCGCTTCGTTTCCTTTCAATATCATTTCATTTGGGACCATAGTTTTAACTTAATAACTAAAATAGTTATTTAATCCTTTCGCCTGTCTCTTCAAAGACATAGAGACGTTTGGCTCTAAATGATACTTCTTCTTTTCCAAGAATGTGATTTCTAAGTTCGCTTGGAATAATAGCTTTAATGTGGTTTTCTTGGCCTTTAATAAAACCATTAACAGTAATATCACGACCAATTTGTTCCACAATTGTTACCTTAACTGGAATATTTGCGCCTTTTTCAACATATTCAAATGATTCTGGACGGACAGCAATTTTAACTGGTCTATCTTCACCTTTATATGCAGGATCTTTATCAATTTCTTTACCATTGAGTAAAAGTTTTCCGCCTTTAAGTTCGCCATCAAATACGTTGATTGCTGGAGAGCCTAAGAATTTAGCGACAAATAAGTTGGCTGGTTCTTCATAAACTTTTTGTGGTTCATCAATTTGTTGAATAACACCAAGTTTCATAACAACGATAAAGTCAGAAATTGACATTGCTTCTTCTTGGTCGTGTGTGACGAAGACGGTTGTAATGCCAGTTTCACGTTGAATACGTTTAATTTCTTCACGTGTTTGAAGTCTTAAACGTGCATCTAAGTTTGAAAGAGGTTCATCAAGAAGAAGAACTCTTGGGCGTTTTGCTAAAGCACGAGCAATAGCAACACGTTGTTGTTGACCACCGGATAATTCTTTTGGTTTTCTTTCTAAGAATTGGGCGATATCAACGACTTTAGCCATTTCAAGAGCAATTGCATCCTTATCTGCTTTAGAAAGTTTTGTACGTGCTTTTTCTTTTGCAGCTTCCGGATCTTTTACTTTTAATTCCTCATATTCAGCTTTTGCCTTTTCTAAAGCGGCTTCAGCTTTTTCAATTTCTGGTTTAAGGAATTCTAAGTGTTCTTTAACTGATTCGACATGCTTTTTAAGAGATTCAAGGCTCTTATTTGCATTCTCAATCTTGAGGGCAATACGTTCTTCGGTTTCAGAATCTTCCGCCGCTTTTGCTGCATCAAGTTTTTGATTTAAAGCATTGATTTGTCCCTCAGTTTTTGAAATAGCGCGCAATGTTTTTGCTAAATCTTTTTGGGATGTCTTCTCATCGGAACGCGCATCGAAAACACGATTTTCCTCAACGCCATATGGACCTGGGAAACGAACATTATCCAATGGGAATTCAATGTTTTGTCTAACAGAGAGGTGTGGATAAAGTGCATAGTTTTGGAAAACTAAGCCGATACCTCTATTCTCTGGAGGAACATTGGTGACATCCTCATCGCCAAACCAAATATGACCGCCAGTTGGTTTATGCAACCCAGCAATCATATATAAAGTTGTTGATTTACCACATCCGGACGGACCTAAAAGACCGACGAGCTTGCCGTCTGGAATTGTGAAGGTCATGTTATCGACCGCTGTAGTTTCAACACCCTTTTTGCCGACGAAGGTTTTAGTAAGATTTTCTATTCTTACATCCATTTATTATGCCTCCTATGGTGTAACTGTAGTGTTACTATATCAAAATAATAGCACAATTATATTTAATTGAAAAATAAAAAAGAAAAAAGAGAAGAAAGCTCGGTTAATTCTAAAAAATTAAAGCAAAATCATTGGAAAAAGCTAACTATTTTCGTCTTTTTTGCCTTCTTTTGACTCTAAAAATTCTTCCTTAATTTCCTCGTTAACAATCTCGCTACCGACTTGAATTATGTTCTTATTTAACTCTTCGGTTTTGTTATATTTTTCTAGATTAGATTCAACGATTGCTTCCTTCTCTTCTTCTTCTTTTTTATCCTTAAACCACACAGAGTTTTTGCCATCAATTAAATAGGTATAAGAAAGGTAATCTGCCATAGATCTATTAGTTTTACTAATAAATGCTGCAACAAAGTAGATCAAAACGCCTATTCCAAGGAAGGCAAAAGAAGTGAATCCAATGCCGACGTAAAATGAGAATAAAGCGACATAGAAAAATAGGAAAAGTTGGCGCAAAACAATCTGTCTTTTTTTAATGTCATAACCTTCTTTATTAACAAGAGCAAGGCCCATTGTTTTCTTACCGAATGTTTCACCATTTTTAAATAGAAGTGGCACTAAAATATAGAACCCACCAAAACTAACTGCATAAGAACAAAGGGCAATGAACATTTTTGACCAATAAACTTTCTTATTTATAGGTTTTAAATATTCGCCAAAATCATTAAGAGCTTCTTGTGAAGCTTTTTTAGCAGTAGCGACATCCACCACTTCGCTCATTTTGTTATTAAACCATTCTTCAGTGTAATAATCTTTTGGAGCAATTTCATTGCCTTCGTTATCTTTAATATTAATGTCTTTATCAGGTGCAGAATTGACCTTAAAATCGCAATAATAGTGTTTCAAATTTTCTTTATAGAAGTTAACATCTTCATTAGATGACTTAGTAATCAAAATATATGTAGTCGCTTCTTCACTTTCTTTTATATATAAACCGCATTGTTCTTGCATTTGTGTGCCTTCATTTATAGCGGCTTTAAATCCAAATGCTTTATTAGCTATAGGTGTAAACACAAATAAAAATAAAGCAAAGAAAATAAAAAGCGTAACTGCACCATCCATGATGTTTGCGACTATGCGCTTAGCAAAGCTAGCTTTTTTTATACTTTTTAACTCACTTTTCATACTTTAGAGTAGGCTCTTCACCTGTGTTTTCCACCACTATTTGTTCGTTATCTTCTTTTAATATATATTCTTCCTCTTCGGCTGCATTATTAAATAAGATAGATGTTTTAGCGTTAACCACTATCGTTCTAGCAGTAAAGTCATGCAATGAACTCTTCTTTGGAGAGGCCATAGCAAGTGAGAAAGACACTAAAAAGACTACTAAAACAACAATTAAGACAACAAACATTGTTCTCCAAAGTGGAAGAAGGAAAGATAATAAGACAACAGTTAAAGGCATCATTCTCATTAATAACTGAGTATTTCTTACTTTGTAACCGTCGCTATTAGCAAGGCAAAGTCCAAACGCTTTCTTACCAGCAGTTGTGCCATTTTTAAGACAAATTGGAATAACAATATAAGCAACAGCAAATCCAATAATTGCAGACAACACAAACTCCAAAGAATTATAAAAAGTGAATTCATTATTCATTTGTCTAAAGCTAGGCACTTTATTTAATGTTGCATTTGCAACTAACCATGCTTTTTGTAAAAAACTATTCAGGCTTTGTTTATCTGCTTCAGTGTTAATTATTCCTGGTTTATGTGGATCATCTTCGTCTAAAATAAAGAAATATTTTCCATCACCTTCAATTTTTAAAACATTTGCATTAAACCATTCTGGAGTAAAATCTGATGCAGCATCTGGATTAGCTTCAGGAATATAAGTTAAATAAAAACTTTTAAGAGCGTTTAAAAATGGCTCATTTTCCGATTCAACGCCATAATAATCTAATGCACCACTTTCAGTCTTAAAGAAAAGTTGAGACTTAATACGTTCTTCTTCAATCTTTGTGTAAAGTGGTTTTGTTTTGAAATTAAACACAAATCTAAAACACCCAAATAACAAAGTTAAGGTAATCGCTAAAGAAATAGCTAAATCAATTAAAAAAGCACCAATTCTTGGACCTTGATTAGCGATATTGGTATGTCTAGGTAACGTGTATTTACGTTGTCTCATAATTTAATTATGCTTCAACTAAATAAGTATGGCAACAAAAAAGACCTCCGAAGAGGTCTTAGATTTGTTAAATAAATAATTATTTAAGAATTTCTGTAACTGATCCGGAACCAACGGTACGGCCACCTTCACGAATTGAGAACTTGGTTCCCTTTTCGATTGCGACTGGGTGGATTAATTCGACTGTTAATTCAACGTTATCACCTGGCATAACCATATCGGTTCCTGCTGGGAGTGTGATAACACCAGTAATATCAGTTGTACGGAAGTAGAATTGTGGACGATAGTTGCTTAAGAATGCTGTATGACGTCCGCCTTCTTCTTTCTTTAAGACGTAAACTGAAGCTGTGAACTTTGTGTGTGGGATGATTGATCCTGGTTTTGCTAAGACTTGGCCACGAACGACTTCGTCACGGTTGACACCACGGAGTAAGATACCAACGTTGTCACCTGGTTGAGCAAAATCAAGGGTCTTACGGAACATTTCAATACCGGTAATAACGGTCTTCTTTGTTTCTCTAATACCAACGATTTCGACTTCTTCACCCATCTTGCAGATACCACGTTCAACTCTACCAGTAACGACTGTGCCACGACCAGTGATTGTGACGACGTCTTCGATTGGGAGTAAGAATGGTTTTTCTGTATCGAGTTTTGGAAGTGGGATGTAGCTATCAACTGCATCCATAAGTTCGGTAATGCATGAGGAATCGCCACCATCAAGTGCGACTTTTGCAGAACCACGGATTACTGGAACTTCGTCTCCTGGGAAGCCATAGCTTGAAAGTAAATCACGGACTTCCATTTCGACGATGTCGATGAGTTCTGGATCATCAACTAAGTCAGTTTTGTTTAAGAATACGACGATATATGGAACACCAACTTGTCTTGCAAGAAGAATGTGTTCACGAGTTTGTGGCATAACACCATCGGTTGCTGCGACGACAAGGATTGCGCCATCCATTTGTGCGGCACCGGTGATCATGTTTTTAACATAGTCAGCATGGCCCGGGCAGTCGACGTGAGCATAGTGTCTGTTCTTTGTTTCGTATTCGATGTGAGCGGTATTAATTGTAATACCACGAGCCTTTTCTTCTGGTGCAGCATCGATTTCATCGTATGCTTTGAAGGTGGCTCCGCCTTGTGATGCAAGGACTTTTGTGATAGCAGCAGTTAATGTGGTTTTACCATGGTCAACGTGGCCAATGGTACCAATGTTAAGATGTGGTTTGCTTCTATCAAACTTTGCTTTTGCCATTTAAATTTTCCTCCTTAAGGTACAATTTCGAAAATTTTAGCGAAATTATTATAAAATGGATTTATAACCTAAATCAACACTTAGTGTTAATTTTGATTAACGATTTGCCATGCCGGATTTTTTAATGATTTCATCCTGCACGTATCTTGGGCATTCTCCAAAACGGGAGAATTGCATTGTGTAGTTACCACGACCTTGTGTAAATGAACGAAGATCTGTAACATAACCGAACATTTCTGATAGTGGTACTTCCGCTTCAATGATCTTAGCATTTCCACGTTGTGTTTCACCTGTCATATTACCACGTCTACGTGTAATATCACCGATAACATCACCATAGTATTGTTCTGGGACTGTAACTTCAATCTTCATGATAGGTTCAAGAATGACTGGGTTACATTTTTTAGCAGCTTCTTTAAGTGCTAATGAAGCAGCAACTTTATAAGCAGCTTCTGAAGAGTCAACATCGTGGCTTGATCCATCGAACAATGTACATTTAATGTCAATTGCTTGGAATCCAGCGACTAAACCTCTACGCATTGCGTCTTGAAGACCATCACATGTAGGTTTGATGTATTCTCTCGGGACTGTTCCACCGACAACTGCGTCGACGAATTCAAATCCTTTACCTGGGTTAGGTTCAAACTTAACCCAAACGTGACCATATTGACCGTGACCACCACTTTGTTTGATGTATTTACCTTCACAATCAGCAGCGGTTTTAATTGTTTCTTTATAACCGACTTGTGGAGCGCCAACGTTAACGTCGACTCTGAACTCACGGCGTAATCTTTCAACTAAGACGTCTAAGTGAAGTTCACCAACACCAGCGATAATTGTTTGGCCAGTTTCTTGGTTGGTGTGAACCTTGAATGTTGGGTCTTCTTCTGCAAGTTTTGCAAGAGCAATACCCATCTTTTCTTGGTCACCTTTTGTTTTTGGTTCAATGGCTTCTTCGATAACTGGCTCTGGGAATTCCATTCTTTCAAGAATGACTGGACGTTTTTCATCACAGAGAGTGTCACCAGTAGTTGTGTTCTTTAAGCCAACGACTGCGCCAATATCACCAGCGTGTAATGCATCAACTTCTTCACGGTGGTTCGAGTGCATAAGAACAACACGTCCGATTCTTTCTTTAGAATCTTTTGTGGAGTTGAGGACATATGAACCAGCGGTAAGAGTTCCGCTATAAACACGAATATATGCTAATCGACCAATGTATGGGTCAGTAGCAATTTTAAATGCAAGGGCAACAAGTGGTTCTTTGTCGTCTGGGACGGCGTGGAATTCACTTCCGTCAAGGAATTCACCCTTTGCTGGTGGGATATCAACTGGTGATGGTAAGTAATCAACTACACCATCAAGAAGAAGTTGAACACCTTTGTTTTTGTAAGCAGATCCACAGAATACTGGGAAGAATTCACCAGTAAGAACTGCTTTACGAATGGTTGCTTTAATCATGTCGACTGGGACTTCTTCGCCCTCAAGTACCATCATCATTAAATCGTCATCGAATGCTGCAAGAGCTTCGAGCAACTTCATTCTATATTCTTCTACTTTTTCAACATAATCCTCTGGAATTGGTTCTTCATGAGGTGGTTCATTGACATCTTGAGTATAAACCCAAGCTTTTCTTTCGATTAGGTCAATACAACCTCTAAGTGAAGATTCAATACCAATAGGATATTGGACAGCTGCTGCATTAGCAGCAAGTCTTTCGTGAAGTGAGCGAACGCTCATTTCGAAGTCAGCACCGATAGCATCGAGTTTGTTAACAAAGACGATTCTTGGGACGCCATATTTTGAACCTTGTCTCCAAACAGTTTCGGTTTGAGGTTCAACACCATTTTTTCCATCTAAAACGGTAACAGCACCATCTAAGACACGAAGTGAACGTTCAACTTCAACTGTGAAGTCAACGTGACCCGGGGTGTCGATGATGTTAATTCTGTAACCCTTCCATTGAGCTGTGGTAGCAGCTGAGGTAATTGTAATACCTCTTTCTTGTTCTTGGTCCATCCAGTCCATTGTGGCGCTACCTTCGTGGGTTTCACCAATTTTGTGGATACGACCTGTGTAGTAAAGAATACGTTCTGTGGTTGTGGTTTTACCGGCATCAATGTGAGCCATGATACCGATGTTGCGGGTATGTGGTAAGTCAAATTGTCTAGCCATAAAACCCTCCTTCTACCAACGATAATGTGCATAAGCCTTGTTGGCTTCTGCCATCTTGTGTGTATCTTCCCTTTTCTTAACTGATGCGCCTGTGCCGTTTGCTGCGTCAATGATTTCTGCGGCTAGCTTTTCTTCCATTGACTTTTCATTTCTTAAACGGGCATAGGTAACTAACCAACGAAGTCCTAATGTAACTTTTCTTTCTGCTGAAACTTCAACAGGGACTTGGTAGTTAGCTGCGCCAATACGACGAACTTTAAGTTCGACTTCTGGCATAATATTGTTGATTGCGGTTGCAAAGACATCCATTGCTGGTTTACCAGACTTTGCTTCAATTTTATTGAATGCGTTATAAAGAATGGTTTGAGCAGTGCCTCTTTTACCGTCAAGCATAATTCTATTGATTAATGCTGTAACTAATTTTGAATTGTAAATTGGATCTGGCAAAACTTGACGTTTCGCTATTTTACCTTTACGTGGCATAATTCTTTTCTCCTTTCTTAATAACTATTCTGCGGATTTTGGTTTCTTGGTGCCGTATAAGCTTCTGCCTTGACGACGAGCATCAATACCTGCACAGTCAAGAGTACCGCGGACGATGTGATAACGAACACCTGGTAAATCTTTTACACGGCCACCACGAATAATAACTGTGGAGTGCTCTTGTAAGTTGTGTCCTTCACCACCGATGTATGCTGTGACTTCGTATCCATTGGATAAGCGAACACGAGCGTATTTTCTTAACGCTGAGTTTGGCTTCTTAGGTGTCATTGTACCGACACGGGTGCAAACTCCACGTTTTTGTGCGGATGGTTGATCTGAGTTTGTGGACTTAAGGGAGTTCCATCTCTTACCTAAAGCAGGAGTTTTGGACTTCTTCTCAAGTTTTGAACGACCTTGTTTAACTAATTGATTAATTGTTGGCATTGATTGTCCTCCTTTCAATGTTTCAATTTTGTGTACACACTCTCCGGTGTACCATACTCCCGGTAAATTTATAGACCCAATTGGGCCTACTATGTGCGCTCCAAAAGTATAATACATACGTATATGTGATGCAAATACTTTTTTAATATATTTTTAAATTTCTTTTACTTTTTCGATTTTTACAGTTCCACCACGGTAAGAAACGCCGGTGACTGTGATCTTATAATTTTGGGTTAAAAGGTTTGAGCTATTGAACTTCATTTCTTCAAAAACATCGCCTTTTCTATATAAATTTAAGTTTGTAGCGCATCCAGCGACTGAATGTCCAACATGGTTAAGTTGGAGTTCATAAAGATTATTCTTTAAATATTTATCACTGTCTTTAGCGTCAGTGTATGTTGAATTATCGTGAACAATATTTATGTTCTTTGTTGATTTATTTGGTTCAATAATAGGTTTTCCTGGTTCTCTTTCTTCATCACAATAATGAGAGAAAGTGTACTTTTTATTTTCAATTTGATAATAACCAAGTCTCGCATCGACATGGTAAATCTTAATTCCTGGTAAAGTAGGAAGTTTTGCTAAGTTATTGCCAGTATTTACATCAAAATAATTAAGACCTGTTGGGGAGTAGAATTCAATTAAATAATATTCATCAAAAACAGTACCGTTCCATTGGTCGTTAATTAAAATTAAATCACCTGTTTCCACCAAAGAACCAATAGAGATTTCGCATGAATCAGTTTCGCCTGTAACCCAATATGGTCTAGCCCAGTTTAACAACATTTTTGATAACGCTGTGTGATCACCAACTGAGCAATCCATCATATCAATTCTTCCGGCTGGTTCTGGAACTGAATTTGAAATATCACTTTCATCAGTTGGATAATAATCAACTAATCCAAAAAGATGGCCTGTTTCATGAATAAAAGTATGAGCATCTGGATAACCTGCTAAAGTATTCATAAATGAATATGAAGACCATGATAAAGGTTTATCTTGGAACGTATATGCCCAGAAAAACTTCGGATTTTGCGTATTTAATTCAGTTGGATAGGTATAAACAAGATAAATTGCAACTTCTTCATTTCCGTGTTCTGGGTCAATATAGAATTCTTCAAGTGATTCGTGATATGTGTCTTCGTACCAAGTTAAAACTTTGTTATAACAATCCTGAACTGTGTTTCGAGTAATAAGATTTGGATTTGCATTAATTTCTTCAACAGTTTTTGGATAAGTATAAAATTGGTCACAAACTTTACCTGTAATTCTAAGTTTTCCATAACTGGAACGATTATAGTACTCGGCAACCGATACGAATTTGTTATTCTTGCTTGATCCAAAGAATGCTTTATTTAAGTTTGAAATATATTCTTCTGGTTTAACTGCTAAATTTGTAATTGTAAAGTCAGAGAATTGAACTGGAACTACTAGTAGTTTTTTCTCTCCTACACCTTCTAAAATGTGACGACCTGTATATTCAGTTAAAATTTCATAAGTAGAGCCTAAATCTTTTGTGACGCCTGGGGTGACGAGTGCCTCATAATTCTTATAATCCCCTAGTTTTTTATAACTTCCATCACTAGACACGAATTCTTCGTGAGTATCTAAAACTTCTACAATTGGGGTGTATAAAGAAAATGCATTAACTCTTTGGCAACTTGATATCGTAAGTACGCTACCTATAAGCGCAATAATCGTAAAACAATTTCGTTTGAAATTCATAGTAACATTATATAACAATTCTCAAAAAGAAAAAGGTTGCCGTTATTTTTAGCGACAACCTTTATTTTTTTATTCGAGATCTTCTGGACGATCGTGGACTTCAACGTATTGGTGTTTAACTTGTCTCATCTTTGCCTTAACTGTAAAGTTAGCAAGATTTTGAGCAGCTTCTTGAGGAGTTAATAATCCTGTACCTGCTGGGATAAGTTTACCAGTAATAACGTTTTCTTTAAGTCCATGTAAAGTATCGGTCTTTTCTTTAACTGAAGCATCAGTAAGAACTCTAGTTGTTTCCTGGAAGGAAGCTGCAGATAAGAATGATTTAGTCTCAAGAGCAGCCTTGGTAATACCAAGAATGAGTTGATGCGCAACAGCTGGACGTTTGCCAGAGAATAAGGCGTCTTGGTTACGTTCTGTGAACTCTTCAATATCTAAACGAGTTCCTGGAACCATATCAGTATCACCACTATCGACAATAACGACCTTCTTAAGCATTTGCTTAATGATGACTTCAATGTGTTTATCAGAAATACCAATACCTTGGGCACGATAAACCTTTTGAATTTCCTTTAAGATGTAGTTTTCAACACGGGTGTTGTCACTAACTTCAAGGAGTGCCTTAGGTGCTATTGCACCTTCGGTAAGTTTACCACCGTTTCTAACTTCATCGCCAACCTTAACTCTAAGGTGTGCGCCATAGCTAGAAATGTATTGTTTTTCTTCTAAATCGTTTTTAACAGAAATAGTGTATCTTCCACCGCTTTCTTCAATCTTGGTGACTTTACCAGAAATCTCAGAGATGAGAGCTTCACCTTTTGGATTACGGGCTTCAACAAGTTCTTGAACTCTTGGAAGACCTTGAGTAATATCGCTACCTGCAACACCACCGGTATTGAAGGTTCTCATTGTTAACTGAGTACCTGGTTCACCAATGGATTGAGCAGCCATAATACCAACTGCTTCACCCTTCTTAACGAGTTCGCCAGTAGCAAGGTTTTTACCATAACAATGGACACAGACACCGTTTTTAGTTTCACATCCAAAGAGTGATCTAATTTCGACTTCTTTAATGCCTGCTTTAACGATTGCTTTAGCATCAGCATCGCTAATAAGTGTGTTAGCTGGAACGATAACTTCGCCAGTTTGAGGATTGACAATCTCACGTAGTGAGAATCTTCCTGAAAGTCTATCTTCAAGTGGAACTAAAACGGAATCGCGTGATGTATCTCTAATTTCAAATACAACAAATCCGTGGTCAGTGTGACAATCATCTTCTCTAACAATTAAGTCTTGAGAGACGTCAACAAGACGACGTGTAAGATAACCTGAGTCAGCGGTCTTTAAAGCGGTATCAGCACCACCTTTACGAGCACCGTGAGTTGCAATAAAGAACTCAGAAACAGAGGCACCTTCACGGAAACATGTCTTAACAGGGGTTTCAATTTCTTCACCTTTTGGATTCTGCATCAAACCACGAATACCAGATAATTGAAGAACGTTACCGATGTTACCACGAGCACCTGAATCAGACATCATGTAAATTGGATTACGTTTGTCAGCGTAGAATTGAGCTTCGAGTTTCTCTTTAGCTTCATCTCTAACACCATTCCAAATGTTAACAATTTCTTTGTGGTGTTCTTCTTCTGTAAGAAGACCTTTGTCATAAAGTTTGGAAACTTTAATAACTGCTTCATCACCTTTCTTAATGATTTCATCCTTACCCTTTAAAAGTGGAATATCACTTAATGAAATGGTGAAGCCTGCGATTGTTGAATACTTAAATCCTTGGTCTTTGATTTTGTCAAGAACTGCGGAAGTCTTAGAAGTTCCATAACGGTGATAGACTTCATCAATGATGTTAGATAAGTCTTTCTTTGTAATTGGTCTACGAAGTGGTAAGTTATGGATGTATTCTTTGATATTTGTTCCCATAGGAACAAAGTATTCAATCATATCATGTTTCAAATTCTCTTTATTAGAGTCATTGATATATGGGAATTCGGCTGGGAAAATGAGGTTGAAGATAACTTTACCAACGGTTGTGATAAGGTAAGACTTATTCATTTCATCGGTAAATCCAGTCTTCTTTAAGGCAGCACCTTTAATAGCGATTCTGGTGTGTAAGTGTGCTTGTTTTGTTTGGTAAGCAACAATAACTTCATCAACGCTACGGAAGACTTTACCTTCGCTTTCTCCATAAACGGAGAATAATTCATATTCTTCTATATCGCCTCTTGCTTGTCTACGTTCTGCACGAGCAAGTAAGTCTTCTTTGGTTTCTTCAAGAGTAAGGTAGTAGTTACCTAAAACCATGTCTTGAGATGGAGTAACGATTGGTTTTCCATCTTTTGGACCAAGAATGTTATTTGATGCAAGCATCAAATCAAGAGCTTCTTGTTGAGCAGCTTTTGAAAGTGGGAGGTGAACAGCCATTTGGTCACCGTCGAAGTCAGCGTTAAATCCAGTACAAACAAGTGGGTGAAGACGAATTGCACGCCCATCAACAAGTTTTGGTTGGAAAGCTTGAATACCTAAACGGTGAAGTGTAGGAGCACGGTTAAGAAGCACTGGGTGGTCGGAGATGATTTCTTCGACAATGTCGAAGACAATTGGTTCTCTTGAATCAATAATTCTATCAGCGGCCTTATGTGCGCTTACGTGTCCACGTTTAATTAATAGATTAGCAATATATGGACGTAAGAGTTGGATAGCCATTTCTCTTGGAAGTCCACATTGATACATTTTTAGATCTGGTCCAACAGCAATAACTGAACGACCGGAGTAGTCAACACGTTTACCAAGTAAGTTCTGTCTGAAACGTCCTTGTTTACCTTTTAAGCTTGAGCTTAAGGATTTAAGTGGACGGCCAGATGGACCTTGAACTGGTTTGTTTCTACGACCGTTATCAATTAAAGCATCGACTGCTTCTTGAAGCATACGACGACCGTTCATTAAGATAACGTTTGGTGCGTTTAAGTCAATGAGCTTTTTAAGACGTGCGTTACGGGTAATAACTCTACGATATAAATCGTTTAAGTCACTAGCAGCGAAACGTCCACCGTCTAATTGAAGCATTGGACGAAGATCAGGTGGAATTACTGGAATAACGTCAAGAACCATCCATTCTGGTCTATTATCAGATTGCCTGAAGGCTTGAATAACTTCAAGACGTTTGATGGCTTTGGAGCGTTTTTGTCCAGTAGAGGTTTTGACTTCTTCAGTAACCTTTTCGAATTCTTCGTTAAGGTTGACTTCTTTAAGAAGTCTCTTAATTGCTTCAGCACCTTCGCCGAATTCAGCTCCATTGTATTTGGAAATAAATTTAGCGGTTGATAAGAAGTCAAATGGTTCTTGAGGAAGTGAGAGTTTTTCAATGATATCTTGTGCTTTAACTGCATCTAATGAATCAGGTGCAATTGATGGCATGATTTCTTGAATAACGGCGATAAATACTTCACGAGCTGTCTTTTCATCTAAGAATTCTTTGTATTTGAGTACTTTTGAATTACCTGGATTTAAGCAGATATGGCTAACGAAGTATACTACTTCTTCAAGTTGTTTTGGAGGAACATCAAGAACGAGTGAAATTCTTGATGGAATTCCTTTTAAATACCAGATGTGTGTGCATGGAGAAACGAGTTCAATATGACCCATTCTTTCTCTACGAACGTCTTTGGAAATAACTTCAACACCACACTTTTCACAGGTGATACCTGCATAGCGGATCTTTTTATATTTTCCACAATGACATTCATAGTCCTTACTAGGACCAAAGATCTTTTCACAGAAAAGACCTTGCATTTCTGGTTTTTGTGAACGATAGTTGATTGTTTCTGGTTTTGTAACTTCACCATGGCTCCATTCACGAATACGATCTGGGGAGGCTAAGCCTACTTTGATACTAGCTAATTTTGATACATCAAACATAGTTTTTTACCTCCTTAATTTAATCTTTCATCCGCTTCTTCTAAGTCACGGATAATTTCTAATTCGTCATTATGGGTTTCACCAGTAAGGTTACGAATTGCAGAGTTAATCTTACGTTCTTCTTTTTGTGCTTCTCTTGCAAGAGCATCAGTATCGATCTTACGACCATCTTTATCGATGAGTCGAACATCCATACATAGAGCGCTTAATTCTTTAACAAGAACATTGAATGCTTCAGGAATACCTGGTTCTGGAATGTCTTGTCCTTTGATGATAGCTTCGTATGTTTTTCTACGACCAACTCTATCATCTGATTTGATGGTTAAGATTTCTTGTAATGTATGGGCAGCACCATAGGCTTCAAGAGCCCAGACTTCCATTTCACCGAATCTTTGACCACCGTTTTGTGCTTTACCACCAAGTGGTTGTTGTGTAACTAAGCTATATGGACCTGTTGCACGGGCGTGAATCTTATCATCGACCATGTGAACAAGTTTAATCATGTACATAGTACCAACGCTGATTCTTTCATCGAATCTTTCGCCTGTACGACCATCATAAAGGACAGTCTTTCCGTCTGGATCAAGGCCTGCTTTGTCCATTAAATCATAGATTTCTTTTTCGGTAATACCGTCAAAGACTGGAGTTGCAATCTTAATACCAAGTTTCTTACAGGCTAAGCCTAAGTGAATTTCAAGAATCTGACCGATGTTCATACGAGATGGAACACCGAGTGGGTTAAGCATGATGTCAACTGGAGTGCCGTCTGCTAAGAATGGCATATCACATTCTGGTAAGATACGTGAGATAACACCCTTATTACCGTGACGGCCTGACATCTTATCACCTTCAGAGATCTTTCTCTTTTGGGCAATATAGACGCGGACAGACTTCTTGACTCCTGGTGGGAGTTCATCGCCTGCTTCGCGGCTTGCAATCTTAATATCTACAACGATACCTGCACCACCGTGAGGAACACGGAGAGAGGAATCCTTTGTATCTTTTGTTTTTTCAGCAAAGATGGCCATAAGAAGTTTTTCTTCTGGAGTTGGTTCGCTTTGTCCTTTTGGAGTTGTCTTACCAACTAAGATATCGCCTTCTTTAACTTCAACACCCTTGAGAATAATGCCGTCTGCATCTAAATAAGCACGTGCTTCTTCGGAAACGTTTGGAATATCACGAGTGATTTCTTCTGGACCAAGTTTAGTGTCACGGCAATCAATTGTGTATTCTTCAATATGGATTGTTGTGTATGTGTCATCTTTAACTAAACGCTCGCTCATAATGACGGCGTCTTCGTAGTTATAACCTTCCCAAGTCATAAATGCGATGGTAACGTTTTGACCTAAAGCAAGGTCTCCGTCCTTCATA
>JAEEGK010008468.1_pt1 | contig 24271 bp, 22 predicted proteins | sample 8958771 | NCBI WGS metagenome assembly JAEEGK01 (sample SAMN16246547, study PRJNA631951) | gut metagenome | biome: gut microbiome; feature: rumen; material: SC-attached | host: Bos | place: Iran: Karaj | collected 2018-10
ACCGCCCGCAGCTTGAGTGACTTCTTCATTATATTCAGTCCTTTCAAATCTTCACCGCGAATCTGTGTATGCAGGCCGGCACCTTGCCGAAGTAGTCCAGCTCCTGACCGGCGCGGAGGCGGATGACGGGGTAGTTGGGATTGGCTGGCTCCAGGCGGACACCGCTCTTGTCGCGGCGGTAGGTCTTCACGGTGAAGTCGCCGTCCACGCTGGCGATGATCACGTCGCCGTCGGCGGGGCGGAGAGAGCGGTCGACCACCAACAGATCGCCGTCGCTGATCCCCGCGCCGACCATCGAGTCGCCCTCGACGCGCACGAAGTACGTGGCGGCCGGACGCTTCACCAGAAGTTCATTCAGGTCAAGCGGCGGCTCCTGATACTGCTCGGCTGGCGACGGAAACCCCGCCACCACCGAGCCAGACACTTTTGCTGTTTTACTCGCGATATAAATTATACCATAGGCGGGCATTTCCTGAAAGAGGCAATGGCTATTATTTGCCCACGGGTGGCTAATTTATGATATACTATTGGGCGTATGAAAAAAGAAGACAAGCACATGGACAATCTCATCCTGACCGGCTGGGGCTGGAAGGAGTATGCCGTCTCCGCCGCCGTGACGCTGCGGGCGTTGAACGGGCAGGCGGACGTGATGGGCATGAGCAAGCGGCGGCTCCCGGAGTTCCTTGAACTCGAAGGACGCGGCTGGAAGCACATCTACCTCATCGGCCTGTCGCTCGGTGGAGACGAGGAGCGGCTTGCGGCGGCGTTGAAGTCCCTGCGCGGAACCAAGGTGACGTGGGTGAGCGCACTACCGATGAGCGACGAACAGGAACGTCTGATCGCGCCGCTCCTCGATGTACGCAAAGTGGACGGCGAACTGTTCAACGGCTCGCTTGTGAAGGCGGTCGGCCATGTATTCGATGTCGATGTCACCGATGTCCTGCCGTATGCAGTTGAGGGCGGCAAGGTTCCGAAGTCGGTGCCGCAGTACCATGAGCTGATCTGCGCCGCCATGTACGCCTATCGGAACTACCGCGACGAGGAGCCGTATGCGCAGGCGATTCGGTATCTTGCGAACGGCGTCCGAGAGGAGGCGTGGAGCGATAAGGCTCGAAAGCTCGTCGCACACTACCGGCGGTACGGCAACCGCGAGCTGATTGGTAACAGCCAGCAGATGAAGAATCTGCGCGAGCGCATCAACTTCGTGGCGGCGAATCCTGATGCCCGCGTCCTCATCCTTGGAGAAAGCGGAACGGGCAAGGAAACGGTCGCCTTGCAGATTCACAACCGTTCTTCCCGCCGGACAGATCCGTTCTATGCCTTCAATTGCGCGAGTGTCGCGCCGCAACTCCTGGAGAGCTGCTTCTTCGGACACGAGAAAGGCGCGTTCACGGGCGCGGACAAGCAGAAGATCGGGCTTTTTGAGCTGGCGAACGGCGGTACGCTCTTTCTCGACGAGATCGGCGAACTTCCGCTGGAGGCGCAAGGCGTGTTGCTTCGCGTCCTGGAAGAGGGGCGCTTCATGCGCGTGGGCGGTACGGAGGAGATCGAAACTGACGTGCGGCTCATCACGGCGACTAACAGAAACCTCCCCGCGCTTGTCCGTGAGGGGAAGTTCCGCGAAGACCTCTTCATGCGGCTCAATGTCGTGCCGCTACGCATCCCACCGCTCCGCGAACGCCCGGAGGACATCGGCGCAATCGCCGACAACTGGTGGTTCAATCATTTCCGTAAGCATCTCTCTGACGAGCAGAAGACCGCTCTTGCGGCATACTCCTACCCTGGCAATGTGCGCGAACTTCTGAACATCCTTGAACGCGCCATCGTGTTCAGGGAAGATGACTTCGCAAAGCTCATCGCCGAGCATCAGGAGTTGAGCGGCGATCTTTCTGCGGGCTGGGCTGGTTCCGTGTCGGCCAAGGGGAAAGAGGCGCAAGATTCCACCGACATTCCCGATGATCTCGATGATGCGATTCGGCGGCACGTCCACCGCGTGTTTGAGAAATACGCCCGCAACGTCTCGAAAGCGGCCACCGCGCTCAACATCACCCGCACGACTCTCCGCAAGTGGCTGTAAAAAATAGCCACTGCTGATTAGAAAATAGTCACATTGTGGCTAAGAAACCCCGCTACGGCGGGGTTTTCTGCTTTGGCATGGATGTTGCTATATGGTGGGCAACCACATGAAAGGCAACATTCTATGAGCGAAAAGAAGATCGAAATCAAGGGACCGAATCTGCCTCTTGACCCGATTGTCGGAGAGACAGACCCAGAGTTTCCTGAAATCAAAGCGGCGCACGATGCCCTGCTTGCAGAGTTCAAGCGCCTTGACGAGATAAGGTCATCGCAAGTTGAAGGCGCGTCATGGAGTTTGGACAAGGACAAACGCATCTACTCTGTCGAAGAATATAACGAGATGCTTGCCGCCTACAAAGCCGCCCGCAAAGCGTATGTCGAACGGTACAGGGAGAAACTTGAGACCATTGACATGGTACGTGAGAAGATTCGCAAGCTACAAGATGAAGAGGAACGCTTCGCCGCCGAGAACGGGTGCAATGAGATTGATGAACCGCCAGATCTGCCGGACTTCGAGGAGATACCAAACGAGCCCTGGGAGGACTGGTGCAAGCGGCAGAAAGAATATTGGGATCAATTGAGTGCCGCAATGGAGAAGACGCATCAACAGATGCAAAAGCAATGCGAGCAGAACAAGTTTTTCGTTCGCCGTCTTGAGGAGATAGGCAAGTTCGGTGAACTTGAATACGAAATGGAATTCCGCCTTCGGCACACATACATCAATCCCAAGACCGGCGAACAGGAGTATCGGCCGGACGATGACGTTGGCGAGGGCTTGATCTGTGTCGGCTCACGCGACTACAACCCGAAGCGAGAGGACTTCGATGATTGACGCTAAACAATGATCAAACGAGAGGTAAAACAATGATAGGTCTCCAGTCAAATGACATCTGCTACTCTGCATTGGGCAGAGCCTACGGACCGTTCAGCACAGACGGAGCCGTCCACGAGGTCTTGGAACCAGAACAGGTACGCAATGCCTTCGACTTCAACATTGTCAAGCGGGAGAACTTTGATGTACAAGGACGGCTGATACCTGGGCAATGGCACCTTGAGAAGGATACTGATGGTTCGATTATCCCTTCAATGTCAGTCGGCGACCGTTTTGAGCCTATCCAGCATCACATGGTGTTCGAGTACATAGTCGATAAGGTTCTGCCTAACATAAAGGATTCCCGTCTTATAGTTGCCGGTACGATTCACGGCGGCGGGGTGGGCATTGTCATTGTGCAGCTGGGCGGAAGTTTTAGTGTATTTGGCGACGAAAGTCCGCAGGCAATGACCCTTGTGTTCAACAATCCAAGCAATGGCATGGGGCGTCTGACCCTCGGCATGACGGCGATGCGTTGGCATTGCTCAAACCAGATTGTTGCGGCGATGCGCTCCGCTGAAAGCGAGGGATTGAATGTCATGCATACGAAATCCGGCAAGGAGATTGCGGCGTTCGCCTTACGGACGATTAGAGCGGAAATCGAACGAGGCATGGACATGAAGGATCGCATCGTTCGGCTTTCAATGGCATCGGTGAACAAGGCAGTTGTCAGGTTCTGCCTTGACCGTGTTTATCCTCTTGGTGGACTTGAAAAAGGTTCTCGGATGTACAAGAATGTTGAGAAACTTCGTGAACGTGTGATGAACGAGTTTGAGGGAGGGCAGACCGCGCAGACGATAAAGCGCGATTCTGCCTGGAAGTTGTTTAACAGTTTTACCTACTCAATTTTCAATCCCGAAAAGGTACGACGAAATATGGATGTAACCGAGATTCAATACAATGGCATTTTCGGGAACAGAGCAATGGGTGTGCATAGGGTCTTGAGAGCAGTTGAAGACGCATTGTCATGAAAGGAACTACAGCAATGAGTATTAACGCAAAAGAACTGAACTCACGTCTGTGGACGGAGTGGAAGAACGGTATGAAGATCATGGCGGAATCGCTGTTGAAGGATTCCGTCGATATATCCGGCTCGGGATGCACGATTGTCCTGGGTAACGAAAACTTCATACAACGGGCGGTGATGTATCTTCAGCGCAAGTCCTACATTGGCAAGTTCAAGGACTACAAGTCGAGAATCTCTGCCTACGAGAAGTCCGTCATGGAACTTGTGGACGAGGTCAACAAAATGATCGCAAATCCAGAGTCGCAGCCGTGGTACAAGTTCGGCACGCCCGCACCGGCAAAAATCGAATACCGCAGTACCCTTGATGAGATCATCATCGACGGCGATGACCGTCTGGAGAATGCCGAATGGGGCGACCATGCCATGGAGGCATTTGGCAAGTTGAGTGACTACCTCGCCAACATCATGAACATCTTGGAAACAGCCCAGAAGGAGATCAAGAAATGAACTACAATCAATTAATCAACACGGTTGCTGGCCATTATGGTGTGACACGAGAGCAAATTATGTCCTTCGACAGATCGCTGCGTGTTGGAACTGCCCGCCAGATTGCAATGTACATTGCGCGGATACACAATGGTGAACCGGTTTCGTCTATTGCCGAGGCGTTTGGAAGGAATTCCACAACGGTGATATATGGGGTGACTGCTATCAAACGGAGGATTGAAGCGGAACCCGAACTCCGTAAAGAGGTTGAGGAAATTATCGCTTCAGTTTCAAAGTTATAACTCTCGCATTACGGACTAATTAGACTAACTGGAAGAACCCGAAAAATGGTATAATATACGGCATGAAACAAAGCACCAAAAGGCGGACTCGTGGAAGCGTGCCGGAACGGACATACTCCGTTGCGGTGGTCGCTACCATGAGCGCAGGCAAGTCAACGCTTCTTAATGCGATGATTGGCCGCTCGCTACTCCCCACGAGTTGCCTTGCTTGCACATCCTCCATTTTTTCGATTGTGGATGTTGATGGGGCTTCCGACTTTGAGGTGCGTTCAAACGCCAGAGGGCGAGCAAAGTGGATTCGTGCCGACAAACCCATACTCGCGGCCATGAATTCTTCTGCGAGATCGACCATTGAGCTGCGCGGGGATCTGCCTGGCATTGCAAATTTTAGGCGTGGAAACGTTAGGGTTCGTTTTATAGATACACCCGGCCCCAACAACTTTGAGGATACAGAGCACAGCTCCATACTGCAAAGAGCATTGGCGAAATGCGACTACACCGCTTTAATCTTTCTACTCGATGCGTCATCGCTCCATGTTACGGATGAACTTGCTACCTTGAATCAAGTCAAGGAATTCCTCAATAGGAAACATGGCAAAATTGATGTTGTGTTTGTGCTTAACCGCATGGATGCCGCTTTTGAGGAAGATGATTGTGGAAAATCTTTGACTGAAATACTTGAAAACGCAAAGAGATTTCTGACAAACCGAGCACAGTTCTCAAATCCTATTGTTATTCCGACTTGGGCATCTTTATCTCTCAGGCTGAGGCGTATACTGAATGGCGTAGTTAACATTGAATCTTTGAGTGTCAGTGGTGAACGTTCTTTGCTTTCATCTTTGGATAAGATTAAAGTTCACAAAAAAGAAATTGAAGAGCTGCTTGGCTTGAAGCGTTGCGCTAATCTTTTCAAGCAGATTGGCACCACGAAGGTCACGCTTCCTCATTCTGGTTCTCACCTTTCGTTTGATGAAATTGCCGAAGCAGAATCTCTCACCGGCGTCGGTGCATTAGAGAGTTTGATTGAAGAAAAAATGAAGAAGTATTTTAATGCGAGAGCAGACCACTCTTGGAACAGAAGAAAGGCAAAGAACAGATCATGAAGAACATTCACATTACCTACAATTCTTTCGTAACTTTGACTGATGTCAAAATGGACGGCAAGGTGTTAAAGCCGCATACGAGAGAGTCTGAATTTCTTAAGCAGCGTAGGCAAGTCGCCGTGTTCGACTGGCTTGGTGATTTCCTTAACCTCTTGAGTAGCGCTTACCGCACAGAGATATGTGTTTCGTTCGCCGGGACAAAGGATGATTGCGAGACCTTTAATGCGGTAGTCGATGAGATAATTCGCTCATCAACGACTGGCAAAGTCACGAAGGGTAAGGTTGAAGCGACCTTGCCTGATCCGCTCAAGATGCTTGATGAGATATACATGAGAGGAAAGCAAGAGTGTCCTTCCCCTGAAATATTCAACGATCCAATTACCGTCGAGGCGTATAAACGAGCCACAACTCGAGAATTCGAGGTTAACGTTATCGCTCCAGTTTCATCTGGCAAGTCCACGTTGCTTAATGCAATGCTTGGACGTAATTTACTGCCGACCAGCACAGAGGCCTGTACTGCGACCATCATGCGGATAACGGATGACGATTCAATGAAAGATAAGCCATTTGTCGCTGTTAGATTCAATGCTAAGGGCGAGCAGATGGACGAGACCCCACTTGAGATTGGTAAGGGTGACTTGAAAAAATGGAATGAGGATGGAGAAATTGAACGGGTTGAAATATTAGGAGACATACCTACAATATCAGAGACGAAAAGTGCGCAATATGTTTTCGTAGATACCCCCGGTCCAAACAATGAGGACGATAAGTCTCATTATGACATGACCAAGAAAGCAATAGACAAACCGCTTTCTATGGTGCTGTATGTCATGAAACCGGATCAATATCAAGTGGGCGGTAACCATTCAACATTTAAGATGGTGTGTGACGCTATTAGCAAATCCGATGACGTGTCTCGTAACAGATTCATTTTTGTTCTGAATAAATTAGACGAAATTAATACAGATGACGATGAGGACCAAGATTGTGAAGAGGACCTTCTTACAAAGACACGAAAAATCTATGATAATGTTTGCGCGTGGTTATCGAAACCGTCTCGGGGTATCGCCAATCCTTTGGTGATTCCTGTATGCGCCAAGGAAGCCCGTGCCATCCGTCTGCATCGTGGTCAAGCAGGAAGGCCGAAAAGCGACTTTTCCGACCCGCAGCGCAATATGTATGAGATATGCAAGCATCGTCTCAGTCCTTCAGTGCGCAAAACATACGAAAAACGCTTGGAAGCGGCAAAAGACGATCAAGAGGAGTTGGCGTTGCTTCATACAGGGATTCCACTCCTTGAAACAATCCTACAGGAATACCTCTATCGGTATGCACTTCCTACAAAGGTCGGTGACGCTCTAAAGACATTCCAGCGCGTCTTTGCCGAGGCTGACAAGGCGGCAGAGTTGAGAGACATTCTCTCGAAAAAGAAACCTGAGTTGAAGAAATTTGCGGCTGATCTTAAAAAATACTCTTTGACAGAGGACGATTTGGAGGAGGGTGAGAAAATCATACAAACGATTGCCTCGACGCAATTCACAATTTCTCCCGATTCCGAGATCAAGAAAGAATTGGATGAACTCTCAAAGGAGCGCGAAAAAACGGTTCGCGAGGTGGTGGAAGTTCTTGGCACGAAGAAGCTTGGCCTTGCCGAAGCAGACAGAAAAGTCAAATTAGCTAAGGATACGTTGGATGTGCTTGTATCAAATATTAAAGACCGTTTAACAGAAGCTCATGCCCAGGTGCAGCGCACATCTATAGAGGAGCTTGTTGACAAATATAACAACCAGTTGGAAAAGCATCTTGGCAAGCTTTCGCCAGCCATACGCACATTCCAGACAAATTTCTTGTCTATAAAACCTGATGAGATTCTTCAGCGGGCTAAGGATTCTTCAAAGGCACAAATCAAGCATCCGCATTATGAGCGGCACTGGTATACTTTGTGGCTTGTCGAACACGATGAGTCAACTTATGAAGATGGAGTTGACATGGCCAAATTTACCGAATCGATGTATCAGGAACTGGCTGGGTATGGAATACTGGCAGTTGAGAATTTCAGGAAGCAGGCGGCAGACACATTTAACGCCAACAGGGATCTTGTCGTTGGTCAAATGGGGAGCCTTCAGTCTAAATTGGAGGAGACGAAGAAGTTGATCATAAAGGCAGCCGAAGACGAAACACAGTGTCGCAAGGATTGTGAAAAGTTGGAATCGGATCTGGTTTGGTATGAGTCATTCCAGCAAGAACTCGACGGCATCCTCAAATGAAAGCGAGGGGTTACGTGATTGAAAATGTTGAACTTAGACGGGCAATAGAAAATGGCGATGAATGTGCCGCAAGGGTGGCGGTACGGGCTATTGCGGCTGCTGACCTATATCGCGATCAGCCTATCGCTTTAAGTTGCGCAGATGAGGCCGATGCTGCATTGATGAAAAAGGGGAAGTCGTTATTTGAGGCGTACAATGGAGATCTTTCTTTGCCGCCACAAGATGAATGGACGAAAGACCTTTTGTCTGAAATCAGCGGAAGTCTGGACTGGAATTTCTCTCGAGAGCGACTTGTGCGCTTGCAAGAGGTGACGATCTGGTTACATAACAAGGAGCGGAAATCCTCTAATTCTTTTCAGAATGCTCGGACGGAGCAGGCGCAGTCATCGGCTCAGAGCGCTCCAGAGTTGAACAAGTGGGTGAAATATGCGATTGTAGGTGTGGCTGCCGCACTCGCGCTCGGAGTGGTAGCCTTTCGGCTTTTGACGCGCAACCATTAATTAATGAGAGGTAGAGGACATGGAAACTTCACCAGAAGCAAAAGAAGCACCAAAAATTGCGTTGGCATGGGCGAACTTTGATAATCTTATCCATCGGAATTATCTTTCTGTACTCGATCAAGCTGATGCAGTTTCAGAGCGCACAGAAGATGGCTTTAACTTTCTTGAAGATTGCGACTGTGTGCAGTTGGATCATGTCATCAGAATCGTTTATGATAAGAATGAAAACAATCTTGCAAAGTTCAATAGTGTATATTCTTCTTTGATTACAACTGGTCAGGCCGTATTTGTATTAATCCGACGCAATGAGAATCAGATTGAGATCTACATAGGCACACGAGGCGCGGATTCTGATTCTGCAATTGCGGGGCGCGAAATTCTTGAAGCCGCTATCAGGGGGAACTTTCCCGGCTTGCAACTTGACGGGAAGAACGATGCGGTTGTGCGAGAAATATCACAAGACATCTTTCGTACGAAATGCGTGTCCGTCGTGACAGGCGTGCCGGATTTGAAGGATGGAACAGAAGAATCCTTCTCGCAAGGCATAGAGAAGATAATTGATGCCCAAGGCGAGAAGGACTTTTCCGCGTTGATATTGGCAACTCCTGTTAATCTGAAAAGCTTGAATGAACTCGAATCCGGCTACCAACGTTTAGCGTCACAACTGTCTTTGATGAACGCAACCCAGCTCTCGCTCTCCAAACAAGATTCTTTATCAGTAGGCAAGTCAGTAGGAGAATCCGTATCTCAGGCTCTGTCGGATAGCATTTCACTCTCCAAGTCCACATCCACAAGCATATCAAAGAGCAAGACGCCAGCCCAGGCTATGGCAGCAACTGGCGCGGCAGTCGGCGCAGTTGTCGGAACTGCCGTTGGACCGGAAGGTACAGCCGCAGGTGCATTGGTCGGCGGAGCTGTCGGTGGTGCAGTCGGAAGCATTGTAGGGGCGTTCTTTGGAAGCACCACCAAGACAAAAGTTGAGGGACAGGCAGAAACAAAAACACATACCGTTACCGTCACAAAAACCGGGACGATGACTTTTAGTGAGACAGACTCGGAAACCACGGGGACGGCTGTGACTTACTCTATTCAGGAACGGCAGGTCACGGATGCTCTTGCCATAGTCGATGAACAGTTAAAGCGCATCCGTGCAGCCAAGAGCTATGGAGCTTGGCAGTTTGCTGCCTACTTCATCTCTGACATTGCCGAGTCGGCGCAAACCGGTGCAAATGTATTTGCGGGACTTTTGCGTGGCGAACAGACGGGAGTAGAGCGTTGCGTCGTCTCAAACTGGAACTCCGAGCAACCGCAATTTAAGCATCTTATTGCAGACCTGAGTTGTTTTACCCATCCCCGTTTTAACTTGGGTGTGGATTCGGCAGGGAAAGACATAATCATAGAGCCTACTTCAATCGTCAATACTGAGGAACTCGCTGTTGCGATGTCATTCCCGCAGAAGTCTCTTCCGGGGTGTCCTGTATTTGAGGCAGTTGAATTCGGACGTTCAGTTACCACATACGACACAAAGAAGAATTCAAGGAGTATTGAGATAGGTAATGTCTCGCATCTTGGGGCCAAATGCTCTCAGATGGTTGACTTGGATGTCGATTCTCTGACTTCGCATCTTTTCGTGACAGGCAGCACGGGTGCGGGAAAGTCAAACTTCATATACGGTCTCTTGAATGAATTTCATAAAGATGATGGTGGCGATATAAAGTTCCTCGTCATCGAGCCGGCAAAGGGCGAATACAAGGATGTGTTTGGCGGCGTGAGGGGCGTTTCGGTCTATGGAACAAATCCCAATCAGACTGACCTTCTGCGTGTCAATCCGTTTGCGTTCCCTGACAAGATCCACGTGATGGAACATATCGACCGGCTGATCGAGATTCTCAACGCTGCGTGGCCGATGTACGCGGCGATGCCCGCAATTCTGAAGGATGCCGTAGAGCAGACTTACAAGAGTCTTGGATGGGACTTGATTCGCTCGACTTGTTCGCATGAGAAGCCTGTCTATCCTGACTTCCACGACCTATTGAAGGTTCTCCCAGAGGTGATCAATACCTCTGCCTATGATCAGGAGGTGAAAAGCAACTATACGGGGTCGCTGCTGACCCGCGTCAAGTCGCTGACGAATGGGTACTATCGGATGATTTTCCAGAAAGACGAGTTGCCGCCTGCCGACCTGTTTGATAAGTCATGCATCGTGGACATTTCGCGTGTTGGATCGACAGAGACGAAATCGCTTATCATGGGCATTGTGTTCCTCAAGCTGCAGGAATATCGGATGGCAAACGCAAATCCATCGGAGCGCAATTCTGCTCTGCGGCATATCACGGTGTTTGAAGAGGCGCACAATCTGCTCCGCAAAACGAATACTGAGCAAGGCATGGAGTCTGCCAATCTCGCCGGGAAGTCCGTGGAGATGCTAACTAACGCAATCGCGGAAATGCGGACGTATGGCGAGGGGTTTGTAATTGCGGACCAGGCACCAGGGCTTCTCGATCCGGCGGTGATCCGCAACACGAACACGAAGGTCGTGTTCAGACTCCCTGACTATGATGATCGTCTGCTTGTCGGCAAGGCGGAGAACCTTTCTGAAGAGCAGATAAACGAACTCGCCCGGATTCCTACTGGATGCGCCGCCGTGTATCAAAACAATTGGCAGGAGGCGGTACTTTGTCAGACAAAGAAATATGACGAGAAACTTTCTAAGCCACTCGAAGTCCGCAAATTGGACAGCATCTCGGTTGACAGCCGCACCGAGGCGGATGGGATTAGAATCAAAGTTCTGATTGCACGAGCGTCCAAGAAAATCGACTTCCATGAGACGTTGCGCAAGTTGACCAAGGGCGAACGGATTAAGGCAACGCTCTACTTCCCCGATGATGTGTTCCTCTCGAATGACGATTTTCCGGATGGTGTCGTGCTTGACGAAGTCTATCAGACACTCGTCAAGCCTGCCGTCAGCGAAACTTTGCCGGTCAAAGACAGGCGCACGTGGACTTCTCTTGTGTTGAGGCGAATATTCGACAATGAAGCCGTCCGTCTGCTGGACGATTCGGCGAAGGACAATCTGGTTGAAGTTGTGTTTCGCTCGCTCTCGCGCTACGATAAAGACCCTGAACAAGCCAAAGGCTGGATTGAGCAGTCTAAGTGCATTGAAGATTGGAGGGTGTGGAAATGATATCTCCCGAAATGTTGAAACTCGCCGCTGAAAAAGGCATAGAGTCGGCGGCCTTGAATCCCAAGGCTGGCGACATCCCCACATTTACAGACAAAACATTCGCAGATGTCGGCTCCGATGTTCCGCATTTTGAGAAGGATTCCAATATTCCGAAGTTTGCGGGGGATAATGCCGAGTCAGAATATCATGCTAATGCTGATGAAGCCGTTTCTCCTAATGAAAATGAAGATGGTATCAGTTCTGCCGAAGCCCCAATGGTTGATGGCAACTCACGGATTGACAATGCGATTGCAAGGAGTTGTTACATAAACGCAGACGGCTTGCCAAAGAATCTACCAAAATCAGATGGAGGTTGGACGGGAGAGCCGGGCAATTCAACATGGATTCCCGATCCTGATTATGTTCCGCAAAAAGGTAATCCCGAAGGTAAGACCTGGGGCGAGATTCTTGATAAATACGGTATTGATGGAATCCCGTTTAATGATGGCGAACCGGATTTTTCTGGAGTCGCTGAGGCTGAAGTCCAGGTGGATGAAATCGGCCCTGATCGAGACGAGAATTTCGCAAAAGCTGACGAGACGCTTGCTGAACAGTGGACTAAAGAACAGAAAGATGGACATGATTGGACGGCCGAGGATGTGCGAAACTATCGGAAGGAGAACCATTTAACGTGGCATGAATGTGGTGATAGAACCACATTGCAACTCGTCCCGGCAGAAGTACATTCTAATGTCCCGCACTCTGGCGGCGTCTCCGCTGCGAAAGCGGAATCAAGCAAGTCTGAGGCAGCGGAATCAACTTCGACAACTGCCGTCGCCTCAGATGGCACAAGTACCTCTAACGATTCAAACAAGGCATGAAAGGATTGTCATGAACGAGAATAAAATGTTGGTGGACGATAAGCTCGGCGAGTTTGTTTTTCGTCGTGCTTGGATAGGCTCTTGCCCTGTAACCTGGGAGGACAGGGACCTGACAATGCGAATACGTTTGATCGCATCGCAGGGTGATGTTCCAACTGCGGCTCAAAAAGAAGCGTTAAGGAGATTTGTAGAGTCAAAGGCCGATACGCTTCAGAGATGTAAAGTTCTCCTGAAACCCTACTGTGAGCGTGTGTATGGTGCAGAATGCCGTGGAAAGGCCATAGAGACGTATCTTGAACCCGTCGCAGGCGTGTTTGAAAAGAATGGTGAGTATGGCTTCTTGTTCAAATGTCAGTTTGAGGATGAGATCAATCTGGCAGTAAAGTTCACGGGCGATAAAGCGGATGTCGGGACGGACGATATCCTTCTTTGATGTTATGTAATTGGGCCGGCAATGAATTTGAGCGATGACAATCACGATAGTGACGAGGGTGCCGATGCCCTTAAACTTGAGTTTTCTGAAATGCGGCTAAAAGATTGGCGGAATCTTCTGGCCAACATGGCAACAAGTAAATGGTTTTTTAGATGCGATTTGGTGGGTTTTGGCAAGAACCTATTGAGCATGTTTTATGGGAAAGATGTCTGGCAATGGGATGCTTCTAAGGTTCTGGAGCAATGTGCAAAGGACAAATGGTTAGATGGCAAACAATTTTGTGATATAGAGAGGTTCTTTAGGCAGATATTAAAAACTTATCTGTGGCTTGAGAAACTTCCTCATGATGAGTTGTTTGATCTTTTGCAAAGAACACGAGAAATGGTGCGGATCTTAGTTCATCGACAAGATGAATACAAAAAAAGAATCGGTGATGCGCTTAAGAAGGCACATCGAACTGGAGAAGAAGAATATCGATTACGTTTAACTAAATATTACTTAAAACAAGTTGAATTGACTTTGCAGGACATAAGTGAGTATCTATCGGATCAAATAGAGATGGATGCATTGACCCGATGTGGATGCGCCGCAAGAGGGGTATGTGGGTGGAGTAGGATTGATCTGTTCAAGCATAGAGTTCGTATGGCAGACGTGAATTTGTGTAATGACATAGACAATAAGTTTCTTGATTACCCTGTTCCATGCGTTATAACTCTGAGAAAAGTTTATGACAAAAAGCCAATGCGGTTTTATTCGTGGGCAGAGAAGGAGTTGTCTGAAAAGTTAATTCCTGAGACATTAGAATTGATCAAGACTAATCATGTACTAAATGCACGAAAAGACATTTTGAGGCAGGGCATAAAACTATATAAGAAAGGAGATTATCAGGTAGCGAATTCAGTGCTTACTTTGCAGATAGAGGGATTGATCCGTGATGTCCTGATTTCATTGGGCGAAGACGAAGAGTCATTGTATGCGACTTCGCTTACGGAGAAGGCTGAGCGTCTCGAGGGCCAAAAAACTGGTTTTTATGCGTATGAGTATTATGCTTTTCGGTTTCCAGTTTTCAGAAACAAAATAGCACATGGTGATGCACACAACTCGCAAAGGGAGGATGCGATTAAGGTCATGTTAGACTTCTGTAGTCTTTGCCGTTACATAGCAACCAATGACAAAGTCCCTATAAATAAACTTGTTGAATTGGCAAAGAAGCTTACTAACAAGAAGTCCGATTTTGATGAGGTTATTGAATATGCTCGTTATTCAATTTCACACAAAGACGTATCAATACCAGGCTTTTACGAACTCGGAACAAAAGAGCGAATAGCACAAAGAAAGATTCGGCAACAAGGTTTCTGGGATGCCCTTCTGGAAGATAACCTAAAAGCAGAAAAGCCGATACAAGAGGCGGTTGCAGAGGGTATGAATATTGCAAAGAAGTTTTGCAATGCTCAATATGCAGAAAAATATAAGAATGAATACATATTGAAAATGGGAGCGAAAGAGGAAGAGCGGAAGAAGATGATAGAGTCATTGCGTAGTATGTTTTCACCTCATAGCTGCGATATGACCTGAACATAAATGCGAAGTCCCGACGATGACATCAAAAAGCGACTCAGGCAGCGCGAGGATATGTTCTTGCGGCGGCTGTTCGGGATGCTTGCGAAGATGGCAAAGGCGGACGGGAAGGTCGATGCGTGGGAAACTCATGCCGCCGAGGGAGCATTTGCACGGTTTCCGCGAGCGGCGGCGCGGCGCAAGTTCTGCGTCCGCGTGTTCAACGAGTCGAAGAGAAGCCGCATTTCGCTCTACAGGCAGGCGTGGGAGTTCTCCAACAAGTATGCGTCGCCGGCGGATTGCCTCGCCGTGTATGAACTACTCTGGGACATCAGTTGCGCCACGGGGCTTCTGAAAGCCGTCCACAAGGATAACCTGAAAGGCATCTGCAAGTACCTGAATCTGCCGGAAGCCTACTTCAACATATACTTCCGCAAGCGTTCCGGGACGTTCCGTGAATGGACGTACAGCGACCAAAAGGCGCAAGAAGAAACACATCGCTCAAAGCGCAAAGAGACGCATGAGCGGACAAGGCGCGAGCCGCCACCCCGTCCCAAGACGGCGTTGCAGAAGGCCTACGAGCTGATCGGATGCTCCAGTACCGCCGACGATGCAGCCGTCCGCCGCGCCTACCGCCTCGCGGCCAAGAAGTGCCACCCGGACATCCTTCGCGCCTCCGGCGCGTCTGAGGGGCGTGTTGCGGCGGCTACGGAGCAGATGGCGCGGATCAACGATGCCTGGGACACGATCCGCAAGGCAAGAGGGATGTGATGATATTTTGCCCATCGGTGGTTGATTTATAGCCACACGATCCGTTGTCCCTCCTGATTCCATGCCGATTTCGGCCTTGGCATGGATGTTGCTAATGTGCCGGTGTATGTTTGACTATATCAGAGCATTACTGATCCGGCCACGCTGCCCGAAGTGTGGTTGCCGGTCGATGAAGCCGGTGAAGCGGACGCCTCCGTTTCCGACGGGGCGTGAACCGGGTGGCTACAAGTACGTCTGCCCCAAGTGCGGGGCGGTTGTCGATCTGCCGCCGCACATCCTTTGGAGGCTGGCGCGATGAAGTGGGTGGATGATCTGAAAGCGTCTGCGGCGGCGTTCAAGGATTGGGGGCGTGTGCTTACAATCATCGGCTGTGTCATGGCCGGATCGCTTGTTGTTATCGCCCTTGAACTATTCATCATTTGCCTGAAAGTCTAACAAAGCAGATGTCGTGAGAACGGGCGTCATCGGAAATGATTTTGCTTGACGGCCTTTGGTAGAATATGCGCCGTCAAAAGGACAAACAGTATTATGAAACAGAGAAAAGAAATGATAGATGATGAACGCGGGTACTTCTTCGGATTTGCCCGTGGAACTTATGGAGAGGTGCTGAGTGAACTCAGCAAGACACGCGTCAATTCGTGGCGGACGAGTTCCATTCCGCTCGCGGAATTCTGGCAGCCGGCGAACCTCGGCAGGATCGGGAGGCTTCTTTACAAGTATCTCCCCGACTTCAACCCCGTTTGTGCGCTCAAGTTCTTTGAGTTCCCCACGGACGCTCTTTCCGACGGCGAGAGGATTGGCCGTCCTTCGATGACGGACATCATGATCCTTGAGGCAGGCGTACAGATCGCCGTGGAGGGCAAGATGACGGAGTACGTCCGCTTCGCAGACAAGACGGTCAGGGAATGGCTCAACGAGGGCGTAGGCGCGGCAGACATCCTCCTCCGCCATCGCATACTCAAGGCGTGGCTGTGCTATATCCACAATGCGGACTGCACGGGGCTTGAAGGCTTTGCTGATTTCAAGTCGAACTGCATGGATATCTCATACCAGTTCCTGCATCGGACGGCGTCCGCCTGCAACAAGGCCGGTCTCAAGGGCGGCACGATACCCGTTCTTCTGTACCAGCTCTTCTATGACGCAAACGACGCAGAACACATCCAGAAAATGGAGGAGTTCAAGGCCGAGTTGCGTCGGTGGGCGGCTGCGCTCAAGTTGCAGAACATGAAGTTTCTCGTCATATCCGCGCCCGTTGTCAACATGGACGAGGTAAAGGCTCACTTCGATGGAATGCACGGCGAGATATTCGACACCATGCGCGACGAGTCCATCTACCGCTTTGACTTCGACGCAACGACGGTCGAGGCCGTCATCGACACTCCAGAGGAGGGAAAGTGACATGAACAACTATGTACCGGTAGATGTCTGCTCGGCGTATTCGATGGGAAATTCCATCTGCCAGATCCCACGCCTCGTCCGCAAGGCGCGGGAGATGGGGTTCCCCGCGATTGCGCTCACCGACCGAAACTTCATGTTCGGCGCAGCCGAGTTCCATGCGGCATGTCGTTCGCAGTGGATAAAGTTCGGTGGTGATTACCCGTCCATCAAGCCGATAATCGGACGATCCGTCACGGCGACAATAGATGAGAAACGTCATGTCATACATCTTTATGCAAAAAACAAGATCGGCTACCGCAACCTTGTCCGTATCTCGTCGGCTGAAGTGCAAACGCAAGGTGCCCAAGACCGATTCATAGCATTCTCCGACATCGAGAAATGGCGCGACGGTCTTATCTGCATGACGAGTGATACGGAACCGGATTTCGTGAATAGGTGCTTGAATGTGTTTGGCGACGATTTCGCTTTCATGGCGGACAATGACGACTTCGATTGTTCGGCATGGCCGTCAGTCATTGTCTGCGCGGCAAATCCTGTGAGGTTCATCGAAAAAGAGGACGCCGAGGCGTTTGACACCTACTGCGCCATCTTCGACTACAGGAAATTGGCAGATGCGAGGAGCAGACATTGCACTGGGATTGAATATCTGATGTCGCACGAAGAGATGGCTTTGCGCTTCCAGAAGCATCCAGAATGGATCGAGAACACGGTCAAGCTTGCAGAGCGAATCGAAGATTACGAGATTTGTGAAGCTCCTCAAGTCGTTGAATTTCCGATTCCGCACGAGTTCGGCAGCGAGGCGGAATACCTCTCATCGCTCGTGTACGAGGGCATGAAGAAGCGTTGGGGAGACCCGACGCCGCCGGAAATAGTAGAGCGGATCGAATTTGAGTTGCACGTCATCAAGAAGATGGGTTTTCCCAGTTACTTCCTCATCGTCCACGACTACGTGGAGGCGGCGCGGCGAATGGGCGTGTGGGTTGGCCCTGCACGCGGTTCGGCAACTGGTTCGGCGGTTGCGTATGCGCTTGGAATAACCTCCATCGATCCAATCAAGCACAGGCTCCTCTTCGAGCGTTTCCTCACCCCCGATAGGATCTCAATGCCAGACATTGACATCGATTTCGAGGATGCCGGGCGCGGGAAGGTTGTCGAATATCTTTGCGATAAATACGGGCGCGACCACGTAGCCCACATCGTCACTTTCGGACAGATGGCACCACGGAGTGCAATAAAGGACGTGGCACGTGTGTTGGGAATGCCGGTGCGAGAGGCCAACCGACTGGCTTGTCATGTTCCTAATGTTCACAAGGTCACATTCAAACAGTCGTTGTCAGAATCGAAAGAACTGCGTAATGCATACGAACAGGGCACACCATTGGAGAAGAAGATTCTTCGCATAGCCGAGAAGCTTGAAGGATGCATCAGGCAGCCCGGTGTCCACGCCTGCGGCATTGTCATCTCGCGCAAGCCGCTTTCTGAGATATTGCCGGTGATGCCGCTTGGGAATGACCGTGCGCCTGGCGAGCCCGATCTCATCACGCAATATGACGGACGTTATGTCGAACCCGTAGGGATCGTAAAGTTTGACATCCTTGGACTGAAGACTTTGGCAATCCACAAGGGTTGTGTGGACTTGATCAAGGAGCGGAAAGGACGGGTGGTCGATCTCGACAAGATCCCGTATGACGAGCCTGAAACGATGGAGGCCTTTGCAAAGGGCGATACTGGGCATATTTTCCAGTTCGAGTCTGACGGGATGACACGTTGGCTTATGGCGCTCAAGCCAAAATGCCTTGATGATCTCGTGGCCATGAACGCCCTGTATCGTCCAGGGCCAATAGCCTACATCCCCACGTTCGTGCGGCGCAAGAACGGCGAGGAACCGGTCACATACGACCATCCTCTCATGGAGGAGATGTTGCGCGAGACATGCGGCGTGACAGTCTATCAGGAGCAGGTCATGCTGCTTTCGCGGAAACTGGCCGGTTTCACGCGGGGCGAGTCGGACAAACTTCGCAAGGCGATGGGCAAGAAGGTCATGGAGGTCATGCTCGAACTGAAGGACAAGTTCGTGGCGGGATGTCTTGCGAATCCAGATTTCAGGATTGACGAATGGCGTGACGAAACCGCAGCGCGTTCGCTTTGCGCCAAGATATGGAAGGACTGGGAGGCGTTCGCGTCATACGCTTTCAACAAATCTCATGCCGCCTGCTATGCCTGGCTTGCTTACCAGACCGCCTATCTCAAGGCGCATTATCCAGAGGAGTTCATGCTTGCCTTGATGCAGTCTGAATATGGGAACAGCTTGAAGATTTCAGATTTCATTATGGAGGCAGGTACTATGAAAATCAGGCTGTATTCAAGCATTGATTCGGACAGGATGGACTGGTGTAGCCTTGATCGCCCAGCCGGTCTGACGGTCTTAAAAATGGACACCGATGACGAACATGAGCGGTCGGAGGTCTTGCGCTGTGCGGCAGATTACTCCAGACGGAAGAATAAGGCGGTTTTGTACTATTCGCTGCGAAAGCCAAGAAATGTCATTGCGAGTGAAGGCACGATGAACGGGGCGCATCTGGTTTTCAACGACACATCGGCAATGGATGTTGAGGAGTTGTGTGCCAACGCGCATGTCATAGGACGAAAATTATACCGCGCAAAGGCTACCAAGGGTATGCGTCTCGGCCTTGTTGTGGTCGATTGCCTCCAATTGGTAAATATAGCACGACATGAATTAGAAGGCCGGACGGAACAGGAAGACGCCATACTTGATCGTCTCGTCCAGTTGTCATATGAAGAGATTTGCCAAGTTGTAGTTATGTCGCAGAAACCTCGCGGAGATCGGGATATGGTATAATATTAGCCATGCGCGGCAGACCTAAAAAGGCAAGGACGGAGGCGGAACGACACGATTTCAGACTGGAATCGTCGAAGATGTCTCACGCCAAGGCTCGGCGGATCGCGTGGAGCGAACAGCACAAATCGCCCCCACGCACATCCGCCAAGTCGCCGCCGTCGCTGGACGCATTGCGCGATGCCTATCAGCGGCGTAATGAATCGTGCGAGTCGATGATCCGGCTTGGCTCGATGATTGAGGACATCGAGGCGGCGCATGGCGTAGGCTACAAGTTCGAGAAGTTCGATGACAGCGGCACGGCAGACAGTTTCTTCATCGACTACGACACGCCGTGGCAGACGGGGATTCGCGGCTTCCTCAAGGATGCTCCTGATCTGCTCGCCGTGTACAAGACGCTTATGCGTTACAAGAAGCTGTCCGCAGACTTCCGAAAGGTAATAGGTCTCCACGATCCCAACCCAGCCTCGCTCGTGTTCGATGGCACGGATGATGTGGGGCTTGCCTCCATCCGCGAACGTGCGTACAAGTTGCTGGATGGCTGCGGGCGGTCGTTCAACGCACTCTCAGAGAGAATCGTAAACATAACATCAAACAAGAAAGGGAAAAGTCATGTCAGATAAAGTTGCATTTACCATTGAGTTACCAGTTCATCCAAAAGACGTGTTTCGTTTGCTGGCATTACGCAGTATTACAGAAACAGACGGCTTGTTCAATAAGATTCTTACGAACTTTGACTCGATTTTCAACGGGATTGAAATGACTTCGAGACTTGACCCAAACAAATTCGGAAGGCCGGCTTTTGAATATAAACATGAGGGTCTGGACATCAAGCAGTCGTGTTTTAGCGAAATGACCGAACGTCAGCTGTGCGCAGCAAAAAACGCTTTCTTTTCTGACCGCTTTTTCACAGGAATAGGTAAAGTTCTCGATTATGAGATGCCCTTGGATGACAAGAAAGATTCAGCCTTTGGGAAGGTCGATCTTGTGTCGCAAATTGGAGACGAGTTAATCTTACTCGAAGTAAAAAAGTGCGTATCGAATGAACATCCTTTAAGGGCAATGTTTGAGATATTTACCTTTTGGAAAACATTGTCAAATAGCGAAGGGAATTTTGATTTGTTTCGTGATGCATATACAAAGAGCCCGACATACGCCCTACGCAAAGGTGATCTTTGTAAGCCATCCAAAGTTCATCCCGGATTGCTACTTTGCGGGACATCAGATATTTACAAGGCGCTTTCAATGCCGGCTGGTTGCGATGAGATAAGGGACGGTCTTTACCGTCGATTCTTTCAGCCACCTATCGGTTTGCGTGTGTTTACATATGATAAAGATCGATTGGATGTAGTGGAGGTTACAAATGATCTCAAGAAAAGGCTTGGAGTAAACTGAATTAGGTTATTTTCTAACCACCCAGCCATTTTCTGACCATCAGCAAGCCCCGAAATCGCAAGGTTTCGGGGCTTCTCATGCCTTGGCACGAGAATTGCTATATTGACTGCGTATGAAAATTATGGATTACGCAAGAGAAGTACAATACGATTGCCGCGGCCGCCGAGTTGAGAAGATGCCGCTGGTTGAAATGAAGGACACGCTCGACAACGGGGGGCGAGTCACGTTGCTTATCCGCCATGCGGAGCGTCCGCCGCTTGATCCGGGCGATCTCACCTTTGGCGCGAGCCTGTCACTTACGGAAAACGGCTGGCGCTGGGCGCACAATTTTGGCTTGATGCTGGCGAACAATCTTCTGCCAAAGTCGGTCGCTTTCTACGCAAGCGAGACGTTTCGCACACTACAGACGGCGTGTGCGATGGCAATGGGGCTTGATCTCGTCGGGACCGGCCAGTCAATCGAGCGCAAGGTGCGCCTTGCACCGTTTCTCGGTAGCGAGTCGCCGTTCTTCGGCTCAGTCGAAAAGCGCATGGAACTTGCCGCCGAGGGAAACTACCACGAGCGACTGAACGATTACTTCCGCACCGGGAAGCAGCGTGGATTCAAGCGCCTCCGCCGTGCCGCGAAAAAGATGGAGCGGCATCTGAACGTCCTTCATGACAAGGACTGGCCGCTCGTCGTGGCAGTCACGCACGACATCAACGTCGCGGCGTTCCTTGCGGCACGTGGCGTCGTGGAGTCTTTTACGGACGAGACTTGGCCGGACTATCTCGAAGCCGCCGCCATCATCAAGAAGGCGGAAGGAGAAGTAAAGTACATCTACTTCCGTTGGAACCAAGACATGGGTGCGATCAGTTTCTGAAAGGGAATTGTCATGGAAAGCCAGACTACATCGTCAACCAGCCAGAATCCCTTTGCACCTTTGAAAGTGAACTATACGCGCGTTCTGCCAATTGTGTTCCGATCCAACATCAAGGGGTTTGCTTTGTGGGCCTTGAAATGGCTCTCGCTGGTGGTGCTGGCGTTCTCGCTTGTCTTGGGATTTCTGATTGCCTCGAACAAGAACCGTTGCGACAGACTGTTGCGGTTCTTTGGCGGCGACACAACTTTGGAATCTGAAAGGAGAATTCATGACTCTGTGCCCTGAAATGCAAACCGAAACAAAGCCCCTGCCAGTGAGGGAGCGTCCGGCGACGCTAAAGCAGAAGGTTGTGGTCTCACCGAATAAGCCTGTCTATTGGCCAGTGATAATCATTCTTGCGGCGACGGCTGGGTTGGCCGCATTGGGCTTGCTCTTCTGCTGGAAGAGTCCCATCGGCGAGTGGCTACACCCTGGCTCAAACTGGTTCTTCAAACGTCAACTGGTGTACCTCGTGATTGGAGTGCTTGGCGGCGTCCTTGCGGTTCATGCCGCTGGTTGGCGGCGCTGCGTCAAGGCGGGGCCGTGGCTACTGGTTGTATGGCTCGCGCTGTTCGCGGTTGCGCTTCCGCAGCCTGTAGCGGGGGGCTTCTCCCGTTGGCTTTGCATCGGCCCATTCAAGATCGAGTTGTGGGCGTTGTTCCCGATTGTGTTCCCATTGTTTATGTCGTGGCTATGTGGGAAGATCGGCAAACGGGCAAGACTTGTTCTGTTGGGGATCGTCATCGCCGGAGGTGTGGTGGCATCGGTCAAAATCATCACGAATGAAAACCGCATGGCTCGGGTCACGGCTTTCTTCCGAGACGATGCAAGCGTTAAGTTAACGCGAAACGAAGGAGCGGTGTGGGCGCAGAATCAGCTGTGTGCGGCTTTCGCAGAGGCAGATTGGCTTTCGGGCAAAGACGTGTGCGTCAAGTATGTGCCGCAGGCTATGACTGGCGGAGCGATGTCCACGTCTGCCGTGGTGTTCGGCAAGTGGTTTCCGGCGGCAACGTGCCTGCTGATATGTCTGCTGGGATCTGGCTTTGGTCTTGTATGGGCAAGTTCTGAAGACGAGGGGAAACGAATGTTTGTGGCTCTTTCTGGTGCCCTCGTTCTTGGTCCAGCGGTATATTCGCATATGTGCTGTCTGATGATAGTGCCTTATCTGCATCCGATGCTCAACTGTGCCGTGCCGCTCGTATCTTATGGCGGGACTTTGGCGGCAGTGACCTTGACCGTCATAGGGCTTGTGATTGCGCAGTACATGGACGAGATGTCACGCTGCCAGTTCGCGCCGTGTCGCAAGTTGCCAACAAAGCCGGTTATGGTCGGGGCTGCTGGAATCGCCATCGGGTTGATCCTATTGATGTTAACCGCCAATCGACACAATCTGACATTCTCCACAACCCGCCCAGACGAGAACCTCGTCCCGCGCGAAGTGTGGATGTGAAAGGAAAAACAATGAGAACCAATATCACCGTTGACACCGATACAATTCGTCGGCTTCATGAGATTGCAGATGCGCTTGCCGCGCCGTTCTCGGCGAATGCGCAGAGCGTCCGGCGTCTGCATGAACTCGCCCGCGAAATCACATCGCTTGCGGATTCCATCGGGCGGCACGAGCGGGTGGATTTCGCCGAGACGTGGCCAGAATCCCTTGATCCGAAAGAGGCGCAGAGGATGCAGTTGCCGCTCTACCTCGGCATGACATCGCAAAACGAGAAACTGGTTATCGATCTTGCGCGACTGCCACATCTGCTCGTCGGCGGCGCAAGCGGGCAGGGCAAGTCGAATATGCTCAACTGCATCATCAGCGGCCTTGCCCGACTTCTACCGCCTGAACAGCTCCGTTTCGTACTCTTTGATCCGAAGTGCGTGGAATTCTTACAATACTCGGCATTGCCGCATCTGGCATTCCCCGTGATAACCGATGGTGCCAAGTTCGTGTATGTTCTCCGCTGGCTCGTTTGCGAAATGGATAAGCGTCTGAAGGAGTTTGCCAGAGTCACTTGCCGAAACATCGAGGATTTCCGCAAGGCCGGAAACCAGATGCCGTACCTTGTTGTCATCATAGACGAGATCGTGGACTTGATACAGAATTTCGGCAAGGAGGTTGAGCCGCTGATTGCGCGGCTTACAGCGCTTGCCCGCGCCGCCGGAATCCATCTGGTCGTTGCGACGCAAGTTGCCGACCACAAAGTGCTGTCTGCAACCCTCCGTTGCAATATTCCAGGACGAATTTCGTTCAAGACCCGCAGCGGATCGGAATCGAAAATAATCATTGATGCCCCAGACGCCGATGTCCTGTGCGCTCCCGGCGATATGCTCGTGCGCCAGAAGGAT
>JAEEGK010008469.1_pt1 | contig 24270 bp, 24 predicted proteins | sample 8958771 | NCBI WGS metagenome assembly JAEEGK01 (sample SAMN16246547, study PRJNA631951) | gut metagenome | biome: gut microbiome; feature: rumen; material: SC-attached | host: Bos | place: Iran: Karaj | collected 2018-10
CAAGGTCGTAAGGAACAAGCCCGTCTGCCCCAAGTGCGGACCCGGAGTATTCATGGCTACCCACGGTGACCGTGTCGCGTGCGGAAAGTGCGGATACACCGAGTTCAAGAAAGAGTAAGGAAGGTCAATCTTCATTTCGGCTCCACCCTCTCAAAAGGGGCCTCAGGATCGCCGGTTCATCGACGGCTAAACCTTTTCCCTTCCAAACCTTATAACCTTATGATCATTGGACCCGTGGTATAGCCTGGATATTATCGGGGTTTCCGGAGCCTCTGACTCGGGTTCGAATCCCGGCGGGTCCGCTTATTTCATCGAAAACAGCCTGTATACTGCAGTATACGCGAGTATACCGAGATAATGGTCAATGATACGGCGGATGTTCACGGAGATAAGTTAGAAACCCAAGAAGATCTCTTTCCGTTAATACCCCTATGTATGATTTGACGTCCGATTCTTTGAGGATTACGCGTCTGTCCGTGCGGATAACGGACGGCTTTTCCAATCCTTGATGACGTATCCTTCACGTTCTGTTTTTGACGATAGTTGGAGAATGGTGTAGGAGTTTGCATCGATGAATATGACAGGACGAGGTTTAATCGTTTCAGAATCCTCGTACCTTACAGAGGCAGACCATATCTGAAGATTCTCAATAATCTTCATCGTCATCAGCCGGAAGGACCAGTACGTCTTTCTCGTCACGGTAACCTACGACAGGAACGTCCTTGAGAATCTCAGAGATCTCTGCTGCAATGGCATCACGTTGATTCTTTGTAGCGGATTGCGTTGTACTGCTCATTTCGGCACCTCTGATACTTACTATGTCTCAAAGATATATAAACAGTCTATCAAAACCATTTGTTAATGCGATCACGGCCGTAGGCATTTTTATTCAGGCAAATGTTTTCATACGTCTATGGAAGACAGGATGGTCCGTTATAAGGCGAAAGGAGTCGTGGTATCTTATCCCGACAATCCCATCCCTGGGAAGGACCGCGAATTAATACCGAGGGATGCTACCGTCAGGATATTAGCGGAAAAATTGGGGTCGATCGGTATTTCTCTCCCTGTTACAGAGAGCGATTTCGAAAAGATCAGCGAGTTCTTTTCCAGTGAGGAGGCCATGTGGGCAAACGCCGCAGCATGCGGGGATGAATATGACGAGAGGTATCTGGAAGATGTTTCCAACGGATTCGATGATTTCTTCCTTGAAGAGGGGGACTACATAGATACGGAAAAGCTGAATCAGCGCATTAAATCCATGTCAAAGAGCAGTTGAAAGAAAGGTGCGTTTTCAGCTATTGGTTATTCAATAGATCCATTAAAGGTGTTATTGAAATCAGAATCTATTTGCTGGCTATTGGATATGCGAGTTCCGGCGGGTCCGCCACATATTCAGGTTCGAATCCCCAAATCCTACGGTAATTTCACAGTTGCAGTATCTTCTCGTTAAAGTTATTAGTCTGTTCGGCTATATGGAGTAGGAGGGAATATCGGTATGATCAGCAACGAAGCCATCGTCAGAACCAGCAGCGGTTCCGAAGCTCTGGAAGGGCTTACCGTTCCCGAAGAAATATGTGATCTGGCTCTTGATTGTCTCGAGGGCAACACCAGTTTCGACGATGCAATTCGTATGATTGTCGCACGTTATTCGGAGATGCCCGATGTCTAAGTACGATTACGAATACGAATACGATCCCGTCTATTGTTATCCGGGTTCTGACGTCCTTAGGAACAAGATGGACATCAGAGATCAGGACAGGCTGTCAAAGATTGAGAGGGACATTTCTTTCATCAAGACAACTGAATTGATGAAGAAAGCATCCGGTGTCAGTTTCACGACAGAACATCTCTGTTCGATTCATGCATTCCTATTCGGGGACCTGTATGATTGGGCAGGGCAGATACGTACAGTGGACATCTCCAAGGGGGCTTCTTTCTGTAAGCACGAGTATATTCTGTCAAATCTCGACAAGGTATTCAAACAGATGTCCGAAGAGGATTTCCGCTCCAAGGACAAAGATCAATTGGCGCGTGCACTAGCACATTATCTCGGAGAGATTAACGCAATTCATCCGTTCAGGGAAGGGAACGGACGCACACAGCGCGCATTTGTAAATCAGGTTGCTCTGATGAACGGATTCTATCTGGATTTCTCCTTGATTACAGATAAGGAGATGCTGGAAGCCAGTCATCACTCGTTTTTCGTCGATGACTCCAAGATGGAGTCTCTGTTCCTCAAAATAATACGGGAAGTAGATTGAAGAGTTCGGCATAATGATAAGTTACCGAACTTATGTCGGTATACGGGGTATAAGTTACCTCGATTTCTGATGTCTGGCCATTGCCTTAAGCGGTTCCCGGCGGGTCCGCTTAATTCATCGAACTACGATGCCCCCTATCTCACCAGGTTCTTCACGGAAGCCAGTCTAGCTGTGCGCCCCAAGCGGCCGTAGTCCTGCCTGTAGTTCACATGTCGAATGACCTCCCTGTACGGATCACCTCTATGTCGATCATCAGTCTGACGATGTCCGGATGTATGTCCCTCAGAATTTCGGAGTAGTTGAATATATGCTCTTTATCCTCTCACGATGTGCGGTCGTTAATAGTGTCCACAAGGCATTCTATCAGTTCCTCCATCCTCTCCAGCCTTGCAGAGATACCCAGGAGCAGTTCCTCCACGGGGGACTGCTGTCTAATGCCCTCTTCCCTGGTGTAATCGATGCTCATCTCCTTCCATACACCCGTATCCACGGAGATGTAGCAATACTCATACTTCGTGTAGCCTTCGGGCACCTTCTGTTCCTCTGTACCGTCTTTCTTAGGTGCCGCTATGAACACATTGGAAGGCATCGTGCCGTCAGGCAGATACGACCCATCCTGATGCCATTCCATATCGCACGCTTCCATGGTCCATAAGGAGAAGTGCATGAAATCCAGTCCGAGCTCGTCAGTCACCCATTTCACTACCTCCCACTGGGTGGGTCCATGATTCGTGAGAAAATACATCAGATACTCTACGGCATCCGTCCCGTCACTGTTGTCCCGGGTTGTTATCCAGATATGGTCCGGTCTGCAGAGTATGCATCTGTCCTCCCATCTCCTCTGCTTCCATGCCTCGACCATTCTGCCGAAGGCCAGCTGGTCGCATATCATCACATGATCGATGTAGTAAGACATACTTTCACCATCCGTATAGTTCCTTTATTATCCTCTTAATGCGGTCGTTCCTCCATCAGTTTTGTGAGGTGACCGATCTGCTCATCGATGCTCTTCAGCCTTTCGTAGATCTTCAGAAGCACTTCCTCCGTCGACGATTGGGGTTTGATGTCATCGTCTCTCGTATAGTCGATAGTCACCTCTTTCCAGACGTTCGGATCCACCGCGATATCACTGTACCTGTAGGCCGTGAAACCTGGCGGTGGATCCAGTCTTTCCTCATCCTCGTCGTACTCGATATTGACGGTATCGGCAGGCATCGTGTCATTCGGTAGAAGCGACCCAATCTGGAACCATTCTTCGTCGCATTCGCCCCTGGTCCACAGGGTGAAATGCATGGAATCCAGACCCAGTTCGTCGTTCAGCCAGTCCTCTACCTCATCGGATCTGGGCCCGTGGTTCATCATGGCAGAGACCAGATATGTATCGGTCTTCGTACCGTCTCCGCGATCGCGGGATGCGGACCATAAGTAATCGGGTCTGCACAGGGTGCACCTGCCCCACCATCCCCTCTGCTTCCATGCCTCGACCATCCTGTCGAAGGTCAGCTGGTCGCACTGTATCACATATTGGGTGTAATATGACATCTTCTCACCATCCGCGGAGTTTCTCCGCTATCCTGTCGTATTCCTCATCCTCGGGTTTCCCGAGGCTCTCCCAGATCATGTGTCTCAGTACGTCCCTGATCGCATCGACGGACAGTTCAACGGCGTTGCCGTTCATCCATTTTCTCTGCCATCCTGCCCAGGCTTTCAGCCATCTCTCGCGGCCGGTATCGCCCGACATCCACCAGTCGTATTCGTGCAGAAGGTCTCCAATATCGTGCAGCAGTTCCGCCAGCAGGGGATTGCCATCCCTGCGCACCTGTTGTGACCATTCATACAGCCGTGAATCGGCATAATCAAAGTGTCCTCCGCTCATTTCTTAATCTCTCTGGCCTCACCATAAGGTCTGTCTTGATCCGAACTCAGTATGTAAGAGGAGATCAGATTGCCATCGTAGGCGGTTGATAAGTCCGTTGTTGTACATTCCGGTACTTTTCGATTCCAAGCGGTCGATGATATCAAAAAAAACTTTGGAAAAAATCGATTAGAATATCTGCACGTTATTTCATCGCAAGTTCTTCCTGTAGGCACTTATCTCCTTGCCGATCTCTTCTGAAGTGAGTCCGGCAGGCCCCGAATCGGACATGCGGCGCAGGGCTTCGATTACTCCAGTCCTGTCGCCTAGTTGAAGTAGGATTTGCTCCAATTCTTTATTTCTGCAATATTCGTTATACTTCATGACGGCTCTTTCCGCATCGGTTCTGAGTATTCTTTCTTCAGAGCCCTCTTTCTCCGATTCCGCATAATAATTGGATTGGAACATCTCTATGGGTTCGCCGGAGGTCATCGTTCTATCCTCATCGAGATCTTCGATCGCCCGGTTGAAGTAATTGAGAGCCTCATCCCGATATTCCTCATCGAATCCGAAGAAAGACGCCTCGTACAGGACATCGGCCATGAGCCCGTAGATGTTCCTCTGCGTGAATTCATTGTCTGCGACCAGGAATCCCATTAATTCCGCCTGTTCGCTGAAGTCATACGCGTATGTCGGGGCCATCAATCCTTCTCTCAGCGCCTCTTCTGCGTAGATCAGGACATAGTCTATAGACCCAGACTCTAGAAGGTCCATGCGCCGGCAGGCGAAAATTATTCCTGTCGGTCCATCGGGACTATCTTTGATTCCTAGTCCCTTCAGGTGTTCGATGAAACTGCGCAAGCGTTCGGCAAATCTGGCCTCGATCTGTGAAACGGAGAGTCCCCGGAATGCAGGCAATCCGTATTCGATCGGATGTTCGAACAGGTACTCTCTCAGCAGCCGATCCGTGTCCAGTTCCCTGAGGTGTTGTTGAACAGTCTTCATGTATCCCTCTATAGTATGAACTGTCGACGTTTCAACCGTTTATAACAGTGGTTGTTTTCAGGCGACATCAATGCGAATCAGACCGGATTTCGGTCGGGACAATCCTGCTATTCGTTCGGTTTTCCTGCTCATTTATCCCTAGGAACACAAAGTCTAACAGATTATTTATTCAGCCAACCTGATGCGCTTTCCGATCGAGGGTGATGGGAACGAGAACGAGAGACGTTTTCTCAGAGACATTGGACAGGGACTACCTCAACGGCCTGTCCGAGAAAGAATACCGCTCGATCATGGAACGTATGTATGCTCTGATGGACTCCCGCACAAGGGAATGTCCGTTCTGCGGTTCGTCCACTATCATAAGGAAGGGATATTCCTCCAACGGCGTTCAGAGATACGCATGCAAGGGCTGCGGAAGGGGATTCATCGGAAACGCGGTCCCCTACAGCCACATCGGTATCGATACCTGGAAGGTCTTCTGCGAGATGTATCTGAAGGGGCACTCTATCCACGTATGTGCCAGCAGATGTGGAGTCTGTCTGAAAACCGCACAATACATGAAGGACCGTATGGTCGGCATGTTCCGTGAAGACCCCTCCATGCCGGTGGTGTTCAACGGGGAGATGTTGCTGGACATAGGTTACAGGCTTCCTGCGTTGCGTGGATGTGCATGTGCGGACCTGCGCGCACAGGCATGAGCCACTGACCTCTCTGAATTCGGTTACCGTATCAGGCGATACGGCAGGTCCGTTTTTCATATATGCTGCATTATACCTGAGAATACAGGGCGTTACAACGAGTGCACTATGCACCGTTATGTCGTGAATATGGCAATTTCAAATAATTCCAAATTTTAAAAAAATTATTTTTTAATAATAAGAAGTAATTATGACAGTTATGAAAAGGCCGCAAAAGGCACCTCCGCTGTCACGGATCGAACCCGCTCCCGACATACTATCGGACGATGAGTCCAGGGAACTGGCGAGAGAATACAACGAAAGGTATCTTCACTGGGATAAACTGCAGTACTATGATTGCGGCAAGTACGGTCGCGAAAGCCTTTGGTACATGATGAGGGTCATGAGGCTGAACGCCTGTAAAAAAGTGGATGTGGGCGGCCTATCGATAACATACAACCTCCTCGATAGATTCCAAAAACCGTTGCATCAGATGGATATGGCCCTATCGACAGGGATCCTTCCGATAAACGGGTTCGATGACAAGAGGAAGATGATGCTGTCAATCAGTTCCATGATGGAGGAATCCATCGCATCCAGTCAGATCGAAGGGGCCGTAACGACCACCAAGGAAGCGAAGAGGATGCTGCGCGATAACGCGGATCCTAAAAACGAGTCTGAGTTGATGATCCTGAACAACTATCGCGCCATGGAGTTCATCAGATCCAATCTGGATAGGGAATTGTCGCCAGAATTCATCACGGAGCTGCATTGGATAGTGACCCGCGACACCTTGGAGGAAAGCGGATACGAAGGCAGATTCCGCGAGGACGACTCCGTTGCCGTCAGAGATGTGCTGACGGGAGAGTTATATCATGAGCCAGTCTCCCATGAGCTCATCAGACCCATGATCGACAGTCTGTGCACATTCGTCAACGATGAGACGGATTACATCCATCCGATAGTCAAAGGGATACTGATCCATTTCATCACGGCATACATCCACCCGTTCATGGACGGCAACGGACGTGTCTCCAGATCCCTGTTTTACTGGTATACGATGAAAAAGGGGTATTCGGTGATGGAGTATCTGTCGATATCGAAAGCGATCAAGGAACATAAGGGCGGATACGAGGAGGCATACCAGCTGAGCGAGACCGATGACAACGATGTCACGTATTTCCTGGATTACAACATAGACATGATAATACAGTCCATCGGGATATTCACAGACTATCTCAGAAGGAAGATCGACGAGCGCAGACGTGTTATGGACCTGATGGATGCAGGCGACATCACTCGAAGGCAGGCCGATATACTGGCTTCTCTGATGAATTCGGACGTACCTCAGAACATCTACGAATTGTCCTCGGTGCTGGGGGTATCTCCGCAGACGATACGCAACGATCTGAATGCTTTGATAGGTAAGGGGTACGTCAGGCAATCGTCCAAAGACGGGCACAAGCAGAGGTTCTCATACTCGGGGAAGAAAGTTGGGCAGAAGGCATGAATGCTTGGTTCGCTTTCGGTCATCGATCATCCAATAAACCCATTGAAGGACAATCGATTCCGAAATCCGGCGGATTGCGGACGCCTGCCGGAGAATCCCGTAAATACGGGTGCGCAATCAAGCGGATATGGAGTTCGTCAGAGGGGAGACCTGTCCGGATACCGTCAGGGAACTGATCGTCGAGTACACGAAATGGCTCGGCAGAGACCTGGAGTTCCAGCATCTGGAGCATGAATTGGAGGATCCCGGGTTCAAGTACTTCCCTCCCAACGGTGAGACGATAGTCGCCGTGGAGGGCGGACGGGCGCTGGGGATGGTCGCGTACAACCGCCACAATGCGAAACGCTGCGAGTTCAAGCGTCTCTATGTCAGGCCGGAGGCCCGCGGCAGGCATCTCGGGCACGAGCTCATGGTGGGGATAATAGATTTGGCCGTTGCGGCGGGATACGAGGAGATGGTCCTAGACACGATACTTCCCCTTCAGCAGGCCATCGGGATGTACAGGAGATACGGTTTCGTCGAGATCCCTCCGTATTACCGCAATCCGATGAAGGACGTCATCTACATGTCCCTGGACCTGACGCGCTTGCGCGCGTAAGTTTCATTCTTCAGCGGCAGTCTTGCGGTTCCAGAGTATCGAGAAGACGTTGGATCTCCTCTCGCTCCTCTCGTCCACCTCATCGGGATCGAACCTCTTCGCGTAGTACCACAGGATCAGGAACATCACCAGGCCGGTGATGCAGGTGGAGATCAGATCGAGCCAGGCGACCTCCATGGCACTGTTCCCCCAGATGTAGAGCGCCATGAGCCTCAGGGCTCCTAGCGACGAGAACACGATTGCCGAGACCTCCGATCTCCTCACCACCTGCAGCAGGTCCCCGCTCATCCTTCCGAGGAGATATAGCGGTATGAGGAAGGCGAACATACGCGTGATCGTGAGCAGCTCATCGCTCACCTTCGACTGGTCCCCGCCGTTGAACAGGGAGCAGATCTGCAGGGCGAATACGAACATCACCGCCGTCATGGTAAGCGATATCAGCAGGTTGACCGCCAGGACATACTTCATCGAACTCCACATCCCGGCGACGTCCTTCCTTCCTGCATGGGCGGAACATACGGGCTGTGCACCCGACGTGAGGGAGTCGGGGATGAATGTGAGGAAATAGGGGAACGTGAATGCCAACTCCACAAGTGCCAGCGTATCGGATCCCGTCTTCATGGCGATTATCATGCACTGCGCGAGTATGATGAGTCCCCCGAACACCTCCTCCACCGCCTTGGGTCCTCCGACGGAGGTTATCTCCTTCATGGATCCCGACGACGGGATGCCGAGACGGATCCGGAAATGATACCCTCCCTTCCTGAAGAGGTACAGCGATACGGCCACGGACACGGCCGACCCAAGGACGTTGGCGACGGATGCGCCGACGATCCCCCATCCGAACACATAGATCAGCAGCGGCGACAGGGCCATGTCCACGGGGATGCTGGCAAGTGCGCAGAAGGTCATCTTCCCCATGGCCCCCTCCGCCTTGAAGAGGCATCCCAGGACGCCGGAGAGTATGACCGCGGGGCTTCCTATGGCCAGCGGGATCATGTATTGCCTGGCGAGCCCTGTGACCTCAGGACCCTGCGTCCCGACTATGGGGTCCACCGACAGGATAAGGAACAATGCGAGCGGGACGGACAGTGCCAGCGACAGGAATATCGATGCGGTGGCCAGGTCCTGCGTCTTCCGATATTCCCCCTTTCCGAGTACGTAGGATATGCATACGCATGCGCCGGTACCTATCCCTACTCCCACCGCCGATACCGCCGAGTATATGGGGGAGACCGTGGCGATCGCCGCCACAGCGGCATCGCTGATGTTCGCTATCCAGACCTTGTCCATGAACACATTGAACTTGGTGGCGATGAAGGTCAGGCTGACGATCATGGACATCGTCACGATCGCGCGTTTAGGGTCATTGAGCATCCCCTCAAGGTTGGATTCGGCGTTACGCTTCCCTCCGAGCGCCCTTATCCTATTCAGATACTCCCTCACATCGAACATCTCCCTGATGGGAGGGAGTCCGACCTTGGCCTGCCAGAGGTTGATCTCCGCCTCGTAGAACTGCACTGTGCGGATTATGCCGTACAGCCACACGGCAACGACCGCGACCATCATGACGGGGTGGATTATCCTGACGATCAGCGGGCCGCTGGGGAAGAACACATGGCTGGTGAGTATCGACAGGACGGCGAACACGATGGCATAGAGGAATACACGCAGGCCCTTGGCCACATCCCCCTCGTAGGCCTCGCCGATTCCCGGCAGGAATGCGCTGATCAGGAGCCCCTTCCTCACGCTGGCCGGAGGCTTAGTCATCCTCTTCGAGAGGCTGATGAGCCATGGCTGCAGTTCGGGGATCGCCCGCTGTCCGTCGTTCACGGAATCGGATTGGGTTTTTCGTTTATAATTATGAAGTGATGTTAACAGAAGTCGGGAACGGTCGGCGGATGATATGGGGTACGGTATCAGTCGCGTCCGGCCACGCCGTGGAGGAACACCGTCCTCTTACCGTTCTTGGAATCCACTCCCAGTTCCGCATCCACGTTGAACACGGTGCGCATGTTCTCGGGGGTGAGGACCTCCTCGGGGGTGCCGCAGCACATCACCCTGTGGTCGTGGATCATGGCGATCCTGTCGCAGTACCTCGCTACCATGGGCAGGTCGTGCGAAACGATAATCACGGTGAGCCCGGATTCCTTGGACAGTCCGTGGACCAGATCCAGCGCCTCGAACTGCGTGTTGATGTCCAGATGGAGGGTGGGCTCGTCCATCAGGAGGATCCTCGGCGTTTGTGCCAGCGCCCTCGCGATCATCACCCTCTGTCTCTCGCCGCCGCTCATGGTGTTGATGTGCCTTCCAGCGAGATGGGACAGCCCCACCTTCTCGATGGCATCGTCGATTATCCTGGCATCGTCCCTGGATTCCCCCGACATCATGCTCTGGAAGGGCATCCTTCCCATGGATACAATCTCGCGGACGGTGAAGGAGAACCTGATCTCGTTGGTCTGGGGGACTGCGGCCACGGTCTTCGCTATGTCGCGTTTCACCATGGTCTCCAGGTCAGTACCGTCCAGCATTATGCATCCGTCCTCGGGGGACAGGTTCTTGTTCAGGTTCTTGAGGAGAGTGGTCTTACCGCACCCGTTGGGTCCGAGTATGCCCAGGATCTCGCCCTCCCTGACATCCAGGTCTACGCCGTCGAGCACCTTGTACTTGTTGTACGAGTACCTCAGTCCCCTCACTTCGATCGGGTTCAATTCCAGCCCACCTCCTTCTTCCTGCGGATCAGCAGGAATATGAATATCGGTGCTCCGATGAGTGCGGTGATGACTCCTATGGGGAGGGTCCCGTACTGCGGGATGACGATATGAGCCAGATAGTCGCATATCGTGATGAATGCCGCACCGCCGATCATGCTCAGGGGCATTATGGTGCGGTTGTCCGGACCGAGGATTATCCTGAGTATGTGGGGGATCACCAGTCCGATGAACCCTATCACCCCGACGAAGGATACCGCCGCGGCGACGATGATCGTCGAGAGTATGAGGATGAACAGACGTGTCTTCTTCACGTCCACCCCGAGGTCCATGGCATGGATATCGCCGAGCATCATGGCGTTGAGGGCCTTGCATTGGGTGAGCAGCAGGATCGAGCAGACGACGATGATCGGCACCATGAACGCGATCTCGTCCCAGCTGGCGTTGCCCAGGTTGCCCATGGTCCAGAACACTATCCCCTCCATCCTGTCCCCCGCGATGAACGTCAGCAGGGACACCACCGCGGACAGGAGGGACGATACGGCCACTCCCGCCAGGATGAGGGACTCCGTCCTGACGGTCCCGCCGACCCTCGCCATGTTGTATACGAGGATCATGGTGCCGAAGCACATCACGAACGCCAGGAACGGGGTGACTATCGTTCCGGGTATGAAGGGTATGGTGAACAGAAGGCTCGCAGCGGCACCGACGGATGCTCCCGACGAAAGACCCAGTATGTAAGGCGATGCGAGCGGGTTGCGGAAGATCGCCTGCATGGCGCATCCCGTTATCGCGAGTCCCGCACCGACGAACAGTCCGGCCACCACGCGCGGGGCGTTGGTGTCCCTGATGATTATGCGGGATCCCCAGGTGCCCCCTCCGAACAGGGTGTCGATGACCTCCGCGAAGGTGTAACTGTGGGTCGCATCCACCCAGGACAGGTCCAGGAGGATGCACAGAAGCGTGGCTGCGGCCAATACGGCGATGCCTAGCGCTATCTTCGGAATCCTCTCCATTCTCGGAACCTCCCTATCTGGATGGGGAAAAAGGTTGGAAGGGGTTTATAGGGTTTTGTCCGGAACGGCGGGATCAGCGCTTCCTGAGGAACATCAGTCCCGCGATCAGGACGACGGCGGCGACGCCTACGCCTATGCCGATGTACAGCGCGGTGTTCTTCTTGGGCTCGTCGACCGTGGGAACATCGCCCTCGAATGTGTCGGGGTACATGGCGCATGCCATGGTCCAGACCCCGTTCATGCTCTCGATGCTGTAGTTGTTCCACAGGGGGTTGAGCGGGACGACCCTGTTGTTGAACGCATCCTCCCCGATGGCCGTCTTGAGGCTGTCGAGGTTCGCCTGACTGCTCTTGATGGAGTTGTCGATGAAGATTATCGCGTTCGGGTGGCCCTCGACCAGCGTCGTCAGGTTGGCCTCGTAGGTGGGCTTCGCCTTCGTATCGTCGGTGGTGATCGATTTCCCTCCGGCGGCGGAGATCATGGAGTTGGCCAGGGAGTTGATGTTCCCGACCTTGAACGCGCTTCCGGAGTATGTGACGTAGAACGCCTCCCTGAGGGTCTTGTCCTTCACTCCGTCCGCAATGACCTCGGACACGTGCTTCATCTGGGCGACCTTGTCGGATTCGGAGCCGTCGATTATCTTGGAGATTGTGCTCACGAAATCGGCGATCATGCCGTACTCGGTGATGTCGTTCCAGGCGAGCACCTTCTTGAATCCGTTGGTGGTGAGATAGTCGATGATGGGGTTGATGTAGGAGTTTCCGCCGGTGATGAACACGGGGTCCTTCTCCTTGTCGAACTTGCCGTTGTCCGCAGCGTAGACGATATCCGTCTGCAGCTGTGCCTTTCCGGAGCTGTAGATGTTCCCTCCGGCGGCGATCTTGCCCTCGTCCACATACTTCCTGAGGATGTCGAACACGGAATTGGTATCGGACTTGGAGTACGAATCGGCGACAACTATCTTGTCGATGGCGCCGAGCTGGATGGTCGTTGCGGTTATCCCTTTGCCTACGGTGATCACGTGGGCGGGCTCGTCGTCGAAGGTGAACTCCTTGCCGAGACCATCGGTTACCGTGATGGATGACGATGCATCCGAATGATCCGTGAGTGCGATGGGGAATACGGAGACGATCATGACTGCGACGATCGTCAGTGTTATTGTCTTAACACGGTTTCTGGCTGTCATTTTATCGGCCACATATTGATTGTTTAGTATTAATAGTATATGATTAGTAACACGCAATAATAATAATTACAAATTTATTAGGTCAAAGTGACACCTACGGAATATTCGTCTGTTTAGACGGTTCAGGATCAGAAGAGAAGAAGCGGGAAGGGGTTTGAGGGTGCCTGAGCACCCGTGTTCATTCTTTCTTGGCGGCCTCGGCGGCTTCCTTCTCGGCCTTCTTCCTGGCCTCCTCCTCGGCGGCATCGGCCTTGTTCTTCTCCCTCTGGGCCTCGTGGGACGCGATGTTCTCCTCGATCAGCTTGTTGAGCTCATCGATCCTCGCAAGGTCCGCATCGATCCTGTCGACGATCTCCTTGGACTTTCCGGCGAAGTCCGCATCGGGGTCCTTGACGTTCTGGTAGTACAGCTCGCCGATCTCCTTGTATCCCTTCTCGATATCGTTCTTCTTCGAGTTGATCTCGGATTTGTACTTCTGAGTCTCGTATTCCTGGTCCGCCCTGTCTGAAGTGTTCTTGGCGGCCGTCTTCAAATCGGATAGGAATCCCATTGTTTCACCTGATGTCCGCATGGACGTCGTGGATAAAGCAATTTTCCAACGTTATTTATCTACCAACCACAATCATGGTAACATGGCAGACATCAACCCAGATTGTCCGTGTAAGAACGATAAGTGCCCCAGGCACGGGAACTGCCGCGAGTGCGTAGCGTTCCACGTGGACAAGAAGAACAAACCGCCGTTCTGTCTCCGTATCCAGTGGACAGAGTATCCGTGACGTCCCACGGCAAACCATTTCCCATTTCCTTTTGACCCGAACGGGTAATCGTCGATTCTTTAACCTCAATACCCTATAATGGGGGCATGCAGTTAACCGACAGCGAACAGGCCATACTCGACGGCGAGTCCGGAGAGGGGGCCCAGAAGGCCATGGAACTGGTCGTCGCATTGGGAAAGATCTACAACGCCGACGGATTGGTGGACATCACCTCCGCGCACCTCTCGGGAGCATCGTACAAGACCATCGGCGACGGCGGTCTGAAGTACCTCGAGGACATGGTGAAGGGAGGGGCCAAGGTATCCGTGAGGTCCACCCTCAATCCGATAGGCATGGACAGGGAGAGATGGGCGGAAATGCACATCTCCGAGGAGTTCGCCAAGAAGCAGAACAGGATCGTGGATCTCTACGGCCAGATGGGGATAATTACCACCTGCTCCTGCACACCCTACACGGGAGCGAATCTCCCCAAGTTCGGGGACCACGTCGCATGGGCGGAGTCCTCTGCACTATCATTTGTGAACTCCATGGTCGGGGCGAGGACCAACAGGGAGGGCGGTCCCGGAGCGCTCGCTGCGGCGATCCTCGGCAAGACCGCCAACTACGGTCTCCACAAGGATGAGAACAGGAGGCCGACCGTGGTCATCGAGGCCGATATCGGCGATTCGCTGTTCGAGCACTCTCTTCTGGGACAGGCCGTCGGGATGAGGATCGGCGGAGGCATTCCGTACTACATGGGCATCAGGCCCGGCATCGAGGAAGGCAAGACCATGGCAGCGGCCATGGCCGCCGCAGGCGCCGTCGCGATGTTCCACGTCGAAGGGGTCACACCGGAAGCGTCAAGATATGACGTGTCCGACCTTGAGGTCATCCACATCGGGAAGGGGGAGCTGAAGGAGGCCTACGAGAAGGTCAACACGGCCGACGACGTCCAGCTCATAGCCCTCGGTTGCCCGCACCTCACCGAGAGGGAGGTCCACGAGATCGCCATGATGCTCAAGGGCAAGAAGAAGAGGGGGGACGCAGAGATATGGTTCTGCACCTCCCGCGCCGTCAGGGAGAAGTGCGCGGGCGACGTCAGGATTCTGGAGGAGTTCGGTCCCGTGCTGGCGGACACCTGCATGGTCGTCGCGCCGATCGAGGGTACCTTCTCCAGGACAGGAACCAATTCATGCAAGGCGGGCAACTACCTGCCCACCCTCTGCTCGCAGAGGACGATGTGCCAGGATATCGCGCAGCTGCTGAAGGTGATCTCATGATCCTCAGCGGAAGGACGATCTCCAAGGGATGCGCGGAGGGGAAGGTCATCAAGCTCGAGCAGCCGCTGAGCTTCCTCGGAGGGGTCGACGGATCTACCGGGGAGCTGAAGGTGGAGCAGGGCGGTAACGTCGCCGGTAAGATACTGGTCTTCCCCAGGGGGAAGGGCAGCACCGTCGGATCCTTCGTGATGTACGACCTCATGGTCCACGGAAAGGCTCCCGCGGCGGTCATCAACGCGTCCGCCGAGACCATAGTGGCCACGGGCGCGGTGATTTCGTCGATCCCGATGATCGACGGGATAGACGTGAACCTGATACACGACGGCGACACCGTGAAGGTGGACGCCGATGCCGGTACGGTGGAGATAGAGGGCGTGACGGTCACCGAGTGTGCATCGTCCGTCGTCCTCATCAGGGACAGGTTCATCATGCTCCACCGTCCGAAGGAATCCCATTCCTATCCGGACCACTGGTCCCTCGTCGCCGGGAAGAGGGAGGAAGGGGAGACAATCGAACAGACCGCCGCCAGGGAAATTTTCGAGGAGACGGGCATCAGGGTCGGGAAACCGATCGCCACCATGGACGATCTCACAGTCAGGGAAGGGAACAGGATATGGAAGGTCCGTCCCTTCGCCTTCAGGGTGGATGACGACACTGTGCCAGACATCAATTCCGAGAACACCGAGTACAGGATGTGCACCCTCGACGATCTTAAGGACATGAAGCTCGTGCCCAACACCGTGCTCGCCGTCAGGACGTTAACGGGGGCGGAGTGATGGAGTACGCCGATTCGCACCTCCATCCCGCCGGCACGGCATATCCCGGCTCGGAATCAGCCGCGCTGCTGTCGGTATGCGCGGCCCAGTTCTCCGACTGGGATGCGATATCCGGGATGAGGGATCCACGCATCGCTCGTTCCTACGGGGTGCACCCGTGGTATTCGGAATCCTGGGGCGACGGTTCAGTCGACAGGCTCAGGGAGATGCTGGAGAAGGATCCCGAAGCCAACATCGGCGAGATAGGCATGGACGAGGCCAAGGGACCGAGCATGGTGGACCAGGCCAGATGCTTCGAGGAGCAGTTCATCCTCGCATCGGAGCTCGGCAAGGTCGTGTCCATACACAGCGTCAGGGCGGAGAACTATGTCCTGGCAGCCGTCAAGAGGAACCACAAGGGCTGCAGGGCGGTCGTCCTGCACTCGTTCAGCGCACCCTCCAATTACGTCAAATCGTTCTCGAAGTACGATTGCTACTTCTCCATCTCACCGAGGATACTGTCCAAACAGGTACCGGTGGCCAAGGCCGTATTGGATCTCATCCCGAAGGACAGGCTGCTACTGGAGACCGATTCCCCGGACTACGGACAGGAGTTCGTCTCCGCGGACGATTTCATATCGAAGGTCGCGGAACTCTTGTCCATGGATGCCGGGGAACTCGCCAGAATCACGCTGGAGAACGCAGAGAGGATATTCAGATGACCGGGATGGCCGACCGTACCAAGCTCCTCATCGGGGAAGAGGGGATTGCCAGACTGAGGGATTCCTTCGCCGTCGTCTGCGGCGTAGGCGCCGTGGGTGGATACGCATTGGAAGGGCTTGTAAGGGCAGGCGTCGGACGCATACGCATAGTGGATGCGGACGTCTTCAACGAGAGCAACCTCAACAGGCAGATATTGGCAACGGTGGACACCATAGGCAGGAAGAAGGCCGAGGTGGCGGCTGAGAGGGCACGTTCCATTAACCCGGATATTCAGATCGAGACGATGTGCCAGCTGGTGTCCTCCGATACCATTCCCGACATACTTTCCGGCAATCCCGACATCGTGATCGACGCCATCGACACCGTGGAGCACAAATGCGCATTGCTGCGTGCGACTGCGGAGATGGGACTCAGGACGTTCTCATCCATGGGCGCAGCGCTGCATTTCGAGACCGAATCCATCCATGTCACGCCTCTGAAGAAGACCAAGGTCTGTCCGCTGGCGGCCTCCGTGCGTTCGAGGCTCAGGGATGTCGATACGTCAAACATCACCTGTGTGTACTCGGAGGAGAAGCTGGAGATCAGACCGGATCAAAGGGACGAGCACGGGAAGAGCATCCTCGGATCGCTGCCGACGGTTCCCGCCGTTTTTGGTATGACCCTCGCCAACGAGGCTATCCGGTACCTTCTGGAGTGATCTCACTCATTGGACAGTTCTGCAGCCAGGAATGGCGCCATGTACGATGGAAGTGTCAGAATCCTGTTCATGAATCCCACGTTGTAATCCCCGTACTTGTAGCATATGTCCAGATTTTCAATATCAGGGTCATTTAGAACCGTCTTTGCCGATTTGGTGTTGCCTGTCGTTGATTTGACCTCGATAAGTTCTATCATTCCGTTCTTTGATGAAATGAAATCGATTTCTAGTCCGCTAGACTTTTGATAGTAGTATAGTTTAACGGAATTCTTGGCCAGGATATCGGAGATTACGTTCTCGAATATTGCACCTTTGTAGATTTGGAGCTCACCGTTCAATACCATGGCGCTCGTACCCCGATCTAACATCGCTATTAGAAGTCCAGTATCCGCCATGTACACTTTGAATGATGATTCATCCTTGTTGCCGTTCAACGGCATTTGTAGTAGGGACAGGTTATATGATTTGTTCACCAATCCGTAATCGACCAGCCACTGTATTGCCGATGCATAGCTTTTTCCGCGTGCATTCTTTGATATCACCGAGTATTGGAACTTTTTGTTCTCTTTGCTGAGCTGGGAAGGAATCGAATCGAAGACCTGGTTGATCCTGCCCAGCATCTCCATGTCAGTTACTTCGTTCTCTTCCTCATCCAGATACTTGCCGAAGTCATCACGGTATTGCTCCAAAAGATCAATCTGTTCCATCCTGACAGCATTCATATCGTTCTTTTCCAGGAATGTCTTGATGACCGACGGCATCCCACCTACGCATATGTATTCCCTGAAATGTTCCGACATTATCGTGTTAATAGGTTCATCCACTTTGCTTCTCTTTTCGAAGCAACCATGGAGATAGGACAACAGGTCATCCGGGATGTTTTTAGCCCAAAGGAATTCTTCAAAGTCCATGGGGTACATGCGGATTGTGTGTTCAAATCCCACGGGAATGTCGCGTTTCTTTTTGCGATTGTAACCTTTGATGCCAAGAAGTGAGCCCGTGCATATGATCTCATAACGACCGTCCTCCATGAACGGTTTTATGCTGAACCTTGCGGCACTGCATTCCTGCACTTCATCCATTACTATCACAGTTTTTCCAGGGATGAAACGTATGTCCGGGAAAATCGCTGTGAGTCTCATCGTTATCCTGTCTATGTCCAAGTTCCCATCGAAGGCCCGTTTTGCCATGGGCATACGTTTGAAGTCGATGTATGCTACGTTCTCGTAGTTCGTGCGTGCGAACTCGGTCACCGATACCGTCTTTCCCACCTGTCTCAGGCCTTTGACCATTGCCGCTTTCCTTTTGGACATGCCTGATTCTTTCCAGTACCTGAGGTCTTCTAGAACCTTTCTTCTGAACACGTTCAAGAGATGGCATCTCAAATATTTAATACGTTTTTCAAGGGAGTTTTTAGTACTTCCGTCACATTTTTCAAGTGACTTTTTTCAATATTGTAACGTTTTTCAATGGACTTTTCCGACCATAAATTCAAATCCCGAATGTCTGGCACTGTTAAAATATCAAAAAATTGGAAGGGGGATGATCCCCCGTTTACAGTTTGGTGATGCCGATGGTGATGTCCTTGCCGGTGACGTCCCACGTCTTGACCTCGTCGCCCTTGGGCGAATCGGTGAAGGCGATGGACTTGGCCCTGACCTCTCCCGCGATGAAGTCCTTCCAGGTACCGAAGAGCTTGGTGAGGTACTCCTCGGCGGACACATCGATGGTGATGAACTGCTCCACGTTGAGCTTCATGTCCTTGCGCATCTGCTGTATCCTCCTGATGAGCTCGCGGGCGTAACCCTCTGCCTCTATCTCGGGTGTGACGTCGAAATCGATGACGATCTGACCGTCGCTGTAGGAGGTGGGCTCCTTGTCCCTGGGCAGCCTGTCGGACGTGGTGTAGACGATCTCCTTCACGTTGCCCTGCTGCTTCAGCACGTCGTCAAACATCCTGACAGCGTCGTTGGATCCGGAATCCTTGCCGCAGACGAAGATCTGCTTGAGGGGCCACCTGAGCTTGCTGCCCATCTTCGCCCTCTCCGTGGCGATGGTCTCCACCAGCTCCTGGATGAGCGACATGCCGTGCTCGATGTCGTCCCTGATGAACGCATCGTTGCAGACAGGCCAGTCCTCCATGTGGACGGTGAGCTTCTTACCGCCCATGTGCTGGTAGACCTCCTCCGAGAGGTGGGGCGTGAACGGCGCCAGTGCGACAGCGGTCTGCATGATCGCGTAGTACAGCGTGTAGTAGGATGCCAGCTTGTCGTTCTGGGAAGCCTCGTCCTCGGACCAGCTGCGGTCCCTGATCAGCTTGACGTACCATTTGGAGAGGTCCTCCATGATGTAGTCCTCGAGGGCGCGCGCGGCCTTGTGCAGCTCTCTGGACTCCAGTCCCTCGGTGACAGCTTTCTTCATCTTCTCGGTGCGCGAGAACATCCAGCGGTCCTCTCCGCGGAAGTACCTCTCCATATCCGCGATGGGGTGCTTCTCGGGGTCGAACCCGTCGATCTCCATGTACATGGATGCGAACTTTACTACGTTCCAGTAGGTGTTGAGCACCTTCCATGCGTTCTTCGGTCCCTCCTTGAGCGGCGGGTTCTTCTTCATGTCCCACTGGAAGCAGGTGTCGTCCCACGGGGCGTTTGCCCTGACGGAATAGAGCCTGAGCGCGTCCGCGCCGAACTCGGAGATGACCTCCTTGGGCACGACGACGTTCCCCAGCGATTTGGACATCTTCTGTCCCTTGGGGTCCAGCATCCACGCGTGCATCATGACCTCGTCGTAAGGGGCCCTGTCGAAGGATATCACTCCCGCTCCCAGCTGGGAGTAGAACCATCCTCTGGTCTGGTCGTGGGCCTCGACGATGAAGTCGCAGGGCCACCATTTCTCGAACTCCTCCTTCTTGGCGGGATATTCGAGGGACGCCCACGCGGCCACTCCGGAGTCGAACCAGACGTCGAGGATGTCGGGGATCCTGGTCATGGTGCCTCCGCACTTGGGGCACTTGAACGTGACCTTGTCGATCCACGGCCTGTGGATGTCCATTCCCTCGGTGTATCCGTCGCCGTCCTTCAGTTCGCTGATCTGTCCGACCACTTTCCTTTCCCCGCACTTGCACTCCCAGACGGGGATCGGGATACCCCAGTACCTCTGCCTGGAGATGCACCAGTCCCTGGCACCGTCCACCCAGTTCTTCTCCCTGGTGGAGCCTGCCCAGTCGGGGACCCATTTGGCCCTGTCGATCTCCTGGAGCATGGTGTCCTTGACCTTGGGGACGTTGATGAACCACTGCTTGGTGTTCCTGTAGATGATGGGGGTCTTGCACCTCCAGCAGTGTCCGTACCTGTGCTTGATCTTCTCGGTGTTGAACAGGAATCCGTTCTCCTTGAGGTATTTGACGATGTCGTCGTTGGCGGTCTTGACCTTCCTTCCCTCCATGAGGGGGAACTCCTCGGTGTACCTTCCGGCCTCTCCGACGGGGCAGAAGGGCTCGACGCCGTACCTCTTTCCGGTCTCGTAGTCGTCCGGACCGAATCCGGGAGCGGTGTGGACCAGTCCGGTGTTGTCCTTCTCGACGTAGTCGGCGTTGACCACCTTGAACACGTACTCGGACCTCTTCAGGTACTTGGGGTCGATGTCGTAGGGGGGCCTGTAGGCAATGCCGACCATGTCCTTGCCCTTGAACCTCTCGAGGATCTCGAACTTCTCGTATCCTCCCTTCTTCATCACGTATTCGGCCTGGCACTCCATGCAGATGGCGACCTCCTCGCCCTTCTCGCCGGAGAACCTTATCTTGGCGTAATCGAAGTCGGGGTGGGCCGCGACCATCATGTTGGACGGGAGGGTCCACGGCGTGGTTGTCCAGATGAGGAGCGATACCGAGGGATCGTCCACCAGCGGGAACCTGACCATGACCGACGGGTCGGTCTCGTCCCAGTACTCGATCTCCGCCTCCGCCAGTGCGGTCTCGCATCTGGGGCACCAGGTGACGACCCTGCTGGCGGGGTTGAGGAGACCTCTGTCGTATGCGCGCTGGAGGGTCCACCATGCGGACTCCATGTATTCCTTCTTGATCGTCTGGTAGGGGTGGTCCCAGTCCATCCACACGCCCAGCTCCTTGAACTCCTCGGTCATGCTGACGCGGAGGTCCATGGCGTGCTTCATGCAGGTGTTGACGAAGTTGTCTATTCCGACGACGTCCTCGATCTCCTTCTTGGACCTGATTCCGAGCTCGTCGGGCTTGCCGTCCCTGTTGACCCTTCCGGGCACGTTGACCATCTTCTCCACCTGTACCTCGATGGGAAGACCGTGCATGTCGAATCCGGGCTGGTCGCGGACGTTGTATCCGTTCATCCTCCAGTATCTCACGAGGATGTCCTTGATCGTCTTGTTGAGACCGGTACCCATGTGGATGTGTCCGGTCGTGTACGGCGGTCCGTCGACGAAGTAGAACTTCTTTCCGTCGGCCCTTGCCGCTTTGGTCTTAAGGTATGCGTCGTTGGATCTCCAGGCCTCCTGGATCTCCTTCTCTATTGTCGGTGCGTCATAATTTGCGCGGACCTGCTTTATCATCGCCAGTCTCTCCTTCGGAACTATCTTGTCCGAACGGAACGGGCTAGGTCGCCCTATTATAATAATGTTGGTCACGGGAAGTGGAGATAGGGGAGTCCAGACCGTTTGATTATCCAGGTGCCAGAATCTAAGGCATAGCATAATCGACGGACTCGCAGTATGATACGGGGACAAGGAAGAAGTCCGGTGCACAGGACTTCTGACCTGTGGACCGGACCACCGCGTCTACCTAATCTGAGGAGGTGAATACATCAAAACTTCCGAAGAAAAGAAGGACAAGGGACGCTCGTTCCACCTAGTTTCCCTTGTCCTCCAAGCACTTCGGCTTTTGGTCGAAGTGCTAAAGTAAACCCTTTACGGCCCCTTGGGGGCCGGTCAAAGTTCTGAACAATTATCCGCTCGTCGATATAAAAACTATGTGTACCAGGTTGGTACCTGGGAAGAACCATCAGAACCAGGCGTCGAGGGAGCTCTGCTGCCTCCTCGCCCTGTTGGCCTTCCTGGAGGCATCGATCCTGTCGAGGGCCGACGTCACCCTGTTCTCGCTGAAGTCGCGGTCCCTCATGTACTCGATGACCGCGTCGCGGTCCACCTCCCTGGGCTTGACGGAGTAGTCGTCGCTGTAGCTCCCGTGCAGGAAGATGTCCCTCACCTGCTGGTACTCGGGGATCTCCTCACCGATATGTGCCAGCACGTGCTCTATGTCCCCGTGGTCCTTGATGAGCTTGAGTCCCTTCTTGGGTCCGATGCCGTGGATCCCGGCGTTGAAGTCGGTGCCCATGAGTATGCACATGTCCACCAGCTGCGGGCGGTCGATGCCCAATGCGTCGAGGAACTCGCCGGAGTCTATGATCTCGGTCTTCACGTCCCTGTAGACGTCCTTGCCGGGCACCTTCCTCCTGCCGGTGATGGTGACGTTCCTCAGCAGCCTCGGCGCACCGAAGAGGAGCGAATCGAAGTCCTGGGAGGCCGACGCGTACACATCGCCCTTGGAGCACATGTAGGCCCCCTGCGCCTCTCCGTCGCTCGGCGCGTACACGACCGGGAGACCGAGGAGACCGATGAGTTCCTTGGACGATTCCAGTATCTCCGGCGTCATCCTCGACGTCTGCTGCGCCTTGGTGAACGCCTTGCGGGTGTCCCCCTCCTCCACGGCCTTCTGCCATTCCTTCTCGGCCTTCTCCCTGCGCTCGCGCCTCTCGTTGAGGGTACCCATCTTCAGCTCGTGGGGCTTCCCGTCGAAGACGAAGAGGGGCTCTATGCCCGCCTCGATGAGGCTGGCAGTCCTGTACAGCAACCCCGAGAGATGGGAGGTGACGTTACCCTTGGAATCCGTCAGGGGATATCCGTCGGGCTGCCTGATTATCGACAGGAACTGGTAGATGGTGTTGTAGGCGTCGATCGCGATGGTCTTGCCGCTGAGGTCCTGGAGCTCCACCGTTCTGGGTTCGGTGAGTCCGGAGAGGTTTACTCCCATGGGATACCCTCAGTAGTCCTTCTCGTCCATTCCGTAGGGGAAGACTCCGATGAGAATCACGAGGAATGCGACTGCGAGCAGGATCCCCGACACATAGACGTTGACGAAGGAGATTCCCACGAACAGAGCGATGAATAAGAGTGCGATCAGGAATGCGAGGTTCCTGCCGTCAGTGATCTTTCCGTCCATGGACGCGGTATCGCGCGTGTATGATTAAAAGATGACGGTCACCACTGCTTCCACAGGGCGATCTCGGGTGCCATGTCGTCAAGCTTGAACAGATAGCTGCCGGCGACGAGCACGTCGGCTCCCGCATCGACGCACCTCTTGCCCGTCTCGCGGTTTATCCCGCCGTCAACGGATATGAGGATGTCCCTCCCGGAATCGTCTATCATCTTCCTGATGGCGGCGATCTTTCCGGGTCCGTTCTCCCTGAACTTCTGTCCGCCGAAACCGGGCTGAACGGTCATTACCAATACCTGATCCACAAGTGCCAGATAGTCCTTTATCGACTCCACGGGCGTGTCGGGGTTGAGGGAGATCCCGGGCCTCTTTCCCAGCTCCCTGATCTTCTTCAGCGCACCCTCTATGTCGCCGTCGGCCTCCACGTGCACCGTCATCCAGTCCGCGCCGGCGTCGGCGAAGTCCTTGACGTATCTGATCGGGTCCTGTATCATCAGGTGGACGTCGAATACGATGTCCGAGTGTCCCCTTATGGCCTTTACCACCGGCGCCCCGAACGTGAGGTTGGGTACGAACATCCCGTCCATAACGTCAAGGTGCGCCCAGTCGGCTCCGCTCTCGGTCACCCTGACGAGTTCCTGACCTAGTTTCGAGAAATCCGCGGACAGCATCGACGGGGCAACCTTCACCATGTTCCCACTATCGTTTTTCCATACTAAAAGGGTATTGTACGGGTCCGTTCCCGCGTCCGATAGGGTAAATAGAAGGAAAGCCGATTCGGGGTCATGGCAGACGAAATCTGTAACGTCAAGGGATGCAACGAGGTTGCCGAGCGCTCGATCAATATCAAGAAGGTCGAGCCCACCGGTATGGACATCGAGGAGGGGTGCAGGCAGGTGCACCTCTGCAAGGCCCATTACAAGGAGTGGAAGAAGCTCAGCAAGGATGCCATCCCCGATTATCTCGGTAACTGAGATGATTGACATAACCTTCCTCGGGACAG